>Ga0316222_1000170_pt1 | contig 106059 bp, 96 predicted proteins | sample TBH18011metaG_FD_206008 | JGI IMG/M metagenome (GOLD analysis project Ga0316222, IMG submission 206008) | Freshwater microbial communities from Trout Bog Lake, Wisconsin, USA - TBH18011 | ecosystem: Environmental > Aquatic > Freshwater > Lake > Hypolimnion/Profundal zone | place: USA: Wisconsin...
GGTGGGGAGGATTTGCCCATTCGTCATGACCGGGCTTGGCCCGGTCACCCGGGACTTTGCTTGGAGCGGCACAGGAAGTCGTGGGTGGCCGGGCCAAGCCCGGCCATGACGGAGAGTGGAAAGCCTCGTCCGCGGCATAAACCCTCTTCCCCACTCGCTTATCCTGATGCCTATGGGGCCAAGCCCGGCCATGACGAATTGGAAAATCCTCCTCGCGAAACCGCCTATCCAGCTTGTCCGGGCCATGACGATGGGATTGGATTTGCTCATTATCAGGCATCGCCTCAGATGGCGGGTCTTCGTCCGCCATGATGACGGTGTGAATACCAAGAACGGCCGGCAGGCTCATCATCGGACAATGCAGGTCGAATGCGGGTAAGGTGTCTCCGACCTCGAAAACCCGCCTGAAACTGGTCGCAAGTAACGAACCAAGGCCGCGCTGCACTTCGATCAAAACCGTCGCACCAAGCGCCGCAATCAGTGGGACATAACGAATGAACTGGATGGTGTCACCCAGCCCTTGTTCGTCGTACAGCAGGATCGTTCGGCCGGTCAGATCCTGCCGGCCGGTCCAGTGTGTCGCTTCGGGATAGCGCAGGCCCTGCAACACCAGCCGTGCCTCGTGGTCGGCCCAGCCGTCCCGCATGTGTCCCAAAGTCAGCCGCATCAGTCCGCGGAAGTAACAGGCGCGCGGGTTGCCGGGAGACAGTTCCAGGGCCAGATCGTATTGCCGGATTGCCTCCTTCGTCCGGTTTAACCGGCCGAAGACACTGCCCATATCGCAATGGGCAACCGCTTTGTCGGTTGAGCGGTGCAGCGATTCCTGAGCCCAGCGCAGAGCCTCACGCGGCCGGTCAAGCGCGACCAGGGCAGCAGCCAGATTGCCATACGGGTGCGCCAGCGAGGGTTCCAGCGCAATCGCCCGTTCCAGGTGCGGGACGGCCTCCTCCAGGAAGCCCTGACCACGCAACGTTTCCCCCAGATCGTTGTGCGCCCGCGCGTGGTTCGGATCGATCGTCAGCGCGGCGGCCAGGAACCAGGCGGCGTCGTCATAGCGTCCCGCAAGATGATACAGATGGCCCAGGAAATACAAGACGTGCGCGTCGCGGTCGCCGCCGCCGACCGCCATGCGCAAAGCGATCTCGGCCTGATCCCGGCGGCCCGCCGCGAAAGCCTCGAATGCCGCCCCCAGCAGCAGCTCGGCATAGGCGTTCATGCCGACAATGCCGCGTCGATCGCGGCGACGACAAGCGGCCAATCGAACAGCGCGGGTTGCCGGAACAGACGCATGCCGGGATACCACGCCGAGGTCGTGCCCCGCGTCAGCCAGCGGTATTCCGCACCGAACGGCAGCATCGTCCAGATCGGCTTGCCCAGCGCCCCGCCAAGGTGAGCCAGCACGGTATCGACGCTGATCACCAGATCCATCAGTGCCACGATCGCGGCGGTGTCGGCGAAATCGGCCAGATCGGCGCTGTGGTCGATCAATGTGGGAAGCCGTTCCAGGGTCGAACGGTCATCCGGCTCCATCGTCGTCTGCACGATGTGGAATGTGCAGTCGGATCGTTCAAATAGCGGTTCCAGAAGCGGCAGCGGGATCGAGCGGTTCCACACCGCACTGGTACCGGTCCAGGCAATCGCGATGCGCCGCCGCCCGTCCGACGGGCCCAACCGAGCGCACCATTTGTCCAGGCTGGCGGCCGGCACGGTCAGGTAAGGAACCTCGGATGGAATCGTTTCACGCGTCGTCCGAAAGGCCAGGGGCAGGCTCATCAGCGAGCACTGGATGTCGTAGGCGGGTAGGTCCTCGCCGCGGGCGTACACGTCGGGCAGCTCAGCCAAAAGCGGCTTTAGCGCCGGCTGCACCTCCAGGATCACCCGGGCGCCCAGCGCGCGCAGCAATGGCAGGTAGCGCAGGAACATGACGGTGTCGCCGTGGCCTTGTTCCGCGTGCACCAGGATGGTGCGGCCGTTCAGGTCCTCGTCGCCCAGCCACGCCGGACCCGCCACGACATGCCGCATCGACTGACCGAGGGCGGCTTGCCAGCGAATCTCGTGCTGGCGCCAGCCGTTGTCGAAGTCTCCCAATGCCAAAAGGGCCAGCGCCTCCAGATAGCGGGCATCGTTGTCGTTCGGTTGGATCTCAACCATCCGCCGATAAACCGCCAGCGATTCGCCGTAACGGTTCATGCTGCACAGGCACACCGCGATGTCCGAATGCACCTGCGACGCACCGGGTTCCAGCGCGGCGGCGTGCTCCAGATGCGGCAATGCCAGGTCGGGGCGCTGCATCGCCAACAGCAGAGACCCCAGATTGGCGGCGATCGGGGCCGCATCCGGCGACAACGCCAGCCCGCGCCGGAACAGCGCCATGGCTTCCGCCGCGTGGCCCTGTGCCCGCCGGGTTTCGCCCAGATTGTTGTGCAGATGCACATCAAGTGGCGCATGCCGCAGCGCATCGACATAGCGGGCGGCGGCTTCCTCCAGGTCGCCGCGCGCCCGAGCGAGGTAGCCGAGATGATGATGCACCGTCGCGTCGTCGCGCCCGGCCCCGAGCGCGTCGCGGAAATGCGCCTCGGCGGCCGGATGATCGCCCCGGGTAAAGGCGGCCAGTCCGCACGCCATCGCGGTGTCAAGATTGATATCCACCGCGCGGTCTTACCAGTGTCGCATCGAATGGTTCAACAGGCTGGTCAAATTCCCGGCGCATGCCAACATGGACGCAATGCCGCACCCTGAAACATGGCTAAAGGTTCTCCCCAGCGGTTTGTACTGCGAGCCGGGCGGGTTCTATATCGACCCGTTGCGCGCCGTGGACCGCGCCGTCATCACCCACGGCCATTCCGACCATGCCCGGCCCGGCCACCGCGCGGTGCTGGCGACGGCTGAAACACTGGCGGTGATGCGAGTCCGGATGGGCGAAGCCAATGCCGGTATCAGCCAGCAGCCCCTGCGATGGCATGAACCGATCACGCTCGGCGACGTTCGCGTATGGCTGAGCCCCGCCGGCCATGTGCTGGGCAGCGCCCAGGTGGCGATGGAGTTTCAGGGCTCGCGGGCCGTCGTCAGTGGTGACTACAAGCGTGTGCCCGATCCGACCTGCGCGGCGTTCGAGCCGGTGCCGTGCGACGTGTTCGTCACCGAGGCGACCTTCGCGCTGCCGGTGTTCGTCCATCCCCCGCCGATGCATGAGATCCAGCGCCTGCTCGACAGCGTGGCGCTGTTTCCCGGCCGGACGCATGTCGTCGGATGTTACGCGCTGGGAAAATGCCAGCGGGTCATTGCGTTGTTGCGGCAAGCCGGTTGGGATCGTCCGATCTGGTTGCATGGTGCGTTAGCCTCGATGTGCGATCTGTATCAGACGCTTGGGGTGGAACTGGGCGATCTGCGTCCCGCGACGGTCGCGGCGAAGGCGGATCTGGTGGGCGCGATTGTGCTGGCTCCCCCCGGCGCCATCGCCGACCGTTGGGCGCGGCGGCTGGAGGACCCGGTGGTGGCGCTGGCCTCTGGCTGGATGCGGGTAAGGCAACGGGCCAGGTCGCGCGGCGTTGAACTGCCGCTGGTGATCTCCGATCATGCTGACTGGAACGAACTGAACACCACGCTGGATGACGTCGGCGCACCGGAGGTCTGGGTGACCCACGGGCGGGAGGAAGCGTTGATCCACGCGGCGGCCGGTCGCGGTATTCGCGGGCGGGCGCTGCGGCTGGTGGGCTACGGCGACGAGGATGAAACCGAAACGACGGAGGTGGCGTGACATGGCCGAACCCTTGACCTTCACATTCGCGGACGACGGCGCAATTCCGAACTCGCGCCTGCCGCTGCTGGTGTATCGCGATGCGGTCCCGGCCGATGCCGATGGAATAGAGGGAGTGTTTGCGGCCAACCATTGGCCTCCGGCATGGCGGGACGGGGTGCATCCGTTCCACCATTTCCACAGCACGGCGCACGAGGTTCTCGGCGTTGCGCGAGGGACCGCCTCGGTGCTGTTCGGTGGTCCGGCAGGAACGGTGCTAACGGTGCGGGCAGGCGATGTGGTGGTGGTGCCGGCCGGTGTGGCGCACCGCAACCAGGGGCAATCGCATGATCTGCTGATCGTCGGAGCCTATCCGGACAACGGGCCAGGTCCGGATTTACGGCGTGGCAAGGCGGCGGAACATGACGCCGCCAAACGGGCGATTGGTGCTGTCCCGATGCCCTCGGCCGATCCGGTGCAGGGCATCGATGGGTCGCTGACGAGGCTTTGGCGCTGACTGTCAGACAAGCTTCTGTTTCGAATGCTATAAATCCCACTATGGTAGGCGTCATCGGACCAACGGGACGCCTGCATGAAGCATATCCGGAGTATCTACAGGTCAGGGTTCTGGCAAACCGGCATCGGCATGGCCGTGCTGGCGAATGCGATCGTCCTCGGCCTCATCGCTGAGGGGCGCCCTGACACGATCACTGAATATCGCCTGGAACTGGCCGACCAGGGATTGCTGGCGCTGCTGGTCGCGGATGCCATGCTGTGCATTCTGGTCAGGGGACGTGCGGTTTGGCGCAGCGGCTGGGATATGTTTGATATCGGAGTCACGCTGATTTCGGTGGTGCCGAGCTTCGGCACGTTCTCAACGTTTCGGGTCCTGCGAACGGTTCGGGTGTTACGGCTGATCTCCTTCATTCCGAACAGCCGGGCGATGGTCGATGCGATGCTGGGGGCGCTTCGCAATATGGCGGCGGCGTTCGTGGTTTTGGGGGTCGTCTTTTACAGTTTCGTCGTAATCGTGACGAGCTTGTTCCATGTGATCGACCCGGCGCATTATGGGACGCTCGCCCGTTCCGCGGCGCATCTTTACACGGTGATGGTCACCCTCGGGTCCGGTCTCGATTCCGAGATCGTGTTCGACGACCGGCCCTGGGTGCTGCCGATCTATGGCGCGTTCATTGTCGTCGCCAGCTTCGGCCTGATGAACATGTTCATCGCGGTGTTGGTGGCTGCGCTTCGCGAGGAACTTGAGAAGGACACGATTCAGGAGGAACGCGCCCGGTTCGACCGTCTGGAGCGGCAGATCGCCGCGCTGACCGTGTTGGTCAGGACGCAGCGATCCGATGATCGGGCTCGGCTGGATCAGGCAGACATAGATCACCCGGCCCAATTGCCGCTGTAAAATCAATCTCGCCGGTTAGACCGATTTCAATTGTGGGCGGAGGCATAGGGATAGCGTAGCTCCCCGGTCTTCAGTTCGGGCGGAAACAGGACGGCTTGGGTGTCCAACGTCCGGAACTGCTCGATGTCGTGGCCTTTGATGTCGTGGAACTGCACTTCCAGCACGCGCGGTTGCACCCACTCGCCGCCAGGTCCGAACTTGATCTCGCCGACCAGCGTGTGAAATGTGTGCGAGCGCAGGTAGTCCGCCAGCTTACCCTGGTCGGTGCCGTGCGTTGCCTCAACAGCCTCTCCAATCACCTGGAGATCGGCGTAGGCGAACGGCGGCAGGTAGTAACCCAGCGCATCGACACCTGATTCGCCAACGCGGGACTGGTATTTCGCCAGGAATGCCTTGGCCTCTGGCGTCGCGTAGGCGCCAACCGGGAGCCAGAAATCATAGTTCACGATGCCGTTCAGCAACGGCCCCAGTTGTGTCTTGATCGATGTCGCCTGTAGCCCGACCATGCCGCCGCCGAACATCTTCACGTTCAGCCCGACCTCGTTGGCGGCGCGCACCATCCCGACGGTATCGGGTGGATACGATCCCACGAACACCATATCCGGATTGGTCGCCTGAATCGCTCGGATGATCGGCGAGTAATCCGCCGTCGTCGGCGGATAGGTGTTGTCATAGACGATCGTGTAGCCGTCGCGTTTCGCTTGTGCCCGAGCGCCATCGACGGCGTTCTTGGCGAACTCGGCATCGGCGCCGACCAGGGCGATCGTCTTGGGCCTGGGATTAGCCGCCGCGGCCATCGCGAAGAAGCCGGCCGAGAACGCCTCTTTCGGATGCTCGCCGCCGGCGGGAATGATCGAGAAGTAGTTCGGGTAGTGGAACTCGCTGTTCACATCCAGGCCGAACAGCCCCATCAGCGTCAGCTTGCGCTGCATGGCGAAGGGCAGGGCGGGGGCCACCATGTTGGTGCCGTTGCCCGCGATCAGCAGATCGACATGATCCACGTCCAGCAGTTTGGACAGAATCCCCGGCACCAGAGCCGGGTTTGACTGGTCGTCATAGGTCAGCAGTTTGACGGGGCGACCGAGCAGGCCGCCTTTTGCGTTGGTGTCCTCGACCCAGATTTGCATGGCGAGCAGCGCGGCTTTGCCGTTGGGGGCGAGCGCGCCGGTCTGGCCCAGGTTCAGCCCGATGGTGAAGGGTTCGGCCGCCCTGGCAGGACCGGCGATCAAAGCCGCGAGCGGTAGGACACGACAGGCGAGACGCGCGAGCCAAGACATGGATATTCCCCCTGAGACGTTTATTGGATGGCAGCCTGCACCGTATCGGTGTGCAGCGGAAGGGCTGCCCGGGACCCGAGGCATCGCACGCGAGAGCGCAATATCGGTTCCTTTGGGATGGCCTCGGGGGCCGCGGCGATTATGCTGTGTTTCAGACCGGCGGAGCGGCAGCAGGCAGCCAGAGCGGCCATGAACGCCGCGGAGTAAAAGGGCGGCGTCAAGCACCCGGACGTCGCGCGGCATCAACGAAGGCGTATCAGGCCGGTGCGATGACCGGTTGCACCGGCCTGCCCATGTCACCCAGTACTTTGATCATCGCGTCTCGCCACATCGTTTTGGTCCGCTCCGCCTGTTCCGGTGAAGCCTTTACCGGCGGCCACGGAAAATCCGGCATCGGCGGCTCCGGCGTTGGTGAGCCGGGGATAGCTGGTCCGGGAAGGTTCAACCCTGCCTCCTTCGAAGCCATCCCGTTGGAGTCCGGCTCCGCATGCACCCCCGCCGGCTGCGGCGAGCGTCCAGACAATCGATTTCGGAAACCGTCAACGGCGGCCCGCGCGTCCTGCACCGCTTCGCGTGCGGCGGCATCCGGCACATCGTTCACGGGCTCCAGCGCGCCCGGAACATCGCCCGCAAGCCGCGCCGCCAGCGCTTTCTCGTCCTGCTGGCTGGAGCGATCCAATCCGTTCGCGCAGCTCCGGTAGCGCAAGCGCATGGAGTCCGACATGTCGGGGGCCATGCCATCTTTCAACGTTGCCAGCGAGCATAGGCTGAATGCGATGATCTTCGCGGACTGGATGATCTCCGCTCGGGATCGCGTGCCGTAGGTCGCCAGTGTATTGACGATTTCCGTCCGCGCCGCCGCGAGATCGACCCCGGCGGCGACAAAGTATGGTTCCAGGAAGGCGATCATGGTGGCCAGGAACGGTGAGGTGGTGGTTGACATTGCGGCTGACATGGCGGGGCGTCCGGCATAAATGTTTATGGTTTGTTCAATATCTTAATTTAGGAAACAAATCAAGAGAAAAGGGATCGTGCCCAGAAGGTCAGAGTCGCGCTGCAAACCAGCGAAGCACTGGCGTGGAGGAAAGTCGTCATCGCCGGACTCCCGATCCGGTGCGCGACTTCCGTAATCTCGCGTTGTACGGCTTTTGATGCATGCCATAGACATAACTAAACTATCCTCAGTTAGCGCGGATTTAGCCACCCGCCTTTAATACCAGCATCAAAATCACAGCGGCTACGAGCGCGGCTGCGTCGAGCGCGAGAGCAATAGGGAACGAGAGGGCGCGCCATTTTGCCAGGTCCCACAGCCAGATAGATAGCGCCGCGAAACCCACCGCGCCGGCGACGACGAGGCTCGGTATGGCCGTAATGGCGAAGACCTCCGCTGCGCTACTTACTGGTAGCGAGGCGCCGCGGAACCATATGATGACCGCCATATAGAGCATAAACAGGCATACGGTGGGCACCACGGCTGAGGCCAGCAACACCCATAGCAGGATGGTCAGGAAGTTCCGGATCCGAGTATGCGAGGTCTGCTGATTCGGCTGGATCATCGTCCATGTTCCCACTTTTCGTTTGGCAAACTATCACGCCTGTTATTGCCGCGCCAAAGCCGATTTGCCGCAATGTTTCGGTAGGGGCCATAGGCTGGCGCGGGCCGACAGTTTCCATCTTTGCCGGATTGTCGCTGCACCAAGTCTGGTCTCGCTTACTGGTCCCGGCGGTGTGTTCGTGCTATTCTCACCAGTATCTAAAGTTGGTGAGGAACCCATGATCCATCATCTCTCCATTGCCGCGCAAAATCCAAAACACGCCGCTGGCGTGCTCGCCGAACTGATGGGCGGTACCGCGGTGCCGTTTCCCCCCAATCCCGGAAGCTTCTTCGCGCTACAGCTCGACGATCACGGTTCGGGAGTGGAAGTTTATCCGGCGGGTTCCGAGTTGCAGCCCGGCGGCATCACCGGTGGCAGCTTCGTGAAGACAGCCCCCCGCGGTTATGGCCCCACGCATTTCGCACTCAGCGTCGCCACCGATTCCGGCACCGTCAAGGCGATCGCCGAACGCGCCGGGTGGCAATGCTTTGACTGCAATCGCGGTCCGTTTCATGTGATCGAGGTATGGGTTGAGAATGAAACGATGGTCGAAATTCTGCCACCCGAGTATGCGCGCGAATACCTCAACTTCACCCGTCCCGATAAGATCCAGGCGGCCCTCGCGGCGACACAGGCGTCGTCGGCTCGGCAGCGCTAGCGGAGGATCATCGCCGGCATCCAGTTGGCCGAACGGCGCGATGATCGCGTCGCGGTCGTCTCGCCGTCAAAAGTGTGAAACACGGGGGCGGACGTGAACTGCTCACGATCGGTCAGGCAGTTCACATTAACGACGGCGCGTGCTCCCATCGCGGTCTCCGAGACGGCCGCGACAAAGACACCGCAACGGCGACAGATGAGAAAATCGCACGTGCGGGTTCCGAACCGGTAATTCTCTACCAGCGACCAGTCATCCGCCCAGACCTCGACCAGGCCTTGTGGATCGGACAGCATGCGCGGATTGTGGCTGCGGCAGAACGAGCACGTGCATGCTCGCAGCGCATTATCTTCCGGCCGCGCCGAAAGTCGCAGACGCACATGAATATTGCCGCAGTGGCACCCGCCCGGATGGTCCATGCGGTTGAGTCGTGGCGATCGGGCGCGCCGGTGTCAAGCGTGCTGAGTCTTGCTGACCCCATGCCATTCAGGCTTCGATCACCAATGGCCGGACGCGCATCAGTTGGAAGCACCCGATCGCCGCGACAATGGCGATCATTTCCAATGGAAACGTATGACCATGCCATCGCGCTATCAGGAACGACACGATCGGCGGTCCGAGCAATCCGGCAAAGGCCCGCCCGCTATAAATCAGGCCCATCACGCCGGCCGCGTTGTGCCGGCCAAAATTGTCCACGATGAATGCCGGCATCAACGCAACGAAACCACCGTAGAAGATACCAAACGAGAGGGCGAAACCATAAAAGAGGAGGCCGTTGCCTACCGCCCAGACGACAGTGGAGACACTGATCCCGATGCAGCAGACAAGGAAGACTTCGCGGCGGCCAAGACGATCCGCGATTGCCGCGATGAGGCCACGACCGATGACGGAGCCGACGCCAAGAATACTGATCAATTGCAATGCATGTTTGCCGTCGAAGCCACCAGATCGCGCGGTGGAGGCCAGATAGGCATAGGGAAGCACGACGGGCAACGAAACCAGCAAGATACCAAAATACATCCAGCCGAAGGTTTGCGATAGCATGGCATACCGCAATGAAACGCCCGGCGCTTCGGTCTTGGGCAACCTGGGATGGAGGATGTCGTCAGGTGACTCGCCCCTGTTTTCATCCGGTGAATCCGAAAGCATCAGTGCTCCTGGCAATCCGACAAGGATCACCAGGCAGGCACAAATATTGAAGGTCACTCGCCAATCCCCCAAGGGCGAGAGCATGTCGGTCATCGGGCTGATGAGAAATGTGCCCACTCCAATGCCCGACGCAGCAATGCCCGAGGCAAGACCGCGCCAGGTAACGAACCATCGTTGCACAGCGGCAAATGCGGGAACGTAAGCCAGGCCCGTTCCGACGCCGACGAGGGCACCATAGTAACAGTAGATCTCGTGAAGGTTCGTCGAGGTCGCCGCGAGCATAAGTCCAACACTGATCGTGACCATGCCCGCGATCGCCAGTGAGCGGCAACCAAAACGTTTAGTCAAAATTCCGCTGGCGGCACTGATAGCGAACGTCGTGCCGGTCGATAAAGACAAAATAATACTGGTAGAGGTCAATGAAGCATCAAACGTGGAAGCCAGGGTGGTCGAGAAGGCTCCATAAGAATAGATCGCACCGAAACCGACCATGCTGGTGATGAATGCACCCAGGACGACGCGCCAGCCGCGAAATCCAAGCCGGGGTGGTGATCCTCCTGACGAGATGGTCATAACGGCGCATAGTGCTGAAATGCGACTACCGGCCAAGTGCGCGGAACACGTTTGGCGGAGCTTGCGCTATTTTTGGCAGGACTTGAGTGTTTTATGCTCCAAACAATGGGCGACCGCGGGTGCGCGGCCGAACGCGAGAGGGAGCATGACCACAGCAATCCGGTACATGACGCCAACTCCCCCGAAGCCGCGCCGCGTCGCGATGCTGATCTATCCGGGCGTGACGCCGCTGGATGTCGCCGGGCCATTGGAGGTTTTCAGCTTTGCTAATATTTTGCGCAAGCAGACCATTTATGATGTTGTCACTGTGGGTCCAACCGCTGAACCAGTGACGACCAAGGCCGGCATCGCCTTCCTGCCCGGTTGCGCGATGACCGAACTGGCGCTGCCGGTTGACACGCTCATGGTGGCTGGCGGCGGTAAGCCGCGCACCTGGATCACCGCGGAGATGATCGACTGGCTTCGAAGCGCGGCGACGCAGGCCCGGCGCTTCGGCTCGATCTGCACCGGTGCCTTCCTGCTTGGCGCCGCTGGCCTGCTCGACGGTCGCCGTGTGACGACACATTGGGCGTCCTGCGCGGACCTCGCCCGGTTCCATCCCGCCGCCCTGGTAGAGGTCGATCCGATCTTCATCCGTGAAGGCCGTTTCTTCAGCTCGGCCGGGATCACGGCAGGGATCGACCTCGCTTTGTCGCTGGTCGAGGAAGACCACGGGAGGGATTTCGCACTGAACATCGCGCGATATCTGGTGTTGTACTTGAAACGGGCGGGCGGGCAGGCACAATTTTCGGTTCGGCTGCAGGCACAGTTTTCCGATGTGCCGGCGATCGAGCGGGTCCAGCACTGGTGTGAGGGAAACCTGGATCGCGATTTGCCGGCCGGCTTGTTGTGCCAGATCGCCGGCATGAGCGAGCGCAGTTTCATACGCAAATTCCGTCAGGAGACCGGTCAGACCCCGGGTGAGTATGTCGCCACGATGCGTCTGGAAATGGCCTGCCGTCTGTTGACCGAGACCGGACTGTCACTGAAGGAGGTGGCTCGAAAATGCGGGTTAGTGTCAGTGGCCGCGTTGCGGCGGGCGTTCTTGCGGCGCGTCGGGGTGGCGCCGCGGCAGTATCGTGAGCATTTTCAGGTGTCACAGGCCGCGGATCGGTTCACGCAAAACCGGGATGCCGCCGCATCTTCTGGCGGATCGCCGCCAGTCAGCTCATGACTGACCGGTGCAAATCGCCAGACGAACGGCGCAGTAACGCGGCAATCCTATGCACCCCGCGTCGCCCCGGCTTCCTCGCATCGAAGATCGCCTATTTCCAGACCCGTCAGGACAATCGCCAGAAACAAATATGGCCGGGACATGCCCGGCCATACTGATCGTAATCGACTTGCAGATCAGCGCTTGCTGAACTGGAAGCTCCGGCGGGCCTTCGCCTTACCATACTTCTTACGTTCGACAGCGCGCGAATCACGCGTCAGGAACCCGGCAACCTTCAGGATGCTGCGCAGTTCCGGCTCGTAGTATTGCAGCGCCCGGCTGATGCCGTGACGAACCGCACCGGCCTGGCCGGACAAGCCACCACCGGCAACGGTGCAGAACACGTCAAACTGGTTGTAACGATCGGTCACCAGGAACGGCTGCGTCAGCAGCATGCGCAGAACGGGACGCGCGAAATACTGCACGACCTTCTTGCCGTTCACGATGATCTCGCCCTTACCCGGCTTGATCCAAACGCGCGCGGTGGATTCCTTGCGGCGTCCGGTCGCGTAGGAGCGGCCGAGTTCGTCGCGCTTCGGGTCGCGGTGCGGCTGGGTGGAAGCCAGCAGAGAAACGGGCGCGCCCGTGCCTTCGCCATCGGCTTCGGCGGAAACCTGACGCGCGGTGAGCGCCTCTTTCAGGTCGGCGAGGGTGCCGGTTTGATTTCCTGACATCGTCTCAGACCCTCTTATTCTTCGGGTTCATCGCCGCGACGTCCAGCGTCGTCGGCTTCTGGCCATCGTGCGGATGTTCGGTGCCGGCATACAGATACAGATGCTTCATCTGCTTCCGTTGCAGCGGGCCACGCGTGATCATGCGCTCCACGGCCTTTTCCAGAACCCGCTCGGGGTGCTTGGAGTCGAGGCGCTGCTGGATCGAACGACCCTTGATGCCGCCGGGATAGCCGGTGTGGTAGTACAGGATCGACTGTTCGGCCTTGTTGCCGGTCACATGGATCTTGTCCGCGTTCACCACGATGACATTGTCACCGCAATCGACATGCGGGGTGAACTGCGGCTTGTGCTTGCCGCGCAGGCGGTTGGCGATGACAACGGCGAGACGACCGAGGACGATGCCTTCTGCATCGATCAGTATCCAGCCTTTAGTCACCTCCGACGGCTTCAGGGAGGGTGTGCTTTTGAGCATGGTTTTTATAAGCGTCCGTTAGTTCAGAAGGCGCGGGTTATGATGTCGTAACCCTGGGCGGTCAAGCGGTTTTATCGTGTGGTAGTATGATACCACATAGGCGGGGAGGCCTTTACCCGTTCACTTGCGCCATGATCGCGCCGATCTCATCCAGCGCCGGCAGCACCACATCCGCCGTCGCCGAGGGCACCGTAAACACCGCGCGCTCCACCCCGAGATCGGCGTACTGCCGTATCAGCGCGACATCCCGAGGCGGATACCAGACGGTGATCGGCATCGGGTCGCGGCCCGCCTCGGCCACCATCTGGCGAAACAGCGGGATCGCTTCGATCACGTTGCCACTCGGTAGCCAGCCGTCGCCGTAAGCGATCGCCCGGCGCGCCGAATACGGGAATTTGCCGCCCACAAAGATCGGCGGCCCGGGTTTTTGCACCGGTTTCGGCCACGCCATCATCGGGTCGAATCGGACGATGTCGCCGTGATACTCGGCTTTGGTCTGAGTCCAGATCTGCTTCATCGCCTCGATGCTTTCCCGCGCCCGCTTATGCCGGGTTTTGAAATCGACGCCGTGGTTTTCCATCTCCGACTGGTTCCAGCCGTCACCGACACCGAACAGGAAGCGTCCGCCGGAGACCTGATCGATCGATGCCACCAATTTGGCGGTCTGAATCGGATCGCGCTGCGGCACCAGGCAAACGCCGGTGCCGATTTTCAGCGTCGTCGTCGCCATCGCCGCAGCGGTCAGCGTCACAAACGGGTCCATGACGTCGTAATAATGCTTCTTCACGCCGCCCTCGCCCTGGAACGGAGCCTTCATCACCTCCGGCATATGGGAGTGCTCCCCGGACCAGACGGACTCGAATCCGCGCTGTTCAAGCTCGCGGGCGAGATCGCCGGGGCGCATCGAATAATCGGTGAAAAACAGCGAAATGCCGAATTTGATCATGGTTTCCTCCTGGTTGCTTCCAGTGTAAGGGGATAACAACCCCAACCAAAATAGCGGCTCCTGAAACGTTCGGGTTGCAACGTGACACGGAGCGAAAGCCGTGCCCCCGGGGCGCGCTGTTCCGACACCGGCCGGACCCACCCCGCAGGGCGCGGTGCGTGACTGAACGGTGTTCAATCAGATTTTTGGCACAGAGACAGATGAGGATTATCCGAGACCGCTGAGACGCTCGGGCGCAAGCCCCCATCACGGCAGACCGCGGGTTGCTCACGGATCAAAGCGGCTCAGCCTGGAAACAGGCAGCGGGCCGGCTTTCGAACCGGCCCTCACCCTATACCGCAAGCGCGGATTTAAGGACGGCGACGCGTTCTCTGACCACAGGCCCAGCGCCTTCAACCGGTTTCTCCATTTGCCGCTTTGATGGGTAGGTCGCGCATGTAGCCCGACTCCGGAACCGGTGCTTCGGAACAGTCGGCGATGGCGCCGCGGCGAGGTTAATCCCCGGCCTGCACCACGATCCGATCCTGCTCGACCAGCAGGCGGAAGCTCGGTGCCGTGGTTGCCCAATCGAGCAGATCGACGCGGAACGGCAGGTCGGACTCCGAGAATGCCTCCTGGATGGCGCAGGGCTGCCCGAGCGTCAGCGGGGCCTCGCCCAGGATTGCCAGGTCGAGGTCGGAATACCGCCGAGCGGTGCCTTTGGTGCGGGAGCCGAAGGCCCATACGGTGCGGCTCGGGACGTGTTCGCGCAGAATGTCCCGGACGATCTTCAGATGGCCCGGGGCGAAGTCAAGCATTCCTGGCCTCGAGCGTGGTCAGCAGCCGAACGGCATCGCCCATGAAATCGAGAGCGGCCGCATAAACCGACACGGCGACGGCCTCGTTATAGGTGTGGGACGTCTGGTTGCGCGCGGTATGGTAATGGAACCATGGCTCGACATCCGGGATGAGGCCGTTTTCGGCGGCGAGACGGAACAGATCGCGGCGGCTGACGCCATCCACCGCGCTGCTGCCGAGGTCGGCCTGTAGTTGGCGGCGGATGAACTTCCAGGCCAATTCGTAGGTGAATGCGAAGTGCTGGATCACACCGGATCGTATCGCGTTGCGGGTGATGTCGTCCTGAGCGGCCATGAAGCTTGCGTCCTGACTCCGGTCCTGTACGGCCCGCAGGGCGGCGACGGCAGAGCGGAAACTGTCCAGATTGAGTGTCATGAAGTTTCTTGGATGCGGAGGCTGGCCCGAAACGACACGAGCGTGGGGCCAGCCACCGTTCTATGACGCAATTACCCCGTCGAACCTACCGCGGCCATGCAGAAGTCCACTCGCGGCGGGAACTGTGACCAGTGAGTGTCAAATGCTACTGTCTGGTTGACAAATGGGGCGACCACGGTATCCGATCATCCCAACGGAACCATCGAAGGGTCTTTCATGTCGCAGGCACACCAACGCACACCGGTCTCGGGCAAAATCGATGTCGCCATCGTCGGCGCCGGCTTCGGCGGCATGTATATGCTGCACCGGTTGCGCGGCCTGGGTCTGTCGGCGGTGGTGTTCGATGTCGCGACCGGCGTCGGCGGCACCTGGTACTGGAACCGCTACCCCGGCGCCCGCTGCGACGTCGAAAGCATGCAGTATTCCTACTCGTTCTCCGAGGAACTCCAGCAGGACTGGCAGTGGAGCGAGGTGTTCGCCGGCCAGCCGGAAATCCTGCGCTACGCCAATTTCGTCGCCGACCGCCTCGACTTGCGCCGCGACATGCGGTTCGAAACGAAGGTGACCGGCGCCGTCTTCGATGAATCCACAAACCGCTGGACGGTGAGCACGGATCGCGGCGACGTGGTGTCCGCTCGCTTCTGTGTCATGGCCACCGGTTGCCTGTCCGCCGCCCGGATGCCCGACTTCCCCGGTTTGGACAGCTTCACGGGCAAGACCTACCACACCGGCCAGTGGCCGCACGAAGGCGTGGATTTTGCCGGCCAGCGGGTCGGCGTAATCGGAACCGGATCATCCGCCATCCAGTCGATCCCGGTCATCGCGGCGCAGGCGTCGCACGTCACGGTGTTCCAGCGGACACCTAATTTCAGCATTCCGTCCCGCAACCGCCCGATGGCGGACGATTACGCCCAGTCCTGGAAAGCCGCCTATCCCGCTAAACGCGCCGAGGCTCGGTTGACCCGCAACGGCATCCTCGCCAACCCGAACGATCAGTCCGCCATTGAAACCCCCGATAACGAACGTCTGGCGGTGTATGAAAATCGTTGGGAAAGCGGCGGCACCACGTTCATGGCCGCATTCAACGACCTGATCTTCAACAAAGCCTCCAACGATACGGCGGCGGAGTTCGTTCGCGGCAAGATCCGAGCGATGGTGAACGACAAGGCAAAGGCCGAATTGCTGGCCCCAACCAACCATCCCATCGGCACCAAGCGCATCTGCGTCGATACCGACTACTATCTCACTTACAACCGGCCGAACGTCGATCTGGTCGATATCCGGAACGCTCCCATCGAAACGATAACGCCGGACGGCCTGCGCGTCGGTGGTAAGGACTACGCCTTCGACGCGATTGTGTTCGCCACCGGGTTCGACGCGATGACCGGCGCGCTGACGCGGATGGGCATTGTCGGACGCGGCGGCGAAACCCTGGCGGATAAGTGGGAGGCCGGGCCGCGCACCTACCTCGGCCTGATGACCGCCGGATTCCCGAACATGTTCATGATCACCGGCCCCGGCAGCCCGTCGGTGCTGAGCAACATGATCGTGTCGATCGAACAGCACGTCGATTGGATCGCCGACTGCCTGGGGTATCTTGGCAGCCGGCAACTTGACTGCATCGAAGCCGGGTTGGCGGCGGAAGACGCCTGGGTCCGGCACGTCAACGAGGTCGCCGACACGACGCTGTATCCCTCCGCCGCCTCCTGGTACATGGGCGCCAACATCGAGGGCAAACCGCGCGTGTTCATGCCGTATATCGGCGGCGTCGGCGCCTACCGGCTGAAATGCGACGCGGTCGCGGCCAACGGATATGAGGGATTCGCACTCGCCGGCTCCGCTGCCGAGGCGGTTGCCGCCGAATAGGACCGGTGGTGGCGGGCATGCGAACGACACGCTATCATTGCGCATGCCCTTCAGTCCCCCCGTGCCGGCCGCCCCGGAAACCCCGCCGTCATTCCGGCAGTTCCTGCGTGCCGTCCGCACCAACGCGCTGTGCATGTGGCCTGAATCCGCCTATCGGCAGGACATGGCGGTCAGCAAGTTCTTTGGCCGCGTCAACGTCCTTCTGAACACCCCGGACGCCATCCACCATGTGCTGGTTGGCGAGCCCGGTAACTATTGCCGTTCCCCGGCCTCGATTCGCGTGCTGCGCCCGATCACCGGCGAAGGCCTGCTGCTCAGCGAAGGCGACGACTGGAAACTGCAACGCCGCACCGTCGCCCCGGCGCTCGCCCCCCGCGTCATGCCGATGCTGGCCCGACACATCGCAGCGGCCAGTGACCGGGCCGTTGCCCGGCTGCACAAGCAAGGTGGGGAACCGATCGATCTGTTGGCGACGATGCAAAGCCTGGCGCTGGATATCGCCGGCCGGTCGATGTTCTCGCTGGAGATGGACCACTACGGCGCGCCGATGCGCCGGATGCTGACGGAATATGCCGAAAACTATTCGAAACCGCATTTGCTCGACATGCTTCTGCCGGCATCGATCCCGTCGCCGCGCGACATCGGACGCATGCGGTTCAAGCGTCGTTGGATGAGTCTGATAGAAACAATTCTCGCGGTTCGGATGGCGACACCGCAGCCCGAGGTGCCGCGCGATATTTTCGATTTACTCCGAGCCGCGCGTGATCCGGAAACCGGCGCCGGATTTTCGGCGGCACAGTTGCGCGACCAGGTCGCCACCTTGATCCTCGCTGGCCATGAAACGACCGCTGTCACGTTGTTCTGGGCCTTGTTGACGCTGGCCGAGGCGCCGGAGGAACAGGAATGGCTGGCCGAGGAAGCCGCCGGCGTTGCCATCGACACCGAAAATCCGTTCGCGTCCGTGGCGCGATTGATCAGGACTCGAGCGGTCGTGAACGAGACGCTGCGCTTGTTCCCGGCGGCCTTCACGCTCGTGCGGGAAGCTATCGTGCCGGATCGCATCGGCGATCTCGAACTGCCGCCACGCTCCATCGTGTTCGTCGCACCATGGGTGCTGCATCGCCATCACGCGCTGTGGCAGGACCCGGCGGTCTTCCGTCCCGCGCGGTTCATGCCCGATCAACCGCCGCCCGAACGTTTTGCCTTCATGCCGTTCGGAGCCGGCCCGCGCATCTGTGTCGGCGCCCAATTTGCGATGACCGAGGCGATCATGGTGCTGGCCGCGATTGTGGGGCAATTCCGGATTACGCGCGCCGATACGCGTCCGGTTCTGCCGGTTGGCATCGTCACGATTCAGCCGGATTACGCGGCGCCGGTGCGCCTGACGTCACGATAGCTCATACCAGTCGCCGTTGATGCCGGCTCTCGCCGCTTATCGTCTTGGCCCGGCTTGTCCGGGCCACCTGTCGCGGCACCGCCAGGGCATAGGTAGGCCGGCCAAGACGGGGGCGGAATGGCAGTGTGTCAACATCAATGGCGAATGGTTTCAGTTCGCCACATTTTCCGGAATGGGTGCATTGACGGGCTTTGGCGTATTCTCTGCCGCGACCCCGAATCGGACCATATACCGACGGAACTTTGCGCGCTCCTGCTGTTCGTCCAGCCCGTGATCCTCAAAATGGTAGCTGTGCGCACCATAGCCGCCGTTCGGTTTGGCCGCGACAGTGGTCTCGATCGCGGATAGGGCCTCAGGAGGAAGCGACATGCCGAAATGCCGGTAAACGCCCTCCACCGTCGCGACCGGGTCGGCAATCAGATCCATGTGATGAACATGACAAATCGGATCAGCAAAGCCGGCGTCGTCGCCAGCCTCGATCATCCGCCTGGTTCCATCCAGCCAACGCCGGCTTTCGAGTAAACCGAGCGCCTTGGTATCCAGCCGGCGCGTGAAGGGCCGGCGCAGAACCTCGGTCAGGCGGGCCTGCGACAGCAGCACCTTCAACGGATCGCGATGCACGAACACCAAACGCGCATCGGGATAAACCGATCGGATCGCTTGCAACGCGAATAAATGTTCCGGGCATTTCAACACCCAGCGCGGCTGCGTTGCATCCTGATGTTGGAGAAATTGTAGAAAACGCTTGTGAAACCGGTAAGCCGGCAGGTGCCGGACCACATCCGCATCCAGCCAGTGCCTGTACGATGGAATATGGTAAGTCGTATCGAAACGAAGGCTGCGGAAGACATGCGCGGTGATCTCGCTGCATTCCTGCGGCGAGGTCGCCTCCAACGGGTGCAAGGCGCGAAAAGCCGGAGCCAGCCGCTCAAACGTTTTCAGTTGGCCGGCCACGCGGCGAATGCGTTGCTCCCGCGTGCCGGCCGTGGCGGACGGGTAGATCGTTTCCCAAACCGCGGGGGCGCGGTTGGCCGGATCGGTCAGCATCAGCCGATGCAGAAATGTCGTCCCGCTGCGCGGCAATCCGGTGATGAAGATCGGCCGCCGGATCGGCGCCTCGGTCATCGCCGAAGTTCGCACCGCTGCGTCCTGGATCAGCAACAGATTGGTTAGAAATCGCACGACGTCCCACTGTGTCGCGCTGCGTCCCACGATGCTGAGTGCGGCTTCCGTCGAACAGGCATCCAGCAAACGGGTCAGCGGGCCGATGACAGATACATCGCCGAAATCACCCAGGCCGGTGTGTTGACGGGCGGCTCGGATCAGCGGATCGGGAACGAGCGGCCGGGCCAGCAGGCCGAGACGTGCGGCCACTGTGTCGGCCAGGCGCAGGGCGGTGGTGGTAATGGTCAGGGCAACTCTCCGGCTAACGACGGCGTGATCTTTCAGGTTCCTAATGAAATTGGGAGCGCTTTGACGTCGCGCCCGACACGATAGCGTGAGCCGATGCTAACCCGAAAAGTGTATCCCAACTAAAGCGCGCAAATGTATCTGGTTGATGTCGGGTGGCGCCCCAACATGAGAAACCGGTGAGTGTTGCAGCGGCTGGGAGGATTGGATCGGTGCGAGGATCGTATTGCGGGCGGCGCGCCGCCCTTGCGGGTTTTTTTGTGCTCACGACGGCGCCAACCCGAGCGATGGATGCGACAGCGGCAATTACGCCGATCCAGGAACTCGTTACAGGTTTGCTGAATATTATGAAGGCCGGCCATGCCACGCCGTTTCCACGCAGGTTCGACATCCTGGCGCCGATTATCGATCGCACGTTCGATCTGCTGGCGATTCTGGAGGAATCGGTAGGTGCATCCTGGCCCTCGTTGCCACGGGAGCAGCAGCAGATGCTGACCGACGCGTTTCGTCGCTATACCGTGGCATCGTACGTGAACAGTTTTGACGAGTATAACGGGCAGCGTTTTGAAATAGCCCCGGAAACGCGGACGGTTGGCACGCAGCAGATCGTTCAGACCCGGGTCATTCCTCAATCCGGAGATAGCCATGAGCTGGATTATGTCATGCGTCAGGGGCCGGCCGGTTGGCGGGTGGTCGATGTGCTGGCGGACGGCTCAATCAGCCGCGTCGCAGTACAACGATCGGATTTCCGCCGATTGCTGACGCGTGGTGGTCCGCAGGCGCTGGCGGACAGCCTGCGGAGTAAATCGGCGGATTTGTCGGATGGGACCAGTTGAGCCCCATCCGGTGATGAGGATTACGCCGCCATCTGTTCGACGGTGACGCGGTCACCGGCAACCGTGGTGCGGCGCATGTCACGGATTTTTGTTTCATCGAAGCGGCGCACACGATGCATGGTGGTGCGGTTGTCCCACATCACCAGATCGTGCTGCTTCCACTTATGCGCATACGTGAACCGCGGCTGCACCGCGTGTTCGTTCAGATCTCTCAGAAACGCCCGAGCTTCCGGCATCGGCCAGCCGATGATCGTGCCAGCGTGGGACGACAGATACAGCGACTTCCGCCCGGTCACCGGATGCACCCGCACCAGCCGTTGCCGCACTGGTTTGAACATCTGCTTTTCGGCGTCCGACAACTCGGTAAAACCGAGCGTGCCGCGCGAGTAGATCAAGGAATGCTCGCAGACGAGGTCTTCGATGTCCGCTTTGGTCCCGGCATCCAGCGCGTCGTAGGCGGCCCGCATATCGGCGAATTCCGTGTTCCCCCCGGCATCCACCACAATCCGCCCGGACAGGATGGAAAACTTCGCCGGCACCGCTCGGAAGGAGCTGTCGGAGTGCCACAACTGGTTGCCCAGGTTGAACAAACGCCGCCTGTCGTCGCGCGCCAAAGGCTGCTGGTTGGCATCGAGATTCGAAACGTCCTGCATTTCTCCGTCCAGCCGCCGTTCGGCGGTCTTGGTGACGGTGCCTCCGGCGGCCAGTTCCAAAGGGCCGAAGTTGCGACTGAACGCTTTCTGTTGGTCGTCGGTCAGGGGCTGGTCGTGGTAAATCAGCACGGCGTAACGATCCATACCGGCTTCCAGTGTCGCGGCTTCGTCGGCACTCAATGGCCGGGTGATGTCGATGCCGGACACGTCGCCGACGAAGCCCAGGGTCAGGTCGTTGATTGTGATGGACATGTTCGGTCCTCCTATTCAGCCGCCATCGCCGGCACCTGCGCCGCCGTCAGTCCGATGCCCCTGATCGTGGTGCGGCGCAGATCGCGCACTTCCTCCAGGTCACGGTAGCGCCGGGCGCGGTGCATCGTGGTGCGGTTGTCCCACATGACCAGATCGTTGACCCGCCATTGATGCGCATGGCGGAATTGCGGTTGCGTCGCGTGTTCCGTCAGGTCGCGGATGAAGGCACGCGCCTCGGGCATCGGCCAACCCAGTATCGTTCCGATATGGGCCGACAGATACAGCGATTTCCGCCGGGTGACCGGATGCGTCCGCACCAGGCTGTGGCGCACCGGCCGAATCTTGTCGGCATTGCCTTCGCCATAGTCGTCAAAGCCAAGTTCCGCCCGGGAAAAGGCAATGGAGTGCTCTGTCACCAGATCCTCGATCAACGCCTTCGTTGCGGTGTCCAGCGCATCGTAGGCGGCGCGCATATCGGCGAATTCGGTGTTTCCACCGAACCCCGGAACAACGCGGGCGGACGGCAACGAATAAATCGCCCCCGTCGCTCGGAAGGACGCATCCGCATGCCAAAGCCGGTTGCCGAGGGCGTACATCCGCCGGTTGTCGTCCCGGCCCCGTAGTTTTCCGTCGGGACCCAGATTGGAAATATCGCCCATTTCAACCGGCCCTAACCGGCGCTCAGACGGTTTCGACATCTGGCCGATCAATGTGGCTTCCAACTCGCCAAAGTTGCGGCTGTACTCACATTGTTGCTCGTCTGTCAGCTTCTGGTCGCGGAAGACCAGCACGCCGTATTGGTCCATCCCCGCTTCGATCGCCGCGACCTGATCGAGCGACAAGGGAGCGCTGATATCGATGCCGTACACTTCGCCGACAAAGCCTGGATTTAAGGCTGAAATTTGCATGGCTCAGGCTGCCTCTTGCTGGAGCGCGGTCATGGCGTCGCCGCGAATGGTGGAACGATGCATATCGCGGATTTCGCCGAGATCGTTGTAGCGGCGGGCGCGGTGCATCGTGGTGCGATTGTCCCAAATTACCAGATCCCGGGGCCGCCAGACATGCGCATGAACGAAACAAGATTGCGTTGCGTGTTCGGTCAGATCACGGATGAACGCCCGCGCCTCCGGTACCGGCCAGCCGACGATGGTGCCGATATGCGCGGACAGGTACAGTGATTTGCGGCCGGTTACCGGATGCGTCCGGACCAGGCTTTGCCGCACCGGACGAAGCTTGTCCTGGTTTCGGTCGCCGTAATCCTCTTTCGAAAAGCCGATGAGTTCCCGCGAGTAGGCATTTGAATGTTCAGTCACCAGGCCCTCGATCTGGAGCTTCGTCGCCTCGTCGAGGGCGTCATACGCCGCACGCATGTCGGCGAATTCGGTGTTGCCGCCGCTTGCCGGAACAATCCGAGCGGACAACAACGAGTATTTCGCTGGGACCGCGCGGAAGGAAGCGTCGGAGTGCCACAGGCGATTGCCCAAGGCGCTCAGCCGCACCCGGTCATCCGCCCCTCGCAGGTTGCTGTTGCGATCGAGGTTGGAGATATCGGCCATTTCCAGTTTCAACCGTCGATCTTCCGGCTTCGACATCTCTCCGCCTGAGGAGATTTCAAGTTCGCCAAAATTGCGGCTGAACGCCAGTTGGGTGTCGTCGTCGAAATCCTGGTCGTGGAAGATCAGGACGGCGAATGCGTCCATGCCGGCCTCAATGGCCGCGACCTGCGATGCAGACAGCTTTTTGGTCAGGTCTATTCCGGTCACGTCCCCGGCGAAACCAGGGGTCAGTGGGGCGATGTTCATCTGGTTTCCTCCGTCGGAACCTACCGGAGAGTATATCTCCAATCTGATCCGTATTGCCAATCCCGAACCAAGCCGGGATGATCCGGTTCAATTGATCGGGAGGATTTTATGGTGCGTTGGATCATGGCCCTGGCTGCCATTTTGGCTTTTCATCCGGCGCGCGCCGAGGTTGAGGAAATCCGTTTCGCCCAGCAATTCAGCATGGGTTACCTGCAGTTCAACGTCATGAAACATCAGGATCTGCTGGCGAAGCACGTCGCCGCGCTGGGGTTGCCGGCGGTGAAGGTCACCTGGATCACCTTCAACGGCCCGGACATGATGAACGATGCGTTGCTCTCGGGCGCGGTCGATATTGCCTCGGGCGGCATGCCGGGGCTGCTGACCATCTGGGCCAAGACGCATGGCACCGCGCAGGAGATACGCGGCGTCGCGGCCATGTCGCAACAGCCGTTGTTACTGAATTCGCGTAACCCGGCGGTCAGGACGATCCGCGACCTGACGGAGGCTGATCGGATCGCGATGCCGGCGGTGAAGGTGTCGGCTCAGGCCGTGCTGCTGGAGATGGCGGCGGCCCGGGAGTGGGGCGATGCGGCGTATGATCGTTTGGATAAGCTGACATTCTCGCTGTCGCCACCGGATGCGACCGGAGGGTTACTGGCCGGGGGCGGGGACTTCAACGCCGCCTTCACTGTCCCACCCTTCCAAAACATGCAGCTCAAGGACCCGGCGATCCACACGGTGTTGAGTTCGGATGAGGTGATCGGCCCGTCCTCCGGCGGAACCGCCTGGACATCGAAGAAATTCCATGACGCCAATCCGAAGCTGTATCGCGCGATGTTGGATGCAATGCAGGAGGCATCCGAATTCATCGCGGCGCATCCGAGGGAAACCGTCGCCTATTACGCGGCGGATACGAAGATGCGGATCGATACTGACCTGATGGAAGGTCTGCTGGCGGACCCAAAATTCAAATACGTCCTGACACCAAGGGCGACGCTGCGTTGGGCCGATTTCATGCACAAGGTCGGGCGGATCAAGATCGCCCCGGACTCCTGGAAAGATCTGTTCTGGCCGGAGATCTATGATCGTGACGGAAGCTGAAGTGGCTGGTTATAACAAACCGCGTTGATACCCGCTCTCGCGCCCCGTCATCATATCTTGGACAAGCCCGGCCGCGCCGTGACGGAAGTGGAATAGCAATTCGTCAGTGACCCGCGCGGGCGAGGTGATTATTTACTGCCGCACTAGGCTGCAAAATGTGACTTGACTTAAGGATGAACTTTGTAATTTGCTCCTGTCCTCGACAGGGGCAGTGGATTTCCTGTCGATCCCGCTGTCTGCTCGTATATCTGATCTCCTCGCGAAAGGAAGGACGCTCGGGCGGTGATGCAGCATCGCGTTAATCACTGACCACTGCCGATTGCCTGGCCGACATCCCCAACGAACACCGTAAATCGGTTGCGGGAGGGACTGGTGCGTTTAAGTGTTCATATATTTTCCTGGATTTCACTGCGACAGGCGGCACACATCCTGAATTAGGAGGTTGAAATGCCGATTGCCTCGTTAACCACGTTCAAGGTCGAGCGCGAACAAGGTCTTCGTCTTGCCGGTCAGGCTGCTCCGATCCTTAAGCGTCACGGCGCGTCCACCGTGCGCGTTGGCTTTTGCCATTCAGGTCCCCGCACCGGGACGATTACCGTCGTAACAATCTACCCGGACTGGCAAGCCTATGGCCAGGGCGTTCAGGGCCTCTACGAAGACAAAGCCTATCACAATTTGCTCGCCGAGGCGAACAAGGCCGGTGAAATGATCGACCGGTCGATCATGATCATGCAGGATCTCTGACCTGTACTGGCGGCGGATCGGCCGCCGGTAACGCCATGTGGGCGGATGCCTACGGACATCTGCCCACATCGTGGCCGGCCTGCATGCGGTGAACTGAACGTCGGATCGTTACTCCGCCCGCAAATCCGCCTCAAACCGATCCCGCCACTGCTCCAGGCTGTTGGTCCGCATGATCTTCATCATCGCCTGATGGCGCTCCTGGCGTTCTTCCACCCGCATCGAAAGCGCCTGATCCATGGCGCGCGCCATCCCGGCCTCGTCATACGGATTGACCAGCAGCGCGGCATCGAGTTCCCGAGCGGCACCGGCGAATTCCGACAGAATCAGCACGCCGGGTTCGTCCGGGTCCTGCGCCGCGACGTATTCCTTGGCCACGAGGTTCATGCCATCGCGTAACGGCGTGACCAGGCAGGCCTGCGCCTCCGCGTATAACGGCATCAGAACGTTACGCGGGAAACTGCGGTTCAGATAGCGCAGCGGCACCCAATCGACTTCAGCGAAACGTCCGTTGATGCGTCCGGCCTCGCCCTCCAGTTCCCGCCTGATCCGTTGATACGTTTCAATATCGGATCGCGACGGCGGCGCGATCTGCATGAACGTGACAAGGCCATGTTGCGCGGGATATTCCGCCAGGAATCGCTCAAACGCCGCGAACCGTTGACGCAGGCCTTTCGAGTAATCCAGCCGATCGACGGACAGGATCAGGCGTTCCATCAGGTTGGCCCGCATGCGCGTGGCCTGGCGCCGATTGACCGGGGTTTCCGCCTGGGCGCGAACTTCATCGACATGCACGCCAATCGGATAGACACCGGTGCGCACCAGCCGCCCGAAGGCCGCAACGGCGCCAACCGTGTCCGAGGCGACGCCGTCCGCGTGGCGCAACAGGTAATCGACAAAGGCCGTTCGATCGATCTCCGTCTGAAACCCGACCAGATCGTAAGCGCACATCGCCTTGATTAAGTCCGCATGCGACGGGATCGTCATGAACACGCCGGGGGCAGGGAAGGGGGTGTGCAGGAACAGCCCGATCCGGTTGGTCAGACCCCGCGCACGCAGTCCGTCCGCCAGGCATAGCAGGTGGTAATCATGCACCCAGATCAGGTCGTCAGCGCGCACCAGCGGGGTGAGCGATTCGGCGAACAATTCGTTGACCCTGCGGTAGCCTTCGAATTCCGTCCACTCGAAGTGCCCGAGCCCGATCTGATAATGCAGCACCGGCCATAGGGTGTCGTTCGCGAAGCCGCGATAATACTCGTCGTAATCCTTGCGCGACAGATCCACGGTAAACAGCGTGATCTGGCCGACATTGCGCTCCAGGCTGGGTTTTGCCTCGCTGGTGGCGGTGATTTCGCCGCTCCAGCCGAACCAAAGGCCGCCTTTTTGCTTCAGAGCGTCCAGCACGCCGGCCGCCAGCCCGCCGGCGGTCGCTTCGCCTTCCTGAATGGGGGCGACACGGTTGGAGACGACGACAAGACGCGACATGAGCGGATATTTTTCCCGGAGCAATGAATGCGGAGCTGCATCCTGACCCGATGTTAGGGTAAAATGGCTGGGTATGCCACCGGGCCGGCTTGGATTGTCACCGTATTGACGCCAGCCTCATGTTCGCCGGCCCTCGTGACGGTTACGATGCCCCACTGCTGGCTCTGCCAAATCGTTTGGTATCCCTCAATCTGATCACAACCGCCGGGAGCGGCATTATGCCTGTCACCAATCGAGCGAGGTTCGCGTGACGCAGCATCAACCCGAACTGCCGATCGCCAGGATCGATAACCTGCCCGTTGCGGACAACCTGGAACCCGTCAATCGCCACTGCCTGAAGCCGTGGAAGCGCCGCACATGAGCCGGGCCATGACGCTGAGGGACAGGGCTCGCCGCACCGGCAACGCAATCTGAATCTGCGCCGCCGCGGAGGGTCACCGCGTCAGAACCGAACCATGACGTAGCCGGCGATCTTCGCTATAACGCCGCGAACGCTGCCGGACCCGATGAAAAGACCTATGACCCAGACCTTCACCATCACGACCCCGATCTATTACGTCAACGGCGCCCCTCATATCGGCCACGCCTATACCTCCATCGCTGCTGACGTGATGGCCAGGTTCAAGCGGCTGGACGGGTTCGACGTGTTCTTCCTGACCGGCACTGACGAACACGGCCAGAAGGTCGAGCAGGCCGCCGCCGCCGCCGGGGTCGATCCGCAGACCTTTACCGACGGAATCTCGGCCGATTTCAGGGCGATGACGGACGCCATGGGCGTGTCGTACGATGACTGGATCAGGACCACCGAAGAACGCCACAAAGTCTCCTGCGCCGAGCTGTGGCGCCGGATCGAAAAGAACGGCGACATCTACCTCGGTCACTACGAAGGCTGGTATGCCATTAGGGATGAAGCATTTTATGACGAAGACGAGCTGACCAAACTGCCGGACGGCTCGTTTATCGCCAAGAGCGGCGCGCCGGTGGCATGGGTGCGGGAGCCATCGTATTTCTTCCGCCTGTCCGCCTTCCAGGATCGGCTGCTGCAATTATACGAGGAACATCCGGAGTTTATCGGACCATCCTCACGCCGCAGCGAAGTGACCAGCTTCGTCAAGGGCGGGTTGCGCGATCTGTCGGTCAGCCGCACCACGTTCAACTGGGGCATCCCGGTGCCCGACGCCCCCGGACATGTAATGTATGTCTGGATGGACGCGCTGACCAACTACATCACCGCCTGCGGCTTCCCCGATCCGGACGCACCGCGCGCGAAGTATTGGCCGGCGGACGTTCATTTTGTTGGAAAAGACATCATCCGGTTCCACGCGGTCTATTGGCCCGCCTTCCTGATGGCCGCCGGGATCCCGTTGCCGAAGCGGGTGTCCTCGCACGGCTGGTGGCTGATGGACGGCGAGAAAATGTCGAAGTCCCTCGGCAACGTGGTCGAGCCGCGCAAACTGGCCGAGATCTTCGGGCTGGATCAGATCCGCTATTTCCTGATGCGCGAGAAGCCGTTTGGCGCCGACGGTTCGCTCAGCCACGCCGCCATCATCAGCCGCAGCAACGTCGAGCTGGCGAACGATCTGGGTAATCTGGCGCAGCGATCGCTGTCGCTGATCGCGCGTAACTGTGGCGGGCTGTTGCCGGCCCGTGGAGCGCCGACCGACGAAGACACCGCGTTGCTGGGCGCCGCCGCCGCGCTACCGGACCTGGTGCGGCTCCATATCGATCGCCAGACCTTCCATGACGGGTTGGAGGAAATCTGGAAAGTCATCCGTTCGGCGAATGGCTACATCGACCGGCAGGCGCCCTGGGCGCTGAACAAGACCGACAAAATCCGCATGGGTGAGGTTCTGCGCGTTCTGGTGGACACCATCCGAGTCATCGCCACCCTGCTGCAACCGTTCATGCCCGGCTCCATGGCGCGCATGCTCGACCAACTTGGCGTCAGTCCGGAGGCTCGGTCGTTCGCGGCGCTCGCAACCCCATTGACGGATGGCCAAACGCTGCCACCTCCACAAGGCGTCTTTCCCCGCTATGTGGAGCCTGCCGCCTGATGCTCGTCGATAGCCACTGCCACCTCGATTACTTCACGCCGCAGGAATTGCCTGACGTGCTGGCGCGCGCGGCGGCGGCCGGCGTGGGGGAGATGGTGACCATCGGCACGACCATGGCGCAATCCGCCCTGCTGCCGCCGATGACCGAGACCTACGCCAATCTGTGGTGCACGATCGGGGTGCATCCGCATCACGCGGCTGAGGCGCCGATCCCGACGCCCGAAGCCCTGGCCGCCATCGCCGAACATCCGCGGGTGATCGGCATCGGCGAGTCCGGTTTGGACTATTTCTATGACCGCTCCCCGCGCGACATCCAGGCGGAGAATTTTCGCGCGCATATCCGTGGCGCTCGGCTGGCCGGAGTGCCGCTGTGCATTCATGCGCGCGACGCTGACGACGATATCGCGTTGATTTTGAAAGAAGAGCGGGACAGGGGAGGGGCGTTCGATTTCCTGTTGCACTGCTTCAGTTCCACCCGAAGGCTGGCGGAAGCGGCGCTGGAGATGGGCGGCTATATCAGCCTGTCCGGCATCCTGACGTTTCCCAAATCGGCGGAAATCCGTGAGATCGCGCGCGACGTGCCGCTGGATCGGCTGTTGGTGGAAACCGACGCGCCATACCTGGCGCCGGTACCGTTTCGTGGCAAGCGCAACGAACCTGCCCGGGTTGCTCACACGGCCAAGGTGTTGGCCGATATTTGTGAGATGACGCCCGAGGCGATGGCGACGCTGACCACAGCCAATTTCCGTCGCCTGTTCCGAAAAGCCGCCGCATGAAGGTCACTCTACTGGGCACCGGAGGCTCCGCCGGTGTACCGATGATTGGTGGTGCGGACGGCAGCGGGGACTGGGGCGATTGCGATCCGTTGGAACCCAGGAACCGCCGGACGCGGTCGTCTATTGTCGTCGAAGGCGTGGATAATCAACGGCTTCTGGTTGATACCTCACCGGATATGCGCGGTCAGTTGCTGGATTGCCGGATACCGGGCGCGGACGCGATCCTGTTTACGCACGCGCATGCCGACCATGTGACCGGGATTGACGACGTGCGTATCCTGAACCGCATCGCCAACCGGCCGCTGCCGGCATTTGCGATGCCGGAAACCCTGGCCGAACTCACACGGCGCTTCAGCTATGTGTTCAGACCGTGGGAGCCGCCGCACTTCTATCGCCCTGTTCTTGAAGCAATACCGGTTCTCCCGGGGGAGGTTTTCGAGACCGCTGGATTGTCGGTGCGCGTCTTCACCCAGCGCCACGGCCGTGTCCAGTCGCTGGGACTGCGCATTGGCGATTTCGGCTACTCCACTGATGTTGTGGAATTAAACGACGAGGCCTTTGCGGCACTGGAAGGTGTGGACACCTGGGTGGTCGATTGCTTTCTGATCAACGGGCCACACTGGACTCACGCCGATCTGAAGACGGTAATTGGCTGGGTCGCTCGTTTAAAGCCGCGCCGCACGGTGTTGACCCATATGGGAACCGAGATGGACTGGGCGTGGCTGCAAGCCCATCTGCCGCCCGGGATAGAGGCTGGATTCGACGGGATGGTTATGGAGTTTCCAGCGGCATCTTCCAGGGCTTCCACCCTGGAAACATGATGACGACGGGCGACCAGAACAGGCTGAACGACCGGTTGACGCGGATATCCATGCGGATCGGCGTGCCATCGGCGTGATAGCAGATCAGCGCGCCGCGGCCGTCATCCGTGGCGTCGGACATAACTTGTTCGATTTCAACGTATTGGCGGGTGCGTTTGCCGATCCACATCAGTTTCCACTGGCCGGCCCGTGTGTAGGCGTCCGTCGCGGTCGAATACTCGAACTTGCGGTCTTTCTCGTCCTTGATCGATACGTCGCCGACCCCGGCAGCGAACCCCTTGGTGGAGCCGCCGGATAGTCTGCCGGCGATGCCGAACTGGATCCAGGGCGTGCGTTGGTGCGGCAGCGCCTCCAGAAGCACCCGGGCATCAGCCGGATCGAAATGGGTTTCGTCGCCGTAGACAAGGCGATCGACGGCGGCGGCGATGACGAATCGGTCAACCATGATGACCCAGGGTTGCCACGAAGTTGGGTTCTAATGCAAGCTGGTTGTATTTAACATAATATTCATTATGCGGTCTTTGTTTGACCGGAGCAACTGCGCCGGGCCAGCGAGCGATGCAACGTGTTGCGCGATCTCGTCACTCCTTCTGCCGCCATGGCAGGCACATTAACCCCCACGCCTTCAACAACATCGGCGTTTCGGCTTCCCCGATTGCCGGGTTGTGCCGACCGTTGCGCGAGACTGGTCCTTAGCCGTGGAGCCCGGTCGCTTCCGCTGAAATCCGATCCGAGGACGCCCGCTGTGCGACACTGGCATCGATCCGCGAGCAACCGCCCTTCCCCAAAAACCAGCCCCGGCATCCGACACAGTCCGATTTCAGTCCGGCTCGTTGAGAGCGATCGCGAGTTACCGGACCATCTATCAAGGACAAACGCGGGGGTAGCGGGCCGGTGCCTGCCATGGCGTGACAGTGTCGAACCGTCAAACTGTGCCCACCGCCCGATGCCGTTGCGTTCATCGCAGCAACCAAATGCCGCTTCGGCCGAAGATGAACGTAATTTCATCGAACAGATGATTGTCTCGATTAGCCATTTCGGACCTGGAAGGCCGTCTCGCCATGACGGCGGAGGCATACCACGATGACGCCATTCATAGCGGCCGTCCAGCCAAAACCAGACATTCGGTGTAACTATCATTTCGTTATCGCATAACAAAGAGATCGACATCGACAGCTTCGCGCTGCTCGCCGCCGCGGGTGCTAATATACTTGGCGGATCTGCACACGGATGTAACCGTGCCCGAACCTCGTCCATCCAAATCAGGGCGCCCGTCAGCCTCCTCCTTTTAAGCGGACGCCCGGGCCAGCGCGCCCGCATCGTGCGACGACCCCAAAGTCCAACACTGATCAATCAGCGCTCTGGTTCGGGCCTCGCCCAGCATCGGCACGACCAAACCGGCGAACTTCGTTTCGAGTTCTGTGTTGGTCATCGGGCGTGCGGCGCTGCCGATGCCGTGTTCGATGTTCACGGTGTGCCGACTTCCATCCGTCAGGACCACCGTCACTTCCGCGGAGTCCGATGCCCGGTTTGGGTCCAGGCTCGCCGCGACCCGGTCCTGGAACGCCATCAAATCCGGATCCTTGACCGCCGTGCCGGTATCCATGTCCTGGATGCGGGCGGTGCCTCGGACAAAGCACACCGCCGTCCAGTGATGCAGGCTGACATGCGCCTGCATCTCGTCCCGGGGATTGCGATTGTTGCATAACGCCATCGCACCCGGCGACGCCGCAATTGCCACCGACGCGATCCGGCTTGCATCCAGTCCATAGGTCCGGCGCAGTTCCAAACAGGCATCAATGATCGGATGGATCACGATCCCGCACGGATAAGGCTTATACGTATTGCGCAAAATCTCGAACCGCTCACCGAGTCCGCCGGTTAAAGCCTCAAGGTCCGGCTGGTCGGAGAAGACACTCAGATAGCCATACCGGCCCTCCAATGCGACCGGAGAGCTGGTGAACCCTGCCCGCGCCAGGAACGCCGCCCGCAGCCCCGTCTGGGCCGCCTGAGCCGGCATCAGCGGCGTGCACAGCGTTCCATGCATCGCTCGGAATCCGGCCGCCTGGGACAGCGCTATGCCGATGGCCATGCGCATCGCAGGCATATCCAGACCGAGCAGACTGCCAGCCGCGACGGCAGCACCGATGCCTCCGGTAATGCCGGTGCCGGACCACGCCATCGATCCTTTCGCCGGCGGCACGGTCAACGCTTTGCAGAGCCTGCACTCCAGTTCAATGCCCAGCGCGACAGCCGCCAGGAACGCTTCCCCTGACACCAATTGCAGTTCCGCCATCGCAAACGCAGCCGACGCAACCGGGCCGGCCGGATGGACCACCGCCTGTTCGTGAGTATCATCAAAACTATAGATGCTGGAGGCCAGACAATTGATCAGGGCCGCATGCAGGGCATCGGTTTTCCTGCCCCGGCCGAACAGCGTGACGTTCGCCGGTCCGGTAAAGCCACCCAGCGCCTTATCCGCCGTATCGACACCGTTATGCCGCGCGCCACCTATTGTACACGCAAGAATGTTGAAGACAGATCGGAGTGCTTCTTGCCGCACCTCGGCGGGCAGATCGCTGTACCGGTACCCGGCGGCATAAGCAGCCAGGTGGGTTGTGACGGCGCTTTTATCTGACATGCAATCCACTCCCGAGGCGTTGGCATCGCAATGTCCGGCACCTGTCGACCAGGTGCCGGATACGTAATGTTACAAAGAGCGCGTTGCGCCGCCATCGATGTCGATAATGCAGCCCTGAATGAAGTCCGCCTTTTGCGACGCCAGATAAGCCACGAGACTGCCGATTTCCTCGGGCTGTCCGACCCGGGTGGTGCCGTGGGAAGACACCAGGAAGGTCAACGCCTGTTCGCGGGTCATCCCGCGATCGTTCATCGTTCGCTCTACATTGCGGGTGAAACGGTCGGTTTCGATCAATCCGGGATTGATCGCATTGACGCGGACGCCCCGCCGTATGCCGATATCCGCCATAGCTTTGGTGAAGTTCAGCAAAGCGACATTGACCGATCCACCAATGGTGAACTCGGCTGACCCGGCACGGGACCCGATGCCGACGATATTGACGATGCTGCCGTGCTGTTGCTCCAGATGCGGCCACGCCGCGCGGGTCATCCGGACATAACCATGGAACTTAAGAGCGAAGCCGTCCTGCCAATCTTCCTCTGTCAAGGTGAAGAAATCGGCCCGCTTGGTGGCGCCTGCATTGTTTACCAGCAGGTCGAGGCGGCCGAAATGCGCGACTGCCGACGCAACGGCCTGCTGCGGCGCGGCAAAATCGCGCAAATCGGCCGACAAAACCTGCACGTCGACATTATGGGCCCGCCTGAGACCATCGGCGACACTGTGCAACTTCTCCGAGTCGCGGGCCACCAGACAAAGGCCCATGCCCTCTCTTGCGAGTTCGGCCGCGATGGCCGCGCCGATACCCCGATTCGAACCGGTTACGAGTGCAACCTTTCCGTTTAATGCCAGTTCCATGTTCCACCCCAAAGGTATTATACGCCGGCATATTGGCGCCGAACTGGATTGATCGCAAATGGCCGCCCGGCGATGCGAGATTTTGCCGAAAAATGACGCAAAGACTATGGCGCTATTAGCCAGTCGGCCCTATATATCGATTGCTGAGATGAAGGAAAGAAATATATGTCAGAAGATGTGTTGGGCCTCACGGCTCAGATCGTAAGTGCCCATGTCACGAAGAACGCGGTTCCCGTCGAGGATCTGCCGGGCTTGATTCGTGAGGTTTACAAGACCTTGTCCAGTGTCGGCGAAGTCGCCGCCCCGGTTGAGGCCGCGAAGCCGGCGGTTCCGGTCACCAAGTCCGTGTTCCCGGACTACGTCGTTTGCCTGGAAGATGGCAAGCAGATGACGATGCTGAAACGGCATCTGATGACCGAACACAACCTGACGGTCGATCAGTATCGCGCCAAGTGGAGCCTACCGTCCAGCTACCCGATGGTCGCGCCGAACTACGCTGAGACACGGTCCACGCTGGCCAAGAAGATGGGCCTGGGCCGAAGCCGCACAGTGGTTCCGCCGCCGAAGAAGATTGCCAAGAAGCCCGGTCGCAAGCCCGGCGCGCGCGTTTAGGACTGAACTGACGCCCAATGATCAACGAGGCGGCCTGTTCTTCGCCGCCTCGTTATCTACCCGGATAAACTGTTCGGCTGGTCCGAACCAGCTTCTTCCTGTGTTGTAGCCGGGGTTATCGGCCTTTAAAACCGCGAGGCTTGCGTTTCTCCTTGAACGCCAGCGCGGCTTCGCGGAAATCTTCTGTTAAATACAATCTCATCGGCGCCTGCTGAAACGCCGCCTCTTTTGCGTAACGATCGAGGAACCACCGCCGAGCCCGAACCGTGGCACGCACCGACAACGGCGGATTGGCCGCCACAGCCCGCGCCAATGTTAGCGCTGCCTCCATTACCGTGTCCTTTGCCGCGACCCGGTTGATCACGTTGGCGGCCAGCGCTTCCTCGGCGGTGAAATACCGGCCGGTTAACGAAACTTCATCTCCGAATGCCCCGGCGCCGCGAAAGTGGAATTGCGCCCAATGCTTGGCGGCACCCAACCCACGCGAGGTTTCCGTCAACTGGAACCGGGTTCCCGCTTCTGCAACGATCAGGTCGCAGTCCAGTACCATCCCAAGTCCCAGACCCAGGACATAGCCATGCACCGCCGCGATCACCGGTTTCCAGTTGACGGACTGGAACATCAGATCGCCGGCGTTGGCTCCGTGGCCTTGCGGGCCGCCCAGACGTTCGAACTCTTCGCGGGACCGCAACTGCCGTTGATGCACGTCGGCCCCACTACAGAACGCCCTGCCCCGGCCGCACAGGATGGCAACCTGTGCATCCGGGTCCAAATCGAAACGGCGCATCGCCGCCATTAACTGCCGCACGACCTCATCGCTAACGGCATTCAGCTTTTCCGGCCGGTTCAACGCGATGGTGGCGATTTGGTCATGGCATTCATATTCGACATATTGCCGGTCGTCAGCGTTCTCCATGGCGTCCTCCCTGGTGTTGTTTGGTATTGCTGTTAGCGTATCCGGGAAGCAGCGGCCTGCAAAACGGCCGAACAGACAATACGAGGAACGGGACCATGGAACACGGCAGGATTCTGCTCGAAACGACCGGCGATGTCGCGGTGATGACGCTGAACGACCCAAGCGTGCTGAATGCGTTCGGGCGGAAGCTGCGCGAGGATATGACGGTCGCGATGGATCGTGTCGAAGCCGGGCCGGCCCGCTGCCTGGTGATCACCGGGGCCGGACGGGCGTTCTGTTCGGGCGCCAACCTGAACGATCCCGACCGAGCGAACCGGGACAGGGCGGCCGAGGCGCGCGGCGAGGCGCAGAGTGACCTGGAGGCATGGTACAACCCCATGTTCCTGCGTCTGCGGGCGCTGTCCATCCCGATCGTCACCGCCATCAACGGCATGGCGGCGGGGGCCGGCATGAGCCTCGCCCTGAGCGGCGACATCCGCATCGCGGCCCGATCGGCGTCGTTCCTTCAGGCGTTCGCCCGTATCGGACTGGTGCCCGATTGCGGATCGTCCTGGCTGTTGCCGCGCATGATCGGCATGGCGCGGGCGATGGAGCTGTCGTTGCTGGCCGAACGTCTGCCGGCCGAGACCGCCTTGTCCTGGGGCCTGATCAATCGGCTGGAAGACGACGCCGCCCTGATGCCCAAAGCCATGGACATGGCGCGCGCCCTCGCCGCCGGCCCCAGATCGCTCGGTTTGATCCGGCAGATGTACTGGGAAGGCATGGACAACCGCTACAGTGAGCAACTCGATCTGGAAGCAAAGCTACAAAGTCAGGCCGGGATGACGCGTGACTTCGAGGAAGGTGTCGCGGCGTTCCGGGAAAAGCGGCCGGCCAAATTCACCGGTCAATAACAGGGAAAATTGTTCATATGCGTATAGGCATTGTTACCATCCCGTCCGCCGTTGAAACCGGTCCGGCGGTCGTTGAACATGTTACCACTATCGCCCGGCAGGTCGAGGCGCTCGGTTTTCATGGTCTTTGGGTCACCGATGCGTTTGCCCGGGGCAAACCGACACTCGATCCATTGATCCTGTTGGGGGCGCTGGCGACACAAACGTCGCGCATCGAGTTGGGCACTTGCGTAGTGCAAGTTCCGTTGCGGCATCCGGTTGAACACGCCCATCGGGTTCAGACGCTGAGCGCACTGTCCGGTGGGCGATTCCGTTTCGGTGTCGGCAGCGGATCGACCAGGAACGATTTCGACGCCGTGCAGGTGGATTATGACGCCCGGTTTAAACTGCTGACCGCGTACCTGGAGGTCATGCGCAAGGTTTGGGCCGGCGAGCCGGTATATGGCCCTGCCCTGTCCGTTTGGCCCGGCACCGAGGGCGGTCCTCCCGTTCTGCTCGGAGCGTGGCGCAGTGAACGATGGATCAACCTGTCGGCGAAGGTACTGCAAGGCTGGATAGCTTCGGGTATCCATACGTCTTGGGAAGATCTGGAGATCGGTGTCAAAATGTTCCGCGCCGCTGGCGGAAAACGGGCCGTGCTGGCGAATATTTTCGTCGATTTCCGCGATACTCCGGGCAATCTGCCGTTTACCCATGTGCCGAAGATTACGCTGTTCTGCTCGCCGAAGGAGGCAAAGGACAGGCTGAAACGATTGGAGGATACAGGGATCGATGACGCCCTGCTGGTCGTTCCGTCCGGCGACCCCGGGCAGTTGGAGAGGATCGCGGAACTGCAAGCCTGACGCTTGATCTTCGGGGGCGTCCGTTCCGTGACCGCCCCCGATCACGGCCCACTGCGGCAACCGCAAAATTCCGGCGTTTATTTTCTTGCACATATAACATCGCATAGTCCCTCACGGTGACTGATTTGACTTTGGCCAATCAGCCCGTCCAACAGGAAACCGCGATGAACCTGCTTAATCGGCTGAACCGCCAGACACCGATTGCAATCCGTCTTGGCATGGCCATCGCGGTCTCATTCCTGATGGCGGCGGCCCTCGGAGTCATCGTGGTCAACGGTCTGGCGCAGTCCGCGGCCAAAATGGGACAACTACAGGCGTTGAGCCAGTTCAGCATGCGGATCGGCGACGCGATCCACGAGCTACAGAAGGAACGCGGTCTGTCCTCTGTCTTCCTGAACAGTAGCGGCCAGGCGTTCACCGACCCGTTGACGACGCAGCGGCACGCCACCGACGAACGATTGATGGCCGTGCGCGACGCGGTCACGACCCTGACGCCAGCGGCATACTCCCCTGACCTGCGCGCGATTATCGAGGCCAGCACGTCGGCCGCGCGGGACATCGCTGCGCGGCGTGAGGACATATCCTCGCGGCGGATCTCGCCCCTGGTTTCGACCCAATTCTTCACCGGGATGATCGGCAAGCTGTTGGCGGTACCGCGCGAGGCGGTGAAGTCGTCCGAGGATCCGGTGACGACCGCCAGCCTCATGGCCTATTTCGGCTATCTGTCGGCCAAGGAGCGTGCCGGTCTGGAACGCGCCACCGGCGCGGGCGCATTCGCCGCGGGCCAGTTCACCGCCGACCAGTACCACACCTATCTTGGACTTCTTGCCGATCAGCGGGCTTTTTTCGAGATTTTTGCCTCCTATGCCAAACCCGACCAGAAAACGTTCGAAAAGCAAACGGTCGCTGGCGCGGTCGTCGACACTGTTGAACGGATGCGACAGCTCGCGATAGACGCCGGACCGGCCACGCCGCTTGGCGGTGCCACGGCCGCGGAATGGTTCAAGGCCGCCACCGCGCGCATCGATCTGATGAAGTTGGTGGAAAACCGGCTGGCAAGCGACCTTGAGACCTATGCGGGGTTTGCGGCCTCAAAGGCGCGAAACGAGGCATTGACCACAGGCATCATCGTGTTCGGCGCACTTGTCCTGTCCGGTTTACTGGGGACTGTGCTTGTCATCGGAATCACCCGGCCGCTCAGCGGAATGACATCCACCATGCTCGCGCTCGCCGACGGCGATCTGTTCAGGGATATTCCCGCGCTCGGCAACAAAGACGAAATCGGCCACATGGCGCGCGCTGTTCAGGTATTCCGGGATAAAGGTATCGAAAACAAAAATCTGGCGGAGGCGCGGCAAGTCGAGCAGGCTCTTAAGGAGCGGCGTTCGGACAACATCAATCAATTGATAGCGACATTCGATACGCACGTGACACAGACATTGCAGTCGTTGTCGTCCTCCGCCACCGACCTGAGCGCCACGGCGACCTCCCTGACGGAAACGGCGGCAGAGAACGCGCGGCAACTCATCAATGTCGCGGCCGCATCGGAACAGGCAACCGCGAACGTCCAGACTGTAGCCACCGCCACAGGCGAATTGTCGTCGTCGGTCACCGAGATCGGTCGCCAAATGGAGCAATCAAACCGCATTGCCATGCAGGCCGTGGCCGAAGCCGACGTTACCACGACTGCCATTCAGGGCCTAGCCGAGATGGCTCGGAAGGTGGACAACGTGGTCCAGGTGATCAGCGACATCGCCTCGCAAACGAACCTGCTGGCGCTGAATGCCACGATCGAGGCGGCCCGGGCCGGCGAGGCCGGCAAAGGCTTCGCGGTCGTGGCGTCAGAGGTCAAGGCGCTCGCAAATCGTACGGCGAAAGCAACGGAAGAGGTGTCCCGCCAGATCAACGAAATGCAGTCTGAGACCGCGGTTTCGGTGGGCCGGATTGAGGCGATCACCCGCACGATCGCGGAAATGAGCAAAATCGCGACCGTGATCGCTTCGGCGGTGGAAGAACAAGGGGCTGCGACGCAGATCATCGCCCACAGCGTTCGGGAAGCGGCGACCGGAACCCGAGACGTTTCGGTGAACATCGCGGGGGTAGCCCGGTCCGCGCGCGAAACAGACGCGGCGGCAGGCCAGGTGAAAATGTCGTCGTCGGATGTGGCGCAACAGGGGAACAGGCTGAAAACCGAAGTCGGCCTGTTTCTGGAGAGGATATGCGCGGCTTAGGCGGGTCGATACCTAATACGCTACCCCGCGCTGATCTGCTCCAACCCGCCCATATACGCACGCAGCACCTCGGGCACGACGATCGAACCGTCGGCTTGCTGGTAGTTTTCCATCACCGCGATCAGTGCCCGCCCGACCGCGACGCCTGACCCGTTCAGCGTGTGGACATAGGCCACCGCCTTGCCCTCCGCGCCGCCACGGAACCGAGCATTCATGCGGCGCGCCTGGAAATCCTTGCAGTTGGAGCACGACGAAATCTCCCGGAACATCTTCTGTCCGGGCAGCCAGACCTCCAGGTCGTGCGTGCGGGTGGAGGCGAACCCGGTGTCGCCAGACGACAGCAGCATGCGGCGATACGGCAGACCCAGTTTCTCCAGGATCAACTCGGCGGAGCGGGTCATCCACTCGTGCTCATCGGCGCTTTTGTCGGGATGCGCGATGCAGACCAGTTCCACTTTTCGGAACTGATGCTGGCGCAGCATGCCGCGCGTGTCGCGGCCGGCGGACCCGGCTTCGCTGCGGTAGCAGTCGGTCAGCGCGGTCAGGCGCAGCGGCAGTTGCTTTTCCGGCACGATCTCACCGGCCACCGTGTTGGTCAGCGGCACTTCGGCGGTCGGAATCAAATAGCGGCCGTCGGTGGTCTTAAACAGGTCTTCCTCGAACTTCGGCAGATTGCCGGTGCCGTAGGCAGTCGCCTCGTTGACCAGCGAGGGCACGATTGTTTCAAGATAGTCGCGTTCGATCGTGTGCTGGTCCAGCATGAACTGCCCCAGCGCGCGCTCCATCCTGGCCAACGGCCCGCGCAGGACAGTGAAGCGGGCGCCGGCCAGCTTCGAAGCGGTGGCGAAATCCATCATGCCCAGCGCTTCGCCGAGTTCGAAGTGCTGCTTCGGTTCGAAATCGAACACCGGGGCGTCGCCGAACCGTTTCAGTTCGACGTTGGCGGTTTCATCGGCACCCTCCGGCACCGACGCGTCCAACAGGTTCGGCAGCGCTTCCAGGATACGCTTGATCGCCGCATCCAGTTCGGGAACCCGCTTTTCCAGGCCGTCCATATCGCCGCGCAGGGCGGTCGCCTCGGCTTCCAGCACGGCCGTATCCACGCCGGTGCGCTTGCCTTGGCCGATCTCCTTCGCCAGCGCGTTCCGCCGCGACTGCTTCTCTTGCAACGCGGTTTGCGCGGCGCGCCGATCAGTATCCAGCGTCATCAGCTCCGCCGCGACCGGTGGCAGCCGGCGGCGTGCCATCGCCGCATCGAAGCCCGCCGGATCGGTTCGGATGGCGCGGATATCGTGCATCGCTTAGTCCTCTACAGGCTTGGTTTCGACCCAGCCGGCACAGATGATGGAGATTTCGTACAGCGCGATCAACGGTATCGCCAGACCCGTCTGGGTGATGACATCGGGCGGCGCCAGGATCGCGGCGATGACGAACATGCCGACATAGGCGTAGCGGCGGAACTTCTTCAGTTGCGCCGCATTGGTAATCCCGACCTTCGCCAGCAAAGTCAGCGCCACCGGCAGCTGAAACGTGATGCCGAACGCGAAGATCAGCTTCATCACCAGGTCGAGATATTCGCTGACCTTCGGCAACAGCTCAATCGGTACGCCGCCGCCGCCGACGGGATCCTGGAAGCTGGCGAAGAACCGCCAGGCGAAGGGGAACACGAAATAGTAGGCCAAAGCCGCCCCGGCGATGAACAGGACGGGCGTTGCGGCCAGGAATGGCAGGAACGCCCGCTTCTCGCTACGATACAGTCCTGGCGCCATGAACAGATAGATCTGCGCGGCAATCATCGGGAAGGCGACGAACCCACCGCCGAAAAACGCCACCTTGATCTTGGTGAAAAACGCCTCGTAAAGCTGCGTGTAGATCAAATGCGGGTCGGGATTGCCTTGTTCGCGCAGCACGTCGGCCAACGGTTCGGCCAGGAAGTAGTAGATGGCGCCAGAGAAATAGTAGGCGACACCGAAGCAGACCAGAAACGTGCCGGCAGACCAGATCAGGCGCTGGCGCAATTCGATCAGGTGATCGAGCAGCGGCATCGGCTTGTCGTTGATGGGATCGTCTTCAGATGTTGCCACGTTCGGCTTTCTCAATGTTGCAGAGCGGCGTGTGCGCCGGCTGGTCAGGAATGTTTACGCCCGGGACTGGCGTTGCCGCACGACCTCAGGAGGAATGAACGCGGGCGGTTCGACTGCCGGTTTCTTGGCCTCGACAACCTGGGGCGGCACCATGTTCGGCGGGATGAACGCGGGCGATAGCGGTATCGGCGGTTCCGCCGGAGGTGCGGGCATCGGTTCGAGCACCGGTTGCTCGCTGACCGTGACCTCGTCCAGGGCCGCACTCGGCAGCGTCTCACTGGCCGATGGAACGTCCGGTTGAAACGGGTTGTCCGCGAAGGTGCCGCGAATCGATCGGTCGGGATCGACATGCCGTTCGACAACACTCGCGATATCGAGGTTGCGGATGTCGGTGAAGGCTTTCTTCACATCCCCCAGATCGGCTTCGCGCACCATCTCATCGACGTGAGTCTGGAACTCGCCGGCCATTTTGCGGGCTTTTTTGATCATGCCGGAAACGGTGCGGATAGCAGCGGGCATGTCTTTGGGGCCGATCGCGATCATCGCGACGACTCCAATGACGACAATTTCCGACCAGGCAAAATCGAACATGGGTGTGTGTATATCTCCGGGGGCCGCTAGCTAGCAGGAAGCGCGTCGGGAGGAAACCTGCCGTGTGGCCGCTTCCGGATTACCGATGCGCAATGGACACGGGATCGTCCACCGGGTCGGCGATCAGAAAGCCGATCGTGTCGGATTCCAGCACCACGGCGGTCAGTTTGCCGCCAAACACCGCGCCGGTGTCGATGGCGATGCGGTTGTGGCGAACGACGGGCGCCTTCACCGGCGTATGGCCATGTACGACCACCGCGCCGAAGTCGGCCTCCGAATACAGGAACGGCTGGCGGGAGCGGAGCAGGTCGTCCCGCGCCTGGTCCTCCAGCGCGATGCCCGGCCGGACGCCGGCGTGAATAAAGGCGTAGCCGCCTTCCCGATGCATCAGCACCAGACCGCGGAGGAAATCCTGATGGGATTGCGGAATGATGCCGGCCCACACGTCGCGCGGGCCTTCGGGATCGATGCCGTAGCTTTGCAGCGCGGCCTTGCCGCCGGCAAACAGCCAGTCGGTGCCGGCGGCGCGTTCGCCGGTCAGCGCCTCCAGCATGGTGCTCTCGTGGTTGCCCATGACGTTGACCATATCCATCCCGGGGATCGGGCAGCCCTGGACGAGGCGTTCGATCACGCCCGCCGTGTCGGCGCCCCGGTCCACATAGTCGCCGATATGCAGCAACAGGGCGGAGGCGACCGGCCGAGCCTTCAAATCGGCTGCGATCTCGGCGTACAGGTTGCTGAGTTGCCGGTTGCAGCCGTGGATGTCACCAATGGCGTAGATGCGGCGGCCGGGCGGCAGGGAGGCGGGCGCTGGGGAAAGTTCGATCATTGCCGATCGGGGTTACAGGGGTATCGGGTTTCAGGCAAATCGGAGGGCCGGTCAGGATCCCGCCGGCCCCAGTTCCAACTCCCGCGCGATCCAGGCCACAAACCGCTGCACCGCCCGGCGCGGCTTGGCGATCGGCGGATATACCAGATAATGCCCCACATAACTGACGTCCTCGGCCAGCCCCGCCAGCGGCGCCACCAATTGCCCGCGCGCGATTTCCCGCTCCGCGAGGCGGGTCGATTCCAACGTAATACCCAAGCCGTCCACCGCCGCCGCGATCGCCATGAAACTGCGATCAAACCGATTGCCGTGTGGGCTCGGGGCCGGAAGCCGGTTGGCGGCGAACCATGCGGTCCAGCGCAAGCGCTTATGTTCGCTCTCGATCAGGTCGAGTTCCAGCAAATCCGCCGGCTTGCGGATCTTCTTGGCCAGGTCCGGCGTGCATAACGGCGTCACCAGTTCCTCCCCTAATGGGATGACGATCAGTCCTTCCTGCCGTGGCGGGCCGTAACAAATGTCCACGTCGAAATCGTCGTTATGGAAGCGCGGATAAATGGTGTCGGCGGATAGCCGCACCTCCAGGCCCGGATGTTCATCCAGCAGCCGGCGCAAGCGGGGCATCAACCACTGGGCCGCCATGCTGGGCGCGCAGTGCAGCCGCAACAGGTTGCCCGAGCGCGATCCGACCATCTCCAGCCCCTGCCGCACTTCGTCGAACGCGGTGGTGACATGGCGGAACAGGATTTCGCCATTCGGATTCAGGCGCACTGCCCGGCCTTCGCGTTCAAACAACTCGGCGCCGATCAGGTCCTCCAGCTTACGGATCGCGTGGCTGACCGCGCTGGGCGAGATACCGGTTTCGTTGCCGGCGGCGCGGAACGAACCGGTGCGGCCGGCAGATTCGAACGCCCGCAGCATACCGAGAGGAAGATGTTTCATGGGCCAATAGATGAACACGATTCATCTATTGAAGCAATTTTTACGTTATTTTTTTGCGACACTGGCCGGTAGGTTTCACCTCACGAATTTTGAAACGGGAGAAAACATGCTGCTCCAAGGCAAGACCGCGGTCATTTCCGGCGCCGCCGGCCCGCGCGGAATCGGCTTTGCCACCGCCAAAACCTTCGCAGCACACGGCGCCCGCGTTGCCATCCTCGATATTGACGGTGACGCCGCGCAACGCGCCGCCACCGAACTCGGTCCCGATCATATGGGCGTGGCCTGCGATGTCACCGACAAGGAAGCCACCCGACAGGCCATTGATACGGTCCTCGCGAATTTCGAAACCATCGACATCCTGATCAACAACGCCGGCATCACCCAGGCGATCAAAGTGTGGGACATCGACCCGGCCAGTTGGGATCGTATCCAGGACGTCAACCTGCGCGGCGTGCTGTATCTGAGCCAGGCGGTCATGCCGCACATGCGCGCGCGCCAATCCGGGTCGATCGCCTGCATGTCGTCGGTTTCGGCCCAGCGCGGCGGCGGCATCCTGGGCGGTGCCCATTATTCCGCCGCCAAGGCCGGCGTGCTTGGTTTGGCCAAGGCGATGGCCCGCGAACTCGGTAACGACGGCATCCGGGTCAACTGCGTCGCCCCGGGGCTGATCCAGACCGACATCATGGCCGGCAAGATTTCAGACCAGAAGCAAGCAGAGATCGTCAATGACATCCCGCTGAACCGCCTCGGCGTGCCGCAGGATGTCGCCAACATCTTCCTGTTTCTGGCGTCCGACCTGTCGGGCTACCTGACGGGCAACGTGATCGACGTCAACGGCGGCATGCTGATCCACTGACCCCCCGATACACTGATCAGCCGCAAACCACGGAAATTCTTCATGAACGCTTCAATGCTCGGGCATAACCGGCCACTGGCCGAACGTGCCTATGCCATTCGCCGCCTGGCGCTGCGGATGGGCCAGGTGCAGGGCCAGGGCTACATCGCCCAGGCACTGGACATCGCCGACGTCCTCGCGGTGGCCTATTTCCACGCCATGAACCTGCGCCCCGCCGATCCCGATTGGGAGGGTCGCGATCGTTTCTATCTGTCGATCGGTCATTACGCCATCGCGCTGTATGCGGTGCTGATCGAAGCCGGAGTCATTCCGGCCGACGAACTGGAAACCTACGGTGGTGACGACAGCCGCCTGCCGATGTCCGGCATGGCGGCCTACACGCCCGGCATGGAGATTACCGGCGGTTCGCTGGGACAAGGCCTGCCGATCGCCATCGGCGCCTGCCTTGGGCTGAAGCGTAAGAAGTCCACATCGTTCGTCTATAATCTTCTGTCGGACGGCGAGTTGGGCGAAGGCTCCACCTGGGAAGCCGCCATGTCGGCCGCCCACTGGCAGTTGGACAACCTGATCGCCATCGTTGACGTCAACGACCAGCAGGCCGACGGCCCGTCTTCCCGGGTGCTGGCCAGCGAGCCGCTGCACGACAAGTGGCGCGCATTCGGCTGGTTCACCCAGCGGGTGGACGGCAACGACATTCATGCCCTGGTCGCCGCGTTCGACGCGGCCCGCGCCCACCCGGAACCGCAGCCGCGCGTCATCATCTGCGACACGCTGATGGGTAAAGGCGTTCCGTTCCTGGAAGCTCGCGAGAAAAACCATTTCATTCGCGTCGATGAAAACGAATGGGACCAGGCGATCGCCTTGCTGGACGAAGGAGCCTCGCGATGAGCCACACCAAGACATTCCCTCCCGCCGATCCGGCCAAGGTCCGGCTGAAGACATCCGCGATGATCGCGTCGATCGCGGGCGCGGACCAGAAGACCAAAGCGGCCCCGTTCGGCCATGCGTTGGCCGCTCTGGCCCGCACCCGGCCGGAGATCGTCGGTATGACCGCCGATCTTGGGAAATACACCGACCTGCATATCTTCGCGGCCGATCATCCCGATCGTTTCTATCAGATGGGGATGGCCGAGCAGTTGCTGATGGCATCGGCCGCCGGCGTGGCTCGGGAAGGTTTCATTCCGTTTGCAACGACCTATGCTGTTTTCGCCGCCCGCCGCGCCTATGACTTCATCTGCATGGCAATCGCCGAGGAGAATCTACCGGTCAAGATTGTCTGCGCCCTGCCCGGCCTGACCACGGGCTACGGACCCAGCCACCAATCGACAGACGATCTGGCGATTTTCCGGGCGATGCCGAATCTGACGATTATCGACCCGTGCGATGCGCTGGATATCGAACAAGCGGTGCCGGCTATCGTGGAGCATTCCGGCCCGGTCTATATGCGCCTGCTGCGCGGCAACGTGCCGATGGTGCTGGACGAGTATGACTATCGTTTCCAACTCGGCAAGGCGGCGCTGCTACGGGACGGCAACGATGTGCTGTTCATCTCGTCCGGCCTGATGACGATGCGCACACTGGAAGCGGCCAAGGCGCTCGCCACCGACGGTATCGATGTGGGCGTGCTGCATGTCCCCACCATCAAGCCGTTGGATGAGGCCGCGATCCTGCAGGCCGCGTCCAAGCCGGGCCGTTTGGTCGTGGTGGCGGAAAACCACTCCATCATCGGTGGATTGGGCGAAGCGGTTGCGGGCCTGCTGATGCGGTCGGGCGTGCATCCGGCGTTTCGCCAGATCGCGCTGCCGGATGCGTATCTCGATGCCGGCGCGCTGCCGACATTGCATGACCGTTACGGCATTTCGACGGTGGAGATATGTAAGAGCATCAAGGGCTGGCTTTGACCGCACGCCAAGGCGCGTGACCCCAGCCAAAAGTCGCGCCGCCCTCACTACACGTCGTTATGGCCTGAATTGTCCGGGCCACCTATCGCGGGACCGTCAGGCCATAGGTGGCCCGGACAAGCCGGGCCATGACGGGGAAAACAACAACCCGTCATGACCCCGGCCATGACGGAGCGGCGTGAAGCGATCGGTCCAATGGGAGAATATGAATGACCAAGATAGGGTTTATCGGCCTCGGCTCCATGGGTCTGCCCATGGCATGCAACCTGGTCGCCCGCCAGTTTCACGTGCGCGGCTACGATCTGCGCGCCTCCGCCCGCGAAACGCTGGCGGCGAAGGGCGGCGCCGACGCCCCCTCGCTGGAGGCCGCTTTTGACCAAGCCGATGCCGCTGTCCTGATGGTTGTCAACGCCGCCCAGGCCGAACAGATCCTGTTCGGCGGGTCGGCTCTGACCGGCCTGAAGCCGAACGCACTGGTCATCCTGATGGCCACCTGCCCGCCCGCGTCCGTTGCCAAACTGGCGGAGCGTGTCACCGCTGCCGGTTTCCGTTTCGTCGATGCCCCGGTGTCGGGCGGCGTGGTCGGCGCCGAGGCCGCCAGCCTGACCATTATGACCGCAGCCCCCGACGCGATCTTCCAGGATGCGAAGCCCATTCTGGACGCCATGGGATCCAAGGTCGTGCATGTCGGCCAAAAGCCCGGCCAGGGCGCCACCGCCAAGGCGGTGAACCAGCTTATGTGCGGCGCGCATCTCGCGGTGGCGGCCGAGGCGCTGTCACTGGCCGAAAAACTCGGCGTCGATCTGCACGCCATGCTCGACATCGTCTCCGGTTCGGCGGCCTCCAGTTGGATGCTGCGGGATCGCGGCGAGCGGATGCTACAGGACGAACCCATCGTCACCAGCGCCGTCGATATCTTCGTCAAGGATCTGGGCATCGTGATGGAGGCCGGGCGCGACGCCAAGACGGCCCTGCCGATGGCGGCCCTGGCGCATCAGCTTTTTCTGTCCGTATCCGGCAGCGGGTTGGGGGCGGCCGACGACAGTCAGATCATCCGAGCCTACCGCAGCCTGATGAAATCAGCGTAAATCCAAAGGAACCACACCGTGTCCACTATCACCCGCCGCAGCCTCACTGCCGCCTTGCCGATGTTCGCCATTCTCACCCGCCGCGGCAACGCCGCCGAGTTCAGCTACAAATACGCGACCGGTCAGGACCCGACCCATCCGGTCAACATCCGCGCTCAGGAAGCCATCGATCGCATCCGTGAAGCCACCAGCGGCCGGGTGGATTTCCGGCTGTTTCCGGCCAACCAGTTGGGATCGGACACCGACCTGCTATCTCAGGTGCGCAGCGGCGGAGTTGAGTTCTTCAACCTCTCGACCTCCATCCTCGCGACACTGGTGCCCACCGCCGGCATCGTCAACACCGGCTTTGCCTTCAAGGACTACGACACCGTTTGGAAGGCCATGGACGGCGCGCTCGGGAAGCACATCGCTGAACAGGTCGCCAAGGCCGGTCTGATCGCACCGGCGAAGTTGTGGGACAACGGCTTCCGGCAGATCACGTCCTCGACCCGCAAGATTGAGACGCCGGAGGACCTGAACGGCTTCAAGATCCGTGTCCCGCCCGCGCCGATGTTGACCTCGGTGTTCAAGACCCTCGGGGCCGGTGCGACGCCGATCAACTTCAACGAGCTGTATTCCGCCTTGCAGACCAAGGTCGTCGAGGGGCAGGAAAATCCGCTGGCGATCATCGCGTCCACCCGCCTGTATGAAGTGCAGAAATACTGCTCGATGACCGGCCATGTCTGGGATGGGTACGCCATTCTGGCCAATCGCCGCGCCTGGACCGGCCTGCCCCCCGATGTGCAGGCCATCGTGTCACGCGAGCTCGATGCGGCCGGTGCCAAGGAACGCGCCGATATCGCCGTGCTCAGCCAGTCGTTGCGTGCCGACCTGACCGCCAAGGGCATCGAGTTCATCGATGTGGACCGCGAGAAGTTCCGCGCCGCGCTCGCCAAAACCAGCTTCTATGCCGACTGGCACGCCAAGTACGGTGACGAAGCCTGGGGCTATCTGGAAGCCGCCGCCGGCAAGCTGGGCTGACGCATCATGGCACATGCGGCGACGGATTTGGACGCGGGGCCCATCAGGACCGAGGCCGGCTGGCGCCGCGGTGTGGCCATGCTGGAAAGTGGACTGGCAAAGGCGGTGGCAATTCCCGCCGCCCTGCTGGTGCTGCTTGAAATCGTTGTGCTGTTTGTTGGCCTGACCATGCGCTACGGCTTCCGCCAGCCCATCGTCTGGTCCGACGAACTGGCCGAGGTGTTGTTCATCTGGCTGGCGATGCTGGGATCGGTGATCGCGTTCCATCGCGGCGAGCACATGCGCATGACCGCGCTGGTCTCCAAGGCCGGTCCGCAGCTTCGCGCGATGCTGGAGACCCTTGCGGTGGCCGCGCCGCTGGTTTTCCTGGTCTCGGTTATCCAACCCGGCCTGGATTACGCCGACGACGAGAGTTTCGTCACGCTGCCGGCTTTGGATATTCCGAACACCTGGGGTGCTCTCGCGCTGCCCATCGGGCTCGGTCTCATGGCGCTGCTGGCAGTGCTGAAACTGCTGCGATCCGCCAGTCTGCCGCGCGTGCTTCTGGTCATGTTGGGCTTGATCGGAATGGTCGCGGTGGGACATGCGGCGCGCCCCTGGCTGTTGACGCTGGGCAACTACAACTTGCTCATTTTCTTTGTCGGGTTCGTCGCGACCAGCGTCTTTGCAGGCGTGCCGATCGCGTTTTCCTTCGGCCTGGCGACGGTCGGCTATCTGACCTTCACCACATCCACCCCGATCTCTGTCGTGATCGGCCGCATGGATGAGGGCATGAGCCACCTGATTCTGCTGTCCGTCCCGCTGTTCGTCTTCCTCGGCCAATTGATCGAGATGACCGGGATGGCGCGCGCCATGGTGGGCTTCCTGGCCAGCCTGCTGGGGCATGTGCGCGGTGGGCTGTCCTATGTGCTGATCGGCGCGATGTATCTGGTGTCCGGGATCTCGGGATCGAAGGCCGCCGACATGGCCGCCGTCACGCCGGTGCTGTTCCCCGAGATGATCAAGCGCGGCGCCAAACCCGGCGATCTGGTCGCCCTGCTGGCCGCCACCGGTGCCCAGACGGAAACGATTCCACCCAGTCTGGTCCTGCTGACGATCGGTTCAGTCACCGGCGTCTCGATCGCGGCGCTGTTCACCGGCGGCCTGTTGCCGGGCGTGGTGCTGGGCCTGGGGCTGTGCTGCCTGGTGCGTTGGCGCTATCGCAACGACGATCTGTCCGGCGTGAAGCGGGCATCCAGGCGCGAGATCGGCCGGTCGTTGGTGATCGCGATCCCGGCGGTCATCCTGCCGTTCGTCATCCGAGGCGCGGTGATGCAGGGCATCGCCACCGCCACGGAAGTCTCGACCATTGGCATCATTTACTCGGTCGCGGTCGGACTGCTGGTCTATCGGCGCTTCGATTGGAGCCGGTTGATCCCCATGCTGATCGACACGGCGGCCCTGTCCGGCGCGATCCTGCTGATCATCGGCACCGCGACCGGAATGGCGTGGTCGCTGACCCAATCCGGATTTTCCCAGGACCTTGCGCGGTTTATGGCCGGTTTGCCGGGAGGAGCGGCGACGTTCATGGTCATGTCCATTATCGCCTTCATGATCCTGGGATCGGTGCTGGAAGGCATCCCGGCCATCGTGTTGTTCGGCCCGCTGCTGTTCCCGATCGCCCGGTCGATGGGCATCCATGAGGTCCACTATGCGATGGTCGTCATCCTGGCGATGGGTATGGGCCTGTTCGCGCCGCCGTTCGGCGTCGGCTACTATTGCGCCACCGCCATCGGCGGCGTGAACCCCGACGAGGGCATGAAACCCATCGTCGGCTACATGCTGGCGTTGTTCGCCGGCCTGGTACTGGTTGCCTCCATCCCGGCGATTTCCATTGGCTTCCTGCCGTAAACAGGGCTGAGACCGGCCGCTCCGGCATCCGGGGCGGCTGGGTCTCACCCCCCGTTTACGGATCGTGTCCCCGGTTCCGTATCGCCGCGCCTCGGGTTAGGGTGCGGTCCAGCACAGGGGAGGATGGCACATGAGCCAGCGTTGGCGGGTTTCCGTCGCATACGATGACGTGTCGATCGACACGATCCTGGATGAGCCAGGGTCGGAGGTCATCGATTCGCTCGTGCTGCTGCCGTCGTCGTCCCGCGATTCCGAGGATTTCGACGAGATTGCCGAAAAATTCGCGGAGGACGGTTTCCGGGTGATCCGCCCGCAGCCGCGGGGCATGTGCGGCAGCACCGGCCCGATGGAGGGCCTGACGCTGCACGATTACGCCCGCGACGTGGCGGTGGTGATCGAACGGCTGGCCGGTGGATCGGCATTCGTGCTGGGACACGCGTTCGGTCAGTGGATCGGACGCTGCGTGGCGGCGGACTATCCGGCGCTGGTGCGCGGCACGATTTTGGCGGCGGCGGCGGCGAAGGCGTCTCCACCGGGGTTGCGTGATCATCTGGCGAAATGTGTCGATACCTCCCTGCCCGATCGGGATCGGCTGGCCGCGTTGCAAGTCGCGTTTTTCGCGCCCGGCCACGATCCGTCGTCGTGGCTGGACAACTGGCACCCGGTGGCGTCCAAGAGCCAGCGGGCGGCGAGTGCCGCGACTCCTCAGGTTGAGTGGTGGACCGCCGGATCAGCGCCGGTGCTGGACCTGCAGGCGGAATTTGATCCGTGGCGGCCGGCGGAGACGCGGACCGGTATCCGTGACGATTTGGGTGCGGAACGGGTGACAATCGTTGTCATCCCGGATGCCAGCCATGCCCTGATACCCGAACAACCCGATGCCGTGGTCAACGCCGTGTGCGTTTGGACCCGGTCGTTTCAATAGGAGAGCTTATCATGACAACGACGCGCACCGAACCTCCCTTCCGAGCGGACCATGTCGGCAGTTTGCTGCGGCCGAAGGTGCTGCAAGAGGCACGCGCCCAGTGGAAGGCCGGGACCCTGTCGCACGACGCGCTTCGGGACGTCGAGGACCGCTGCATCGCCGCGACGATTGCCAAACAGGAAGACATCGGCCTGCGGGCGGCGACGGATGGCGAGTATCGCCGCGCCTATTGGCACTATGATTTCGTTGATGGTCTGGACGGCATCGAGGTCTATGAACCGGAACAGAAAATCCAGTTCCATGGCAGCGTTCCGCTGGGTCACAAGCTGCGGGTGAACGGCAAGATCGGCTGGAGCAAGCCGACGATGATCGATCATTACCAGTTCCTCGCCAGCCATGTGCGGACGGCCGTGCCGAAGCAGACGATCCCGTCGCCGTCGGTGGTGCATTTCCGTGGCGGCCGCGAGGCGATCGATACGGCGACGTATCCGACGATGGAGCCGTTCTTCGCCGACCTGGGTGTTGCCTATAACAAAGCGGTCGCGGCGTTCGGCGATGCGGGCTGCCGGTATCTGCAACTGGACGAGGTCAACATCGCCTACCTGTGCGACCCCGAACAGATCGCGATGCTGAAGGCGCGCGGCGAGCATGTCGATAATCTTCTGAACATCTATGCCGATATGCTGAACCAGGCGATTGCCGGCAAGCCGGAGGGCATGGTGATCTCGATGCACCTTTGCCGCGGCAACTTCCGCTCCACCTTCGTGGCATCGGGCGGCTATGAGCCGGTGGCGGAGGCGTTGTTCAACCAAATCAATTCGGATGCGTATTTCATGGAATACGACACCGATCGCGCCGGCGGGTTTGAGCCACTGCGTTTCGTGCCGCGCGGCAAGAAGATCGTCGTGCTGGGGATCATGACCAGCAAGACCGGCGAACTGGAGAGCAAGGACGAACTGAAGCGCCGCATCGATGAGGCGTCGAAGTTCCTGCCGCTGGAACAGCTCGCGCTGTCGCCGCAGTGCGGGTTTGCCTCCACCGAGGAAGGCAACACGCTGACCGAGGATCAACAATGGGCGAAACTGTCCCGTTGCGTCGAAGTCGCTCGGGAGGTTTGGGGTTCGGTTTAGCGCGCTGTGTCTGGCCAGGTTTGTCCCGGCCAGACACGGTTTGCCGGATCAGTAGTCCATTTCGCCATGGCCCGGAGAGGCCGCCGTCGCGGCTGGTTTCTCCGGTTTTTCCGCCACCATCGCCTCGGTCGTCACCAGCAACCCGGCGACCGACGCGGCATCCTGTAGCGCGGTGCGCACGACTTTGGTCGGGTCGATGATTCCGGCCTTCACCAGATCCTTGAACTCCCCGGTCTGGGCGTCGAAGCCCCAATTGTAATCGTCTCTATCTAACGTCTTGCCGGCGATCACCGCCCCATCCTCACCGGCGTTGATGGCGATCTGACGCAGCGGGGTCTGAACCGCTTTGCGAACGATCTCAATTCCGAAGCGCTGATCGTCGTTGTCGGCCTTCAGCTTGCCGAGGATCACGGACGCCCGCGCCAGGGCGACGCCGCCGCCGGGCACGATGCCCTCCTCGACCGCCGCGCGGGTGGCGTGCGTTGCGTCATCGACACGGTCTTTGCGTTCCTTGACTTCCACTTCAGTGCTGCCGCCCACGCGAATCACCGCGACACCGCCTGCCAGTTTCGCGAGCCTCTCCTGCAACTTCTCCCGATCATAGTCCGACGTCGTTTCTTCAATCTGCGCCCGGATTTGCCCGCAGCGGCCCTGAATGTCGTGCTTCTGACCCGCGCCTTCGACGATGGTGGTATTTTCCTTCTCGATCAGAATACGTTTCGCCCGGCCAAGATCGGTCAACCTGACGTTTTCCAGCTTGTTCCCCAGATCTTCGCTGACCACAGAGCCGCCGGTCAGGATCGCGATATCCTCCAGCATGGCCTTACGGCGATCCCCGAACCCCGGCGCCTTCACGGCCGCAACCTTCAATCCGCCGCGCAGTTTGTTCACCACCAGGGTGGCGAGCGCCTCGCCCTCAACATCCTCGGCAATAATCAAAAGCGGCCGCCCGGATTGGACGATGCTTTCCAGCAACGGCAGCATCGGCTGCAATCCTGACAGTTTTTTCTCGTGGATCAGAATGTAGGGATTGTCCATCTCCGCCACCATCTTCTCGGCGTTGGTGATGAAGTAAGGTGAGACATAGCCGCGATCGAACTGCATACCCTCGACCACGTCGAGTTCGGTCTGCATCCCCTTGGCTTCCTCGACCGTAATAACGCCTTCGTTGCCGACCTTCTGCATCGCCTCGGAGATCATGCGGCCGACCTCACTGTCACCATTGGCGGAGATCGTTCCCACCTGTGCGGTTTCGGCAGGCGTGGTGATTTTCCGGCTGTGGGTTCGCAATTCTTCCACAACAGCCGCGACGGCCTTGTCGATGCCACGTTTCAGGTCCATCGGGTTCATGCCGGCCGCGACGGCCTTGGCCCCCTCCCGCACGATGGACTGAGCAAGAACGGTTGCCGTGGTGGTTCCATCACCGGCGACGTCGCTGGTCTTGGACGCGACCTCCCGCACCATTTGCGCGCCCATGTTTTCGAATTTGTCGGCCAGTTCGATGTCCTTGGCGACGGTCACTCCGTCCTTGGTGATGCGCGGCGCACCGAAACTCTTGTCCAGCACGACGTTGCGGCCCTTGGGACCCAATGTCACTTTCACCGCATCGGCCAGAATATCGACCCCGCGCAACATGCGTTGACGCGCGTCAGCGGAGAAGCGTACTTCTTTCGCAGGCATGTAAAAATCCCCTTATTGACTATTCCCTCGTGACTCTTTTCACACGGCGGTTACACCGCCTTCGGTAGTCTCCATAATCGGCCGCGCTGGTATTACCGCGTTTGTCCGGCAACCCGCACCCGCAGTCTCATCACAGTACAGTGCAGCGATCTTCCTGATCCGGCAGTCTTCGAACCCGTGCTCCGATCCACCGGAAACACAGATACGCTGGCACTCTCAGAGCAAGAGTGCCAGCGATTTGGGTTCAGGGTGGGGAAAGGTCAAGTGATCGGAAGCGTGGTATTCGTCACGTTATCTCGCCTATCGCCGGAGTTTCAGGCTTCATCCGGGACACGCCTGCTTCCTTCAGCCGCCGCCTCCCATCAGGCTCGGCCCGTTGGCGTCTCCCCCGTGAGCGGATGTCTGGGCGTCGCTTGGCGCGGCGTGTGCCATTGTGGCCAATCCGGCCGACAGGCTGACAACGGCGAAGGCCACACGGACCAAAGCCTTGACGGATAAGAAATGATTCACCAAAGCATGTGTCATGTTAGACTCCTTTTGTTACCAGTTTAATATAACGCCTTGCGGCATTGCGGTCTTTGGCAGAGTTCGCCGGGCTTTCGATTCCGGCTTTGCTGACACCGGGAGAATTAGGCCGCCCCGTGCGCCGGTGATATGAAGTGTTTCACAGATCATGGGGTTAGCGGATTATCCGGGCACCCGCCGGCACAGCGGATTTATACTATTGCGATGTCAATTTGATCTGTTGCGTCCGATTGACAGGCAAACCGGCGCCGGCCCACGCCTCACGTCCGCCGCGATACCAATAGACCTGCCGATAGCCGAGTTCGACGAGGCGCAACGCCAGATTATAGCCGTTCCATCGTTCCGCACTTAAACCAAGCGTCACGATCGGACCTGACATATCGCCTTTGGTGCGCATCCTGATCCAATGCCGCAGCCGGTCTTGTAACGCATCGTGAAAAGTTCCGCCCAACCCGGCTTCGGGCACGTTGAGTGCACCCGAAAGAGTTTCATTGCCTTCGCTCGCATCGATAATCAGCGGCTTGCCGTCGCGGAGAAACGCGGCCAGATCGGTCGTTCGGATCGTCGCGGCGCCGGGGACAGTCAACGGCGTCCTGCCACCAAGACGGGTCGCCAGACCGGTATCCGCGGCAATCCCAACGTTCTCACCCTCCTCGGCGTGATCGCGAAGCCCGGCCATCCGAAGCCCCTCCCGCACCTTTTCGATCTGGACGGAAAACGTCTCATTGGCGACATAACCCGCCCAAAAGCCGCGGACGGTTGCAAACGGAGCGAGTGCGGAAACAGCAACGACCTCTTCCTGTGCCCGTCTGATTTGCCCCGAAAGAGCATAAGCGCTCGCCATCATCATATGGGCGTTCCGCTGGGTCGCGGCGGATTGTTCAGGGGCAGCCGCCAATGACCGTTGGAGCCAATTGATGGCTTCGCCGTATCTTCCTGTCAGCAGAAAGGCCTGACCCAGCCGGATATAAATCGCCCAAATGGACAGACTGTGTGGATCGGTGCGGATAGCCTTCTGAAACACCGAAATAGCCTCTTCCGATCGTCCCAATTGCACCTCGCAGATTCCCAGCATCGTCCCGGCACCGTCATAATGCGGATAGGCCCGTAGCACGCGTTCAAACCCGGCCTCCGCCTCGGGCCATTGTTGCTGAAAACGCGCCAGAAAAGCACGTGCCCACATCACCTTAACATCCGTTGGTGCGAGTGCCTCCGCGGCGGCAACAAGTTGTTGCGCTCGATCGTAGTCTGTAGCGGAAATATCCCCGCCAAGACTGACGACTGTGCCGATGATCGTTGACGCCACACCAACCATCGCGGGAACGGACCCGGGATCCAGCCGCAATGCCCCCTCGTACAGGGCACGCGCCTTCGTCTCCCGTGTCAAACTCGGCGGTGACCAAAATACCGCCCGCGCCTGCAGCAGAAGGTCAAGTGCGTCAGGGTGATCCGGCCGTTCCCGGGCGCTGCGCGCGCCCTCTATGATCGCCAAATGATAGTGCACCGAATTTCTCAGCCAACCGGCGATTTCGTCCTGATCCGAGGCGACATCCGGCATTCCGGCATCAAGTTGATCCGCCCAGAGTGCCGCACCGGTTTCGGTGGAGATAAGAACCACGTTCGCCCGGATCCCGTCGCCGAGACGGCGGAGGCTTCCTGTCAGAATATAGCGAACGTTCAACTCGCTGCCAATCGCCCGCGCATTGATTGGCTGACCCTTGAAGCGAACCACGCCTTGCCGCGGACTGACCGGCGCCTCGGAAAATTTTGTCAGGTCCGTGGTCAGATCTTCGGTAATTCCATCCGCCAAACGGCTGAATTCCGGACTGCCGTCGAAGGTTGAGAACGGCAGAACCGCGATCGACAGACGCGGCGGCACAGGCTGTGTTTCGGTCGCCGGCGCCAGGTTGCCGGATCGGTATTCGTACACACCAAGTCCCGCGAGAAAAACCACAACCGCACATACCAACGTCATGCCGGAGTGGCCGGATCGAGATGTCCCTGCGACGCGGGCAGAAGGAGTCAGTTCGAGCAAGAAAGCTTCAATGGGCCGTGCGATATTCTTCAGGTCAATCGGTCCCAGTTCCTTGAAGTCCCGACCGAGCCGATTGCCGACGTGGTCGCGCACGACGCGAGACACGCAGATCGCGCCCGGCGGACAAATCGCTTGCAACCGGGCCGCGATGTTCACCCCCTCGCCGTGCAGGTTGGTGCCGTCGGGGATCACGTCACCCACATTGACGCCCATACGAAAGCGAATACGGCGGTCGGGCGCATAATCGCCATCGAAATCCGGCACCCCGCGTTGCACGTCCACGGCGAACCGCATGGCCGGAATGATACTATCGAACGTGACCAGCAGGCTATCGCCGGCGGTGTTGACCAGGGTTCCGCCATGCTGTTGCAAGGCCGGGTCTATCAGGTCGCGGCGCAGCTCTTGCAAGCGTTCAAAGGTGCCCGCGTCATCAAGGCCGATCAGGCGGCTGTAGCCGGCCATGTCGGCAAAGACGACGGCTATCAGTTTGCGCCCGTAAAGCGGCAGGACCGCCGCGATCTGACCACCCTGATCCGCAACCATCGTGAATCCTCCAGTGGATTACGCGAAGCGGTCGATGCCGGGTTATGATAAACGGCTCGGTCGTGAATCGTGAACACGATTTCTTGTGGAGGTGCCGATGCCAGCTCAAGATCGCGGCCTTGTTGGCTCCCGTGCAGTAACGTCTGGCGCGCGTATCATGGGAACATTCTTATCACCGCGGGCTGAGCCAAAATCTCCGCGGACCCCGGGCGGATCGCCGCGCAACGCGAAGACCAGCGAGCCACAGGGGGCGATGCAGCCATCATACATGCGAGTTCGCCATCAACATCAGGGATCCAGCCGTATTCCAGCGCTGTCTTGCGCGGGGAAATATCGTGTAAACACCGGACGTCGATGGCCCCCAGCGCCAAAACCGCCGCGGCATAAGCGACCCGGAGCACTGTCAGGATCAAAAAGTAACGTTCATCCGCGTCTCCGGGCACGTTGCTCTCCTGCGCCTGAAAGAATTCGGTCTGCCGGTGATCCGTTTCCGGGCCGGCCGCGCGGGAGGATCGCCTCAGACCGGGCACAACGCTCTGAAATGTTTCAGCGTAAAAGGCGGAGATAACGACGGTGCGGGTTAACGATCCCGCTCGCCATTGGTGATGAATCGTAACGCATCGATGTCCCGCACGGTCAATACAGCACGATCCGTATCGTAAACGACCAGATCGGCGGCTCGCCAGGCGTTGAGGATCGTAATGATACTGCGGGTCGTTGCACCGAGCAGGTCGGCAAGGTCGGCCTGGCGGAACCGGTTGGCCAACCGGACGCCCTGCGGTGACGGCCGGCCTTCTCGCTCCGCCAGATACAGCACCTGCCGGGCCAGACGAACCTCCAGGCTTTCAAACGTTGCGTCCTGGAACAGCCCGAAGGTTCGCCGCAGCCGTTGCACCAGCATACGGCAGAGGGCGTCCCCGACTGTCGGACAGGTTGCCAGTGCCTCGATAAAGGCTGGCCCGCGGATTTTTTGCAGGCGCACCCGGCCCTCGGCCACAGCCGTCGCGCTGCGAGTGCCGCTGTCGATCACGCCCATCTCGCCGAAGATTTCCCCGGTGCCGAACACTTCGACCATCAGGGCTTTGCTGTGACGGTCGATGGCGCCGATGCGAACATGCCCATCGCCGCCGATGATCGCATAAACCGCGTCGGCCGGATCGCCCTGGGCGAAGATCGTTACACCATCGCGCGGCTCCTGAACCACGCTGCCCTGCTCCAGCCGTTTAAGGCCGTCGGCGGTCATTCCTTTGAATGCAGTGACCGATGCGAGTGGCATCACAGCTTCCTTCCGAACACCAGTTCGGTGCGGAACTCATTGTGTTCACGCAACCGGAGGCAGGCGATAGAATTGTTGCGCCGTCCGGTAAAACAGCGCCGCTTTCTCGTCGTCCGAGTACCCGGCGGCGAGCCGCTTGAACGCATTCCAAAGGACCGGATAGCTGCACATGCCTTTGTCCACGGGAAAGTTACTCTCGAACATGCAGCGATCGGCGCCAAAAAGTTCCACAACCGTTTCGACATAAGGTCGCCACGCGCCGGCCATTTCTCCCGAGGATGGCGGCAACGGCTGCTCATGATAGCCGAAGCCGTTCACATTCATCGCCAGGCCGCCCAGCTTCATGTGCAGATTGTCGCAAGTGGACAACTCGACCATATAGGCGCGCCACTGGGCGAACACCTCGGCGCGCCGGCCTTCATACGGTCCCACGCCCAACGGGCCGCCGAAATGGTTGAGCACGACTTTCTGCTCCGGGAACGCCCGCAGTAAGTCCAACAGATCCGCCAATTGGGGGTGGTAGAGCCAGGCCTCGAACGTCAGGCCGAAGTCATTCAGGCGTCCGAACCCTTTTCGGAATGCCGTGTCGCGGTACAGACCGGGAGGCGCTCCCGGGGGCGCCGTGGGGGCGATGCCGGGGTCGTAGGTGCCGCTGTGGCGAATGCCCTTGAACCGGCCGCCGCCGGCCTGGATATGCGCTTCCAGCACTTCGTCGATGCGTTCCCCCAACTGGCAGTCGGCGTGGCCGACGATGCCGGCGCAGGCGCGCAGATTGCCATAATCGCCGGTTTCACATTCCCGCGCTGCCGCCGCGATAAATTCGGTTTCTCCGACCGGCTGTAATTCCTCGGGGCCGTCCTGGCGATATTCGGATCGGCATTGGATGAACACGGTGGCGAGGACGTTGTGACCGGTGCGCAAATCGGCAACGAGATCGGCCAGCAAATAGGCGTCCGGCCGGGCTTTCCAAAGATGGTGATGCGGGTCGATGATCGGCTGCGCCGGGTCCAGGATGGCCTCGGTCAATGTCCCCAACCAGTCCGGGCGTACGCGCGGGTGGTGAAACGGTTGTCGGTCCTGCGGCGTGCCGGGCATGGTTTTTATCCCCTTTTGATCAGAATTCTATCCAGCCATGGACGATCCCATCTGGCAATGCGGCTCAACGGGCGCCCGTCCAGGATTTCGAAAATGCCCATCCCGGCGAGCATGGCAGCGGCGAAGATCCAACCCTTGGCGACGCCCGCGCCCACCAACACCAGGGCGGGGCCAGGGCAAATGCCGCCAAGGCCCCAGCCGACGCCGAACGCCACGCTGCCGGCGATTAATCGCCGGTCCAGCCGCCGCGTGGGCGGCAGCATTATCGGCAGGCCAAGTAACGAAATTGTCCTTCGGCGGGCGAGGGTAAAACCGAACAGACCCACCAGAATGGCGCCGGCCATGACGAGTGCAAGCGACGGGTCCCAGCGTCCGGTTATATCAAGAAAACCAAGCACCTTGGCGGGATTGGCCATGCCGGCGACGATCAGGCCGACGCCGAAGATCAGGCCGGACACGAACGACGCTAATGCGATCATGACGCGTCAAATCCCCAAAACATGGCGTGTGATTAGTACGGTCGTGAAGCCAGCCGCCATGAAACAGCCCACCGCGACGGCGGAGCGTGGGGACAATCGGGACAAACCGCAGATGCCATGTCCGCTGGTACACCCCGCACCGTAGCGCGTGCCGATGCCGACCAGCAGGCCCGCCACGATAAGCACCGGCCAGCCGGCATCAATCCGTATTTCGGGAAGGGTGGCGATTGCTCGCCAGGCTATGGGCGCAACGACCAGTCCGGCAAGGAATGCGGTGCGCCAACCGATTTCGCCCCGGCGCGGCCGCAGCAAGCCCCCCAGGATGCCACTGATGCCCGCGATGCGTCCGACAAACAGAATCAGTATAGTGGCGGCCAGACCGATCAACAGCCCTCCGCTGAATGACGGCCCCGGGGTGAAGTGAAGCCAGTCTATGGACACGGCGCTATCTCCGGTGCGTTGGTGCAGTACAGGCTGTAGAGTTTTTCCAGCAACGCCAGTATTTTGGGGTCGGCGACCGCGTAGAAGATGCGCTTTCCCTCCCGGCGGGTTGTCACCAGCCCTTCGGTGCGAAGGACTCCCAGTTGCTGCGACAGGGTTGGTTGGCGGATATCGAGTTCGGCCTCCAACGCGCCAACCGATCGCTCGCCTTCGGTCAACTGGCAGAGCAAGAGCAGCCGGTCCTCGTTGGCGAGGGTTCGGAGCACGGCCGCGACAGTTTGGGCGGATTGCCGCATTGCGATCAGGTCCAGTGGCTGCATGGCATCCTACGTTATGCAAAAATATATTATATTGATCCACATCATATGGGCGCGGCGTTGGAACACAAAATTGGCGGGCGGGGACCGGCCGGCATGGCGGCGACCGGATACGAGAATCAGCAAGAAGTCGTTCGCCTCTATCTCGGGGACGAGGCTACCGCCCGGATCGGGCCGCTTTGGGGCCACGACGCAGGCGGCGAGGACCGCAACATGTGGCGGCGCACCGCTCAGCCTGGCCCGTGGTTCACCGCCGGTGGACTGCCGCATGTGCGGATTTATTCAAAGTGCCTGGCGTTGCGGATCGAGGCGACCGAGTTAAGGTTGCTGAACGTCGATGTGACATCGCTCGTCCTGCCACAGCCGATGCCATGGCCACCTGAGACGTGGTCGAAGCGATCTGCGAACAAGGGCGTAAGCGCAAAAAATTATACAGTAAACGAAAACATATAGAATATTTTACTTTTTTTCTTCTATCCATTGCCATCCCAGGAAAATTGAACTTTATCCCCCATCCGTGATGACACGCTGTCATGGAGAGAATGCGATGCGATACGCTCGATTGACCCGGCGCGCCGCGCTGGGTGGGATGCTGGGAACGCTTGCCGCTACCCGGCCTGCCATAGCTGCGGACGTGACGTTACTGAACGTCTCCTACGATCCGACGCGGGAGCTATACCGAGCGATCAATCGCGCGTTTGCGGAGGATTGGCAGGCTAAGGCTGGCCAGCGTGTTACGGTCAATCAGTCGCACGGCGGTTCGGGGGCCCAGGCACGGGCAGTGCTGGATGGGTTGCAGGCCGATGTGGTGACTCTCGCTCTGGCCGCCGATATCGATGCGCTGGCCAGGCGCGGGCTGATCGCGGCGGATTGGCAGCGCCGGCTGCCGAACAACGCCACGCCGTTTACCAGTACGATCGTGCTGCTGGTGCGCAAGGGCAATCCACAAGGCATCCACGACTGGCCCGATCTGCTGAAGCCCGGCGTCGCCGTCATCACCCCCAATCCCAAGACATCCGGCGGCGCTCGTTGGAATTTCCTGGCCGCCCTCGGCTGGGCGCAGAAGCAACCGAACGCCACGGCCGCAACAGCGGAAGCCTTCCTGCGTGACCTGTTCCATCAGGTGCCGGTGCTGGATACCGGCGCGCGCGGCGCCACCAACAGTTTCGCCCAGCGGGAACTCGGGGACGTGTTGATCGCCTGGGAGAACGATGCCTGGCTCGCCCGCAAGGAATTTGGCGCCGAGGCGTTCGAGATCGTTTACCCGTCACTATCCATCCTGGCCGAACCGCCGGTCGCGGTGGTGGATAGCGTGGTGGACAAGCGAGGCTCGCGGGACGTCGCGCAAGCCTACCTGGAGTTCCTGTACACGCCCAAGGCGCAGGATATCGCGGCGCAGAATTACTATCGGCCGCGCGATCCGGCGGTGGCGACGCGCTACGCCGAACGCTACCCGGAGCTGAAACTGGTAACGATCCAGGATTTTGGCGGTTGGGAGACCGCCCAGGCGGCCTATTTTGCCGACGGCGGCCTGTTCGACCGTATCTACACGCCCGGCAAATGACGCGCCGCTCCGCTCTTCCGGGCTTCGGTCCGGCTTTGACGATTACGTTGGTCTGGGTGTCGCTGATCGTCCTGCTGCCGCTGACGTCGCTGGCGTTGCGACCGTGGGAACTCGGCCTGATGGGGGTTTGGCACTCGATCACCGAACCCCGGGTGCTGGCGGCGCTCCGGCTCAGCTTCGGAGCCGCGGCGCTGGCGGCGGTGGTGAATGTGCCGTTCGGGCTGCTGGTGGCGTGGGTCATGGTGCGCTACCGGTTTCCGGGGCGGCGTCTGGCGGACTCGCTGATCGATATGCCGTTGGCGCTGCCAACCGCCGTGGCCGGCATCGCCCTGACCGCCCTGTTTGCCCCAAAGGGTTGGATCGGTGCGTGGCTGCTGCCGCTGGGCATCAAGGTCGCTTACACGCCGGTGGGGATCATGGTGGCCCTGGTGTTCGTCGGCCTTCCCTTCGTGGTCCGCACACTGGAGCCGGTCCTGATGGACCTGCCGCTGGAAGCCGAGGAAGCCGCCGCCACGCTGGGCGCCACGCGGTCCCAGACGTTGCGCAAGGTGGTAATCCCGGCCCTGGCCCCTGCCCTGTTGGCCGGCTTCGCCGCCGCGCTGGCTCGGGGCGTGGGCGAATACGGGTCCGTCATCTTTATCGCCGGCAACATGCCGATGCTCAGTGAGATCGCGCCGCTGTTGATCGTGATCCGGCTGGAACAGCTCGATTACGCCGGGGCGGCGGCGTTGGGACTGGTCATGCTGCTGGTGTCGTTCAGCATCCTGCTGCTGCTCAACCTGCTGCAAAAACGCATGGGTGTGAAAATACGATGAGTGAGGCTTTCTCTCAGGGTTTACCCGTGGCGACGCGGGAACGCCCGGCCACGCGCCTGGTTCTGACCCTGTTCACTGTGGTTCTACTGGTGCTGTTTCTGCTGCTGCCTCTGGCGGTGGTATTCACCGAGGCGCTGTCGCACGGACTGGGGAAGATCCGGGACTCCCTGACCGATCCCGAAGCCATCACCTCGATCGAGCTGACCTTGCTGGTCGCGGCGATCAGTGTGCCGCTGAACAGCGTGTGCGGCGTCGCGGCGGCGTGGTGCATTGGCCGCTTTCAATTTCCCGGCCGCAGTCTGTTGATCACGTTGATCGAGCTGCCGTTCTCGGTCTCGCCGGTGATCTCCGGTTTGGTCTGGGTATTGCTGTTCGGCGCCAACGGTTGGTTCGGACCCATGCTGGACCGAGCCGGGTTGCGAATCATCTTCGCGGTGCCCGGCCTGGTCCTGGCAACCGTCCTGGTCACCTTCCCATTCGTCGCGCGGACGCTGATCCCGCTGATGCAGGAGCAAGGCGCATCAGAAGAAGAAGCCGCGATCACACTCGGTGCCGGCTTATGGCAGATGTTCTGGCGGGTGACGCTGCCCAACATACGGTGGGGGTTGTTGTATGGCGTGCTGCTGTGCAACGCCCGGGCGATGGGGGAATTCGGCGCGGTGGCCGTGGTCTCCGGACACATACGCGGACAGACCATGACCATGCCATTGCAGGTTGAGGCTCTGTTCAACGACTACGACTGGGTCGGCGCCTTCACCATCGCCGGATTGTTGTCGCTGCTGGCGCTGGTGACGTTGGCGGTCAAGGCCGCGCTGGAATATCGGATCGGCGAACGAAGCGGAGCGTTGTTGTGAGTGTGGAACTACGCGGTTTGCGCAAGAACTATGGCCGGGCGGCGGCGCTGGACGATGTCTCGCTGACGATCAGGGACGGCGAATTCCTGGCGCTGCTGGGTCCCTCGGGTTCGGGGAAGACCACCTTGCTGCGGACGCTGGCGGGGCTGGAGTTTGCCGATTCCGGAGAGGTCATCATCAACGGGCGGCCGATGCACGGGGTGCCTGCGCGGGAGCGCGGGATTGGCTTCGTTTTCCAGCATTACGCGCTGTTCCGGCACATGACGGTCGCGCGCAATGTGGCGTTCGGGTTGGAGGTGTTGCCGCGCGGGCGGCGGCCCGCTGCGTCCGCGATTCGATCACGGGTGCAGGATCTGCTGGACCTGATGGAGATCGGCAACCTCGGCGGGCGGTATCCGGAACAGATTTCCGGAGGGCAGCGGCAACGGGTGGCCCTGGCGCGGGCGCTGGCCATCGAGCCTCGGGTCTTGCTGCTGGATGAGCCGTTCGGAGCGTTGGATGCGAAAGTCCGAAAGAGCCTGCGGGTATGGCTGCGCCAGTTGCATGACCGAATGGGGTTGACGAGCATTTTTGTCACCCACGACCAGGCCGAGGCGATGGAGATGGCGGATCGTATCGCCGTGCTGCGGGGCGGCCGGATCGTGCAGGTGGATGCGCCGGAAACACTGTATGCCGAACCGGTCGACTCCTTCGTGCACGAATTCATGGGCGAGTCCGAAAAGCTGCAGTGTTCGGTGATCGATGGATTGGCGGTGATCGATGGACTGCCGGATGCCGCCTTCGCAACCGACTGTCCGAAAGGGCCAGCCATCGCGCTGATCCGGCCGCATGAGGTTGAGGTGCTGCCCGGACCCGGGCCGGTGCGGGTGGAGAGTGTGCATGTGAACGGGCCGATGCGGCGCCTGCGGCTTATGCTGGCCGGACAGGTGCTGGAGGTGCTGAAGCCGGAGGATGCCTGGCTGCCTGTCGCCGGGGAGACGTGCAACGTCGATCTGGCGCGAGCCCGGATTTATCCGGTGGAGCGGGCGGCGAGGTGACCAATATCGGTTCGCCCTGAACGCCGGGTCAGCAGGGCGAGTTGTGCCCGACAATTCGGCTTCGCCCCGATCGGTGGTGCCTGCGATGCTGGCATTGCACACATTGCCATGCGGCCACACCCGGCCATGACGGAGACGATAGTGCCTTGGCCGGTAAAAGCATTGTCTGCGAACTTGCCTCATCCTGATGCCAATGGGGCCAGGCTTGGCCATGACGATGATGTAACGGCATCCACCTGACGTAGTAAAATTTGGGTGTCACCTAGTCCACTCCGTCCTGGTCTTCTCTGCGCGCGGCCGGTCCGCCCCGGACCCTATGCCAACCAGCCGGCGATGTTCCCACCCCGCCGCGGCCTGCTATAAGACGTCAAAAGGGGAATCGTATGTCCGACACCAAAACGAGCGTGAAACGTCGCGGTTTTTTCTCGGCTGTTGCGGTCGGGGGTGCCGCCGCCCTGACAGCCCGGCCGGAAACAGCCACCGCCCAACCGGCGCCTCCAACACCCAGCGCCACAGCCCCGGGCGCGGCAACGGCCGCCGCCGAAACCAAAACCCCGCACGAACTGCCGCTGACCGAGGGAAGATCCGGCTCCGACTACATGGTCGATGTCATCAAGACGCTGGATATCGACTACCTGGCCTGCATGCCCGGCTCCACGTTCCGCGGCCTACACGAATCGATCATCAACTACGGCGGCAACCGCAAGCCGGAGTTCCTGACGTGCCTGCACGAGGAAATCTCTGTCGCCATGGCGCACGGCTACGCCAAGGTCGCCAACAAGCCGATGGCCGTGTTGCTGCACGGCCCGGTCGGGCTGCAACACGCATCGATGGCGATCTACAACGCCTGGTGCGACCGCGTGCCGATCGTGATGCTCGCCGGCAACGGCCTGGACGCGACCAAGCGCCGCCCCGGGGTCGAGTGGGCGCACACCGCGCAGGACAACGCCGCCATCGTGCGCGACTTCGTTAAATTCGACGACCAGCCCGCGTCGTACGAGCATTTCGCGGAATCGCTGGTGCGAGCCTACGCAATTTCGGTAACCCAACCGGCGGCGCCGGTGCTGATCATGGCGGATTCCGAATTGCAGGAACTGCCGATCGAGGATGAGCCCCGCGGCATCCCGCGCCTGTCGCTCCCCCGCCTCCCCGCCGGTGACCCGAACGCCCTGGCCGAGGCCGCTCGGTTGCTGGTGGCGGCGGACAATCCGGTGATTGTTGTGGATCGTTACAGCCGAACCCAGGCCGGCGTGGACAATTTGGTGGCGCTGGCCGAGGCGCTGCAGATCCCGGTGATCAACAAGCTGACGCGCATGAACATGCCGAACCAGCATCACCTCAACCAAACGTTTCGCGCCCGCGCGCTGTTGGCGCAGGCGGACGTGATTTTGGGGATTGAGGTGGTGGATTTTTGGGGCACGGTGAACGACCTGCGCGACCTGATCCACCGCGAGGAGGTGCATCTGACGAAGCCAACGGCCAAGACGATCAGCCTCGGCACCACGTCGGTCCCGATGCATGCCAATTTCCAGGATTTTCAACGCTATCAGCCGGTCGATATCGACATCATCGGCGATGGCGAGACCTCCCTGCCCTACCTGCTGGAGGCCGTAAAACGTGCCCTGCCGGCGGAACGGCAAGCGGCGATTGCCGGCCGAGGGGACAAGCAGCGCGCCGCGTTCAAGCAGACGCAGGGCGCCACGCTGACCAACGCCAGCTACGGCTGGGATGCCAGCCCGATCAGCGTCGCTCGGCTGTGCGCCGAGCTGTGGGATCAGATCAAAGACCTGGACTGGGCGCTGACGGCGGGGGAATCGTTCTTCCAAAGTTTCTGGCCGCAGAAACTGTGGAAGACTGAGAAAGTGTATCAGTTCATCGGCGGCTCCGGCGGTTACGGGGTCGGCTACGGCGCCCCGGGCGCGGTCGGAACGGCTCTGGCGCATCGCGAGCATGGACGTTTCGTCGTCAACATCCAGGGTGACGGCGAACTGATGTGCTGCCCCGGCGCGCTGTGGACGGCTGTGCATCACAAGATCCCGCTTCTGACGGTGATGCACAACAACCGCGCCTACCACCAGGAACTGATGCATGTGCAACGCATGGCCGATCGGCACGCCCGTGGCATCGATCGCGCGGTGATCGGCACCACCATCACCGACCCGGCGATCGATTATTCCAAACTGGCGCAGAGCATGGGCATGTGGGCAACCGGCCCGATCTCCGATCCCAACGACCTTGCGGCGGCGTTACGTAAGGCCATCGACGTGGTGAAACGGGGCGAGCCGGCCCTGGTCGATGTCATTTGCCAGCCGCGTTGAGGGAGGGCCAACACATGCGCACGCTCATCATTTGCCTCAGCGTCCTGTCGATTGCCCCCGCCATGGCGCAGGACGCCGCACGGGGACAACACCTGTTCATGGCGGACGGGTGCTACGAATGCCACGGCACCGTCGGCCAGGGCGGCGCGGCGCCGAAGCTCGCGCCCGACCCGCTGCCCGCCGAGGTCATCGCGCACTACATTCGTCACCCGGCCGCCGTCATGCCCCCGTATGTCGAGACACTTGTGGGCGATGCGGACGTGCGCGACATTCAGGCGTATCTTGCCAGCCTTCCGCAGCCTAAGCCGCTGAACGACATACCGTTGCTGGCCCGCTAACACAGGAGACGAACATGGCTAAAATTCAGGTTTCGATCGCGGTCGGAGACTACGACCGCATGCGGCCCCTCTACGACGGTCAGGTCCAGATCGACGGGGTGGACCCTCAGTTCATGCAGTTAGAGCCGGAGGAAATCTTTTTCCGAGCGTTCCGGCATGCCGATTTCGATATTTCGGAATTGTCGATGAGCAGCTACAGCGTGAAGACGGCGGCGGGCAATTGCCCGTATATCGCGGTGCCGGTGTTTCCGTCGCGCGCGTTCCGCCACAATTCCATTTATGTGCGCACCGATCGGATCAAGTCTCCGGCCGACCTGAAAGGGTGCCGCATCGGCACGCCGGAATATCAGGTCACGGCCAACGTCTGGGCGCGGATGTTCCTGGAGGAAGACTACAACATCCGCCCGCAAGACATGACCTGGGTGCGCGGCGGCTACAACGATCCCGGCCGCGTCGAGAAAATCGCTCTGAACCTGCCGGAGAACATCCGTATCGAAACCGCTCCCGACGGAGTAACGATCTCCAGCATGCTGGCGCGCGGCGAGGTGGATGCGGTGATCGGCCCGAGGGCGCCGTCCTGCTTTGACGAGGGCGCCCCGAATGTCGGCTACCTGTTCCCCGATCCGCAGCAGGCCGGCACCGAATGGTATCGCCGCACCGGCATTTTTCCCATTATGCACGTGCTTGGTATTCGCAAGACGCTGGCCGAGAAGCACCCGTGGCTGCCGGCAACGGTGGTGAAGGCGTTCGAAAAGTCGAAGGCGATCGCTTATTCGCGCCTGCGCGATCCATCCGCCTCGAAAGTAACGTTGCCGTTCGTGGAGGAACAACTCCGCGCCGCCCAGAAGTTGATGGGCGATGATTTTTGGTCATATGGCCTGGAGCCGAACCGCCATGTGCTGCAGCGCTTCCTGCGCCGGCATCACGAGGAAGGTCTGTCGTCCCGCCTGCTGACGCCGGAGGAGATGTTCCACCCGGCGTCGCTGGAGACGCATAAAATCTGAGTGTCCGTCCGAAAAGTCTGAAAGGCCGCGCGTGATTGCAGCGACCGGCGGTTCTCGTCGCCGTCTGTTCTTATCCGTCCCCGGCACTGCCTTTCGCGTCAATCGTCTAAAAGTCGGCGATGCGGGCGCGGTCAGCCAATAGGGTCTCCGCGCGGCGGCAGCAGGCGCTCCGCATCGGCGACGATGCGTCGTACGATTTCGCCGGCTGTCGGGATGTCGTGGATCAAGGCGCAGGCCTCCCCGGCGATCACGGCGGCAATATCGAAGTCTCCCCGCTCCCGCGCGGCCATATAGTCGCGACCGACCTCCTCCGCTTTTGCTTCCAGCTCGTCCTCCCGGCCAAGCCAGCGTTCGACGTGATGGTTGCGCAATACGCGGCCTGTGTAGGGATCGGGCCACCGGTTCCGGCGCGAGATGTCGAAAACGATCGAGCGAACGGTCTGCCCGCCTTCCGCCGCCACGATGCGCCGCTTGGCCTCCGGGTGCCCGTCAGCCTCGTGCGAGGCATAGAAGCGCGTGCCCATCAGCACTCCCTCCCCGCCCAGCATCATGGCCGCTGCCATGCCGCGCCCGTCGGCGATCCCGCCGGCCGCGACCACGGGAACATCGGGACAGGCATCAACGACCCGCGGCAGCAGCGTGAATAGCGGTTCCGATTGACCGTGCCCACCGGCCTCCGTGCCCTGTGCCACAATGACATCCGCCCCGGCGCCCGCGGCGTCCCGGGCCTGCGCCACGCTGTGGACCTGGCAGATCAGTCGCGCACCGGCCGCCCGTATGGCGCTGGCGAACGGGTTCGGATCGCCGAACGAGAGCATGATCGCCGCGGGCCGGTGGTCAAGGACGCCGTCCAGCAGTCCGGGGCGCTGCGCGAGGCTCCATGTGATGAAGCCGCAGCCGATCCGGGCATTGCCCGCGGCGGCCCATTCTCGCTCGATCCAGTCACTGTTGCCGTAGCCGCCGCCGATCAGGCCAAGCCCGCCCGCGTGGCTCACCGCCGCGGCGAGCCTGCCGCCGGAGACGATGTCCATTGGGGCCAGCAAAACCGGATGCTCAATTCCGAGCGTCTCCGTCAGCCTGTTTCGGATGGCCATCGCGCTGCTCCAAAAGACGGCACCGCCAAACGCGGTCCGGCGGAGGCGGAATTTTATCCCTGCCGAGGTCCGCTTACCACCCAAAGCAGACTCGGACTTAGCGCGCGGCGTCAAAAACCAGTGACAGCATGCCGACCAGGAACAGGCTCGAGGCCCAGACCGCCATATTATTTCTTAAACTAAATGATTCGCTCGCCGGGTTGCGGCATGCCGTTTCGTTATCGTCAATAGCACCCTTGCCGCGGCCGGACTCAACAGGCAGTGGCGCGGACCCGCCGTCGCAGGTCAACGTTGAAGCGCATCTGGCACCGAAGTCCCACAGATGCCTAAAATAGATGTTTACAATCTATCCTGACCGCGGTCACGGGTAATCAAATAGGGACGACCCGTTGCTGATCGCTGACCGAAAGCTGGCGGCGGACGCGCGCTGACAGCGTGCGCGGCCCTGAGATTTTCGCCCGGGATGGCTCGCCACACGCTGTGGCGAACCAATCCAGCCTCTCACCGCGTCTGCTGAATCGCCGACAAGATCCAATGACCGCCGCGCGACCGCACAAACGTCCAGATCTCCGTCGCCGTCACATGCTCGCTCGCGCTGCCGTCAACCACCCGGCCCGATCCATCGCGAGTCGCGTCGATCATCGAGAACTTCATCGCAACCGTCGCGTAATCCCGCCCCTGCTCGGTCCATGCCTGCGACAGATCGCCGGACACCAGCCGCACGTCGGTCACGCTGTTGCGCACCCCGCGGCTGACCTGCTCCGAGAGCTGATCGGCGAAATAACTGACCATCTCGGGTGTCGCCATTGCCTGTAGGCCGTTCAGGTCATGCGCGCTCCACGCCGCCTGGATGCCTTGCAGCAACTGCTCGAACTGCTGGTAATCGCCCGGCGAGATCGCGATCGGAGGTGGGCCACCGCCACCGCCACCACCCGGCATCGGGCCGGCTCCCGGCATACCGCCTCGGGCGAAGATGTTGGGACCTCCGGCGATCGCCGGCCGGCGTCCACCCATGATCAGCCGGAACACCCATCGCACGGCGAAATACAGCAGGGCCATCTGCAACAGGAAGCCGATGAACCCGAACCCGCCCATGCCGCCGCCCATGAAACCGTGGCCGAACAACATGCCGCCGATCCCGGCGCCGATCAGGCCGCCCATCAGACCGGACATGAACCCGGACCGCGGCGCACCCTGATAGGCCGGCGATCCGTAACCCGGTGAACTATAATTGGGCGCACTCTGCGGGGTCATACTGCGTTGCATCGGCGACGCCGAATACGGGGCGGTATTGGTCGCCGGCGGCGCCGAATATGTCATGCTGCCGCGACTGCCCATGGAACTGCTGCTGCCGGCCCGCGCTTCAGCCAGCCCGGGCGCCAGAGCCAGAGACAAGGCAACGACGCCGGCCAGCAAGCCTTGGATTTTGGACATTTGGTTTTTCTTTAAAGTTGTCACGCCGCACAATATGGGGCCCCCGATGCGCCATGACCAGAGGACGCTGTTCGGCCGCTTCGCTCAGCGCATCCGGCCCCCTTGCCAAGCGGCCAATACGGCGCGGCCGGCTCGCGTGGCACGCAACCCAGCCAACCCGGACAAACGCTGTCCGCGATGCTATGACCCGCCGCCACGCCGCTGCAATGCAGCATCCACACCAGACCGCGGACATAATGAGCATTCCCATCCCGGACGACGGCCTGCGCGGCCCACGATTCATCTCGGCCGTCACCACGCTGGTGATCGCCATCGCCATGGCGTCGCTGGACACGTCGATCGCCAACACCGCGCTGCCCACCATCGCCGCGGACGTGAACGCCAGCCCGGCCGACTCGGTGTGGGTGGTGAACGCCTATCAACTGGCGTTGGTCGTGTCGCTGCTACCGTTTGCCTCGCTGGGGGAGATCATCGGCTACCGCCGCGTCTATGTCTGGGGCCTGGCGGTGTTCACCGTTGCTTCACTGCTGTGCGCCCTGAGCTGGTCGCTGCCCACCCTGACCGCCGCCCGCATCATCCAGGGTTTTGGCGCCAGCGGCATCATGAGCGTCAACACCGCCCTGATCCGCTTCATCTACCCCTCCAAGTCTCTCGGCCGGGGCGTCGGCAACAACGCGCTGGTGGTTGCCGTGTCCACCGCCATCGGGCCTACCGTCGCCGCCGGCATCCTGTCGTTCGGCACCTGGCAGTGGATGTTCGCGGTCAATGTCCCACTGGGTGTGATCGCCTTCGTCCTGGCGATGCGGGTGCTGCCCGACACCAGACGATCCTCGCATAAATTCGACCTGGTCAGCGCGGCACTGAACGCGGCAACGTTCGGGTTCCTGATTTTCGGCATTGGCGAAGCCGCCCACAGCGCCGACCCGAAACTAACGGTTGCAATCCTGGGTGTGGCGCTGCTGTCCGGTGCGGCACTGATCTACCGCCAACTCGGTTTGACCGCCCCGATGTTGCCGGTCGATCTGTACCGGCGGCCGATGTTCGCACTGTCGTCGCTGACATCGTTGTTTTCGTTCGCCGCCCAAGGTCTCGCGTTCGTCGCCCTGCCCTTCTATTTCCAGACCGTGCTGGGTCTCAGCGCGGTGGAGACCGGCCTTCTGTTAACCCCCTGGCCGGTGATGACCGCCATCGCCGCCCCGTTCGCCGGCCCGATGTCGGATCGCTTCCCGCCGGCGATCCTGGGCGGCATCGGGCTGGCCCTGCTGGCCATCGGTTTGGCCTTGATCGCCACCCTGCCCGGCCATCCCGGCACGATCGGGATCGTCTGGCGCATGATGATCTGCGGCGCCGGCTTCGGTTTTTTCCAGTCGCCCAACCTGCGCGCCATCATGTCGAGCGCGCCCCCCGAACGCAGCGGCGGCGCCAGCGGCATCGTCGCCACATCCCGGCTGGTCGGCCAATCGGTCGGCGCGGCGTTGGTGGCCCTGTGTTTCGGTATCTCCATGCTGCACGGGCCTTCCCTGGCGTTGGGGTTGGCCGCGGCCTTCTCGGCGGCGGGCAGCCTCGTCAGCTTTTCCCGCCTGGCGGCGACACCGGTCAGGACGCCCGCCGCCAGGCGCGGCTGAAATGCCGCGCCGTGTCGGAAAGACACAAAATTTGGTGCTCTATACCAGCGGCCGTTGACGATGCGGGGCCAGAGCCGGTCTTAACGGGCTTACCTGCTGCAATCACATCTTTCGGGCAGCGGACGGGTTCGGTTCAGCGCGCTGGCGTTGGCTCCGGTCGCATCAACCGGCCGGTTTAACCGAAGCCATTGCATTTGAGGACTGTTCAGATGGCGCAACGCAGGATACGACTGTCGTACTATCCTGTGAACGGATTCCTCGGAGCGGTGAGAAGATAACGACCATGAAGATGGCACGTACCTGGGGCTTCGCATCGCTGGCCCTGGCGATTATGATACTCATCGGCAGTGCGACGTGGGTTCTGACCGGCCTATGGCAGAATGAGGCCGTGCGGCAGCAATCGGAGCGCGCGACCCAGCAGGCTGATCTGCGGCTGGACGGTTTTGTCAGCGATTTCGAACGCTCGCTCGCCTATATCCGCTCCGTTCCGGTTTTGATTGTGCACGATCCGCTGGCCCTGACTGCTTTCACAGGCCCGGACGCCGACTCCACCCCGCTCAACGATTATCTGAATTTTATCGTCAAAACGACGTCCATCGATCTGGCCTTCGTGCTGGATGCCGACGGACTGTGCGTCGCCTCCAGCAATTTCTCGGAAGCCGGTTCGCTGGTTGGTGAGCATTTCGCGGATCGCGACTATTTCGCGGCGGCCCGGGCTGGCGAGCCGGGGACCCAGTACGCGGTCGGCCGGCGCACCAATATTCCCGACCTGTTCTATTCGATGCCCATTTTTCATGACGGGCATTTTGCCGGCGCGGCCGTGGTGAAGATCGACGTCCCCAACATCGCCCGGCGTGTCACCGCCAAAGGGGCGTTCGTCACGGATCGGCAAGGTGTCGTCATCCTCTCGACCGACCGGGACTGGTTGCTGAAGGCGCTGCCCGATGCCCGCGCGTTGAAGCTGACCAAAGAGCAACGTCTGTTGTCGTATAAACGCGATGGGCTGGACATCGTGCCACTCGCGGCCGTGACCGGCGCGCCGTTCCAGTACCGCGCCGGTTTGTCGATGCAGCCCGCCGCGATGGCGCGGCAGACATTGCAGACCGAAGGCCTCGCCGCCTACGCATTGGCGCCGATCGAGGGGCTCGACGCCCTGTGGCAAGAGCGCCTGATTTACAGTGCGCTCATCTTCATCGGTGCATGCGCCTCGCTGTGGGGTCTGAGCACGTCCATTTTGGTGATTCGACGCTCCCGCGCGTATCGCAACGGACTGCTGGCGGCGAAAAACCAGGCCGAGGCCGGAAGCCGCGCGAAGTCCGAATTCCTGGCTACCATGAGCCACGAGATCCGAACGCCGATGAACGGCGTCATCGGCATGACCGATCTGCTGATGGGCACCGAACTCACCGGCGAACAGCGCCATTTCGCCGGCACGATCCAAACCTCGGCGGAAGCGCTGCTGTCGATCATCAACGACATCCTGGATTTCTCCCGGATGGAGATGGGAAAGCTCGATTTCGAAACCAACCCGTTCGACCCCGGACTGCTGGTCGAAGGCGTGCTGGACATCCTCAGCCCCCGATTGGCCGGCAAGTCGATCGATCTCGCCAGTTACGTCGATCCCCGGCTGCAAGGCATGTTCCTGGGCGATGAGGGGCGTTTGCGTCAGGTGCTGCTCAATCTTGTCGGCAATGCCATCAAGTTCACCGAAAGCGGCAGCGTCGTGGTGACCGCCAACCGGGATGTCAACGCCGACGGCCGACAGGTCATTCATTTTGAGGTCAAGGATACCGGCATCGGCATTGCCGACGCCGCAAAGCCCGCGATGTTTTCGATGTTCTCGCAGGCGGACTCATCAATGACCCGGCGTTATGGCGGGACCGGTCTTGGCTTGGCGATTTCGCGGCGGATCGTGGAAATCATGGGCGGCGCCATCGGGTTTGACAGCCAGTTGGGGGTCGGCAGCCGCTTCTGGTTCACGATCCCGGCCGAACGGTCCGGCGATAGCCCGTTGGTGGAATCCGATGCCCTGCCGATCGCGGGGGTCCGCGTGCTGGTGGTTGACGACAATCCGGTGAATATCGATATCTTCCGCCTGCAGATTGAAAGCGCGGGCGGCACGGTCGGATCGGCGACCAATGTCGCCGCGGGGATGCGCATGGCCCGGGAGGCCGCCGCCGCCGGAACCCCGTTCGATCTGGCGGTGCTCGATCATCAGATGCCGGGCAACACCGGTTATGAGATGGCCGTGATGATGCGCGCCGAGACGGCCCTGGCCAGGCTGCCGGTGCTGTTGGCGACCTCCGCCCCCAATCCGACGTTGCGCGCGGACGCCGCCGCCGCCGGTATCGCCCATGTTCTCGCCAAGCCGGTTCGCCAGGGCGTTTTGATCACGCATTTGCGGGACCTGCTGCACGGCGATCATGGCGCAGCCCCGACTCCGGCGGCTGCAAAGGTGCCGGTCCGGGTCGGCCTACAGGCGTCGCTGCGCATTCTCGTTGTCGATGACGTCTCCATCAATCGTCAGGTCGCGGACGGCATGCTCAGCAAGATCGGGCATCACGTGGATGTCGCCAACGACGGGGTGGAAGCGGTCGGCAAAGTAACGGCATTCCATTACGATGTCATCTTCATGGACATCCAGATGCCACGCATGAACGGCATCGACGCGACGGCGGCCATCCGAGCCCTGAGCGGGCCGAAGTCGGAAGTGCCGATTATTGCGATGACCGCCAATGCCATGGAAGGTGACCGCGAGACACTGATGGCGGCCGGAATGGACGACTATATCTCGAAGCCGTTCAGCATGGCGCAGTTGACCGACACGATCGAGGTCTGGCGTATGCGACTGGGGCACGTTTAGGATTTTCGCGCCAAAGCGGACAGGCATGGCGTTCCGGTCGAGCGCTTTTGCCGATCTGGCGCTATCGGTGACTTGAGGTCCCATAACGCGGCGCGGCCTCTGCTGTGACGTGCCGGTCAGGTTTGTGCTTCTGGCGCACAGAACACGCACCAGAGAGGTCGCGAGCCGAATGCAACGTGGCCGGTACTATCGGCCTGGGTTCATCTGATACCCGGCAGTTCGGAGTTTGGCATTTACGGTCGTGGACTCCACTCTCGTCACGGCGGGCGAAACGGCTGTTGTTTAACGGCTGCCATCCGAATTTACGATGGAGGTAGATTTTGTCCTGCATTTTGCCATCGACGTTGAGATGAGAGAGTCACGATATGATTACAAATTGCTATCCGTGAGATGGTTCGGCCGGCGCGGGGCGACCGAGCGTTTGCCGATGGGACAATCACCGCAGGTGGCGAAGGACTTCACGCAGAGATCGCGGAGCGTGGCGCAGAGGGCGCAGGGAAGAGTTTTTAGACTTTCGTCCAATTGCAGCGGTGCCGGAATCATTCGATTGCGACTTTTTCGGTGTCGCAATGACAATCAACCAGCCGATCGCCTCTATGGCCTTCCCTGCGCGCTCTGCGCCACGCCCCGCGACCTCCGCGTGAAGCCGGACGATCGGTCAGAAACTGACCGGACGACGATGCCCGATGGACGCTGACGAGAATCTGGCCCGGCAGCATCGCGAAACGTTCATATGCGCGATTTCCCGGTTGGCATGCGCGTCAGGGTTGACATAATCTAACGTATATGTTAGTTCACAAACATGGAGCATACGGCGCCAAGCATGACCCGGCCTGCCTCGCCCGATTCCGCACAGGATCGGGCCGGCCGCACCATGCCACAACGTCTCGCCGCCCTGCTGCATGTTGTGCGCGTTCTGCTCGGTCACGGCCGCCGGCTTGTTGAGACGGTGCCGGAGCGTGCCGCCAACCTGGAATTCGCTGCCCTGGCCGGGGTTTGCGGCACTTACACCCTGCCGACCATCCTTGCCCGGCTGCAGCGCGGCATCCTGCGCGCGATGGCGTTGGAGCGTTACTTGCTGGCCCGCGCCGAAAAAGGCCGCGAGATCGGGTATGTGTATGCGCGCGAGCGCAGGCCGGCCAAGCCGGCAGCGGAACCGTCCGATGGGGAGCCGGATTCTGGAGAGCCGGCAAGCAAAGGCGCGGGTGACCGGGACGATCCCGGCGATGACGAAAAGGCGCCCGGGCGCCCCGCGTTCGATCCCGATGATCTCCGCATCCCCACGCCCGAGGAACTCGACGCCGAGGTGCGCCGCCGGCCGCTCGGCCGCACCATCCTCTCGATCTGCATGGACCTTGCCGTCATCCCGAGTTTCTGCACCGGGTCTTTCTGGAACCAGATATCCGATACGCTCATGTACTACGGCGGCAGTTTCCCGACATTATTTAAGATACGGCAATACCGCGAGACATCGTTTCAGAAAGAGCGGGACAAGAAGCCGGATACCTGGGGCTTTGACTGGAAGTTCCCGCCGCCGGAGATAGTTCGCAAGGTGCTGGGGTATATGATCGGCGAGGTGCTGATTTCGGACCCGTTCGATCCGCTGCTGGCCACCGCTCCTCCCTGAGTACCGTCTTCCCGGACATGCGTCGCACCCTCTGATTCCGGGGGCGTTTGCGCGTGCGCTCTGGCCAACCGGAGTATCATCGGGACGGAACGCCGCATGGGTCGTGTGTGGCACGTTGCGACATTTCTTCCGATTGCCTCGGATCGACGTGGTTTCGGACAATTAAAACAGTCGCCGTTGGCATTAACGTAAGGCTGTTCCACCTCCGTCTTGGCCCTCGCCCGAACAACCCGGCGGAGGGCCAAGACGATAGGTGGCGACAATTGGCCTCAATGGCGGCTGATCTTAATGCAGCCCCTCGCAGAACGTCTGGATGCGCCGGAGGCCTTCCATCAGCTCCTCGTCTTCCGTGGCGGTGCTGATCCGCAGGAACGGGCTCATGTGATAGGCGGCGCCGTGGACGGTGGCGACGTAGTTTTCCTCCAGCAACGCCAGACAGACGTCCTCATCCGTGTTCAGCATGCGGCCACCGGTGGTGGTCTTGCCGAGACAGCCGGCGACGTTCGGGAAAACGTAGAAGGCGCCCTCGGGCTTGTGGCAACTGATGCCTTTCGCCGCGTTCAGCATATCGACCGCGAAATCGCGACGCCGCTTGTAGGCAACGATCTGCGCCTCGACCCCGTCGTTCGGGCCGTCCAGAGCCGCCGCCGCCGCCGCCTGCCCGACCGTCGAGATTCCGGCCGTCGCCTGCCCCTGCATCACGGTCATGGCCTTGATCAGTGCCTTCGGGCCACCGGCAAAACCGATCCGCCAGCCGGTCATGGCGTAGGTTTTCGACACACCCGTCACCGTCAGGGTGCGGTCCTTCAGATCCGGAGCAACCTCGGCAAACGTCGCGAACTTGAAGCCGTCGAACACCAGATGTTCGTACATGTCGTCGGACAGAATCCAGACATGCGGGTGCTTGCGCATCACAGCGGCGATGGCAGCGATTTCTTCAGCGGTGCAGCAGGCGCCGGTCGGATTGTTCGGGTTATTCAGGATCAGCCACTTGGTACGCGGGGTGATCGCGGCGTCGATATCCTCGGCGCGCGGCTTGAAGCCATTGTTCTGCGGGCAGTTCACCAGGACCGGCACGCCCTCGCAGAGTTGCACCATCTGCGCGTAGGCGATCCACGATGGCACCGGAATGATCACCTCATCGCCGGGATCGACGGTCGCCATGATCGCGTTAAACAGGCACTGCTTGCCGCCGTTGCCGACGCTGATCTCGTCCAGTGCGTAATCCAGGCCGGAGTCACGCTTGAACTTGCGTTGGATCGCTTCCTTCAACTGGCGGGTGCCGTCCTGCGGCGGATACTTGGTGTCGCCGGCCAGCGCCGCCTGATGCGCCGCCTCGATCGCATGCGGCGGGCTGTCGAAGTTGGGCTCGCCGGTGGTCAGGGTGATGACCGGCTTGCCGGCGGCCTTCAATGCGCGGGCCTTGATCGTCATCTGGACACTGGCGGCGAGTTCGACCCGATCCAGGCGCTTTGCAAATCCGGGCATCATGTCAAACCTTGGCAGAAACGTTGAATACGCGCGCAGCCTTCGCGGAGATCTTCCGTCGCGTTGGCGTAGCTGATGCGGAAATAGCCGGGGAAGCAGAACGCGGCGCCGTGCACGGTGGCGACGCCCTCGTCGGCCAGCAGGGTCAGCACGAAGGCTTCGTCGTCCTTGATCAGCACGCCGCTTTTGCTGGTCTTGCCGATGCAGCCGTGGATCGACGGATACACGTAGAACGCGCCGTCGGGCTTGCCGCAGTTGATGCCGGGGCACGCGTTCATCATTTCGACCACCATGTCGCGGCGTTCCTCGAACACCTTGCGCATTGCTTCCACCGTATCCTGAGGACCGAGCAGGGCTTCGATGGCAGCGGCCTGGGCGATGGTGTTGGGGTTGGAGGTGGACTGGCTCTGCAATTTGTCCATCGCCTTGATCAGCGCGACCGGGCCGGCCGCGAAACCAATCCGCCAGCCGGTCATGGCGTAGGATTTCGAGACGCCGTGCACCGTCAGGGTGCGGTCTTTCAGGCGGGGTTCGACGGCGACGATGGTGCCGGGTTTGAAGCCGTTATAGGCCAGCTTGTCGTAAATATCGTCGGTCAGGATCCAGACATGCGGGTGGCGCATCAGCACCTCGCAGATCGGCTTCAGGTCTTCCGCGCTATAGGCCGCGCCGGTCGGGTTGCAGGGGTTGTTCAGCATGAACCATTTGGTCCGCGGCGTGATCGCGGCTTCCAGGTCCTCGGCGCGCAGCTTGAAGCCGTTGTTCTGGCCGCATGGGACCAACACGGGCTTGCCGTCGGCCAGGGTGACGATGTCAGGGTAGCTGACCCAGCACGGGCTCGGGATCACCACCTCATCGCCGGGATTCAGCGTGCTGACCATGCAGTTGAACAGCACCTGCTTGGCGCCGGTGGAGATGATGATCTCCTCCGGCTTGTATTGAATGCCGGTGTCACGTGCGAAGGCTTCGGTCACGGCTTTGCGCAATGTGATGGTGCCGGCGACGTCGGTGTATTTCGTCTCGCCCCTTTCCATCGCCGCGATGGCCGCATCCTTGATGTTGCGGGGGGTGTCGAAGTCCGGCTCGCCCTGCGACAGGCTGATGACGTTCTTGCCCTCGGCGATCATGCCGCGCGCCACGGTGGAGATGGCGATGGTCAGGCTGGGCTGGATGCGGTTGAGGCGGTCGGAGGCGAGCGACATTTTCTGATTCCGGACGATACACTGGCGGCGGCTTCTAATGCGCGGCGGCCCGGGGAGCAACCGGATGTGGCAAGAGCGTGACACGGGGCTGGGAACCGCCTGCGTCACGACTGGGCCCGGGGCCGAAGTGGTTGGACTTCCCGAGGGCGTCCGTCTGACCGTCGCCAGAGTGTCAGGGCTTCATTTACGGCAGCGCCGGCGGCTGCCGTTCCAGGCGCTTGATGCCCTCCTCGATCCGGGTCACCCGCGTGACCGTATCGGCGATGACCGCGCTGGCGATCATCGTTGCTGAAGCGGTTGCGGCGCTTTTGGCGTCGCTGACGACCTCGCCTTGTTCGGCCTCAAGCCTCGTGAGCCGATCTTCCGCGGAACGCAGCCGCGCATCCAGCGCACTTTCGAGCGCGTTGAGCCGGTCGTCCCGGTTCGGGCCTGTAGTTTGAAAAGCTCTTCAATGCGGCGACCGAAGAACCCAAGCGATGACAGCGACGGGATGGCCATTCAGACGCCGAGCGGACGCCGCAGACGCGCCTGGATCTCGTCGAACCGCTTGTGCAAAAGCGGGACTTCGGCATCAAGCCAGATCATGATTTTCGCGATTTCCGCCACTATCATTGACTCTGTGTCGGCAACGCCGGTGGTTGATGAGGCCGAACTCGCGGACGCCGCTTTCGCGTCTCCGGATACCGAAATCATGTAGTTGCCGACAATCTTACTCAGTGCCGCCGCATCGTCGGTCAATTGCCCGATTGTTAGCGTCAGCATGGGAGCACCGGCATCGGTCAAGGTAACAGAAGCCAGCTTTCCAGCAGCGGCCAGCGTCTGAAGGGCGTCCAGATTAGCTGCCACATTGGAGGCAGTATCCGTGATCGATACGGACCCTTCGTCCATTTTCGAACCAGTCTGAGTAGATGTATCTGTCATCTCAACCTTCGATCAATGCCGACACAAATCAGCTACCATTGTCTCGGGCAAATCGCACGCGGTCTGTGACATGTTGGCTATCCGGGCCGTCAATGCAACGCGTGCGCCGTGGCTCGGTCTGGAATCGCGTCACCTGCTGATCCCTGATCCGCCCGTCAAGCCGGTCAGTCTTGCCGCTCCGCCTTTCCCGCCGCAAACTGGGGCCGTCGCAACCCACGGGAGAGAACCATGATCCACGAACTGAGAATCTACGAATGCGTACCCGGCCGCTTACCGGATCTGAACAAGCGCTTCAGCACGATCACGCTGGGCATCTGGAAGAAGCACAACATCAGGCAGGCCGGTTTCTGGACCACGCTGATCGGCGAGTCCAACATGACTCTGTACTACATGCTGGAATGGGACTCGCTGGCCGACCGTGAGACCAAGTGGAACGCCTTCCAGAACGATCCGGAATGGCATGCCGCCCGCGCCGAGACCGAAAAGAACGGTCCGATCGTCGCCAAGGTGACGAACTACATCCTGGCCCCGACGCCCTACTCGTCGGTGAAGTAAACCCAAGTCCCGAACGGGTGGTTCGGAAGCGAGCCACCCGACCGGATCAGGCGTCGCCGCCGTTCGGCAACCGCAGCGGCAACAGAAACAGCACCGCCACCGCCGCCGAGGCGCCGCACAGAAGAAAGACCTCCAACGCCGGCAGCGCGCCCACCAATGGAGCCGCCAGACTCGGCGCCGAAGCCTGCGCCAGCAGCACCGGCACCGCGAGCCAGCCCAGGATCCGCGCGTACCCCTCCGGACCGAACAACGCCAACGGCAGCGTGCCCCGGTTGATCGTCATGATGCCGTTGCTCATGCCGTACAGCAGCGCGAAGCCGGTCGCGGCAAACGGGCCGCCCAGCCACATCAGCAAGGCGCCCAACGGAAACAGCAGCGCCCCGATCCGAGCCTTGACCAGCAGATTGATGCGCGGACCGATCGTGTATTCGATCAGCCGGCCGGCGACCTGGCCGGGTCCGATCAGCGCGGCGACACCGACCGCCTCGGCCGCGGTCAGGCCCACACCCATCAGCAGCGGCAGAATATGCACCGCCAACGCCGACGTAATGAACCAGCGCAGCGCGAAAAAGGCCGCCAGCAGCACCAGGGTCCGCCGTTGCGCCGCGCTCCGGGGTCCGTTCCCGGCCGCACTGTCCTGACGCGGCCGAGGCGGGGCGGGCGGCACCAGCAGCCAGACCATCGGCAGGTTAACCGCCAGCATCAGCCCCGCATAGGCCAGCAGCAGGCCGCGCCATTGCAGCACGCCGATCAGGGCGGCACCCAGCGTCCAGAACACCGTGCTCGCGAATCCCGCCACCAAGGTGATCCCCGTGATGCTCGGTCCCGCTTCTTTGCCCAGCAATCCGCCGACGGTGGCAAAGGCGGCATCGTACAGACCCATCGACATGCCGATGCCGATGATCGTCCATCCCAGATACCAGACCGCCAGGCCCGGACTGAACGCCAGCACTGCCTGACCGATCGCCATCACCACGATGCTGACAAGCAACGCACCGCGTCCGCCATGCCGGTCGATCCAGGCGCCAACGCGGGGCGCGCAGGCTCCGGTCACCAGCAGCGACCAGGAGAAGGCGCCCAGGACGGGAAAGCCCGAGGCACCGAACGTCGCCTCGACCGGCCCGGCGATGATGGCAGGCAAATAGAACGTCATCCCCCAGGACAAGGTCTGGTTGATGCCAAGGACAGCACCGAGGCGGAAGCGGGATGACACCATCCTCCAAGCATCCAGCGGATGGTCATACGAAACAACCCCGGCCGGCATGTTGCTCCGATTGGCCGGCCGGTCTTACAGTGCCCGAAAATCAGGGGAGCCCATCCAATGAGCGATCGAACATTCGATTACACTGTCGGCGACTTCAACTACGTCGAACACGCGGACGGGCCGCAGCGGCTGCGCCTGTTCATGCCGGTCGGGGCAACCGGTCCGGTGCCGCTGGTGGTCGATCTGCACGGTGGCGCCTGGTGCAACCAGGACCTGAAGGATTGCGAGGACCGCGATCTGACCCTGGTGCGCGCCGGGTTCGCCGTGGCCGCGCTGAATTTCCGGCATGGCGGGTCCGGCTATCCGACCTCGCTGGTCGATATCAACTACGCCATCCGTTGGCTGAAGGCGCACGCTGGCAAGCTCGGTTTGCGCGCCGATGCGGTCGGACTGTCCGGACAGAGCAGCGGCGGCCACCTGGCGATGCTATCGGCGATGCGGCCGGCCGATCCTCGCTACACGGCGGTGGCGTCTCCGGATGGCGCGAAGGTGGATGCGTCGGTCAGGGCGGTGGTGATGCAATGGCCGGTGATCAATCCGCTGTCCCGCTACCGCAATGCGTTGCTGCACCAGAAGTCGGCCAATCCTCCGGCCTGGGTGGGCGACATCCCGAGCCGTCACGACCTGTATTGGAAGACCGAGGCAGCGATGGAGGAAGGCAATCCGGTGATGTTGCTGGAACGCGGCGAAACAGTATCTCTGCCGCCCGCCCTTTGGATCCAGGGCAGGCCCGACCCGGTCCACGACTACCGCGATCCGGCCGGCACATTCGACGGCAATGAACCGGAGCGGTTCGCTCACGACTACCGCGCCGCGGGTGGTTCGCTGGAGGTGTTGTATATCGACAATGCGGTTCGCGCCGGGGCGGCGTCGCATGATCCGACGACGGCGTTCTTCAAGCGCCATCTCACCTGAAACCGGGAACTCCGGCGGCATTTAGCGTTACGGCGGGGCGGTTCGGACCCGCGGCCGCCGTGTGCGCTTCAATTCCAGGACAATCAATGCGGCCGGGATCGTCGCGGCGATGCGAAACGTCGTTTGGAACGCAGTCATGAAGCCGTCCGTCCCAGGGACCTGTAGGCTTTGGAAGATCAGCATCAGCACCGTAGCGCCGGAGACGGTGCCGATACTGCGGGTGGCCATTCCCAACGCCCCCGCCACACCCCGGTTACGCGCTGGAATCGTGGCGGTGACGATATCGAAATAGGCGACCTGGAACAGCCCGAGGCCGATGCCCTGGATGGCCATGGATAGCACCAGAATGAGCAGGTCGGGCGTGTTGCCGGACAACGATATGCCAAACAGACCCGCTCCGCTGAGAGCGGTCCCCATCATCGCGATCAGGCGCGGTTTGTGCCCTTGCGCCAGCCTTCCGGCCAAGGGGGCGGCGACGATGGTGCCGGCGGGCGATGCCGCGAGGATCAGTCCGGCCTCGGGCAGCGATAGTCCTGAAATCCGGCTGAGATAGAATGGTGCCAGCAGCATGATGCTGAACGCCGACAGATTGATCAGCGCGTTGCTGATGTTGATGACGGTGAAATCGGCGCTCCTGAACAAGCCGAAGTCGATGATCGGTTGCGGTGTCCGGCGCTCCTGCCGGTAGAACAGCCCGAACCCCGCGATTGCCAGCGCCCCGAATACGGCCGTCTCCGGCCCCGGCGGCCGCAGCCGGTTCAAGGTCAGCAGCATAAAGCTCAGCGCCAGCGCCAGCAGGACCCCGCCGGCGGCGTCGAACCGTTCGGGTTTGCCGCGGGCCGGACGCGGCAGAGTCCATGCCAACAGGAACGCCGCCCCGGCGATCGGCGCTCGGAAGCTGAAAACCGCGCTCCACCCGAAGCGTTCGACCAGCGAGCCGAAGACCGAGGGACCAAGCGCGCTGCCGATGGCGAACATCATCATGTAGCGGGCGAGGATGGCTGTGCGCATCGCCTCGGGAAACAGGCTGGTGGCCAGGGCCGGACCGCAGGACAGGATCAGGCCGGCACCGACTCCCTGGGCAACGCGGGCACCGAGCAGGGCGGGATATGACGGGGAGAGGGCGCAGGCGACGAAGGCGAGCGTGCTGACGCCGGTGCCGAACAGGAAAACGCGGCGATAGCCCAACAGGTCGCCGATGCGGCCGAAGCTGAGCATCAGGGCGGTCTGGGTCAGCACATAGGCGATGACGATCCACTGAATCATCGGAATCGGCAGGCCGAAGCGTGCGACGATAGCCGGAAAGTCGATGTTCACCGCGGAATCCAGCGGCACCACCAACGTGCCGAGGCCGACAATCAGCAACGGCCACAGCGGTGAGGCTGTCCGGTCGCGCATCAGTGGGGGTCCTGCGGTGTGATGGCTTGCATCTGCGTCCTGATCTTTTCGTTGGAAAGAATAGAGATTTGCGGCGGCATTCCTAGCCTTCGCGAGGCGGTTTGGTCACGGGAACGATGCCCCCTGCTTGCGACGTTCGCCGGTCGCTATGTTTTGAAGCCCGGCATCGCACGTGCCGCCCTATATCGTGTCCGAACGGCTGTCGGTTCGCAACAATGTGGAGCAGTAATGCGGGTTATCGCCCCTTCCCCGGTTCCCAGGCAGCGGAAACCGGAACATGCTTGGCCCGGGGACACGCATCCGCTTTGGCGGGCGCGGAACATCCACGCCTCTCAGCTATACAACCGTCCCGCGCCGCGCGCCCCTGACCGAGGTGTGTCCACCTGAGATGCACATTTTATGGCAGTGGGGAGCACAGTGTGACCACACGCTGCGGCGGCCGGTTCGCATGCCAACCCGCTCTTTGGCGGGCGGCAGGTCCTGGTCGAAGGCTGTCCTGCTGGCCAGGGTAAGGCCCTTAGGATTGGCCGACTTCTATCATCTGATCGATATCGCTGTTTCAGGCGTGCGGTAACGTATGCTGCGCCAAATCGTTGGCTACGTGCCATCGACGGTGATACCGGCCGCGGTATCGTTCGTGATGATCTACGTCTATACGCGGCTGCTGACGCCGGCCGAGTATGGCAGCTTCAGTCTGGTCTTTTCATTTATCTTGGTCGCGCAGACCTCGCTTTTCTTCGCCATCCCGATGGCGCTGACACGGTTTTATCCGCAAGCATTGGCGCAGAACCGACGAGAGACGTTCCTCAGCGCCTGCTATACGCTGTTCTATGGCCTCAGTTCACTGATAGTACTGTCGATTGGCATCGTCAGCTTGTTCGTGCCGGTCGCGCATCCCGGTTTGTGGGTCCTGACGACGCTGGTGCTGATCGCCCGAGCGGCGGTGGTGGTCAACCAGTCGGTCAACCGCATCAGTTTCAAGATGGGCCGCTTCAACACCATCGAATGCGCGCATGCGGTTCTGGGCCTTGGCCTGGGAACCGCCTTCATCTTTTGGTTGGGCGCTTCGGCCGAGGCAATCGTTCTCGGACTTTTGGTCGCGTCGTTACTGTGCGTGTCGGCAGATGTCGGGCTCTTACTGACACCGTTTCGTGTTGGGTGGGCAAAAATCGAACGCGCCACGCTGGTTGAGCTCATCCGCTTCTCCCTGCCGTTGATCCTGGTTGATATCACGATTTGCCTGTTGACACTGTCCGACCGGTTTCTGTTGGAAACCCTGGCCGGAGCGGAAGCCCTTGGCCTCTACACGGTGGCCTATAATCTGGTGGAACGTCCGACCGCGCTGGTCTGTTCGGCTATCACCACCGCGACGTTCCCTGCCACGGTTCAGGTTCTGCACGACAGGGGGAGTCTTGCCGGTAGTTTTCAGGCCGGGACGAACGCCAGCATGCTGCTGACTCTGGTCATACCGGCCTGCGTGGGATTGGCGCTGACGGCCCCATATATGGCGGCCGTCATGATCGGCGCCGATTTCCGTCCGGGCGTGGCGGCCCTGATACCCATTCTCTGCGTGGTTGCGTTGTTCCGTGTCGTCTCATTCCACATCATTGACCATGCGTTCCTCCTCGGCGGCCGCACGAGTCTGGCGATATGGGCCTATGGGCCGGCGGCGTTGGCAAATATCGCGCTGAACATCGTGTTGATACCGCGATACGGAATGTTCGGCGCGGCCTGGGCCGGTCTGCTGTGCCAGGGCACCGCCGTGATAGTCGGCTGGGGCCTCAGTCTGCGCACCTTCCCAATCCGGTTGCCGTTGATCGATGTGGTCAAGATCGTCGCGGCCGGGTTTCCCATGGCGGTGCTGCTCAACGTTGTAACGTTCACGTCAACCTTGGCCGGGCTGTTCCAGGCGATTGTCTCCGGCGCGCTGGTGTTTGCCGCCGCGTCCGCGGCCCTTGATGTGGGAGGATTCAGGACAGCCGCATGGAAGCGATTACCCGAGCGGGTCACCGCATCCCGACGCGCTGACGTAAGCTGATCAGGCCACCATGCGGACAGGGGCGCGGGCTTCGAACGCATCCGCGAAACGGCTGCAAACCTCGCGGGCGTCCGTGTCATCGACGTCGTCCACGCGCAGGTACAACCGATCGGTCAGCCGTTCGTACAGGCCTTCCCCATTGCGGCAAAAGAACCGTGTGCCGGGAACCGGTTGCCACACATCGTTCATGTTCGTTCCTCCTGGTCGTCGCCACTCTTGCGCGGAGGGTTTTGCCACGCAGGGAAGAGCGTTTCGAACAAAGGGAGCGTTTTGTCAAGATCACGCAGGTGTGGGATGAAACAAAATTCACCTGCGGCAGTTATCGCCCTATAAATGCGTGTCAAAATTTTGTGATTTCATGCGATTTTGTGCGGCGCAATATGCCGCAGTCTGTATTACCTCTGATTGCAGCCAGTGAACCAACGAGATAAGCCAATCGTCAGCGCGGTCGGCAGTTGTCGATTGGACATTGATTTCCATGACGCCATTGCCAGCGAAGCGCGGGTGACGGCCGGTCATGGCGGCGTCATTAACTGCAACGCTTTGCCAACACGAGACATGCGGCATCGCCGGGCCGAACCCGCGGACCAGCCAATCCCTGGCATCGGTCTGGTTGACCGAACGAGCCAACCAGACCGAGGGCGGAAGACCGTCACCCGGCCGCCAGATCAAACCGGGTGGCCCCGTCACCCATCGATCGATCCGGCGCCCGCTCGACTGTCGTTAAGCCGTTAGCGCATGCAGTCGGCGGGCCGGTTGTGCCAGTTCCTCATACACATCGACATAGTCCTCGGCCATACGGCGAGACGTGAAGCGACGGTCGAACGTAGCCCGAACCCGAGCGCGGTCGAGCGTATGAACCCGGCCGACGGCGGCCACGGCTTCGTCGATGTCATTAACGATAAAGCCCGTCACGCCGGGATCGATCACTTCCGGCACCGAACCGCAATTGAACGCGATCACCGGTGTGCCGCAGGCCATCGACTCAATCATGACGAGGCCGAACGGCTCGGGCCAGTTGATCGGGAAGATCAACGCGTGCGCGCCGGACAGGAACGCGGGTTTCTGGGCGTCGTTGATCTCACCGATGAATTCGACGTCGGGGTTGCCGACGATCAGCGGCTTGATCAGCGTGTCGTAGTATTCCTTGTCGGCATTATCGACCTTGGCGGCGATCTTCAGCTTCAGCCCGGCCTTCATCGCGATCTTGATCGCCCGATCGACACCCTTCTCCGGCGAAATGCGGCCGAGGAACGCGCCGTATTCCTGCTTCACCGGCTGCGGCGTCAGCAGATTGGCCGGCATCCCGTGCAGCACGGTTCGCACCCAGTTCAGGTTCGGCACCGGCAGGCGCTGGTTGTCCGAGATCGACACGAACGGCGAGGACGCAAACGTGCTATAGGTTTGCACGAACTCCGGCACGTCCAAGCGACCGTGAATGGTCGTCAGATACGGCGTCTTCTGGCGGCTGAACAGCGCCAGCGGGAAATAATCGATGTGAAAATGCAGGACGTCGAACTCGTCCTTGCGATTGTACACCTTCTCGATCATCTGGTAGTAGCTGGCGACCCAGTCCTTGACCGTCGGATCAAGCCGCAGCGCCTGGTCGCGCATCGGTGCCAGTTTGGCGGAGGTCACCGAGTCACCGCTGGCGAACAGCGTGACGTCATGGCCCATCGCGACCAATTCCTCGGTCAACGAATACACCACCCGCTCGGTGCCGCCATAGAGCTTGGGCGGAACCGCCTCGAACAGAGGCGATATTTGAGCAATACGCATGAGTAATTGGCCCCGGATTGGACTGTTGTTTTAGTACCTCAAGGCCTTTTTCGTCTGGTGGCCGTCACCGCACTACCAGTGCTTGACTTCACCCGTTGAAACCGCCTATCGATTGTTGGTTATAGTTTTCGAATGTGGCGAAAAATCGGCGTGTTTGCCGCGACGTTTGGGCAATCGGCGCGAACCGGCATCACACGGAAACCGAACCAGGCAAAACTCGCCCAAGATTTGCCACACCTACAGTGTACCAAGCTCGCCAAGCGGTTCGGGTCCGCGTCCCTTATCCCGGCTACAGGAGCCCACCGTCGCCATGCGGCACATACAGGAGGCCTCGCCTTCGGATACAATTGCAGCCCTGCGCGGGCGGCCGTTGCGGTTCCTGTTCTCTTATATAGGGCGCCATCCCGCCGGGCACCTGACCATCCTGTTGTCGGTGATCGTGGCGGTGACGTGCAGCGTCTCTACCCAATACGGCATGAAGCACCTGATCGACATCGTTTCCACCGGCCAGGTGGCCGCGGGCGACAAGGTGTGGTGGGCGTTCGCGCTGATGTGCGGCCTGGTGGCGGCAGACAATCTGTCCTGGCGCGTGGGCGGCTATGCCGCGCATCGCACCTTCGTCGCGGTCACCGGCGACATTCGCGGCGACCTGTTCCGTCATTTGGCCGGTCACTCGCCGACCTATTTTGCCGAACGGCTGCCGGGCGCACTGGCCAGCCGCGTATCCTCCACCGCCAACGCCGTTTTCACGCTGGAAAATACCGGGGCATGGAACGTGCTGCCGTCAACGCTGGCGGTGGTGCTGTCAGTTTGCTTTATCGGGGCGGTCAATCTGGCGCTTGCCGGCACTTTGATGGGCGTGTCGCTGGTCCTCGGCGCCGTCGTCTTCCAACTCGCCCGCAATGGATCGGCGCGTCACCACGACTATGCCGAGAAAGCCGCCGCGGTCGATGGTGAACTGGTCGATGTCATCGGCAATTTTAACGTTGTCCGAGCGTTCGGGGCGACGTTCCGCGAACAGCAGCGGATTGGTGCCAGCATGGACAGCGAAATGGCTTCGCGCCGCCGCAGTCTGTATTACCTGGAGCATATCCGCCTGATCCACGCCATCCTGACCGCCATCATGACGGCGGGTGTGGTCGCCTGGGGCATCGTCCTGTGGCAGCACGGCCAGGCCAAGGTCGGCGATCTGGTGCTGATCACGTCGTTGGCGTTCGGCATTCTGCACGGCACCCGCGACCTCGCCGTGTCGCTGGTCGATCTGACGCAGCATATCGCACGCCTGCAGGAAGCCATTTCGACACTGTTGACCCCGCACGACCTGCAGGATCTGCCGGATGCGGTGGAACTGCCGGAAGGCCCGGGCGAAGTGACGTTCGAGCAGGTTCATTTCGCCTATCCCGGCCGCCCGGCGGTGCTGGACGATTTCGATCTGGCGGTCGCTCCGGGTCAACGGGTCGGGCTGGTCGGCTTCTCGGGCGCTGGCAAATCGACGGTGCTGGCCTTGCTGCAACGGTTTTACGACGTCAGCGGCGGCCGCATTTCTGTCGATGGCTACGACATCCGCGACGTAACGCAGGACAGCCTGCACCACGTCATGGCCGTGGTGCCGCAGGATACCTCCTTGTTCCACCGCTCGGTTTTGGAAAACATCCGCTATGCCCGGCCGGACGCCTCCGAGGCCGACGTTTTGGCCGCCGCCGACATGGCGCACTGCCGGCAGTTTATCGAAGCGATGCCGGAAGGCTTCGACACCATGGTGGGCGACCGCGGCGTCAAACTGTCCGGCGGCCAACGCCAGCGGCTGGCGATCGCCCGAGCACTGCTGAAGAACGCCCCGATCCTGCTGCTGGATGAGGCGACCAGCGCGCTGGATACCGAGTCCGAGCAGGCGATCCAGTCGGCTTTGGACCGGCTGATGAAGGGCCGTACCGTGATCGCCATCGCTCATCGGCTATCGACGTTGCAAAGCTTTGACCGGATCATCGTTATGGATCGCGGCAAAATCGTCGATGACGGCTCCCCAACGGAACTGGCCGCTCGGCCCGGGCCGTACCGAGAGTTACTGCGGAAGCAGCGGATGGAACCGGCGTTGCAGGCAGTGGCTGCGTAAACGAAAGCATTCCACCACGGCCGCCTGCTGCTCTGATCCGCCGTGGCCGCACCCGGCGGGATCAAGGTGCGCTGACGACGCGGTATGCAAAGTATGCGCAGCGGAACGCGGCCGGCATCGCCGCCGGGGACTGGATCGCGATCGAGACGCCGGAGGGCTGCATCCGGGCACGGGCGCGCTTCAATGGTAGCCTCGATCCGCGCGTCGTCTCCGGCCAAAATGGCTGATGGCAAGCGTGTCCGGAACTCGGTCTGCCGGGCTACGATCCGTTCAGCGAGGTGGGAAGCAATTTCAACCTGCGGGTCGATCCCGGGTCGCTCGGGCCGTTCAGCGGCACGCCGGCCCATCGCTCCGGACGGTGGGAGATCCGCCCGGAGCGATGAGATCGTGGACGGGATGGAAAACCACCCCGCCCGTCCAGACTAGCCAACCGGGAACTTACACTTGTCGTTCAACGGATGCAGCACCTCCGCCGCCGGGGTGGTGCGCACGAGCTTGTACAGATCCCACTCGCTCTTGCTTTCCGCCGCCGACTTCACCTCGAACAGATACGCCGGGAACTCGCCCCGCCCATCCGCCCGCACACGGCCGGGGCCGAACGCATCGTCATCCGTCGGCAGCGACTTCATCTTCGCCACCACATCACGGCCGCTCTTCTTCGCCGCCGCGCCGCCCATCGCCTGCACCGCCTTCAAATAATGCAGCGTCGAGCCATACGAACTGGCATGGGCCTGGTTCGGATAGTTGTTCTGTTTATACTCCGCCAGCAGCCGCTTGGTGAACGCGCGCGTGCGGTCGTTCAGATCCCAGTAGAACGTTTCTGTTGTGGTCAAGCCGGCGCAGGTCTGCGTCCCCAGCGAGTGCGGGTTCTGCAGGAACATCAACAGCGGCGCCAGCTTCATCGTCTTGTTGATGCCGAACTCGGACGCCTGTTTGATGCAGTTTTCGGTATCGACGCCGGCATTGGCGAAGCCGACCACGGTGGCACCGCTCGCCTGTGCCTGTGCCAGATACGACGAGAAATCGGTTGTGTCCGGGAACGGATACCGCGACACGCCCTTGATCTCGCCGCCGCCCTTCTTCACCACCGCCGCCGTCAGTTCTTCCAGAGACTGGCCGAACGCATAGTTCGCGGTAATGAAATACCAGGACTTGAAGCCCTGCGCCATCATTGACCCGCCGGTGGACACCGCGTTCTCGAACGTATCGAAGCTCCAAACGATCGTGTTCGGGCTGCACTGGTCATCCGTCAGCGAAGCCACGGTCGCTGATGCGTTCAGCATCATCTTGTCTTTTTCCCGGGCGATCTGCGCCACGGCCAGCGCCACCGAGGAGGTCGGCACGTCCGCCGCCACATCGACACCGCTGTCGAACCACTGGCGCGCGATCGAGGCAGCCACGTCCGGCTTGTTCTGGTGATCGGCGGCGATGACCTCCACGTCGCAATCCAGGTGCGGCTGCATTTCCGCGACCGCGAGCTTGGTGGCCGCGACCGAAAGCGGGCCGGTGTTGTCGCGATAGGTTCCGGACAGATCCGTCAAAACGCCGATGGTGATCTTCGGGCGTGCCTGGGCACGCAGGCGGGTGATCGGCGCAAGGCTCAGCGCGGCGGCGCCACCGATCAGGATACGGCGTGTCGAATTCATCTTGTTGTTCTCCCCAGCGCCGCTGTTTGATCGCGGCGGTCATTTGTCCGGAACGTCCGGCAGCGTCCTTATGGCGCAACCACACCTGTATCCTCAAGAGGGCGTATGTGACCGCGATGCGACAAATCCGGCCGGATGGTGCATGGTTCCGGACAACGTCCAGGACCGGCCGGACATCGGCCGCCACCAGAAAGAATTGCCCGGCCATGAGCCTGATCGCCGCCCGCCCGTCCCGCCTTGCCGGGTTGGTTGCCCTGTTGCCGGCGCTGCTCGCCGCGTTGTCGTTCAGCGTGACCGATATCATGCTGAAGGTCGTGTATGCCTCCGGCATGGACGTACTGACGCTTGTCAGCCTGCGCGGCATCCTGGTGGTCGTGTTCTTCTGGGGCTGGCTGCGCGTGGCGCCTCCGGTCCGGCGGCATCCGCCGCGCCAACGCCTGATCGCGCTGGGGCTCGGGCTGTTATTCGCAATGGTGATGCTGGGCTTGCTGGCGTCGGTCTCGCTGCTGCCGGTGTCGATCGCCATCCTGGCGTATTTCATCTACCCGCTGCTGACCGGCATCGGCGCCGCGCTGACCGGGGTGGAGCGGCTGGGCTGGCGCGCCCTGCTGACCGCCGCGACTGCTTTCGCCGGGTTGAGCCTGATGCTGGGCGTCAACCTGTCCGCCCTCGCCCCACTGGGTCTGGCCTGCGCGTTCGGCGCGGCGCTGTGCCGGGTGGGATCGCTGCTGGCGACACGGGCGTGGCTGGCCGGGACCGATGCGCGGCTGACGACGTGGTATTCGATGCTGCCGTCCACCGCGTTGTTCATGGCGCTGTGGATGGGTTTCGGCGCCTGGAACCCGCCTCAGACCGCGCTGGGATGGTTCGCCTTCACGGTCGTGGCGGCGTGCAGCACGCTGTCCACGCTGCTGATTTATATGTCCACTAACACCGTCGGCCCGTTCCGTACCGCGCTGGCGATGAACCTGGAGCCTCTGGTGACGGCGATTGCCAGCGTCTGGCTGCTGGACGAGGTCCTGACGCCGATCCAGTTGCTCGGTGCCGGGGTGATGATCGCCTCGCTGTGCGCGTTCCAGTTTGTGCTGGGGCGGTAGCGCGCGGCGATAGACCGCGCTAAATCATCCCTGGGTATTCCGCCTGCCGGACGATACGGACACCCCGCCATGGGTCCAGGACCAGCAGATCCTGATCGCTGGATATCAGGACGTTCGCCCCGGTCGCGGCGGCAAGTTCCAGATACATGTTATCCCTGCTGTCCCGGCAGTCCGTTACCCTTATCGACGGGGCCACCCAGATGGCCGCATCGGTCAGCAGGGCCAAAATTTCCTGCCGGTCGTCATCGGACAAATAGTGCCGGAACTTCGGCCTCTGGAGTACATTCTGGATTTCCTCGAAGACCGGGCGTGAAAGCGCGATCATATCCGTCCGTCGTGCCTTGAGAATGGCACGCCGCGGCACGCCCTCGCGCTTAAGTGCGGCCCCGATAACCGAACTCGCGTCGATGACGATCAGGTGCGGGACTCAGCCTTATAGGCGGCTAATTCGGCGTCAATTTCGGTGTCGGTCAGGCCGGCCTCAGCCGCGGCGTGAGAAGTTCGTTCGAAAACATCCGCCAGGGGGTCCTTCCCTTGGTATAGCCACGCAACCTTGCTGACGAGTTGCCCGATGCGCTCACGACTCTCGGCGTCTCGCAGTGCGGGTGCCGCCGCGGCGTCGACCGGTATTTCTATCATAACAACGTCGTTCATGTGACAACTCCCGATCCGGGATATGGTGTTGGTGTCGGCAGGCTATCATATCCCATGGCGAGATCGCAAAAAATCATCCCGCGGGGCTGACCGCGCGCTTAAGGTGCTGGCTTGCCAATGTGCTGACTTCCGGATGGGTGATGGAGGTGACGGACCAATGACAAAGCATTACGCGTAGCCGCGTGATGGCCTCGATTCACGAGACAGCCGAAGGGCTGCATGAAACTGGCGTGATGGACAAGCAGACCATCCAGATATTCGACGAAGCATGCCTGACACCAGTGCGTCAGCAGCCCGTCGCGCAGCCCGCCGACTGCGGGATCAGGAAGGCGCCAGACGCGGCTTAGTCCTCGGCAACCGCCCTGCCCCCACTTCCCCCGCGACGCCGCATCCGCCTATACTAATCCCGCATGGGAAACGACACCGCAGCGATCGACGCCTTCATTTCCCGCTGGCAAGGTCGCGAGGGCGGGCAGGAGCGCGCCAACTACAGCATGTTCCTCACCGAACTGTGCCGCACGCTCGGTTTGCCCGTCCCGGACCCGGCCGGCGCCACGACCGAGGACAACGATTATGTCTTCGAACGAATGGTGAAGGACTTCCTGCCCGATGGTTCGGCTGCGTCCCGGCGGATCGATCTGTACAAGCGCGGATCGTTCGTGCTGGAGGCAAAGCAGTCCCGGTTGAAAGGTCTGGCCAAGGCGCCCAGTTATCAGCCCGGCCTGTTCCCGGACACGCAACCTGAACGCCGGGGCATCCGCTCCGCCACCGCCGGCTGGGACGTGCTGATGCGCAACGCCCGCAGCCAGGCCGAGGGCTATGCCCGGGCGTTGCCGGTGGACCACGGCTGGCCGCCGTTCATTCTGGTCTGCGACGTCGGCCATGTGATGGAGGTCTATGCGGACTTCTCCGGCCAGGGAAAGAATTATGCGCAATTTCCCGACCGGCAGTCGTTCCGTATCTATCTGGAAGACCTCCGCCGCCCCGAAATCCGGGCACGCCTGGCCGCCATCTGGACCGCGCCGCTGTCGCTGGACCCGGCCAGAGCCTCCGCCCGCGCCACGCGAGGCATCGCGGAACGGTTGGCCGCGGTGTCGAAGTCGTTGGAGCAACAGGGGAAAGACCCGGAACAGGTCGCGATGTTCCTGATGCGCTGCCTGTTCACCATGTTCGCGGAAGACGTCGAGCTGCTGCCGGAAAAATCGTTCCGGAATTTGCTGCAACGCTGCGAGGCGCATCCGGAGAACCTTGTCACGCTGGTCGGGCAGTTGTGGGAGGCGATGGACACCGGCGGCTTCGCGTTTCCGCTGGAACAGAAAGTTCGCCTGTTCAACGGCCAGTTCTTCAAGGATCGCACCGTCATTCCGCTCAGTCGCGAGGACATCGGCGAACTGCGGCGGGCGGCGGAGGCGGATTGGAAAGAGGTCGATCCCTCGATTTTCGGCACGCTGCTGGAACAGGCTCTGGACAGGCAGGAACGGAAAAAGCTGGGCGCGCACTACACGCCGCGTGCGTATGTGGAGCGGTTGGTGATCGCCACGGTGATGGAACCGTTGCGGAACGACTGGAATGAGGCACTGTCCACCGCCAGCCGGCAGCGCGCTGAAAACCGGCAGCAGGAGGCGGTGAAGACCGTGCTGTCGTTCCACGAGACACTCTGTGCGGTCCGCGTTTTGGACCCCGCCTGCGGCACCGGAAACTTCTTGTATGTGTCGCTGGAATTGTTGAAGCGCCTGGAAGGCGAGGTGCTGGAGGCGCTGGCCGAGCTGGGTGGGCAGGAGATGCTGGGGCTGGACCGGCAGACGGTCGATCCGCATCAGTTCCTCGGGCTGGAGGTGAACCCGCGCGCCGCCGCTATCGCGGAGTTGGTGCTGTGGATTGGACATTTGCAATGGCACTTTCGGACACGGGGCGGCATGCCGAGGGAGCCCATTCTGCGGGCGTTCCATAATATCAAGTCCGGCGAAAAGGTCGGCAATGCGGTACTGAGCGCGGATCGGGTGCTGGCGCGGGATGAACATGGGCTGCCGAAGACTCGCCGCGATGCGGTGGGGCGCGAGGTCGAAGTGTATGACTACAAGAACCCGATGCGCCCGGAGTGGATGCCGGCCGAGTTCATCGTCGGCAACCCGCCCTTTATCGGCGGCAAGGATCTGCGCGCCCGGCTCGGTGATGAGCAGGTGGAGGCGTTGTGGCGCGCGTATCCCGAAATGAACGATTCCGCCGATTTTGTGATGTATTGGTGGGACCAGGCGGCGCGCATTCTGACCGCTGGTCAGTCGATAGTGCGCCGGTTCGGCTTCGTGACGACGAACTCGATGACACAGGTGTTTCAGCGGCGGGTGACCGAGCGGTATTTGAGCGCGAAGTCGCCGCTGTCGCTGGTGATGGCGATTGCGGATCATCCTTGGACGAAGGCTACATCGGATGCCGCTGCGGTACGGATTGCGATGACTGTTGCTGAGGCGGGCACACATGAGGGAATGGTGCATGAGGTCATGCAAGAAAGCGGGTTGGATACGGATGCGCCGGTGATCGCATTTACGAGTGTAGAAGGAATGATCCACGCGGACCTGACCGTGGGAGTGAATATTACCGTTACAAAGCCGCTCCTTTCGAACGAGGGGATTTGCTCTCCCGGCGTGAAATTGCATGGTGCAGGCTTCATCGTGACGCCCGCACAGGCCCATTCTTTGGGTCTGGGTCGCCGAGCGGGCCTGGAAAACCATATTCGCACTTACCGTAACGGTCGCGATTTGATGTCCCGACCACGCGCCGTCTTGGTGATCGATCTGTTTGGTTTGAGCGAGAACGACGTGCGGGATCGCTATCCCGAGGTCTATCAGTATCTTTCATTATCGGTAAAAATTGAGCGCGAAAAGCAGGCGCAACGGTCAACGACAAAAGATGCCGTACAATACCTTCGGGATTGGTGGCTATTCGGAAAGCCAAGACAAAATCTTCGGCCTGCCTTGCATGAGCTACCCCGATACGTCGCGACAGTTGAAACGGCGAAGCATCGTGTATTCCAATTTCTTGATGCATCGGTGCTGCCCGACAATATGCTTATTGCCGTTGCATCTGACGACGCTTTCACCCTCGGTGTCCTGTCCGGCCGACAGCATGTCGTATGGGCATTACGTGCAGGCGGCTGGCTCGGCATCGGCAACGACCCCCGCTACTCGAAATCCCGCTGCTTCGACCCGTTCCCCTTCCCCGCCACCGACGACCTCCAAAAACACCGCATCCGCCAGATCGCCGAACGCATCGACGCCCACCGCAAGCGCGTCCTCGCCGAACACGAGCACCTGACGCTGACCGGCCTCTACAACGTGCTGGAGAAACTCCGCGCCGGCACCGCGCCCGCTGACCTCGACGCCGCCGACCGCCGAGCCTTCGACGACGGCCTGATCGGCATCCTGAAGGAAGACCACGACACACTGGATGCAGCCGTGGCCGCCGCCTACGGCTGGCCGGCCGACCTGTCGGAGACCGAAATCCTCACCCGCCTCGTCGCCCTGAACAAGGAGCGTGCGCAGGAGGAAGCCGAGGGCACCATCCGCTGGCTCCGCCCCGACTACCAGATTCCCAAATTCGGCACCGCGAAAGACAAGGCGCAACTCGACCTGGGCGGCGGCGCGATGCGGGCCACCGCCGTGGCCGCGCCCGCCGGTCCGAAACCGGCCTTCCCGCCCACAGACCTGCGCCAGACCGCCGCTGTCATGGGCACGCTGGCCCGCGCCTCCGCTCCGCTGTCCAGCACCGCCATCGCCGCGACCTTTCGCCAGGCCGGCGCATTTTGCCGCAGGTGGAGGCGGTGCTCGCCGCCCTGGTCTGGGACGGCTGGGTCAGCCAGGCCGAGGGCAACGCCGGCTTTGTCTTGCGCAAGGCGGCGTAGGCGGCACCCCGAAATAACCGTGTCAAGTGGATACCGTTGCCCAATCAATAGAAGTCGGCTTGTCCGGCTACCTATCCGCGCTCCTGCCGCTACAGGTGGCCCGGACAATCCCCCGATCAAGTCGGGGGAGGGCCATGACGATGAGGTGGGATTCGCTTACTATTGGCGTCGCCTAAGTTGAATTCAAACGGTGTGTTCGCTATCATCCCAGTATGAAACCCTCCGAGGCGCTCGCCACCCATCGCGCCGAACTGCGCCGGCTGATCAATAGCCATGATCTGACCCATCCGCGCGTTTTTGGATCGGTCCTGACGGGCACTGACACGGAGGATAGCGACCTCGACCTGCTGGTCGATCCCTCTGCCTCGACCACGCTGTTCACACTCGCTCGCCTGGAACAGCAGGCCGAGGCATTGTTAAAGGTGCGCGTGTCCGTGCTGACCCCGGGGTTTTTGTCGATGAAATTCCGCGTCCAGGTGCTGCAACAGGCTCAGCCGCTGTGAAGCACCCGGAGCGGGTCGAGGATTGCTTGGAGCATATCGTCCAGGCGATCGAACGGGCGATCCGTTATGTCGAACCGTTGGATACCGCGTCGGCTGACCTCGACACCGCCGACCGGCCTGCGCCAGACCGCCGCCGTCATGGGCACGCTGGCCCGCGCCTCCGCCCCGCTGTCCAGCACCGCCATTGCCGCCACCTTCCGCCAGGGCCGCCGTATTCTGCCCCAGGTGGAGGCGGTGCTCGCCGCCCTGGTCTGGGACGGCTGGGTCAGCCAGGCCGAGGGCAACGCCGGCTGCGTCCCGCGCAAGGCGGCGTAGGGCGGGTTTCTCGAGGATCGGGACGCTGAAGCCAGAAGATCGATAAACCTATCGGGCCGGCGACGTAATCACCTTTGGCAATGCACTGCCCCGGTTCATGCCTGATCGGTAAAGCCGTGTTCGGTTGACCAATGCCCCCTCCGGCGCCACCTTTGCACGTAGGAGATTTTCATATGGCTGTGGCGGTCGCCAACCTATTGGACGAGTACCGACTCCGAGCCGTAGCTGGAGCGCAAGCGGCGGCGGCGGCGTTGGCGGAACTGGGGGTTCGCGTGATCGTCACCGGTTCGCTCGCCAGGGGCAAGTTCAACATTCACTCCGACGTGGACCTTCTGATTACGTACTGCCCGCGCCGGCTAAAATATCGCATTGAAAGCATCGTCGAGGACATCCCGGGGGGATGCCGTTTGACGTCATCTACCTGGACGAGTTGGCTCCTTGGAAAGCCGCCCGATTCATGGAGGGCGCCATCGATGCATCCAACCTTGGTTGATATAGAAAACTCTCTGCTCATCCGGGTTCATCTGTGTTGGAAAATTCTTCCTCCAGACACGTCACAGCCTGCCCGCTCAGCCAAAATTTCACATGCGATTGCCCTGGGACAGCACCGACATTCCTTGACTTATTTCCTATATTATTCTACCATTCAATGAATGGAAACCTTACCCCCGCCGCCACCGGTCAACGATCTTGATTTTGATGGTTCGCGCGAAGCGCTGCGCGGACGGCGGCGAGGTCCCCGCAGCCGGTCGGGGCGCCGCGGCTGACGTCGAGCAGACAGTAGAAGCGCCGTCTCATAAACGGAAAAAATTCTCGTGGTGCGGCTTTTGAGACGCGTGTGAGCAAAAACCCTGCAAACGGGGCTGCACGAGGCGATGGCCGGGTCGCTTTTGGTCAAATCGCGTTTGCGGGGGCGGGACTTGTCTGCAAAACGGTCGCGGCAGGCCCGGCAGGGCGGTCTAACGACGGACTTTCATGTCGAGGCACGCATCTTCTTTCGGGTGAGGCAGCGCATGATCGGTACACAGCGCTGGACCTCCAGACGGTGCCCGCGGCCCGGCGGATCAGCGCCGCGCGATCAGGAACAACCGGCGAAACGGCACCAAGGTCGTTCCGTCCGTTCGGCGCGGGTAATGCGGGCGCACCGCCTCCGCATAAGCTCGGCGGAAATCAGGACGCTGGGCGGCCGGCAACTTGTCGAGGAACGGTCGCAGGCTGCTGCCGGAAGCCCATTCGCCGACCGCATCCTCGCCCTGCAGCACATGCAAATAAGTCGTCTCCCAGATATCCAGCGAGGCGACATGGGGCCGCAGCAGATCGTAGTAGTTGCCCGGTTCCAACACCGGCGGCGCGGAGCCGACACCGCGCAGGGTTTCCGACCAGGGGCCGGTTTCCGCCACGGAGTATTGCAGCGTCCGCAACGGGCCGTTGTGCATGGCCGGCATCTGCACCGCCAGCACGCCGCCGTCCGCCAGCAGCGAGACCAGACGCGGCAACAACGTCTCGTGTCCGCCCACCCAATGCAGCGCCGCGTTGGAGTAGATCAACGCCGGCGCCGGTCCGTCCGGGGACCATGTCGAAAAATCGCCCTCGACAAAGCCCGCATCGGGGACCGCGAGCCGCGCCTTCGCCAGCATGGCGTCGGACCCATCGACGCCGACGATCGTGGCTGCGGGGAAGCGCTTGCGCAGGATCGAGGTGACATTGCCGGGGCCGCATCCAAGATCCACCACATTGGCCGGATCGAGGAGCGGCACCTGCGCCAGCAAATCCAAAGCCGGTCGCAACCGTTCGTCGGTGAAGCGCAGATATTGAATCGGATCCCAATCTTGCTCGGTCATGGACGCCTCCTCGAGAAACCTCGATGCGGGGCAGCTAAGACCGGGGATCACTCATCCCGGGCAACCGCCGGGATTAGTCTTACTTACGCTGATCGCGGTCTTCCTCTTCGAGTTCCTCGACGGGCCGCCGCTCCTCCCGCAAGGTCCACCAGCCTTTGGTGACCACCTGCATATCCGGCACGTGCCGGTCGATGCGACGTCCGGAACCCTCAGCACCCGCCGAACGGTCAACCGACATATCAAGCGGCTTGGAATTGGGTGTAGGCATTGATCTGCCTCTCTCAATGGCTCTTGCGTCGGTCAGTGTCTTTTCGATGTGGTCAAGCGTTGGAGGTTTGTCGGGCACTCTCCCTCAGCCGCCAAACTTCGGCGACTTCGGGAAACCATTCGGCGGCAACCGCCCGGCGGTCCCGCGTTCGGCCAGCCACGGCCGCAGATCCGTCTCCGTCCGCACCCGATCCCCGAGCTTCCAGGTCAGGCCGTCGGCAAGCCGGAAAATCTTGACGTCGGCCAGGCCGCCGTCCTTGTAACGCTGTAGCTGCACGCCCGAACCCCGCGCCAACTCCGGCACCTGATTCAGCGGGAACACCAGCAGCTTGCGGTTTTCGCCAATGATCGCGACGTGGTCGCCATCGGCCGGCACGCACAGTGCGGCTTCCTCACCGGGTTTCAGGTTCAACACCTGCTTGCCGGTTCGTTTCTCCGCCAGCAGATCGGCCGCCGGCACGACGAAGCCGCGCCCGGAGTTCGAGGCGATCAGGTATCGCGTGCCCTCCGCCGCCACGAACAGCGTTGTCAGATCGTCTTCGTTGGTCAGTTCCGCCAATAGCCGGAACGGCTGCCCGTCGCCGCGTCCCCGCGGCAACTCCGCCGCCTTCAAAGTAAACGCCTTGCCGTTGGTCGCCAGCAACGTCAGCCGATCCGTCGTCAGGCATGGCAACACCAGCCGTAGCTTGTCGCCCTCCTTGAACTTCAGATCGGCCGGCTCCGCCACAGCGCCCTTCACGGCCCTGATCCAGCCTTTCTCCGACAAGATGACCGTGATGGGCTCGCGTTCCACGTAGGCGTCGGTGCTGATTTCGACCACGTCCGGCATCGTCCCAAGCAGCGTCCGGCGATCGCCCAACGGGCCGGAGCCGAACTTCTTCTGGGTTTCCACAAGTTCTTCAGTAATCCGCACCCAACGCAGTGAGTCGTTGCTCAGCAGGGTACGCAGGTCCTTCAGTTCTTTCGACAAGGACTTGTGCTCCTTGCGGATTTCCATCTCTTCCAACCGGCGCAGGCTGCGCAGGCGCATGTTCAGGATCGCCTCCGCCTGCACATCGGTCAGGCTGAACCGGTCGATCAGCCGAGGCTTGGGATGTTCTTCCTCGCGGATGATGCGGATCACCTCGTCCAGGTTCAGATAGACCAGCAGGTAGCCGTCCAGCACCTCCAACCGGCGTTCGATCGCGGTCAGCCGGTGGTTGGACCGGCGCACCAGGACTTCGTGGCGATGGTCCAGCCAGGATCGAATGACTTCGGTCAGCCCCATGACGCGAGGCGTGCGGGTCGCATCCAGCACGTTCATATTCAACGGAAACCGCGTTTCCAGCGCGGTCGCGCGGAACACCGTCTCCATCAACTGCTTCGGATCGACGGTGCGGGTCTTGGGTTCCAGCACCAGCCGGATGATGTCGCTGCTTTCGTCTCGAATGTCACCGAGCAGGGGAAGTTTTTTGTCCTCCATGAGTTGGGCGACCTGCTCGATCAGCCGCGACTTCTGGATCTGGTAGGGGATTTCGGTGACGACGATCTGCCAGGTGCCGTGCTTGCCGTTTTCGACTTCCCACTTGGCGCGCAAACGGAAGCCGCCTCGGCCGGTTTCGTAGGCGGTCAGGATCATCGCCGGATCTTCGACCAGCACACCGCCGGTGGGGAAATCGGGGCCTAGCATATGCTTCAGCAGATCGGCGGTCGTTGCCAAAGGATTCTGGATCAGATGGATCGCCGCCGCACAAATCTCTCCCGCGTTGTGGGGAGGGATCGACGTCGCCATGCCCACCGCGATCCCCGCCGCACCATTCGCCAGCAGGTTCGGGAACGCGCCTGGCAGGACGATGGGTTCTGACTCTTCCCCGTCATAGGTTGGGCGGAAATCGACCGCATCCTCATCGATGCCGGACAGCATCGCCATCGCGACCTGAGTCAACCGCGCTTCAGTGTAGCGCATCGCCGCCGGGTTATCGCCGTCGATGTTGCCGAAATTGCCCTGGCCCTCGACCAGCGGGTAGCGCGCGGCAAACTCCTGCGCCATGCGGACCATGGCGTCATAAATAGACGAGTCGCCGTGCGGGTGGTATTTACCCATCACATCGCCGACCACGCGGGCGCATTTTTTGAAGCCGGACGCCGGGTCCAGCCGCAACTGGTGCATGGCGTAGATCAACCGGCGGTGCACCGGCTTCAGCCCGTCGCGCACATCCGGCAGCGACCGCGACATAATAGTGGACAACGCGTACGCGAGGTAACGCTCCGACAGCGCATCCTTCAGATGCGTTTCCTCGATGTGCCCAGCAAAATCATCCGGCATCTTTGGTCTCGTCGTCCTTCAATATCTGTGCCGCCATGGCGGAGATGCGGTCGTATAGCATCGCGCGCGCCAAGGGCAGAGGGCGATGCAGATGCCCGAACGCATCCCGCGCCAGGAAATGTCCGGTCAGGCGCAGGCCGTCCCGCCAGCCAATCAGGTCCGGCTTGCCCGCACCCACCAGAAAATCCGGCAATGGCAACAGCTTATCGGCCCACGCCCCTGCCCCTGCCTCGGTCACCGCGCGGCCCGTTTTGGGTGAGACATACGCCAGCCCATCCGTGCGCCCGGTCACGGTGCAAACCGAAAGGTCCAAACCATAGCCCAGCTCCGAGAGCACCACGCATTCCCACTGTACCAGCTCGGTCAACAGCGACTCGCCCAACGGCAGTCGGGGAATCAGCCGCAGCAGTCCGTTGAACACAAGCGGCATCGGTTCGCGTTCCGGCAGCGCGCCCTCGGCCACGGCGCAAATCGCGGTCAGCATCGACAGCGGCAGCGCCTCCTGCATCGCGTACGCCGCGCCCGCATGGATCAGTTCACCGCTGAAGCTGCCAAGCTGATCGGACATCCGGGCGGTCCATCGCACCTGCACCATATTGCCGGCCTGCCAGGTGCCGGCCTTGCCACGAGACGAGCCTCCGCGCGCCAGCCCCCGATGCACACCGTGTTCCTCGGTCATCACCGTGGCCACGGCATCGCCCTCGCCATAAGGGCGCGTATCCAGGATGATCGCGGGGGCATCCCATTCCATAGCATCCTGTCTACCCGCTCGGCGCCTGCAACACCATTGGCCCTTGGCAAACCGTCCGGGACCATGGTCTGATCGCTGCACTGCACAATCGCCGTTCAAGGGACCTTCGAGCATCAGCGAGACTAACCACCCGGACCTGATCGCCAGCACCCGCCGCTCGGTTGCCTCGGCCTCGGATCGTCTGCTCGGTTCGCCGCTGCGCAACCTGGTGTTTGGCGTGCTCTATATGGTGATGGTGATGACCGGGTCGGTCGTCGCCTATCTCCGGGTCGGCTGGTCATTCAGCGATGCCGTGTACATGGTGATCGTGACCGTCTATACAGTTGGCTATAGCGAGGTGCATCCGATCGAAACGCCGCTGCTGCGCGGCATCACCATCACAACGATCGTCCTCGGCTGCACCGGCATGATCTACCTAACCGGTGCGCTGGTGCAGTTCATCACCCTCAATCAGATCAACCAGGTCTTCGGGATCAAGCGCATGAGCCATCAGATCGATCGCCTGCGGAACCACGTCATCATCTGCGGCTTCGGACGCATCGGTGTGATGCTGGCGCAAGGCCTGCGCAGCGGTGGCGCCGATTTCGTGATCCTGGAACCCGACGCCGGGGCGGTCGCCATGGCCCGTGACCTTGGCTATTTGTGCCTGCAAGCCGACGCGACCGACGAAGCATCGTTACGCGCCGCCGGCATCGAGCACGCCCGCACCCTGGCGACGGTGATATCGAATGACGCCGCGAACGTCTTCATCACCCTCAGTGCCCGCGGCCTGAATCCGAACCTGGAAATTATCGCACGCGGTGAATTGCCCAGTACCGAGAGCAAACTGATCCAGGCCGGGGCGAATAAGGTCGTGCTGCCAGCCCATATCGGCGCCGAACGGATTGCCGAGATGATCCTGTATCAGGAAACCGCCCGCTTCATCCGGGGATCGGACCGGATGAAGGATTTCGAGAAGGTGCTGCTGTCGCTGGGCCTCGATATTCATGTGGTCGTGGCCGCGCCGAAAAGTCCGGCCATCGGCAAGACGATTGAGACGCTGGAACAACAGGGCGCCGGGTCGTTCTTCATCGTGCAGATCAACCGCCGTCATGGCGATCCGGTGACCCGCCCCCCGGGTTCTACCGTCATCGCCGACGGAGACGGGCTGGTCCTTGTTGGCCGTGACGGCCGGGCGCGTGCGTTCGGTGCCTTGTTCGAAGCAGGTGGACGCGCCGCGTTCCGCGTTTCCGCCCGTTAAGGAAGTTTCGGCGCCAAAAATTTTTCATCATGGCTGCCTCGAAATTTTTCATCAAATCGTATTAAGGAAACGAATCGGGCCACCGAATCGCGGCGCCAAATCGGATTTCCTGGCGGCACCGGATCACGGCCGGAATCCGAGTTTCCAAGCGCACCACTTAATATTTTGATCGTGTCTGACCGGCGCTATCGCGAAGTACCGCCGCCGGCCGCGATCAGGATGACCGTTGCTGCGGCCTTACGAGCCGTCCGTGCCGTAATAATATCGTCGGGAGCAACCGCCATGTTCCAGGAATGAAGAAAAATCCCATCGAGCTGGACGTTGGAAAATTTCATCGCAACAGCGAGCAACCTTGTGTGGTGGTTAGACAACTGCAATAGGATCAGCTACATAACGGGCGGTATCTTTGAGGTGGTCCCGGTCGTTTGGACAGCCCAGCGGCGTTGTTAAGCTAATCCCTGGTTCATCATCATGCCGCCAGACCGACCGTTGCCTGCTCACGGGCATGCCCGTG
>Ga0316222_1000185_pt1 | contig 102978 bp, 97 predicted proteins | sample TBH18011metaG_FD_206008 | JGI IMG/M metagenome (GOLD analysis project Ga0316222, IMG submission 206008) | Freshwater microbial communities from Trout Bog Lake, Wisconsin, USA - TBH18011 | ecosystem: Environmental > Aquatic > Freshwater > Lake > Hypolimnion/Profundal zone | place: USA: Wisconsin...
GGAAAACCGCTGTCCGAGAGCATGTCAGTCGAGCTCAAACCCCGCAATAGCTGACGTGGTGTTGCAGAAATGTGACGAAAAGCGCGTGTGACAGATTATGTTATCGATATCTTGACAACGATAACATGAACCCACTAAACCGGTTACATGAGTTCTGCATTCGCTAGAAATATGCGGAATTCGGGAGGGGGCTTATGATAGCGGCATGGATATTAGCTAACGCGATTAGCAACGGCGCAGCTTGTGCCGCAAACAGCTTCAGCAATGAGGCCGCCGCCCATGCCGAGGGTGCTCTCTCCCACTAATCCCGCAAATATCATGATTTTGGCTGAGCTGCCGATGTGCGGCTTCGGGAAGTAATTTTCTTTTAATTCAACAACATATTCACGACAAAAGGCTCAAATAAATATGAAGTTTGCAAACCCTAAATTGGCTGGACTGCTGTGTTCGGCATCGGTGTGCATCGCGCTGGCTCCTTCGGCTTTTGCACAGGCCGCACCGCAGGTCGCGACAGCCGCCGCCGATGGCAACTTGGCAGACACCATCGTGGTGACGGGTTCCACGTCCAAGCGCAGCTTGCTCAACGCCTCTGCCGCCATCACCAAGGTGAGCGCGACCGATCTGGCCATCAAGGCACCACGCGACACGGTTGACGTTCTTGAGACCATCCCCGGCATCTTCGTCGAAGGCACCGCTGGCCCGGTTTCGAACAATTACTCGGTGCGCGGCCTTCCCGGTGGCGGCTCCAGCTTCGTTCGCCTGATCGAGGACGGCATGCCGGCCATTTACGGCGGATTGAACGATGACGAGGTGTTCCAGAACGACATCAGCATCGATCACGTGGAATCGGTAGAGGGTGGCCCGTCGGGCATTCTGGTGCCCAACGCGGCGGGTGCATCGATCAACTTCATTTCCAAGCCTTTGAACTTTGACCATGCCGGCGGGGTGATCAAGCTGTCAGGCGCGACATTTGGTGAAGAGCGCGCGGACGCATGGTATTCCGCCCCGATCAAGGCGCTGGGTGACAATGTTGCCTTTGCCGTTAGCGGTTATTTCGACAGCACAAAGGGCCAGCGTGATTCGCAGTTCACCTACAACACCTACCATGTGAAGGCTCAGCTGGAGAAGAAGTGGGACGACGGCGGTTACGTCAGCGCCACGGTCAAGAGCTGGAACGAGCATGACCCCTATTACGCCGATCAGCCCTATCAGGTGGTGAACGGCCAGATCACTGGCATTCCGGGTCTCAGCACGCAAAAGGGCAACATCATTGGTTCGGATTTTGCCAATATCGTGATGCCAGACAGCTGTGCCGCGGGCGAATGCACGCGTACCTTCAGCGAAAAGCAGGGCATTCACGCCACCGGCCAAGAATATCGTCTGGATTTCCAAAAGCCGGTCAATGAATCGATTTCGGTCTTCCTGAAGGCGCGTTATACCACCACCGCTTGGGACTTTAACGGTGTGTTCGCGGGCAGCGGCATCGGCAATTCGGGGCTGTTGAACGCGGTCAGCTACCTCACCCCCGGTGCGGGTTCGCCGATCAATGCGCTGCTGCTGCAAGGCCAGACCGCATTCCCGACCGCAACCCAGTTCGGCATCCGCAGCCTGACCAACGGCAATGTGATCTCCAGCGCGTCGGCGCTCAATGCCCTTAACGGCAATGGCTTGCTGGAACAGACCTGGCTCAACCGCCAGCTGATCAACCTGAATGATTTCGGCAGCGATTTCGGCGCCAAGTGGCAGACCAACGGCGCGACTTGGAAGAACAACCTGACCGTCGGTGGGATGTTCTTCTCTCAGCATCAGCATAACGACCAGTCGGCTGTGTCCAACGTGCTGAACGACGTGACCAACAATTCGAACATCTATGACGTTGTGGGGCTGAACGCAGCAGGCGGTGTGGTTGGCACGCTGACCAACAACGGTATGCTGGGTTACGGCGACTGGGGCAGCGGCATCAGCAATTACAAGATGGATTCGGTGTCGGTTTACGCCAACGACGAACTCGCGCTGTCGGACCGCCTGCACCTCGACTTTGGTGTGCGTTACGAGCACGAGGAAACGCGCCAGAACGGCGGTAACGGCAGCCCGGCTGCGGTTCCGGCTGGCACGCCCGGTCTGTTGCAGGTTAACCCGAATGCCTTCAACGGCACCTACTCGACCGGATATGGCAGTGAATCGCCGTTCAGCTCGACGATTGGTGTGAACTATACCGTCAGCCACAATCTGTCGGTTTATGGGCGCTATGCCGTGGGTTACCAGACCCAAGGAACTAACCCCACCCCCACACAGATCAAGCTGATGGAAGTGGGTATCACCTATTCGGGCCACGGCTTCACCGGCACGATCCGTCCGTTCCGCACCCTGTTTGACAACCAGAACTATGGCGGCGTCAACCAGTCGGACGGCACCAGCAGCAACTTCTCCGCCAATTCCGACACCAATGGCGTTGACGTGGATGCGACCTATCGCCCTGAAGCGTTCCGCGCCTTCTCGCTGCACGGCATGCTGACCTATCAAAAGTCGAAGTTCAACAATGTGTTCATCGGCACCCTGGTCAACGGGCAGGTGGTGAACAGCGCGGCCGCAACCTACTACGACGGGCTGACCCCGCAGCGCACGCCGTCGCTACTGTACACGCTGACCCCGACCTTCGATCTGCCGCATCATTTGGGCAGCATCTATGCGCGGTATAAGTACATCGGCAAAATCTTCGCGGATTCGGGCGATGGTATTGCCTTGCCGGGGTATGGCGTTGTGGGCCTAGGCGGCATGATCAACATCACGCCGCGTCTGGTGCTGAACATCAGCGTCGATAACGTCACCAACAAGCTGGGCCTGACCGAAGGCAATCCGCGTCAGGGCAACACCCAGTCGCTGGTTAACGGCTATTTCTATGCCCGCGGCATCACCGGCACCAACGCGCTGGGTTCGCTGAGCTATAAGTTCTAAGTCCGGACAAACAGGTGTAATGCCCAAGGACGGCGGCCGGGCATCAGTTCGGCCGCCGTTTTTGAATGAAAAGGGATATGGCGAAATGACGCCCGGCAGCAACGACGACAAACGTATCCGCAGCATCGTGATCCTGGGCGGGGGCACGGCGGGCTGGATGACGGCGGCGATGCTGGCCAAAATCAACGTGCCCCACCAGTTCGACATCACCCTGATCGAGAGCGAGGAGATCGGCACCATCGGCGTGGGTGAGGCGACCATCCCCACCATTCACTGGTTCAATCAAACAGTTGGCCTTGATGAGGCGGAGTTCGTCCGCGAAACCAAGGCGACCTTCAAGCTGGGTATCGAGTTTGAAGGTTGGGCGCGCCCCGGCCACCGTTATTTCCACCCCTTTGGCCGCTACGGCGCGCCGAACGACGGACCGATGTTCTATCACCGCTGGATCAAGGCGCAGATGGAAGGGCATGCCGATGATTTCGAGGATTACTCGCTGGCGGCCAAGCTGGCACGCGCTGGCAAATTCACCGAGCCTTCCCCCGACGCCCGCTCGCTGCTGTCGGGGCTGGGCTATGCCTATCATTTCGACGCCAGCCTGTATGCCGCCCTGCTGCGCCGCCGCGCCGAGGCGGGAGGGGTCAAGCGCGTCGAAGGCAAGGTCGCCAAGGTCACACAAGACCCCCAGACCGGCTTTGTCACGCACCTCGCCACTGAACGGGACGATGACATCGCCGGCGATCTGTTCATCGATTGCTCTGGCCTGCGCGGGCTGCTGATCGAGGAAACACTGAACACCGGGTTCGAGGATTGGTCACACTGGTTGCCTTGCGACCGGGCCTTGGCGGTTCCTTGCGAGAACGCTGGCCCCCCGCGCCCCTTCACCCAGTCCATCGCGCGCGATGCCGGATGGCAGTGGCGCATTCCGCTGCAACACCGCACCGGCAATGGCTATGTCTATTCCAGTCCATTCATCAGCGATGACGAGGCCGCCGCAACGCTGTTGGCGGGCTTGGAGGGCAAGGTGCTGGCCGAGCCCCGGCTGATCAAATTCAAGGCCGGACGGCGTCGCAAGGCGTGGAACAAGAACGTCATCGCCATCGGCTTGTCGGGCGGCTTTCTGGAACCGCTGGAATCCACCAGCATCCACCTGATCCAGAGCGGCATCGCAAAGCTGCTGTCGTTGTTCCCCGACCGCGCCTGCGACCCCTATACCGCAGAACAATACAACCGCGTGTTCAGCGCCGATATGGAATGCGTGAAGGATTTCCTGATCCTGCATTACCACGCCACCAGCGACAAAACGCAGCCCTTATGGGAATATTGCCGCAACATGCCGCTGCCAGACAGCCTGATTTACCGCGAGGAACAATTCCGCCGCACCGGCCGCATCGTGCTGGGCACCGACGAATTGTTCCGCGAGGCCAGCTGGTTCGCGGTGCTGATGGGGCAGGGGGTTCTGCCCCGCGATTACAACCCGCTGGCCGATACCTTTGGCGCGGACGCCAATTTGCGCCATCTGGCGGCGGTAAAGCAGGCGATCGCCGCCGCCGTGCCGCATGCGCCGACGCATCTGGATGCTCTTCAACGCCGACTCTCCTCCCCACCCGCATAAAGGCATAGCACCCATGAAAACCCGGTCCGTTCGGCACAAATTCGCGCTTCCCCTGCTGCTGGGCGCCGCCTTGGCTGGTCTGACGGCGGCGCCATTGCGCGCCGAGCCCGCGCCGCCCCGGTTGCAGTTTGACGTGACCGAGGGTCTGAACATCAACGCGTTTCTGCGGCAGGGGCCGGTGGCTGCGCATTTGCTGCTGCGGTCGGGCGCGGACGCGCGGGTTCTGGTGGCCTTTCCGGCGGGCAACAGCGGGGTTGGGCTGTGGTTTGAACATTCGGATAGGCCTGCCGCCTGGGCGATCACGCGCGAACCTGCCCCCGTCACACTGGCCGATGCCAAGGGGCGGGCGCTGTATGGCATGCAGGTCGATGCCGTGGCCACCGCAGCCAGCCTGACCCCCAAGGCGGCGGTGCTGTCATCGGTGCGGGTGCTGCGCGATTATCAGGGGCAAGGCACCTTTCCCGACGCGGTGAAAACCAGCCCGGTGATCAGCGGCGACACCATCAGCTGGGCGCGGGACCGGGCCGACGGCGCGGCGGGGTATCGGCTGGCCATCACCGTCACCCATGGCGCGATCCGTGACGGGCGCTTCGTCGCGGGGGTCGATGGCAAGATCGGTCTGCGGATTACCGCCGCCAGCGGCGAGACGCCTCTGACCCCGCTGGACGGCGATGATTTGCTGAACGCAAAGGCCGGGGTGGATGCCAAGACCCGCAATACGCTGGGCTTCCTCGCTTATCGCGAGAAGTTTCTGGCGGGTTCATGGCGGTTTGACACCTATTTCGGGCGCGACACCTTGATGTCGATGCGGCTGTTGATGCCGGTGTTGCAGGCGGGCGCGGTGGAGGGCGGTTTGCGCAGCGTGGTCGCCCGGCTCTCGCCCACCGGCGAGGTGGCGCATGAGGAGGGCATCGGCGAATTTGCCGTGCTCGACAACCAGAAGGCCGGCACGGCATCGGATGCGCCCGAGTTCGATTACGCGATGATCGACGGCAATTACATGCTGGCGCCCATAGTCGCGGCCTGGGCATTGGATGACCCGCGCGGGCGGGCGCATGCCGCCGCCTTCCTCGCCGCGCCCAGCGGGCGCACCGGGGATGATAAGGAGACGGTTGGCGCCGCCTTGCTGCGCAATTTGCGGCTGGTCTTGCGGCAGACCCGCAGCTTTGCCGATCACCCCGCGCCCGCGAACTTGCTGAGCATCAAGGCGGGACGCGATACCGGCCAGTGGCGTGACAGCCAGACCGGGCTGGGCATGGGGCGTTATCCCTTTGATGTGAATGCGGTGTTTGCCCCGGCGGCGTTGGCAGCGATGGACCGGATGGTGTCGGCGGGCCTGCTGGATGCCTATCTGACGCCTGCCGACCGCGTGGCCTTTGCGCAGGCCGGGGCGATGGCGCGGGTCTGGCACGATGCTGCGCCGGGTTATTTCGATGTGTCGCTGGGCGCAGGTGATGCCCGCCGGCAGATCGCCGCCTATGCCAAAGCCGAGGGGGTTCCGGCGGGCGCCGCGCTTGCCTCTGTCGGGGGGGGCTCTGTGGGGGGTAAACCTCTGCGGTTCCACGCATTGTCGCTGAACGCGGATGGATCGCCCGTGGCGGTGGTCCATTCGGACGAGGGGTTTGATCTGCTGTTCGGCACCCCCGCGCCCGCGAGCTTGGACCGGGAAATCACCGCGATCATGCGCCCCTTTCCCGCCGGGTTGATGACCTCCATCGGCATGCTGGTGGCGAACCCCGCCTTCGCCGCAGACGGCACCAAGGCGCTGTTCACGCGCGGGGCCTATCACGGGCTGGTGGTGTGGTCGTGGCAACAGGCGGTGCTGGCGGCGGGGCTACGGCGGCAATTGGCGCGCCATGATCTGCCGCCCGTGCTGCGCGCCAAGCTGGAGCGCGCTCAGGCAACGCTGTGGCAGGCGATCAATGCCACCAGGGCGGTGCAGAATTCCGAGCTGTGGTCATGGGCCTTTGCCGATGGCCATTACAAGGTGGTGCCGTTTGGCGCGGGCGCGGCGGATGCCGACGAATCCAACGCCGCCCAGTTGTGGAGCACCGTCTTCCTGGCGCTGAAGCCGCCGGCACCCTAGCGGCAGGCGTATGAACGTGCTGCCGACATCGGGCGAATGGGCACTTCGCGGTAATGCCAGTCGCGTCCGGCTCCTCGGTGATCGAACGTTCCCCTGCGCCCGGAGCCTGGCGCCTTAAGCCTCCGGTGACGATCGCTAACGCGGGCTTGAGGCCTCACGCAGAAGTGCGTTGAAGGTTTCCGCCCGACTTTATACTAGCACCCGATTGGTTGCTTCAATCGCCTCGCGCCCGGCAGCCTGTATGAAGGCAGATCGTCAGGAATTTGAACCGCAATGAATTATCGCCATTCCTTCCATGCCGGCAACAGCGCCGATGTCGTGAAGCACAGCCTGCTGATCGCCCTTGTGCGGGCCTTGCAGCAAAAACAGGGCGCGCTGACCCTGATCGACACCCATGCCGGCTGCGGGATGTACAACCTTCACGGCGACGAGGCCGGGCGCACCGGCGAGGCGATGCAGGGCGTGCTGCGGGCCTTTGCCGACGCGACCCCCTTATTGGACGATTACCGCGCTGCGGTTCAGGCGGTGAATGCCGGGCAGACGGTGGATGCAGGGAAGGGGCCGCGCCTCTACCCCGGCTCGCCGCGAATTCTGGCGCAGTTGCTGCGCCCCCAGGATTTGTTGATCCTGAACGAAAAACATCCTGAGGACGCCTATACCCTGCGCGGTGTAATGCGCGGCACTCCCGCTGGTGTGCATGAGCGCGACGCCTATGAGCTGTGGCTGGCGCTGTTGCCAACGCGAACGCCTCGCGGCGTGGTGGTGGTCGACCCGCCATACGAGCAGACCGACGAACGCGAAACTATCACCGCCACCCTTGCCGCCGCGCACCGCAAATGGGCGCATGGCGTGACGGTGATCTGGTATCCGCTGAAAGACCGCGCCACGCATGCGCGGTGGAAGGCGCAGTTGCGGGGGCTGGGCATCCCGAAATTTCTGAACGTGGAGCATTGGCTGTACGATGACGATCAGCCCGGCATTTATAATGGCGCGGGGCTTTATATCATCAACCCGCCCTACGCCTTCACGCAAGGACTTCCGCCTCTGCTGGAAGCGCTGCGTGCCGCGCTGGCGCCAGAGGGGCACAAGGGCGAGATCACGGCCGATTGGTTGGAGCGAATCTGACGGCCCCAAGCGGCATGCAGGAATGGCCGCTGAATGGCCAGAATGGGCGGCAACCGGCCGGCCAGCGCCGGTGGCGTGTAGCCAAGGCTATATCGCCACACTGTCTGGCATGGGCTGGGCGTCCCAGAAGGCTCGGAAAGCATGGTCAGGATCGCGGGCTGCGGTTATTTCCTGCCCCAGCAGCAGGCAGGCGGGGGCCGCCGCCGAAAAGCTCGGCCAATTCGCAATGATGCCGCCCACCGGGCTGCCCGTCGCGGCAAAGCGCGCCAAGCCTGCTGACAACAGGCCCGACAGCCGCCGCCCGGTTGCCAAGCCCGCGCCCAGCAAGCTGTCACGCACATGGCCAAGGCTGGCCGAAACATCGATGGCATGCACCGCGCCAAAGCGCCCATCCCACGCCGGGCTTGGCCAATCCCAGCGGTACATCCACACCGGCGCGCCGTTCTGCGCGGCCTTGGCGCTGGCCTGCGCCCAGGCGAAACGGCGAAACCCCGCGTCGGTGACCATCTGTGCGTGCAGCAGATAGGGCGATTTGGCGGGATATTGTGCGCGGTACAGCGCCACCAAAGCCGCCCCTTCGCCGCCGAAACGCGCCTCGGCCCAGCCATGAAGCCCTTCCTCGGTGAGGTCGAAATCGTCGTAAAACAGTCCGGCATCGTCCAGCGTGGTGGCGACGATCAGCGGGACGTCGCGGCTTTGCGCAGAGGCGATGGGATGCGCGGGCAGGCCTATGGGATGCAGTACTGGCATAAAGCCCAGCGGCCCTACCTCGGTCTGCGCGGCCAGGATGTGGGTGAAATCCATATCGAAAAGCGCCTGAGGGTTGGTCTTGGCGACGCCCAGCTTGGCCAGCCACATCTCGGCCAGCATGGCGCCCTGTTCCTCGGTTTGGAAACGCAACCACGATCCGCTTTGGATCACCGCGCGGTGGAACAGCCCGGCGGCAGCGGGCGTCGCCATCAGCGCGCCCACCTTCCAGCCGCCACCCGATTGACCGATGATGGTCACCCGCGTGGGATCGCCGCCAAAGCTTTCCGCATTGCGCTGCGCCCACTCCAGCGCCAGTGCCAGATCGAGCAGCCCGCAATGGCCCGCAGCATCAAACCTCTCATCCATCCCCAGCGCACGGAGGCCCAGATAGCCGAAACTCGCCAGCCGGTGGTTGACGCTGACCACCACCAAGTCGTGGTCAAAGGCCATCTGCGCGCCGTCATACATCGCCGCATTGCCCGACCCCAGCGCAAAGCCGCCCCCGTGCAGGTTGACCACCACCGGCCGATTGCCTCCGTCACTCACGCCTTTCGTCCACACGTTGAGGCTGAGGCAATCCTCGCTCATCCCTCCGTCGGCCAGCGTGCTCTCGAACTGGATCAGCTGCGCATAGATATTGTTCAGCGGAGAGGGGATCTGCGGGGCCATGGGGCCGGGGCCAAAGCAATCGCGCACCCCCGTCCAGCCCGCATGGGCACGCGGAGGCTGGAACCTATGCGCGCCCCCCGTGTCTGCCCCATAGGGAATGCCGCGAAAAATCCGCACGCCCGCATTGATCAGCCCCCTGATCCTCCCCCCCGTGGTTTCGGCGGTGGCGAACAGCGCATCATGCATGGCCATAGACATCGCGGCATTCCCCCTCTTCTGAGCCTAGCGGCCGCCCCATGAGAACTTGACGCTGACGCCGCCTGTCAACGGTTGATCGATCGTCACCGGCACGGCTGCGCTGGCGAAGAACACGTTGTTCAGGGTGTTCGCCGACAGCTGGCCCTTGCTGTTGGTGAGGTTCTTGATGAAAGTGCTGATTTCCAGCCCATTATGCAGGTTGAAGCCGAGGCTGGCGTTGACTGTATTATACGCCGGCAGCTTGTAAAGGATGTTGGTCGCGCTGCCCGCATAGCCCGAAGTTCGGTCGCCCACCCAAACGTCGCTGAGGTTGGCTGTGGCCTGCGTGCCGAATGCGGCAAAGCGATAGGTGGCGCCAAGGGCAAACTGATAGCGCGGCGATAACGGCAGTCGGTCGCCCGCAGCGGCCAGCCCCAGCACCGGCGCCGGCGTGGTCAGATAGGCATCGGTATAAGACCCCGAACCATTGAGCGTCAGCCCTTGCGCAGCCTTCAGTGCGAACAAAGCCTCGACGCCTTTCACCCGCGCATTGCCCGCATTGACCAGCTGGTTGATGCCGCCAACATTTTGCGTGGTCTGAATGTTTTTCCACTCGATGTCATAGGCATCGATATCAAATGTCAGGCGGTGGTCAAAGAAGCTGCCTTTCTCGCCGATCTCGTAATTCCACAGCCGGTCGGGGGCGAAGGTGGCCGGCAACGCCGCATTGCCAAGGAAAAAATTCGGCCCACCCGGCCGGAAACCCGACGACACCCGCCCATACAACATCACATCTTTCGAGACATGCAAACGCGGGTTGATGAGGTAGGTCGTCACCCCCTGGCTGGATGTGGAGGAGTGAAACGCCGGCGTGCCATAAACGAACTGACCGGTGGAGGCGTTATAGGTCGGCCCAAAGCCCAGCCACCAGATGTTCGACGAATAGACCTGATCCTGATGGCTGTAACGCACGCCCAGCGTCAGATCAAAGATTTGACCGAGATAGCCGGTGACATCGCCAAAACCGGCGGCTTCCTTATAGGTGCTGGGCAGATAACCGTAGAACGGATAGGAGTTATAAGGTGCCGGCATATTGCCGTCCGGATTGGCTGAATAGAGCAAATTCACCTGCTCGTCTGTGGTTTCATGCGTGTAATAGGCCCCCGCCACCCATTCCAGATGGTGGTTCGAGGCGGATTGCAGGCGCACCTCTTGTGTGAACTTTTTGGTGCGGGTGTCGACATAGAGGTCATAGGGGCTGGGGCCGGGAATGGCGCTGCCGAAGTAGGCATTATACGCCCCGGTATAGAGCGGCACCAACGCGCCATAAAACACGCTGTCATCAGACTGATAAGTGCCGTGGTTCTGCTGATAGGCGCTCACCGACACCAACTTGGCCACATCGAAATCATAGCTGATGCTGCCCGAATAGACAGCCACGGAATTATACGAAGGCTGGTTCAGCGCGTAATTCTGTTGATAGGGCCCGGCCACCGCTGTGCTGTCGGCAATGTTGTAAAGTCCGTTCTCCAGCCCGGTGGCGTTCATCTTTTGCGCAAAGGCAGAGAGCCGCACCTCTAACTGGCGCACCGGCTGCCACAACAGCGACGCCCGCCCGCCGGTGGTCTGGGTATCGCCCAAATGATAACGCGCATGGCTGGGGTCCGATGCCCAACCAGCGTCAGTGGCGCGCACCCCATCGACCCGCAGCGCCGCCGTATCGCCCAGCGGCAGGTTCAGCATGACCTTGGCGGCCGCGTTCAATCCGGCGTGATCCGTCCCCGACGCGTCGACCTCCACCGCGCCGGTATAGCTGCCCAGCTTGGGCCGGGCGGTGATGTATTTGATCGCGCCGCCCAGCGCATTGGCGCCGTAAAGCGTGCCCTGCGGCCCGTTCAGCACCTCCACGCGGTCCATATCGAACAGGTTGAAGTTGAAGCTTTGCGAGCCGAGGCCGAACTGCGTACTGGCCCCCACCGGCACGTCGTCGAGGTAGAGCGCGACCGCGCTGCCCAGCTCCGCCGTGGAGGAGGCCACGCCGCGGATTGCCACCAGATTGTTGGTCGGGCTGTTCGATTGAAAGCTGAGCCCCGGCACCGTCGTCGCAAAATCATTGAAGTCGCTGGCGTGCATACGGTCCAGATCGCCCGCCCCCAGCGCGGTGATGCCGCCGCCGACAGTCTGGATCGCCTCGTTCCGGCGGTTGGCGGTTACGACGATCGTGGTGCCTTCTTGCGCGGCGTCGTTGGCGGCCACGGGTGCGGGCGCGGCTTGTGCATATGCGCCGTCGCTGGCCGCCAACGCCGCAACCGCCGAACAGCCAAGCAGGAATGTGTGAAACTTTGCCATCAGTACCCTCCCATATTTTATGGGAAGAACATACCATTGCCGTGACGCGAGGATAAGGACACAACCGGCAGCGGAACACCGGCTGTTTTCGCTCATTGACTTCACGGGAGGGAGGTTTACTCTTGAACCTCACAGGCTTTGCGGGGGCCACAATGTCCGCCATTCGGCAAGTCGATACCAGCTATTTCATCGCCTTGGTGGGCGAGGCGCGGGCGGGCCATCTTTTGGAATGGTCTGGGCTTGCGGGTGCCGGGAGGCCAACCCCGCTGCGTATCGACATGATCGATTTCTGGCGTTGCTGTGCGCAAAATATTCAAGAAACCAACGATGAGAGCCATGGCCTGGCGGATCAACCGGTGCCGCGCGGAAGCCTGTCGGTGCTGGTCTCCGCCGCGAAGGAGGCCGACGATCTGGCAGGCGCGCTGCGCCGCCTCAGTGAGGCCATGAGGCTGGTGCGCAAGGATTGCCAACTGGCGCTGGGCCATGGTCGTGGCACCGTGCGGCTGAACTTTACCCCCACCGGCGCTCAGGTGCTGGCGACAGAGATCTATACCGAATGCTTTGCGGTGGTGATCCATTGCGCGCTACGCTGGATGACCGGCCAGCGCCTTGTTCCGGTGCGGGTGCGCGGCGCGGCGGCGCTGAGGGCTATGGGGGGCGAGTTACTGGAGGCGTTGCATGCGCCCATCACCCGGCGGGGCAGCGGCGTTTCCATCGATTACCCCACCGATGCGCTTCATGCCCCGATCCTGCCGCAGAAATACACGGCATGGGGTGAGGCCGAATTTGCCAATTTTGTCTCCATGCTTGGGCAAGGCGGCGACGTCCAATCGGAACAGGATTACGCTTTGGTGCTGGCCGCGCTGGGCAGAGGGATAACATCGCAAGAAGATGTTGCGGCATCTCTGGAACTGTCGGCGGCGACGTTGCGGCGCAGATTGGCGGCGCAAGGGCTGAGTTTTCGCGGCATTTCGAATGACTTTCGCGCTGCACGGCTGCGCGATCTGTTGGCTGCCGGCTTGCCGCTCCCCGAGATCGCCGAGCGGCTTGGCCTTTCTGACGAGCGCTCCCTGCGCCGGTTTTGTGTTGCCCATTTCGGCAAACCGCCAGCACAATTGCGCGCTTGCAGCACCAAGGACGTTGAAAATTCTAACTCGGTTCGTCAGTCAAATGAATTTTACGGATTAAAGTGAATATACTAAAGGCAGCTAACCAGCAGCGAAATCGGTGCCGTGGCGACCGCGTTGAGGCCGCCAGTCGCCTGCCCCATTGGCCCGTGCTATGCTTTGACGATGCAGATAAAACAGCCGAATTTCTCACTCGCCACGACTGCCTTTGCGGATGCGCTGAGAACGGGGCATGGAAGTATAAGGTTACAGCAAAATTGGGCCGCCAGACGCCATTGTTGACGCCTGCGTAACGATGATCCTCGATGCGAGGCGAATAGCGCCCCCTTGTTGTATGCGTCGCTTATGCGCGTTTCACATAGTGCAGTCGTTATCGGCGCCAATCAGATCGTAGATCTCGATGGCAAGCACGGATTAATAAGCGTGGCGCGGCAGCTGGGCCGCGGGATACAATCCGATCTCGATTTTTGGGTTGATGGCGGCCTAATTTTACTGTTCGATGAATCTATGGGTAATAAGGCTGGCCTTACTGCACTGAAGCGCGAAGCCAAAGTCGATCGGAACGTGGCGAGCTATATTGATGGCGTTCGAAGTACCCTCGAGATCCGGATGGCCTCAGCTCGGAATTTGGAGCGTAATAGCTACACTGGGCAAGAGATCATCGTGAAACTGTCTTTGCAGCTCTGCTGGCGTCGACCGAAGCAGAACATGCCAAACGCTGGTTGAGATGTTTTAGAATATCAGGCGTTCCGCGATTCGATAGACGGCTGCTGCGTTGGATAGACTATCCAAATCAGCAATTTCGGTGGGCCGCTGCGAGAGCTCTGGCTCCTATCAAACATTGAAAAACTTTCCGGTGAACGGCGTTTTTTGGGCCTATTGGGGCCATGCAAAAGTCAACAATCGCAGCCGAGAGCCCCAATGTGGTGCTTTCATGCCTCGCGCGGTCAATATTAGTTCGGCCATTGGTCACAAATGGGGGCTATGACAGACAAATGACTTCAACGCAGCGCCCGCAGGGTGGGAACACTTCGCCGACACGGCTTGCCCCAAAGGACTGGTGGCAGCGGGTGAAAAACCACCCGTTAGCCAAAATGGGCCCCGGCCTCATCACGGGTGTGGCCGATGATGATCCCAGCGGCATCGCCACCTATTCGCAGGCCGGCGCGCAGTTCGGGCTCAATATGCTGTGGACCATGCCGCTGTGCTTTCCCCTGATGTCAGCGGTGCAGTTAATGTGCGCGCAGATTGGCCGCGTGACGGGCAAGGGTCTGGCCGCCAACATCAAGATGGCCTTTCCGCCAGTGGTTTTGCGGGCGGTGGTGACTTTGCTGTTGATCGCCAATACGCTGAATATCGCCGCCGATGTGGCTGCCATGGGCGAGGTCGGCGAACTGGTGACCGGGTTCAACCGCCATGTGATGACGCTGGTTTTCGTAGTGGTGACGCTGGGGTTGCAGATCTTTGTTCCCTATCACCGCTATGTTCATTTTTTGAAATGGCTGACGCTGTCGTTGTTGGCCTATGCGGCGGTGCTGTTTACGGTTCATGTGCCATGGGGGCAGGTCGCCTTGCGCACCATGTGGCCACAATTCACGCTGAACGCGACATCGGCGGCGGTGATTGTAGGCGTGTTTGGCACAACGATCAGCCCCTATCTTTTCTTCTGGCAGGCTTCGGAAGAGGTCGAAGATATGCACCGAAAGCAGGGTGTTCCGTTGCTGCGCAGTGATGCGAATATGGCACGGGCGGAACTGCGCCGAATAAGCTGGGATACGTGGTCAGGCATGTTCTATTCCGACCTTTCCGCCTACTTCATTATCCTTGCGACGGCTGTGACGTTGCACGCCAGCGGCATCACTGACATCACCACCGCAGCACAAGCCGCCAACGCGTTGAGGCCCTTGGCCGGTAGTTTTGCCTTTTTGCTGTTCACCCTCGGCCTGTTGGGGGTGGGGTTGATTGGCGTACCGGTGTTGGCGGGTTCCGGCGCATATGCCGCCGCCGAAACTATGAATTGGAACGAAGGCTTGGAACGCGGCGTCGCCAAGGAACGCGGGTTTTACGGGGTAATCACGGTCAGTGTGTTGCTGGGGCTGGCGATTCAATATTCGCCGATCAGCCCGATGAAAGCCCTGTTTTGGAGCGCGGTGATCAATGGCGTCGTCGCCGTACCCTTGCTGGCGGTGATCACGTTGCTGATCTCTAAACCGGCGGTAATGGGGCTATATACAGGCCACCGCTGGCTGGTTCGGTTGGGTTGGGTTACGACTGTGGTAATGGGCGTTGCCGCCTGCTGCATGTTGTTACCGGGGTAATGTCCGGTAGCAATGGCGCAAGTTCGTCTCGTGCTCAGGCCCACGCCGGGAACCTATGACCTGATCATCGTCGATGAAGCGCACCGGGGCTATCTGGTTGGGACGCCGGTAACCTATGATCCGGTGTTGACGATAATGTCCCTGATCATCGCGATTGGTGGAACGAACCTTGGGTTGTTCATCGCGGCGCTTGATCGGCCCCGGGCCTCACCAGCCGTTGGGGGGGCCGTGATCGGCATGGCGGTCACCGCCATGCATTATGTTGGCATGTTAGCCTACCGTGTAGGAGGTGCCGTGCGCTGGCAGCCGGAAATGGTGGTCGCGTCGGGTGTGCTCGCGATCATTCTGGGGGCCTTGGCGATGAGTGCGGCACGCCAAAGGTTGGGTTTGCATATGGTTCGGTGGGGGGCACCGCTGCTGATCGCAGCCGTTCTCTCGCTCCACTTCACAGGTATGGCGGCGCTGCACGTAACCCCTCTGATCCACTCTCGCCAAGGGTTTGGCGCAGGAACTATCGCCCTAGCGGTGGGCAGCGCCACGCTTGGCCTTCTGGTGACCATCGCTGGCTGCTTTGCCCATTTTATCGACGACAAGACACAGGGCGACTCTCTGGCGCGGATCAAATCCATTTCGCTGACCGATGCCCAAACCAGCCTACCCAATCAAGCCGGCCTAGAAGCCGAGCTGGCTGCGCGATTGAAGGCCGCGCCTGATGCCAGCTTCATGATGGCCACGCTGAAGCTCAATAACCTTGGCGCCGAAATTGAACGTTATGGCAAGCACATTGGCGAACTGGCTCTCCATTCGGTTATTGCCAGAATGCAGGAAGCCAAAGGCACGGGTGTTTTTCTAGCCCGCACCGGGCGCGCTGAAATTTCGGCGCTTGGGCCGGCATCCGACATACAAGAGCTCAGATCGCGCGCCGAAAGGATTGTTACCGTTCTGGCCCTGCCGTTGTTATTGGAATTCAACGAGCTATTACTGGATCCGCGCATCGGCGTCGCCTGCTATCCCGCCGACACAACCCGGATCGAAGATTTGATACCATGTTCCCGGCGCGCCTTGACCCGTGCCCTGAATCACCCTCTGGAACCTGTGGGGTTTTACGACGAATGGCAGGACACTGCTGCTCGCCGCCGCCATACTCTCGCCAGTGATTTGAGAAGCGCTCTCGATCGGGGGCAATTTGAGCTGTTTTATCAGCCGCAGGTCTGGAGCGAGGATCGAAGTGTCATCGGATATGAGGCGCTGTTACGTTGGCGTCATCCAGAACTTGGGATGATTTCTCCCGGCGAGTTCATCTCGCTTGCGGAAAAAACGGGAGACATTCTTTCGATTGGCGATTGGGCGTTGCGAACGGCCTGCGCCGCCGCCACCGATTGGCCAAAGAACTGGCGTGTGGCGGTCAATGTGTCACCCTTGCAGTTGCGCCAGCCAGATTTGCCCCTTCGTGTATGGGATGGGAATCTACTCGCGGCAAGGTACGACTTTGTGCCCGCTATCTCATGGGCCAGGCGTGCCCATTATTTGCCCATATATTGTCGATTTTACCGCATTTTTGGCATGATTCGGAACCGCAGCAATCCGGCCCGCCCTCCAGTGACTGGCGCAGAAGTTCTGCTAAATCAGTAATTTGAAGGGGGTTTCGAATGGTGGGCGTAGGTAGGATTGAACTACCGGCCACTGCGATGTCAACACAGTGCTCTACCACTGAGCTATACGCCCACGCTTTTCGAAATGGGAGCGACCAAGGTCTATCCCTATTTTCCGCCCTTGCGGTTTTCACCGGCTGGGCAGGGGCCGGCCTTTAACGAGGTCTCTGCCGGCTGGCAAGGGCCTAGTTGCACCGTGCCAATTACATGGCCCCTTGAGAGGACTGCCCAAAAACGCGCTGCACCTCCATCACCAGGTCCTTCAGGTGGAAAGGCTTGGAAAGCACACGGGCCTGCGGAGCATCGCGGTTGGCCTTCAGCGTCACGGCGGCAAAGCCGGTGATGAAGATAACCTTGGTGGCAGGGGACACCTCGGCGCAGCGCTGCGCCAATTCGATGCCGTCCATTTCGGGCATGACGATGTCCGACAACAACAAATCGAATCGCTGCGACATCAGCAAGGGCAGGGCCTCGGTGCCGCGGTCGACCGCCACCACCTCATAGCCGGCATTTTCCAGCGCGCGGGCCAGATAGGTGCGCATGGCTTCTTCGTCTTCGGCGAGCAAAATGCGGATCATGGCGGGAAGGGGGCCTCACTCGGTTGCGTGGGCGACCTTATAGCCTGCCTGAGGTTAATAATCTTGCCCCGAATCATCAGTGCCCCGCCGTGAAACACCTCTGTTCTGGATGAATAGGGCAGGCACGCTTTGACATGCGCGGCAAATTGAGGTCACTTTGGGCTATGCAGTCCGTCCTCGGTGGTGAAAATGATTCGCAAACTGTAACCGGCGGAGCAATCCCCGGCAGCGGAGCCAGCGCGTGGTATCTGCGCCATACGCAGCCGTCGGCATTGCCGGTGCTGTTGGCGGTGCCGCATGCGGGCCGCGCCTATCCCGCCGCCGTGCTGGATAATATGCGCAACCCCGGCTATGCGACGTTGCGGCTGGAGGATCGCTACGTCGATCTGCTGGCCGAGGAGGTGGCGCGGATGACTGGCGCCGCTCTGTTGGTGGCACAGGCCCCGCGGGCGATGATCGACCTCAACCGCCATGTCGATGATGTTGATTGGACGATGTTTCACGACGGCAAAGGTGCAGGCGGAAAATGCTCGCTGCCGCAAGCACTGGCGGGCGGGCATCGGGCGAAAACGGGGCTGGGGCTGATCCCGCGCCGGCTGCCGGGCATGGGTGAGCTGTGGAAACGGCACCATGATTCGGGCGAGCTTGCGGCGCGTATTTCAGGCATTCATCAACCTTATCATCACCAACTGGGTGCCGGGCTGATGGCCCTGCGCGAACGTTGGGGCGCGGCGCTGCTGATTGATCTTCATTCGATGCCGCCGTTGGGGGTGGCGGGCGGCCCACCGGGCGCTGAATTTGTGGTGGGGGATCGTTTCGGCACGGCTTGTGACGGTATGTTGGTCGCATCGACATTCTCGCATTTCGGCGCGCATCGGCGCACAGCGGCACATAATCGCCCCTATGCCGGCGGTTACGTGCTGGAGCGCCACGGCTTCTCTCGCGGCGGCGTTCACGCGATGCAAATCGAGATTGACCGCTCACGCTATCTGGATGCGCGGTTGGCGGAACCCGGCCCGGGCTTTGCGGGCATGGTAAGCCTATTGGCGGATTTGGTCATGCAGCTGGCGGGCGAAGTTGCGGCATTGGGCGATTCGCGGGTGGTCGAGGCAGCCGAATAAATCCGCGTATGGGTCAGCGCGAAATGTTCAAAAAAAACCACCCCGTGCGAACGCACGAGGTGGCCAAGGTTCAGGGAGGAGGTGCACCGAAGCGCACCAGACCTGCCGCGCCATGAGGGAAGCACGACAGGACTGAGGGATTTATACGCCGACGGGGGCGCGCTGGCAAGTCCCGGATTTTGATAGGTTGCAGCGTCCAATATCGCCATTTTTCTCGCTAAAACCCTCCGTGAAAACGAAAACCCCGCCGCACCGGATTGGCGCGACGGGGTTTCAGATTATCAAAGCTTCTGCCTGAGCGCGCCAAGGCACGCCCCGGTCAGGGCATCAGTTCAGCCGCGCCAGCGTTGGCCGGAACGGCCACCGGGCCTTTGCCCATCTGCACCTGACGGCCGAAAACATCGCGCATCAGTTCCAGCGAGAACAAATGCGCGAAGATCAGCGGCAGCAGGCCGTTCTGGTTCCAAGTACGCAGCACGTCGCCACGCACTTCGCGCAGCTTGGCCTGATCGACCATCTGGAAGCCACGGTAAACGAAGGGCTGGTCGTTGCCTTCCTGCTGGATGGCCACTTCGCCGTCCATCAGCAGGCCGTGCTTTTGCAGTTCGGCCACGAAGGCCCCGGTGCGGGCGCCAGCCTGTTCAAATTGCTCGCAAAAACCCAGCATGTTCTTGGTGGTGTCGCTGGGCTCTGTGCCGTCAAACAGCGCTGCGCCTTCGGGGAAATCGCCGACCAGATCGCTGGTGGGGTCAAAGCACAGCGACAGCTCGCTCGCCTCGGGCGTCAGCTTGGCCAGCATAAAGGGATAACGGCGCGCATAGGCGGGCACATAGACGTTCTCGGTCAGCTTACCCTCGGCATCGACGAAAGCGTTGACGCCCTCATTGAGGCCCATCAGCGCCAGCGGAACCGGCGTTTCGCCTACCGAAAACACGATCGGGAAATTGCGCTGGGCCTGCGGAAATTCTTCTACCGTCAGCGGCACAGCGTGTTGGCCGATCAGCCAGGGCGCACGGTCAGTGGTCTTGCTTTTCCACTCGGCGTGATCGCGGCTGTTGAGTGGCATAAGGTCCTGATAAAACAGGGGCAGATTGGATTGTGGCGCGCTGGCCATGGATGATAACTCCCAAAGAAAATCGGCCAGAGATGTAGGGATTGACCGAGGTTTAAGCAAGAGGTGCAAGCGGAATTTCGGTGATTATGGTTTCTATTCCATATCACTGGGAATAAGCAATTTTCCGGGGTTCAGGCGTCCCTCTGGGTCCAACGCCGCCTTTACAGCCCCCATCAACCGCAGCGCAACCGGGTCGGCCAACCTCGCCAGTTCGCCCACCTTCAGTTGACCGATGCCATGTTCTGCGCTGATCGATCCGCCCCAAGCCGTGACCATATCGTGGACCTCGCGGGAGATCGCCTTGCCTTCGCCACCTTCCCAGGCCGCCCGTTCCACCCCGGTGGGGGCCAGCACGTGGAAATGCACATTGCCGTCGCCCAAATGGCCAAAGGCCACCGCGCGGGTGCCGGGAAACTTTGCGGTGATGGCCGCACTGGCGGCATCGACGAAATCAGGCATCGCGGCCACCGGCACAGAGATATCATGCTGCACCGCGGGCCCCACGGCGCGTTCGGCTGGCGCTACGCTTTCGCGAAGCTGCCAAAACGCCTCGGCCTGAGTTTCGTTGGCGGCGATCACCGCGTCCTCGATGAGGGCGGCCTCGAAGGCCTCGCCCAACATCGCCTCCACCCGCGCGCCCAGCGTGTCGGCGCCTGCTCTGTCGGCCACAACCTCGATCAGCGCGTGCCATGCGTGATCGCCCACCAAGGGCCGGCGTGCATCGGGCAGATAATTCAGCACCGCACTCATGCTGGAGGCGGGCATCACCTCAAAGCCCTCCAGCGCACCGCCCATCGCGGCTTCGGCATGCAGCAACAGCGCGCGCGCAGCCTGCAGGCTGGTTACGCCGGCCCACATCACCCGCCGTTCAGGCGTGGCAGGCACCAGACGCAGCGTTGCCGCTGTCACGATGCCCAGCGTTCCCTCGCTGCCGATGAACATCTGTTTCAGATCAAACCCGCGATTGTCTTTTTTCAGCGGCGTCAGAGCGCTGTAAACTGAGCCATCCGCCAGCACCGCCTCCAGCCCAAGAACAAACGCGCGCATCACCCCGTGGCGCAGCACCTGTGTCCCGCCGGCATTGGTGGAAATCAGCCCGCCCACCGTCGCCGAACCCTTGCCGCCCAGCGACAGCGGGAAACGCATTCCGGCAGCCTCAGCCGCCTCGTGCAGAGTTTGCAGCACCACGCCCGCGCCGCAGGTGATCTGCCCCGCATCCACCGCGCCCACCGCGTTCAGTCGCCGCAGCGAGAGCAGCAGCGCCCGCCCGCTGTCATCGGGCGTCGCGCCGCCCGACATGCCGCTGTTACCGCCTTGCGGAACGATGGCCACTTGATGCGCCGCGCAGAGCCGTACCAGCGCCGAAACCTCTGCCGTATCGGCGGGCGATGCCATGGCCACGGCCCGCCCCGTAAAGCGCCCCCGCCAATCTGTGAGCCAAGGCGCGATCACATCGGTATCACGGGTAAGCCCCCGCTGGCCCAGCAATTGGGCGGCTTCGGATAGAAATGCTTCGGTCATGCCGCTAGTCTATGCCACAGGCACCTCGCTTCACGCCACCCCCCGCGATGTGGGAAAGCGGCGGGCCGGACGTTAACGGAGCGCAGGTTAAGCCGCGGTTCAACCTCTGCGGCTATGGGATAGGGTAAGGTTGCTGCAAAATGAGGATAATAGGGCGCCCCCAGCGGGTCTCCATGCAAAGATGACGTTTCTTGGCATTCCTTTCGCGCCCAAGGGGCAGAGGCCTTTCGCGCCCAAGGGGCAGAGGCCTTTCGCGCCCAAGGGGCGCAGGGCGCTGTTGCTGGCAGCGCTGCTGGCAACCGGGCTGGCAACGGGCGGCGTGGCGCTCGATGCGCATGCTTCGGCCCAGCCGGCCAGCCTTGCCGATGGCGGTTTGCTGCGCGGTGCCATGGCACGGATCGCAGCCATATTTCACCCCGCGCCGCCGCAGCAGGTGAGCATTACCCAGCATTTTTCGATTCGCATTACCCCCGGCGGGCCGATGGTGCCCCCCGATGTCGTGGTCGAGCTGGAACAGGAAGAAACGCCGGCTGAGTTCAAAGAGCGTCGCATGGGCAAATGTCTGGATTGGTCGGGCATCGCGGCTGTGCGAGGAGGGGAACGCAATCGCCTGTTGTTGTTCATGCGTGACAACACCGTCGTCAGCGCCGAACTGGACAAATCCTGCGAGGCGCGCGCGTTCGACAGCGGCTTTTTGTTCGCCCGCACCGGCGACGGCAAAATCTGTGTGAATCGCGACGTGTTACAGGCGCGCAGCGGGGCCCATTGCCGGATGAAACGGCTACGCGCGCTGGTACATACGCCGGGCCGGCGCGGGCCATAGCGGCTGTCTCGCCAACGGCTCTAACAATCTGGGCCAGTTTTCTTGACTTTGGGGGCGGATTGGGCCTAACGCACGGCACACCATCGGGCCGGCGGCTGCGGCTGCCCGGTTGCGCAGTTGGGCGGGGCACAATATTCAAGGATCGCCCGGTTGTACCGGCCCGCTCAGCCCAATTTTTCATATCCGTCGTACCCTCAATCGCGAAAAGCCAAAGCCTTATGAAATTTGCCGATCTCGGCCTGTCAGACGAACTGCTCGCCTCGGTTTTAACCGAGGGCTATGACACGCCGACACCGATCCAGGCGCAGGCCATCCCCAGCGTGCTGATGATGAAGGACATCATCGGCATCGCCCAGACGGGAACCGGCAAAACCGCCAGCTTTGTGCTGCCGATGATCGACATTCTGGCGCATGGCCGCCGCCGCGCGCTGATGCCGCGCTCGTTGATTCTGGAACCAACGCGCGAATTGGCCGCGCAGGTGGCCGAAAATTTTGAGAAATACGGCAAGAACCACGATCTGAAGATGGCGCTGCTGATCGGCGGCGTGCAAATGGGCGATCAGGTGAAGGCGCTGTCCGACGGCGTTGATGTGCTGATCGCCACGCCCGGCCGGTTGATGGACCTGTTCGAGCGCGGTAAAATCCTGCTGACCGGTTGCGATATGCTGGTGATCGACGAGGCGGACCGGATGCTCGACATGGGCTTTATCCCCGATATCGAGACGATCTGTTCCAAGCTGCCCGCCCAGCGCCAGACGCTGTTGTTCAGCGCCACCATGCCGCCGCCGATCAAGAAGCTGGCCGATAAGTTCTTGACCAACCCCAAATATATCGAGGTCTCGCGCCCCGCCAGCAAGAACCTCAACATCGCGCAGTTCAAGGTGAAGACCACCACGCGCGGCAAGCAGGACCTGCTGCGCCAGTTGCTGCGCACCGATAATGTCGGCACGGCGATTGTGTTCTGCAACCGCAAAACCACCGTCCGCGATCTGGCCAAGAGCCTGAAACAACATGGCTTTTCAGCCGGTGAAATCCACGGCGACATGGATCAATCGAGCCGCATCGCCGAACTCGACCGGTTCAAGGACGGCTCGATCAACATTCTGGTGGCCAGCGACGTTGCGGCGCGCGGGTTGGATGTGAAGGGCGTTTCGCACGTCTTCAATTACGACACGCCGTGGCACCCCGACGATTACGTACACCGCATTGGCCGCACGGGCCGCGCCGGAGCCTTGGGCCGCGCCTTCACCTTCATCACCGATGATGACGCCGAAGCCATCGCCAATGTCGAAAAGCTGACCGGCGGTGCCATTCCTCTGTTCGAGGGGGGCGCTGCGGCTGATGTAGCGGAGCCGACCGAGGCTCGTTCGGATCGCCGCCCGCCGGCCAAACGTACCGCCGAAAAACGTCCACGTCGCGGCGGAAAGCCTGCCGAAATAGTCGGTGAGGAGCCGGTCATCGCAGCAAAAGTGGTTGAAGCGGAAGCCGCCGAGGCCAAGCCCGCTCGCCGCGCCCGCAACGCCCCGCGTGCGGATGCGGCACCCGAGGCAGAGGCACCCCTGCGCCCCGAACGCCGCCCTCGCGCAGCCGCCCCGCTGCCACGCCAGCAAAAGCCGCGCGCCAAGGCGGACATCGACGCCGGCGATTGGAACGGGCCGGTTCCGGGCTTCCTCAGCTTTTCAGTGGGCGGCTAGGTCTGGGGCCGTGCAGGTGGCAGATTATCCTGCCGCCCGCACGAAACTATCCATTACCCGCTTTCGCCCCGCGCCGTCGAAATCGATTTCCAGTTTGTTGCCTTCCTGCGCGGCAACGACGCCTTCCCCGAACTTTTCGTGAAACACCCGGTCGCCCACGCGAATGTCCAGCCGGGCTTTTGCGGCAAAGCTCGCCGCGCTGCGTGAAGGTGTTACCGAGCGGGGCGCGGCGGCGGTCCCTCCTGAAATCGCCCGCTGCCATCCCGGCCCCCGGCTGGCGTTGTCGCTGTGCAAATGGGCAAATGCGTTTCCGCCCCCCCGATCACCCCAATTCGCGCCCCATCCTGACCCGCCGCCGGTCAGCGTGGTTTCCTGCGCCACATAGGCGGGAGGCAAATCGGCAACAAATCGGCTGGGTATCGAACTGACCCATTGGCCATAGATGCGGCGGTTCGCGGCGTGCAGAATGGTGCAACGGCGTCTTGCGCGGGTGATCGCCACATAGGCGAGGCGGCGTTCTTCTTCCAATGATGCCAGACCGCCCTCGTCGAGCGAGCGCTGCGAGGGGAACACGCCTTCCTCCCATCCGGGCAGGTAAACATGGTCGAATTCCAGCCCCTTGGCGGCATGCATCGTCATGATGGTGACTTTTTCGGTGCTGTCATTGGCCTCATTGTCCATGACGAGGCTGACATGCTCCAGAAAATCACCTAAAGTGCTATATTCCTCCATGGCGCGTGCCAATTCGGTGAGGTTCTCCAGCCGACCCGCGCTTTCCGCGCTCTTTTCCGCCTGCAACATCGCGGTATAGCCGCTCTCATCCAGCACATTGCGCACCAATTCCGCAGGGCTGACGGTGGCGGCAAGGTCCCGCCAACGCGCCAGATCGCGCGCAAAGGCCAGCAATGTCGCGCGCGCCCGCGCCGGCAAATCATCGGTGTCAGTGATGGCCAAGGCGGCGGCGGCCAGCGGCATATTGCCGGCGCGCGCCAGCCGGTGCAGCCGTTCCATCGCCTTGTCCCCAAGCCCGCGTTTGGGGACATTGACGATGCGTTCGAACGCCAGATCATCCGCCGGCTGAGCCACCAGACGCAGATAGGCCAGTGCGTCGCGGATTTCAGCGCGTTCGTAAAATCGAAAACCGCCGACGATGCGATAGGCAAGGCCGATAGTGATGAAGCGGTCCTCGAACTCGCGGGTTTGGAACTGCGCGCGAACCAATATGGCGATACGGTCGAGCGGCAGGCCTTCTCGTTCCAGCCGTGTGATGTCCTCGCCGACGCGGCGGGCTTCCTCGGGGGCGTCCCACACGCCGATGACGCGCAGCTTTTCGCCGGCGGGCGCCTCGGTCCATAATTGTTTGCCGAGGCGTTCGTGGTTGGCGCCGATCAAACCCGATGCGGCGGCCAAAATCTCTGGCGTCGAGCGGTAATTTTGCTCCAGCCGGATAACCTTGGCACCGGGGAAATCCTTTTCAAAGCGCAGGATATTGGCGATTTCCGCCCCGCGCCATGAATAGATCGACTGGTCATCATCGCCCACCACGCAGATGTTGTGGTGCCGTTCTGCCGTGCCTTGCGCCAGCAACCGCAGCCATAGATATTGTACCTGATTGGTGTCCTGATACTCATCCACCATGATATATTTAAAGCGCGCCTGATATAGCTCCAACACATCACGGTGCTGGCGCAAAATATTCAGCATATGCAGCAGCAAATCGCCGAAATCGCAGGCATTTACCGCCTTCAACCGATCCTGATAGGCGCGGTAGAAATGCGCCCCCTTGCCGTTCGCATAGGCTTCGCTCTCGCCCGCATCGACATCGCCGGGCGATAACCCCCGGTTTTTCCAGCGGTCGATCAGGCTGGCCAGCAGTTTGGCGGGCCAGCGTTTGTCGTCGATCCCCTCGGCGACGATCAGCTGTTTCAGCAGGCGCAATTGGTCGTCGGTATCGATGATGGTGAAGTTCGATTGCAGCCCCACCAATTCGGCATGACGGCGCAGCATTTTCGCGGCAATCGCGTGGAATGTGCCCAGCCAAGGCATACCTTCCACCGCATCGCCGATCAATCCGCCGACCCGCTCGCGCATTTCGCGCGCGGCGCGGTTGGTGAAGGTGACGCAGAGGATCTCGCTGGGCCAAGCCCGCCGAGTGCCCACCAGCCATGCAAGGCGCGCGGTCAGCGCCGAAGTTTTGCCGGTGCCAGCGCCGGCCAGCATCAGCACGGGGCCTTCGGTGGTCAGCACCGCCTCGCGCTGGGCCGGGTTCAGCGCGGTCAGGAAGGCGGGCTCATGGCCGGCGTGGCTGGGGGGGCTGGTATCAATCACGGCGGAACGTCTAGAGAACATCGCGCCGTTATGCAAGCGCGCAGCCGCCACTCATCCGGCATCATTCTGTGGTAGGCGCCATCCGCAGCAGGGTGATCTGCGCCTTGCCGACTTTGCGTGTCGCTTCAACCGTCAGGCCGCGCACTTTGACATCGTCCTTGACGCCGGTTTCAAGGCTGATCCACGTCGCCTCGTCGATCCAGCCCAGCCGCAGCAATTTGTCGAGCGCCACGCCCCCCGCGCCCGTGCCATAGGGCGGATCAAGGAAGATGAGGTCATAGGCCGCGCGGTCCCCGGTCTTGGGCGCGGGGCCCCCAGTCTGTTTGGGCGCAGCCCCAAGGGTCATCACCGATGCGGCACGTACTTCGCATTGCGGGGCGGCTTGTAAATTGGCGATATTGCTGCGGATGGCGCGGATCGCGGCGGGGTCTTGCTCGACAAACAAGGCTTTCGCGGCGCCGCGCGACAGCGCCTCCAACCCCAGCGCGCCCGAGCCTGCGAACAAATCCGCGACGCGCAAATCCTCGAAGGAGCCGAGCCGCGACACCAGCATCGAAAACAGCGTTTCGCGGGTGCGTTCGGCGGTGGGGCGCGTCGCATCGCCCGCAGGGGCGACGAGATTACGGCCCCGCCATTTGCCCGAAATAATCCTCATACCGCGTCGGTTCCGGGGATTTTCAGGGTCTTGCGGAAGCGTTCCACCTCCACCTGCCGGATTTCCACTGCGGCGCCGCGCGGCAGATCGAGCAGTTCAAACGGGCCATAGGCGGTACGGATCAGGCGGCTGACCTCCAGCCCCAGATGTTCCAGCACGCGGCGCACTTCGCGATTTTTGCCTTCGGTGATCGACATTTCGATCCATTGGTTATGCCCGGTGGATCTTTCCATATTGGCGTCGATTTTGCCGTAGTGGACGCCCTCAATGGTGATGCCCTCGATCAAATCTTCCAGCTGCTCTTGTGTGACGGTGCCGAACGTCCGCGCGCGATAGGTGCGCGGAATGCCGCTGGAGGGCAGCTCCATGGCGCGTTTCAGCTCGCCATCATTGGTCATCATCAACAGCCCCTCGGTGTTGAAATCCAGCCTGCCCACCGGCATCACCCTCCGCACATCCGCCGGCAAGGCATTGCGCAGCGCGGTATAGATGGTGGGGCGGCCGGCGGGGTCCCGCTCGGCGGTGATCAGGCCCTGCGGTTTGTGAAAGGCGAAAAGGCGCGGGCCCTCGGGTGCCTTCACCGGTTTGCCGTCCACCGAAATTCCGCGCAAGGATGTCAGCAGCATGGCGGGGGTGGTGACCAGTTCATCGCCTTGACGGACGCGGCCTTCGGCGATCATGCGCTCGACCTCGCGGCGGCTGGCGACGCCGGCGCGGGCCAGCAGCTTGGCGATGCGTTCGCCGCTCTGGCCTGATTCGCGTAAACTAGGCCCAGCGGGTGCTGCGGGCTTGGGGGCATAGGATGGCCGCGCGCCGGGGATTTTCGCCGGGCGTGAATTGGTGTCCTTGCCGGGGCGCTGGTCGCCCTTGTAACCGGACGCGGCGGCGGGGGCAGGGGCTGCATCCCAAGGCGAGGATGCGCTGCCCCGGCTGGATGTGCCGCGGTCAAACCCCGCATCCTTGCCGCCATTATAGCGTGCTGCGGGGCTTTTGGGGGAGCTGTTGGCGCCGCCGGGTTTACCGGAACGACTGCCTGATTTGGGTGGGAAAGGGGCCATAGACCTGCGCCTTACGCTGTGCGGGGCGTTACGTCAAAAGCGCGGACATCAATAGGCGTTCCCTTGGGGCGCGATAATGGGCTAGGGGCTTTGTATGGCCAGCAAAACATCCCACCAAACCGTGACCTCACCGGCCCGCCCAAAGGGATTCGCCTTGCTGGCCGCCGCGCTGCAAACGCGCAAGGCGGCCTGTATGCTGGGGCTGGGCTTTTCGTCGGGGCTGCCTTTTGCGCTGCTGATCGGCACGCTGAACGCCTGGCTGGGCGAGGTGGGGATCAAGCTGGCCACCATCGGCGTGCTGTCGTGGATTGGCCTCGCCTATTCGTTCAAATTCCTGTGGTCGCCGCTGGTGGACCGGGTGCCGCTGCCGCTGTTGGAGCGGATGGGCCGCCGGCGCGGCTGGATCTTGCTGTGCCAGATCGTGCTGGCGCTGGGGTTTCTGGGGCTGGCGGCCACCGATCCGCGTGTCGCCATCGGCAATTTTGCCCTCATTGCCTTTGTCGCGGCCTTCGCCTCCTCCACGCAGGATATCGTCATCGACGCTTGGCGCATCGACGTTGCGGATGACGTTACCCCGCTGGAATTGCTGACGGCGCTGGGGCAGTTTGGCTATCGCACGGCCTCCATCGTCGGCGGTGCGCTGACCTTGATCATGGCCTCGTGGATGAGCTGGCCGCATGTTTACATGGTGATGGCGGTAGTGATGGCGCTGGTGGCGCTGGCCAGCCTTGCCGCGCCCGATACGCCGCGCCCCGAAACGCATGGGCTGCACGCCAGTCTGGGCAGCGCCGGCGAGGTGGAGCCGCGTGTGCGCGCCGTTCTGCTGTTCGCGGTGCTGGCCAGTTGGACATGGGCGATTGTCGCGGTGGTCAGCTTTATGGTGCGGGTGCTGGCGCCACTGGCACCGGGCGCCAAGGCCCCCTCGGTGGCGGATTTCACCAAGATCCAAGGCCCGTGGATTGTGGTGGCGACCGTCGCGGTGCCGTTCGTTGCCGCCGCCCTTGCCAACAGTCTGAAGACGCGCGGGCGCGGTGTTTTGGCCAGTGACGACGGCCTGCCCACCCCCATCCGCGCCGCCGCCAACCATGTGTGGTCCGCGCTGATCGCCCCCTTGGCAGAGCTGGTTGCGCGCCTAGGCTGGGGGGTGTTTGTCCTGATGGGCTTTATCCTCACCTATGCGTTGGCCTACAACATCTGGTCGAGTTTCGCCTTTCCGTTTTACCTCGGCGCGCTGCATTATTCCAAGGATCAGGTGGCGTTCGCGTCGAAGGTATTCGGCATTTTCATGACCATGGGCGGGATTGGCCTCGCGGGATATTTGTTCGCGCGGATCGGGCGGTTCCCCACGGTGGCGCTGGGATCGGTACTGCCGGCGCTGGGCAATTTGCTCTATGCTGATCTGGCCGATGGGGGCGCGCGGATTGATCATGCCGCTGCCGTACTGCGTCTCCCTGCGATTGTGAATGGAATGGGTATAGCCTTCGCAAACGCGGCGCATTCCTTGCCACTTCTCCGATATCTGGGTTTTTGTGGCTTTACCTACGACCCAAGAATGTCCCGCCTGCTGCTGGCGATCGCTTACGAAAATGTCGCCACCGGTTTCGCGCTGACGGCCTTTGTCGCCTACCTTTCCAGCATTGTGTCAAAGCGTTACACGGCGATCCAATATGCGCTGCTGTCGGCGCTGACCTTCCTCGTTGGTACGCTGGGGCGCGGCGTGGTGGGTGAGGCTTTTGACCATTACGGCTATGCCCCGGTGTTCCGCTGGACGGCGCTGGCGGGGGTGGTCAGCCTGACATTCGTGTTGGCCGAATGGGCGCGGGCAACGCGTTCTAGTCCGGAAATTCCTCGTTGAGCCGCAATACCTCGCCCGCCAAATAGAGCGAGCCGGCGATCAGCACATCGCCGCCCTTGCCATCATGAATTGCAGGCAGCGCGGCTAACGCTTCCGCTACACTGCCAAAGGCGCGCACCGGCAGGCTGGAATGCGCGGCAAAGTCGGCGGGCGCATGGGCGTCATGCCCCGGCGCCGGCACTACCGACAGGCTCAGCAAATGTCCCTCCAGCGGTGCGACAATCGCGGCGGGGTCCTTGTTCGCCAGCATCCCGATGATCAGATGCACCGGCGGTTTCCCCGCAAAATGCCGCGCGATGGCGAGGCCAGCGTCGGGGTTGTGCCCGCCGTCGAGCCACACCTGCCGCCCCGGTGCAAGTGCCGTCAGAGGCCCCGCCGCCAACACCTGCAACCGCGCCGGCCAACGCGCCGCACGGATGCCGCGCGCCATGGCATCAACCGACACATGAACAGATTTTTGATGCCGCAGCATCGCCACCGCCAGCGCCGCATTATCCGCCTGATGCGCGCCGACCAGAGCCGGCAGCGGCAGGGCCAACCTGCCATGCGCATCGCGATAGGCGATTGTTTCCCCAGCCTCGGCCCACCACTGCTCGCCGCGCATGATCAGCGGTGCCTTCGCCTTGGCCGCCGCGCGCGCCACCTCGCCGGCGGCGCGCACTGGATAGGCCTGTGTGACCAAGGGTGCGCCGCCCCGCGCAATGCCCGCCTTTTCAAACGCGATCCGGGAGAGAGGATCGGCTGGCGTGCCTTCCTCGGGGCGTAGCAGAAACCCCTCGTGGTCAATGCCAAGGCTGGCTATGCCGCAGGCCGCCGGATGGTCCAGCACGTTGGTGGCATCGAACCTGCCGCCAAGGCCCACCTCGATGATGCAGGCGTCGGCGGACGCGCGGGCAAAGGCGAGGAATGTCGCGGCGGTCGTCACCTCGAAGAAACTGGGGGCGAGGTCTTCGCTGGCGTCCAGCACCTCGGCCAGCACCTCTGCCAAGGCCGCGTCCGAGATCAGCTCTCCGGCCACACGAATGCGTTCGTTATAACGCACCAGATGCGGCTTGGTGGCCGAATGGACGGTCAGCCCCTCGGCCTCCATCATGGCGCGCAAATAGGCGCAGGTGCTGCCCTTGCCATTGGTTCCCGCGACATGGAACGTTGGCGGCAGGTGCCTCTGCGGATCGCCCAGCCGGGTCAGCATGGCGCGGATCGTATCCAGCCCGAAACGCCCCTGCGGTAGGCTGAGCGCCGCCAAACGGTCCAATTGGTGCTGGACGCGGGGATCGTCCGAAGTAGCGAAATCGCGCAAGGCGGGCTGGGTTGTCAGGCTGCCTGCGCTGACGTCAGATAGGCCAACACCCGGCCCAGCGTATCGCGCAGGTCGCGGCGCGGCACCACCATATCCACCATGCCATGCGCGTGCAGATATTCGGCGCGCTGGAACCCTTCGGGCAGTTTTTCGCGGATGGTATCCTGAATTACCCGCTGGCCGGCAAAGCCGATCAGACAGCCGGGCTCGGCAATATGCACGTCGCCCAGCATCGCATAACTGGCGGTGACGCCGCCGGTGGTGGGGTCGGTCAGCACCACGATATAGGGCAGGCCAGCGGCCTTCAAACGGCTGATCGCCACGGTGGTTTTGGGCATCTGCATCAGCGACAGGATACCCTCCTGCATCCGCGCCCCGCCGGATGCGGTGACGACGACATAGGGGCAGCGATCCTTGATGGCGCGCATCGCGCCCGCAACGAATGCTGCGCCCAGCCCCGCCCCCATCGACCCACCGAGGAAACCGAAATCCTGCACGCCCAGCACCAAGGGGTGCCCCTCAATCGCGCCCGCCACATTGGTCAGCGAATCGGGGTGAGGGTTCTTGGCGCGGGCCTCTTTCAGCCGGTCGGAATAGCGTTTCGTGTCGCGGAACCGCAGCGGGTCTTCCTTGACGTTCGGCGTCGGCAGGATGGTGAAGCCGGCGTCCAGCAACTGCGCGATCCGCGCATCGGTGCCGATCCGGCCATGATGGTCGCATCGCGGACAGACCGACAGGTTCGCCTCATATTCCTTGGTGAACAGCATTTCACTGCACGATGGGCACTTGGTCCACAGATTGTCGGGCGCGGTATCGACACGCTTTGTGCCCAGCGAGGAGATCGAATTGCGAACGCGGGTTAGCCAGCTCATGCGCGCACCTTAACCGAAGATTTGATGGCTTGCGAGAGGCTTGCTGTGAGCGTCTGCAAGGGGCCAGCGGCGGCCTTGCCATGCTGAGCGACCAGTTCCACCAACGCAGAGCCGACCACCACACCATCCGCCCCGGCGGCGGCGATGGCGGCGGCCTGTTCTGCGGTGCGCACGCCAAATCCCACCGCGACGGGAAGTGGGCTGGCGGCTTTCAGGCGGGCGACGGCCTCTGCGATGCTGGCGGTGGCGGCTTGCTGCTTGCCGGTGATCCCTGCGACCGAGACGTAATAGAGGAAGCCCGAGGACCCCTCCAGCACGGCGGGCAGGCGGGCGGCATCGGTGGTGGGCGTGGCGAGGCGAATCAGCGCGACACCTGCCGCGCGCAAGGCTGGGCCGAGTTCGGCGTCTTCCTCTGGCGGAATATCGACGCAGATCACGCCATCGACGCCGGCCTTTTGGCATTCATCGGCGAACCAGCCGGCGCCCCGCGTCGTCATCGGGTTGGCGTATCCCATCAGCACCAGCGGTACATCCGCGTGGCGGGCGCGAAAGGCGGCGGCCTGCGCGAAGATGTCAGCGGTGCGGGTTCCCTTGGCGAGGGAGCGGATGTTGGCTTCTTGAATGGCGGGGCCATCGGCCATCGGATCGGTGAAGGGCATGCCCAGCTCGATCACATCCGCGCCGCCCGCGACCAGCGCATCGAGGTTGGCAGCGGTATCCCCATCGCCCCCGGTGAGGAAGGTGACAAGCGCGGGGTGGCCCTTGGCGAAGGCGGATTGGAGGCGGGTCATTTAATTTTCTTCCGAAAAATTTCTTTGCCTAATCGGGTCTTTGAAAAAATCATTAATGCGAACACGGACAAGGCTATCGCGAGATAGTTACTTATACTGTGTGAAATGCCGAGCCATTCAGCGAGCATTTGGATAAAAAAGCACAGAAATAAGCACGCAAGTATCACAGGCAGGATTAGTAAGAGCCTAGTCACAACTTCACCCCCAAAGCCTCTGCCACGGTAAAGATGTCCTTGTCGCCGCGGCCGCACAGGTTGGCCAGAATGATGGAGTCCTTGGGCATGGTGGGGGCGATGCGGGCGACGGCGGCGATGGCGTGAGCGGGCTCCAGCGCGGGGATGATGCCCTCTGTACCGCACAGCAGCTTGAAACCCTCCAGCGCCTCGGTGTCGGTGACGCTGGTGTAATCAACCCGGCCGATCTCCTTCAGCCAGGCGTGCTCTGGCCCGATGCCCGGGTAATCCAGCCCTGCGGAAATCGAATGCGCCTCGGTGATCTGGCCGTCTTCGTCTTGCAGCAGATAGGTTTTGTTGCCGTGCAGAATGCCGGGGCGACCGCCCGCCAGCGATGCCGCATGTTCCTTGTCCAGCCCGTGGCCTGCCGCCTCGACGCCCAGCATCCGCACGCTGGGATCATCAAGGAAGGGGTGGAACAGGCCGATGGCGTTGCTGCCCCCGCCAATCGCCGCGACCAGCAGATCTGGCAGGCGTCCGATGCGGGCCAGCATTTGTTCGCGTGCCTCTCGCCCGATCACGCTTTGGAAATCGCGGACCAATTCGGGATAGGGATGCGGGCCAGCGGCGGTGCCGATGATATAGAACGTGTCATGGACGTTGGCGACCCAATCGCGCAGGGCCTCGTTCATGGCGTCCTTCAACGTGGCGGCGCCGCTGGTGACCGGCACCACTTCGGCGCCCAGCAGCTTCATGCGGAACACGTTGGGGGCTTGGCGGGCGACATCGGTGGCGCCCATGAAGATCACGCAAGGCAGGCCAAAGCGCGCGCAAACCGTGGCGGTGGCGACACCGTGCTGGCCGGCGCCGGTCTCGGCGATGATGCGGGTTTTGCCCATGCGCATCGCCAGCAGGATTTGGCCGACGCAATTGTTGATCTTGTGCGCGCCGGTGTGGTTCAGCTCGTCGCGCTTGAACCAGACCTGCGCGCCGCCCAGCTTTTCGGTCAGGCGCGGGGCGAAGTACAGTGGGCTGGGGCGGCCGACGTAATGTTCCAGCAGATCGTCGAATTCGGCCTTGAAGGCGGGGTCCTGCTTGGCCTTGCGGTATTCGCGTTCCAGATCGAGGATCAGCGGCATCAGCGTTTCGGCGACATAACGTCCGCCGAACGCGCCGAAATGGCCGTTGACGTCTGGCTGCTGGCGCAGGGAATTGGCGGGCGGGTTGGCTACGGTGGTCATGCCAACGCGATTGGCAGAGGCAGGCCGCGCTGTCCAGTGGGTGCAAGGCCAGTTGTTGCCACCGGGTGTGGTTCGGTTCGTCGCTGTTGAAGGGCGGTTCGCCGGATGGCCCGCCAAATGCAAACAAGGGGAAACCCATAAGTTCCATTCGTTTGCCAGCGCGTAACATTATTGCGCGACAAAGCTGACCAAAACCTGTCGGCGCGGTTCATCGGCGCGTCAGCAACAGCGGCACATTTTCAGGGCCTGCCGGCGGTGTTCGGCGGAAAATATAAAATTGGAGGGGCAAAATAAATGAGGAAAGGAATTGAATATGCGTATGCTGATTCTGGCGGCAACAGCCGCCGCCGCGACGATCGCAGCAGCCACGCCGGCACTTGCGGACAGCAACCGGGTTGAAATTCAATCTGGCGTGGGCTGGGGCAATGGGCAAAACACGCTTGGGACTATCGGCGGGCTGGTTGGCCATGATTTCAGCCTGGGTGCCGGTGCCTTCGCCGGCGCGGAAGTCTCCGTCGATAAGCAATTGGCGAGTTATTTCGACGCCGACGTCAATTTCACCGGCCGCATGGGCCTGAAACCCACCCCTAATGACAAGGTTTACGCATTGGCCGGCTATACGCTGAATGCCCAAGCCGATGCCAGCCATGTTGGCGCGGGCTGGGAGCATAGCTTTGCCGGCCCATTATTCGGCTCGCTGGAATATCGCCACTTTTTCACCACCGAAGGTATGCCAGACAGCAACCGGATGATGGCGGGCGTGGGCGTGCATTTCTAAGCAAGGAATAGCGTTAACCATCGCGGAGTTGGTTGATTGCTGAAGGGGGCGGCCCGGCAACAGGTCGCCCCCTTGTCCGCCATCGGTGCTATGCCCGGCAAGCTTTGCAGAACGCAGTGATCAGGTCGTTGTCCTTGACCCCCGGCGCGCTTTCGACACCGGACGAGGTATCGACCAGTGGCGCCCCGGTTTGGCGAATGGCTTCGGCCACATTGCCCGGGTTCAGGCCACCGGCCAGCCCCCAAGCCGCGCCTTTCCACCCCGCCAGCAGGCTCCAGTCGAAACGGAGCCCCATGCCGCCGGGGATGCTGCCCGCAGGGGTTTTGGCGTCGAACAGCACCAAGTCGGCGATGCCCGCATAGGCGGCGGCGCGGGCCACATCGTCGGCGCAGGCCACCGAGATAGCCTTCCACACCGGCAGGCCCAGCGCCGCGCGCAGTTCGCCCACGCGCGCCGGCGTTTCGCTGCCGTGGAGTTGCAACGCATCCAGCGGCGCGGCGGCGATGGCCTGCGCGATGGCGGCGTCATCGGCATCGACAAACAGCCCGACCCGCCGCACCCGCCCGGCGGCCCGCGCCGACAGCATCGCCGCCACCTCCAGCCCCACATTGCGCGGGCTGCGCGCGAAGAACACCAGCCCTATATGCGTGGCGCGCGCGGCAATCGCTGCCTCCAGCGCGTCTGGCGTGGTGATGCCGCAAATCTTTACGAGGGTGCGCAAAAGGGTAAATCCGCTTTGTTTGGGGGGCAAGAGGGGCTAATCGCCCATCGCATAGCATAACACAGGTGAAAAGATGCAAGCTCGCCCAACGTCGCTGAAATGGCGTATTACCCCCCCGGTTTTTGCAGTGCCGGCCTTGGCGGCGCTGGCTTTGTCGGCCTGTTCGGGGCCGAATTCGCTGCAACAGGCCCGCGCCGGGATCGACCAATTCCATGAAAGGTTGGACGTCGGGCAATATGATGCCATCCTGGCCGATGCTGATCCGGGGCTGACCAGTGGTTCCAGCCCGGCCAAAATTGCCGCTTTCCTGTCCGACGAACATGCGCGGCTGGGCAAGGTGATGGGCACCACGCGGCACAATTGGCGGGTGAATTACGACCCCACCGGCACCTTCACCTTGCTCAACATGACCACCCGTTTTGAACGCGGCACTGGTAACGAGGAATTCACGTTCCGCGCGGCGGGCGATCAGTTGAAACTGTCGGGTTATCAGCTGATCATCAAGGATGGCCCGGGCAAATAGACCGTTTAGGGGGCCAGTTCAAATTCCACATTGACGCTGGCGGTGAGCGACACCTCGCCGGCGGCGACGGGGGTGGGGGCGCTGGCGGCGTTCATCGCCATGGCGCGAAAGACCGGCAGCGGGTTATAGCCGCCGCCCTCGCTGATCGAAACAATCCGCGCGACGTGCAGCCCGGCAGCACGCGCATACAGATCGGCGCGGGCGCGGGCAGTTTTGATCGCGGCGAGGCGGGCCTCATCCTGCGCGGCATCTGGTTGATCAACGCCAAAACTGGGTCCGTTGATGTTGTTCGCGCCCGCATCCACCAGCGCATCAATCACCCGCCCCAGACGCGGCAGATCCCGGTCACGCACCGACACCTGATTGCTGGCGGTGTAGCCGGTGATGCGCGGCTGGCTGTCATCGCCGGGGCCACGGTTGGCATAGGCGGGGTTGAGGTTCAGCTCGCTGGTCTGGATGTCGCGTTCTGCAATACCGGCGGCCTTCAGTGCGTCTATCACGCGGTTCATGGCCGCTGCGTTGGCGGCCATGGCCCCGGCGGCAGTGCGGGCCGTGGTGGCAACCCCGGCTGAAATGCTGGCGATATCGGGTGCGCGGGTCGATTTCCCCTCTGCCGATAGCGTCAGCAAGGTATCGCCGGGGGCGATTTTGGGGGCATCGGCCGCAAGGGCGGCGCCCGGCGCGGCATAGAGCGCGGCAATCAGCACAGGCATCAGCGAAAAGCGGGGGCGGATCATCGCGGGTTCTCCTTGGAACGTATCGATGATGTGGCCCTGCGATACTTGCGGATTGCTGAATGGCGTTAGGGGGTTAGGCCTTTTTCCATCACCACCAGTTCCAGCCCGGTGTTCGGCACCGGGAAGGGGCGGCGTTCGCCTGTCAAGCCATAGCCGCGCCGCTGGTAATAGGCGATGAGCTCGCTGCGGCGCGACACCACCGTCATTTCGATGGCGTTGGCGCCGAGGATCTCGCGCGCGCAAGCCTCGGCCCGGGCCAGCAGCGTCCGGCCCAGCCCTCCGGCTTGGCAAGCGGGCGAAACGCACAGCAGGCTCAGATAGGCGCGCGAATCATCCAAATCGGTCAACGCCACGCAGCCGACCAGCGCCGTGCCATCGGTGGCCAGAATAAACCGCTGGTCCGGCGCGGCGATCATCGCGGAGAGTTCCTCCACGGTGATGCGTTCGCCCTCGATATAATCGGCCTCATGCGTCCAGCCGGCGCGGGCCGCGTCTCCGCGATATCCGCTCTCGATCAAGGCCTTTAACGCCGGCACATCGCTGGCTTCGGCAAAGCGGAAATCCACGGTCATGCGTTACAGCGTGGCCTCGATGGCGCGGGCGGCGGCGACGGGGTCCTCGGCGCGGGAGATAGGCCGGCCAATCACCAGCACGCTGGCGCCGGCGTCACGCGCCTCTCGCGGGGTGACGATGCGTTTCTGGTCGCCCGCCTTGGCAAGCGGGTCAGCCAACCGAAGCCCCGGAACCACAAAGAAGCCGTCCTTCCACTGCCGATGGACCGCGCCCACCTCGTGCCCCGAACAGACGATGCCATCGAGCCCCGCTTGGTGCGCCAGATCGGCCAGACGCAAGGCCTGATCGAAGGGCGAGCCGCCCACACCCGTAGCGGCCAGATCGCCCGCATCCAGACTGGTCAGCACGGTGACGGCGACCACCTTGGTATGCTCGCCCGCGGCGGCCTTGGCGTCCTCCATCATCGCGCGGCCGCCCGCGGCGTGGATGGTGACGATCGCCGGTTGCAGCACATGGATCGCCTGCATAGCGGCGGCCACGGTATTGGGGATGTCATGCAGTTTCAGATCGAGGAAGATCGGCAGGCCAATCTTGGCGATCTCATGCACGCCATGCGCGCCGTGGGCGCAAAAGAATTCCAGCCCCAGCTTCAGCCCGCCGACATGGCCCTTGACCTTGCGCGCCAAAGCCTCGGCGGCGTCCAGATGCGGCAGGTCCAGCGCGAGGTAGATGGGGTTATGGTGCATTTTGGCCCTCAGCGTGGGGTGGGTTTTCGCCGATACCGGCGTGATCATCGGCGGTGTGCGGCGCCAGCGGCGGCGTGGGCATCGCCGCCCGCACCGAATTTTCCAGCGACGCGATACGGCGTTTCAGCCGCCAACGGCTGGCCTTTGACAGCAGCCACATCGGCAGCAGACCGGCCAGAAAGAACGCGACGGCGATGATGCCCACCGGCCAATCGACCGCCAGATCGCCCAGACCTTTGGGCGACAGGATGACGGGCACCGGTGTCAGGTTCAGCATGATGAATGTCACCAGCAATGCCGCTATCACGACCCAAAAAATGGTGCGAATGATCTGCATTGTTGCCCGTCCTCCTTCATCGTTCCCGCGCATGGTAGGGCCGATTGGCGCCCAAGGGAAGGGTGGTTAAGCCCCAAAGACTCTGGCGAAAATCGTGTCCACCGCCTTGAAGTGATAGGCGAGGTCGAATTTCTCAGCGAGTTCGGCGGGGGATACCTTGGCGGCCACCTCCGGGTCGGCGCTGAGCAGGTCCAGCAAGGACAGCGCGCCGTCCGATTCCCACACCTTCATCGCGTTGCGCTGGACGAGGCGGTAGCTATCCTCGCGGCTGATCCCGGCCTGCGTCAAGGCCAGCAGCACCCGGCCCGAATGGACCAAACCGCCCATGCGGTCGAGGTTCTTCATCATCCGTTCGGGGTAAATCAGCAGCTTGTCGATCACGCCCGTAAGGCGGGCCAGCGCGAAGTCCAGCGTGATGGTGGCGTCAGGCCCGATGAACCGTTCCACCGAGGAATGCGAGATGTCGCGTTCATGCCACAGCGCGACGTTCTCCAGCGCGGGGGTCACGGCGCTGCGGACGACGCGGGCCAAACCCGTCAAGTTCTCGGTCAGGATCGGGTTGCGTTTGTGCGGCATGGCGCTGGAACCCTTTTGCCCCGGCGCGAAATATTCCTCGGCCTCCAGAACCTCGGTGCGTTGCAGGTGGCGGATTTCGATGGCGAGGCGCTCGATGCTGCTGGCGATCACCCCCAGCGTGGCGAAATACATCGCGTGGCGGTCGCGGGGGATGACCTGTGTGGAGACCGGTTCTACGCTGAGGCCCATCTTGGCGGCGACATATTCCTCCACCGCGGGATCAACATTGGCGAAGGTGCCGACGGGGCCGGATATCGCGCAGGTGGAAATTTCGGCGCGGGCGGCGATCAGGCGCGCCTTGCAACGATCGAATTCGGCATAGGCCTGCGCGAGTTTCAGGCCGAATGTAGTGGGTTCGGCGTGGATGCCGTGGCTGCGGCCAATCGTTGGCGTGTGCTTGTGCTCCATCGCGCGGCGCTTGATGGCGGCCAGCAGCGCGTCGAGGTCCGCCAGCAATAGATCGCTGGCATGGACCAATTGCACGTTCAGCGCGGTGTCGAGCACGTCGCTGCTGGTCATGCCCTGGTGCATGAAGCGGGCTTCCTCGCCCACCTGTTCCGCCACCCAGGTGAGGAAGGCGATGACGTCGTGCTTGGTGACGGCCTCGATGGCGTCGATGGCGGCGACGTCGATCTTGGGATTTGTTGCCCACCATGCCCAGAGGGCCTTGCCGGCGCTGGCGGGGACGACGCCCAGCTCGCCCAGCTTGTCGGTGGCGTGGGCCTCGATCTCGAACCAGATTTTGAAGCGGGCTTCCGCCTCCCAAATGGCGGCCATCTGCGGGCGGGAATAACGGGGGACCATGATCGACTCCGATGTAACTGTTGCGGAGCCGCTAGGGGGAGGGGGGCGGAATGGCAAGGGGGAGTGCTTATCGAGGCCTTTGCATATGCCGCATCCATTTGCGAACCCAATACGCCACAAAGAAATAAAATGTGAATGTGAACGCCGGGATTTGCCAGAAAGACCCGCTGTTGTCCTCATGCAGCGAATGAGTAAACACGAAAACGATAAGCCCCGGCGTAATGAGGTATCCGGCCAATCGGGGAACAGGGCCGCCGACATGGCCATCAAGCACACTAAAAAACGCAAAGGCACCTAGGACAGTCAAAATCAAAGCGATAATTAGGGGGAAGGCTAGGGCATTGAGGCGGTCTTTCATATCAGCCCCTTGGCCTTCAGCGACACTGAACCTTCCTTGCCGATGATGACGTGGTCGTGGACCTCGACGCCCAGCAGGCGGCCGGCTTCGGCGATGCGGTTCGTGATCTGGATGTCGGCGCGGCTGGGCTCGGGATTGCCAGAGGGGTGGTTGTGGACGATGATCAGTGCCGCCGCCCCCAGATCCAGCGCGCGGCGGATCACCTCGCGCGGGTGGATGGCGGCCTCGTCGATGCTGCCATCCGCCACATGTTCGTCGCGGATCAGGCGGTTCTTGGTGTCGAGGTACAGCACCCGCACCCGCTCCACCGTCAGATGCGCCATGTCGATGGTTAGATAATCCAGCAAGGCCTGCCACGAGGCCAGCACCGGCAGGCTGGATGCCTGCGTCCGTGCAAACCGCCGCGCCGCCACCGCCACAATGCGGAACGCCGCCGCCGAGGTCTCGCCCATGCCGGGGTGCTGGGCCAGCGCGCTGGGGTCGGCGTTGAACACCCCCGCCAGACTGCCGAACCGCGACAATAGGGTGCGGGCGATGGGCTTGGTATCCTTGCGCGGGATGGCGGTCATCAGCAGATATTCAATGACCTCGTGATCGGCGAGGGCCTCCGCGCCGCCCTCCAGCAGGCGTTTGCGCAGGCGGGAACGGTGGCCGGATGGGTCGTTGCCGGTGTCGGCGGGTTTTTGTGCGGCGCGGGCGGGGGCAGGGGGCGTGTCTGCCGCAAACATCTGCCCCATTGCTACCTCGCGCAGGCGCAGATCACCCTTGCCACCAGCCTTGGTTTCCAGCCCGCTGCCCTGCGGGGGGAATAGGTCGTTGTTATTCAAACCTGCTTCCCTTGCGACACCGAAAGCTTGGCCGCATCATTGCGCGCCGACGCCCCAGACGCAAGCGCGTTTAAAGCCCCGCCTCCGACGGGCGTAGCAGTCCGCATAAATAGCCACTAAGTGGCAAGGCGTAGATGCGACTTTCGGCGCGGTTGACTCATCAAACCAGCCTACCTAAAGGGGCACCGCTATCGAGCCTGCCGCCGCAAGGGGGATATGGTGCGATGGCGCTTATGTGTGGCCGGCTCGCTGGTGGCGCATGGGCGATTTTGCCAAGTCTGGCGCGGGTCCTGCGCTTGTCTGGCCTGATTGGGGGTTTCGCTTTGGGAAATTCGGCTGACGGCGGTGGGGAAGACCTCGACCGGCGGATTGCCGAAACCGAGGCAAAACACGTCCCCACGCCGCCCTCGGCAGAGGAGCGCGCGGAGAATCAGGGCTGGGCGATGGGGGTGGACTTCGTAGGCGTGGTGCTGATTTCGGCGTTTATCGGCTGGGCGATTGATCGCTGGGCCGGGAGTGCCGGGATTTGGACTGGGCCCTGGGCGATGATCGTGTTCCTTATGCTGGGCTTTGCGGCTGGCGTGCGGAATGTGATGCGGTTGGCCAAATCCGATACGGGGCTTGGCGGTGACGCGGGCGCCGGTGCAAAGCCCGCCAAACCGGCTTTGTATGACGATGAGGACGACTAGGTTTTTGCGCAGGCTTCGGCCTGAATTTGACTACGTATTTTTGAGGTAGGGGCACGATGGCAAACCCGATGGAACAGTTCAAGGTCGAGACTTTGCACCCGATGCAAGTCGCGGGCTATGATGTTTCGTTCACCAATTCGTCGGCTTGGATGCTGGTGGCTTTGGCTGTGATCTCGATTTTCCTGTTCGTCGGCACGGCGCGGCCCCAACTGGTGCCCGGCCGCTGGCAGGCCGCTGTCGAGTATCTTTACAGCTTTGTGTGCAAGATCATGGATGAAAACGTCGGGCCGGAAGGCCGCCGTTTCGTGCCCTTGGTGTTCAGCGTTTATATTTTTGTGCTGGCCTGCAACCTGCTTGGCCTGATCCCATGGGTGGGGGCATTTACGCCAACCAGTCACATCTCGGTGACGCTGGGCCTTGCGCTGATCGTGTTTATCACGGTTTGCATCGTTGGATTTGCCCGTCACGGGTTTCACTTTTTCTCGCTTTTCTGGCCGCACGGTGTGAATCCAGTGATTGGAATTCTCGTGTTCGCGATTGAAGTGTTGAGCTTTTTGTCGCGCCCTTTCACGTTGGCCATTCGACTTTTCGCCAACATGACGGCAGGGCACGTTCTGCTAAAGGTGTTCGGAACTTTCGTGATTACGCTGGGCGCCTTTGGGGCGCTGCCCTATGTGTTCGGCGTGGTGCCGCTGGCGGTTTCTATCACACTTACCGCGCTTGAGCTGCTGATCGCGGTTGTTCAGGCATATGTTTTCGCGCTGCTCGCCTCGCTCTATCTGAACGATGCGATCAATCTTCACTGAGCATTTTGTCTCATTTTTCTAAAAGAAGGGGTTTTTAACATGGATCCAGCATCTGCACGGCTCATCGCCGCTGGTCTCGCTGCTATTGGTGCCGGTCTTGCCGCTATCGGTGTGGGCTCGATCTTCGGTCAGTACCTGAACGGCGTTGTTCGCAACCCCGAAGCCGACGCCAAGCTGGGTGGCCGCCTGATCTTCGGCTTCGCCGTGACTGAGGCTCTTGGTCTGATCGCCGGCCTGGTCGCGCTGGTGCTTGCCTTCACCAAGTAAAAACAACTGGCGGGCGGTGGGCGTGATGCCTGCCGCCTGTCCAGCTGAGACTATCCGCGTGCTATATTTGGCCGCATGCCATATTCTGGTACGCCATTTTTCGCCGCCAACAATCGCTTGGGAGCCCGGCCGTAATGCCTCAGTTTGATTTCGCTCATGTGTTCTGGCCGCAAGTCTCCTGGCTCGCGGTGTGTTTCATCGTGCTGTATTTCGGCATCGTCGGCTTGACGGTGCCCAAGCTGGGCAAGGTGATGGAAACGCGTGAGGCCAAGGTCGCCGGCGATATCGCCGCCGCCAAGGCCGCCAAGGCCACCGCCGACGAAACCGAGCTGCGTTACACCGCCGAGGTAGAGGCCGCCCGCGCAAAATCCCGCGAGCAAATCACCGAGGCCAAGCTGCACGCCACCCGCGCCAGCGAACAACGCCTCGCCGTCGCCCACGAAGCGACCGACGGACTTATTCACGCCGCAGAGGGCCGCATCGCCACCGCCGTCGCCAACGCCGAAAAGGCGCTGCACGATGTGGTTGCGGAGAGCGCTGCCGCCATTATCGCCCGCGTTTCAGGTGGGCAGCCCGCTATGGAGGTCGTCCACGACGCCATCAAAGCGCGCGGGGGCCTGTAAGGGGTATTTATGATCGATCTGTTCACCCTAGCCGCCGCTGCCACCCCCGAAGCCGAACCACGCCTGCTGGGCCTTGATGCCGAGGGCTGGGTCTATGTTGGCATCACGATCTTTTTCGCCATCGCGATCTTCTATGCCAAGGCGCATTTGAAGGTTCGCGATGTACTCGACGCGCATATCGCCAATGCCAGCAAGGCGCTGGACGACGCCGCCGCCATCCGCGCCGAGGCGGAAACCTATCTGGCCGAGGCCAAGGCCAAGCTGGAGGCCTCTACCCGCGACGCTGCTCAAATGCTGCACCAAGCTGGTGTGGAAGCCGATGTTCTGATCGCCAAGGCGGAAAAAGACACGGCGGACATCATCGCGCGCCGCGAAAAGATGGCGCATGAAAAGATTGCCACCGCCGAACGCGCCGCCGTTGAGCAATTGCGGATGCGTGCCGGTACGGCTGCCATTGGCACCGCCGGTGACGTTATCGCCAAATCACACGATGCCGGCGCCGATCAGTCGCTGGTGGACGAGGCGATCGCCGCGCTTTAATACTGTACGTTTAAGGATTAAGGGGCCCGGCGGTTTGCATAGACCGCCGGGCCTTTTGCTGTCTCAGAAGTTGTTTTTGGCCTCGCGCAGCGCTGCGAAAGTGGCCACATCGTCGCCCGAACCCCAACGTGCCTGAACACCCGCATCATCGGCGCGCAGGAAGGGGTTGGTGGCGAGTTCGCGCGCCAAGCCAAAGGGCACGGTGGGTTCATTCCTGGCCCGGCGCGCGGTGATTTCCTCGGCATAGGCGGCCAGCGCCGCGTTCTCCGGGTCGGCGTGAACGGCAAAGCGCGCGTTGCTGGCGGTATATTCATGCGCGCAGTACAGCGTGGTTTCGCCCGGCAGAGCCTTTAGGCGCTGAAGGCTGGTCCAGAATTGCTGCGGCGTACCCTCGAACATGCGGCCACAGCCCAGCGCGAACAGCGAATCGCCAACGAAGGCGACCCCTGACTCTGGGCCGGCGTCTGGCAGATAATAGGCGATGTGGCCCAAGGTGTGCCCGCCGACGTTGATCACCTGCGCCGCAAAGGCCCCCAGATGGACCGTATCGCCCTGATCAACCGTGTGATCGACAGCGGCGATTTTGGCGGCATCGCCCGCTGGCGCGGTGACGGAGCAACCTGTTGCGGCCTTGATCGCCTCATTCCCGCCGGCGTGGTCGGGGTGCCAGTGGGTGTTCCAGATTTGGGTTATCTTCCAGCCCTTGGCGGCCGCCTCGCGCAGATAGGCGTCGGCGTCGGGGGTGTCGATGCAGGCGGTCTCGCCGCTGGCGGGGTCGTGGATGAGGAAGCCGTAATTGTCGTCAAGGCAGGCGAATTGGTGAATTTGCAGGGTCATTGGGGCCTCTGTGTGATCGGGAGGGAGAGTATGCGCCTATGTGCGCTTGGCGGCTACCACTTCATGGATTTGCCGCGTCAGTTCGTTGTTGATGGCGATCAGCTTGTGCAGCTGCTCGGTGATTTCCAGCAGGGCCTCGGCATCCTTGAAGGTTTGATAGGCCTGTTTGTCGGAAGCCGCAGCCTGCACCTTTTGCCCGACCATGATGATCGACAACAGCACCAGTTGCAAGAAGGTCTGCGCGATCCACGAAATCAGCGTGGCGACGCCGCCGTGGATCGCCTCTGGCAGGCTGATCAGAGTCAGTATGGTGAAGGCATAGGCGCACCACATCGTGCCGACGCCATTGGTGATTTTCACCGCCAGCCAGCCGTTGAACCCGGTGTGTTCCGCCTGGGTGGTGGGCACACCTTCTGATTTGCGGGCCGCGGCGCGGGGGTGCTGGGTCATATGGGCTTGGGTCCTATTCATAATTTACGTTGCGGCGTAGCGGACGGCCCCGGCGGATGGCGAAGGCGGTTTTGTGCGGCAGGCGGATTTCAAACCGGCGCAGTTCGGCGCGGCAATCGGCATCGCCTAGCTTGGCGGCGCGGCGCAGCCATGTGCGATAGCCGGTGAGGTCGCGGCGGTTGAAGGCATCCATTGCGAGGTGTTGCGCGCCGTTTGCGTCGCCCATGCGATAGGCTCTGTAATTCAACCCAACTCCGCTGAAGCCATCCAAAATGCGGCCGCCTAAGGGTAATTCATTGGCAAGTTCAGTCATCGCCATAGTGTTGCGCCGGAGCGCAAGATGCCAAACAATCGGCATCCGAAAGCCAATCCCGTGGTTGCTTTCGATATTCCAATACCTTTCCAAGAGCCGATCCGCGTCCACCATGTCGGCCGGTATGCGCGAAGCCACCGCCGCTTTCAACCCGCGCAAGCAAAAGCCCGTCCGGATCGCTCCGGACGGGCTTTGTAAATATGCCAAAGGTGGGGGGCTGGGGGTGTAACACCCCCAGAAACCTTCGCTTTAGTCTTTCTTAGCCTTCAGCGCGGCGCCGAGGATGTCGCCCAGCGAAGCGCCGGCATCCGAGGAACCATACTGCTCAACAGCCTGCTTTTCTTCAGCCAGCTGATGCGCCTTGACCGAGAAGCTGGGCTTCTTGGAACGGTCGAAGCCGGTGACCATGGCGTCGAACTTCTGACCGACCTGGAAACGGTCGGGGCGTTGTTCGTCGCGGTCGCGGCCGAGGTCGCTGCGCTTGATAAAGCCGGTGGCGCCGTCGTCGCCAGCCTGCACTTCAAGGCCGCCATCGCGCACTTCGAGGATGGTGACCGTCACCACTTCGCCGCGCTTCAACGTGCCCGAGGTCGAGGCAGCAACGCCGCCAGCCGCCGGAGCGCCCTTTTCAAGCTGCTTCATGCCGAGCGAGATGCGCTCCTTCTCCACGTCCACGTCGAGCACGACGGCCGAAACCATCTCACCCTTGCGGTGCAGAGCCAGCGCGTCTTCGCCCGAGATGCCCCAGGCGATGTCCGACATGTGAACCATGCCGTCGACGTCGCCGTCCAGACCGATGAACAGGCCGAATTCGGTGGCGTTCTTGACTTCGCCCTCGATGGTGGAACCAACCGGGTGCTTGTCGGCGAAGGCTTCCCATGGGTTCTGCTGGGCCTGCTTCAGGCCGAGGCTGATGCGGCGCTTGTCCGAATCGACCTCCAGAACCAGCACGTCGACTTCTTGGCTGGTCGAAACGATCTTGCCGGGGTGGACGTTCTTCTTGGTCCAGGACATTTCCGAAACGTGGACAAGGCCTTCGATGCCGGCTTCCAGTTCGACAAAGGCGCCATATTCGGTGATGTTGGTGACAACGCCGTGCAGCTTGGCGCCCACGGGATACTTGGCGATGACGCCTTCCCACGGATCGCTCTCCAGCTGCTTCATGCCCAGGCTGATGCGCTGGGTGTCCTGATTGATGCGGACGATCTGCACCTTGACCTCGTCGCCGATGGCGATGACTTCGCTGGGGTGGTTGACGCGCTTGTAGCTCATGTCGGTGACATGCAGCAGGCCGTCGATACCGCCGAGGTCAACGAAGGCACCGTAATCGGTGATGTTCTTGACGGTGCCGACGATGATCTGGCCCTCGGTCAGGTTCAGGATCAAGCCGCTGCGCTGTTCGGCGCGGGTTTCTTCCAGAACGGCGCGGCGGCTGACGACGATGTTGCCACGGCGGCGATCCATCTTCAGGATCTGGAACGGCTGCGGCATGTCCATCAGGGGCTGCACATCGCGCACGGGGCGGATGTCAACCTGGCTGCCGGGCAGGAAGGCCACGGCGCCGTCGAGGTCAACGGTGAAGCCGCCCTTGACGCGGCCGAAGATCACGCCTTCGACGCGCTTGCCTTCGCCAAATTCATTCTCCAGCTTGTCCCAAGCGGCTTCGCGGCGGGCGCGATCGCGGGACAGCATGGCTTCGCCGTCGGAATTTTCAACGCGGTCAACGTAAACCTCGACCTCATCGCCGACCGAAAGGCCGTGGGGCTGACCCGGCATGGCGAATTCGCGCAGGGCCACGCGGCCTTCGCTTTTCAGGCCAACGTCGATGACGGCCTTGTCGTTTTCAATGGCGGTAACGGTGCCCTTGACCACGCGGCCTTCAAAGCCGCCATCGGCTTCGCCGCCAAGGGATTCGTTCAAAAGGGCCGCGAAATCGTCGCGGGTTGGGCTGCTCATGGATTGGTATCCTGCTCTAACATTTCCGGCCAAGCGGTTGTATCCGCCGGTCTTTCTCCGCGCTGACACCATGCCAGACACGGGCCAAAGGGCCGATCCGCCACGCGGGCCTTATGCCCGCACAGCATCCGTCGAAGCCTAAGCCTTTCGGGACGCGCCGCGCATAGGCGGCTGCGTGGCAAATAGCAAGGATTTTGGGGGCTATCAGAGGATATGTTAGCCGCCCACGACCAGACGTCGCACGCCACGAATGCGGACAGGGCGCGAGTGTCCAGGGATGTCGCGAGCCAGGGGGCAAATGCGAAAATCGCCATAGAGATCGGGCGAGTTCCATGTTTGCCGGTCTAGCGGCGGTGGAAGGGCCGTCATATCCTCATCATACATATGCACGACGCGGTGCGTGCCGATGATCCAAATACGCCGGACACCGGAGCCATTGGCGATAACATAACGCCCATGAACCCAATAGCAGGCGTATTCATGGGGATGTTGGGGCATGTCGCTGTCGGCCAGCGCTGGCACGGCGAACATAATCACCCCAAGGGCTGTTGCAATCATGCGCAACATATCACCTCTGGCCTGCCAAAAAGGTGACTCTATTCCTTGTGAAGCCATTCGTCCACGACGCCTACCGCCGCCGCCACCGCTTCGTCCACGTCCAGCGCCGAGGTGTCGATCAGCACCGCGCCCGGAGCCCGCACCAAGGGGGCCGATGCGCGGGTGCGGTCGCGCTCGTCGCGGGCCTGTAGATCGGCGGTAATGTCGGCTAGCGTGACCTCGCGGCCTGCGCTGCGCATCTCGGCGAACCTGCGCCCGGCGCGCACGGCGAGCGACGCATCGACGAACAGCTTCACGTCGGCGTCAGGGGCGATGACGGTGGCGATGTCGCGCCCGTCCAGCACCGCGCCACCGGCCTGCAAGGCGAAGGCGCGCTGGCGTTCATACAGCGCCGCGCGGACAGCGGGATGGACCGACACGCGGCTGGCGAGGCCGCCCGCTGCCTCGCTGCGCAGGTCTGGGTCCGCCAACAGCGCGTCTGGGAAGGCGCAGGCGGCCAAGGCATCACCTTCGGCATCGGGGTTGCCGTGGTTCAGCGCCACCTGCCAGCCCACGGCCCGGTACAACAGCCCGGTATCCAGATGCGGCAGGCCGTAGAGCGCCGCCAGCCAGCGGGCGATGGTGCCCTTGCCGCTGGCGGTGGTGCCGTCGATGGCGATAATCATTGGCCTGCGCTCAGGCTGGCCAGCAGCGCCAGGAAGTTCGGGAAGCTGGTGGCGATGGGGCTGGTGTCGTCCACCATCACCCCTTTGCGAGAGGCGAGGCCGGCGACACCCATGCTCATGGCGATGCGGTGGTCGAGGTGGGTGGTGACAGCCAAGCCATCGGGTGTGCCGGGCAGGGGATCGCCGCCGCTGCCGTCGATGATCAGGCCGTCCTCGGTTTCCGTGACGCGCGCGCCGGCGAGGGTCAGCGCCTGCGCCATGGCGGTCAGGCGGTCGGATTCCTTGACGCGCAGTTCTTCCAGCCCGCGTGTGACGGTGCGGCCCTGCGCCAGCGCGGCGGCGACGAACAGCACCGGAAATTCGTCGATCATCGATGGCGCGTGGGCCGGGTCAACATCAATGCCCGTCAGCATCGAGTGCCGCACGCGCAGGTCCGCCACCGGCTCGCCGCCGACTTCGCGGGGGGCTATTTCCTCGATGGAGCCGCCCATTTGGCGCAGCACGGTGATCAGCGCGGCGCGGGTGGGGTTGAGGCCGACGTTCTGGATGGTGATGTCGCTGCCCGGCACGATCAGCCCCGCGACAATGAAAAACGCGGCGGAGGAGGGGTCGCAGGGGACGACGATGGTTTGGGGTTTCAGCACCGCCTCGCCGCGGATGCGGATGATGCGGGTGCCGTCATTTTCGGTTTCCACCGTCAAATCCGCGCCGAATCCCCTCAGCATGCGTTCGCTATGGTCGCGGGTGGCGATGGGCTCGATGACGGTGGTGGTGCCGGGGGTGTTGAGACCCGCCAGCAAAATGGCGCTTTTGACCTGCGCGCTGGCGACCGGCAGGCGGTAGGTGATCGGCACGGCGGGCTGGGCGCCCTTCAGCATCAGGGGCAATGTTCCGCCAGGGCTGGAGGTGATCTGCGCGCCCATTTGGCTGAGCGGATCGATCACCCGGCCCATCGGGCGGCGCGACAGGCTGGCGTCGCCGGTGAAGGTCGCGGTGATGGCGTGGCTAGCGATCAGCCCCATCAGCAGCCGTGTCGAGGTGCCCGAATTGCCCATATCCAGCGCGGCCTGCGGTTGCAGCAGCGCGCCGACGCCGACGCCGTGAATCCGCCATTCGCCATCAGCCTGACGTTCGATCTGCGCCCCCATCGCCCGCATGGCGGCGGCGGTGGACATGACGTCCTCACCCTCCAGCAGGCCCGTCACGCGGCTTTCCCCCACCGCCAGCGCCGACAGCATCAACGAACGATGGCTGATCGATTTGTCGCCCGGAACGCGGATGGTGCCCGACAGCGGGCCGGGGGCGGTGAAATGGTGGGGGGCGGGTGTTGCGGCGGCAGACACTATGATATTTCCTGTAAAAGGGGGCGTAAGCGCGGCGGCTTTTGACAGCGCGGGCGCACTATGGCAAGGCGCGCGGCGCGTGAAGCTGGCCGCCAAGGCGTTTATCCTGCGGCCCGCTTTGTCATCCGGTGTTTCAGCCTCCGCCCGCGCGGGGGAGGTCTGCCCAAATTTACGTGAGGAATAGCATGGTTAAGCCAGAGTGGGGACAGAAGCAAAGCTGCCCGAAATGCGGCACACGCTTCTATGATCTGGGCAAGGGCGAGCCAGCCACTTGCATCGATTGCGGATATTCGTGGACGCCCGAGCCGGTGCTGAAGTCGAAGCAGCCGATCCCCTATGAGGAGATCCAGAAGGAGAAGGCCATCGAGACCGCCGATGGCGATCTGGCCGAAGAGGATCTGGACATCGACGACGACGGCGATTCGCCCGACAACGATGTTGACCTTGGTGGTGACGAGGATCTGGGCGTCGCAGCCCATGACGAGGACGTGCCCGAAGTTTGATGATTTAGGTTGAATTTCCCTCTTGCCAAGCGGACGAGGCGCTCTTAAAGGGGCGCCTCCCAGCCGCAAGGTGAGGGGGAAACCTAAGCCTTTCGGGGCTCGGTTTGGCCGGAAACGGCGTTTTGATGATCTGTATGGGGCCTTAGCTCAGCTGGGAGAGCGCCTGCATGGCATGCAGGAGGTCAGCGGTTCGATCCCGCTAGGCTCCACCAGATCTTCAAGCGTTTTTGTCGGTGAAGTTTGAGAAAATCGGGGCATGCCCCCAAAGCTGGTCGGCGAGGTTTCGCCCACCGGCTTTTTTCGCGTTTATGGCGCGTATGGTGTTTAAGGTGTTGGCGCATGTTTGATAGCCTGTCAGACCGCCTCGGCGGTGTCTTTGATAAACTCCGTGGGCGCGGCGCGCTGAAGGAGCAGGACGTCCGCGATGCCATGCGCGAGGTGCGGATCGCGCTGCTGGAGGCCGATGTCGCCTTGCCGGTGGTGCGCCGTTTCATTGATTCGGTGACCGAACAGGCTGTTGGCCAGAACGTGCTGCGATCGGTCACGCCGGGCCAGCAGGTCGTCAAGATCGTCAACGATGCGCTGGTCGCAATGCTGGGCGGGGCCGAAGAGGCCGGGCTGGATCTGAATGCCGCGCCGCCGGTGGTGATCATGATGGTCGGCCTGCAAGGTTCGGGCAAGACCACGACCACCGCCAAGCTGGCCAAAATGCTGCGCGAAAAGCACGGCAAGAAGGTGCTGATGGCGTCGCTGGACGTCAATCGCCCCGCCGCGCAGGCGCAGCTCGCCGTGCTGGGCGAGCAGATTGATGTCGCCACGCTGCCGATCATTGCAGGTCAAACCCCCACCGCCATTGCCGAGCGCGCGCTGAACGCCGCGAAGCTGCAGGCTGTGGATGTGCTGCTGCTGGATACGGCGGGCCGTCTGCACGTCGATACGCAATTGATGGACGAGATGAAGGCGGTTGCCGCGATCTCTCGCCCGAAAGAAACGCTGCTGGTTGTCGATTCGCTGACCGGGCAGGATGCGGTCAACGTCGCGCAGAGCTTCGGGCAAGAGGTTGAGCTGACCGGTGTGATCCTCACCCGGATGGACGGCGATGCGCGCGGCGGTGCGGCTTTGTCGATGCGCGCCGTCACCGGCAAGCCGATCAAATTTGCCGGCACCGGCGAAAAACTGGACGCCATTGAACCCTTCCGCCCGGACCGGGTCGCGGGCCGTATCCTCGGCATGGGCGATGTCGTCAGTCTGGTCGAAAAGGCCGCCGCCTCGGTCAATGCCGAGGACGCCGAGAAGATGGCCGCGCGCATGGCCAAGGGTCAGTTCGACATGAACGACCTGCGCAGCCAGCTGCGGCAGATGCAGAAGATGGGCGGGCTGGGCATGTTGGCGGGGATGATGCCCGGCATGAAAAAGGCGCAGGCCGCGATGGCCGCCAGCGGCATGGACGACAAGGTTCTGCTGCATATGGACGCGATCATCGGGTCGATGACGCCGAAAGAGCGCGCCAAGCCCGAACTGCTGAACGCCAAGCGCAAGATCCGCATCGCCAAGGGCAGCGGCACGCAGGTTCAGGACGTTAACAAGATCATCAAGATGCACCAGGAAATGGAGCGCACGATGAAGCAGATCCGCAAGATGGGGGGCTTGAAGGGCCTCGCCGCGATGTTCGGGTCTGGCGGAATGGGCGGCGGTGCGGCTGGCTTGCCCGGCGGCATGCCGGGGCTCGGCGGGGGCATGGGCAGCTTGCCCGGCCTCGGCGGTTCTGGCGGTATGGGTGGCGGCCCTGATTTATCCAAGTTTTTGAAGAAATAGTTTTAAATAATTGATAGGAAGGTACTAAAATGGCAGTTTCTCTTCGTCTTTCGCGTGGTGGTTCCAAGAAGCGTCCTTATTACAAGGTCGTTGTTGCCGACGCCCGCAGCCCCCGCGATGGTAATTTTCTGGAGCAGGTGGGCACCTACAACCCCTTGCTGGCCAAGGATGATGAAAACCGCGTGCGTCTGGTGGAAGACCGCGTGAAGTACTGGCTGGGCGTTGGCGCGCAGCCGACCGACCGCGTCGCGCGTATGCTCGACAAGGCCGGCATCAAGGAGCGCGCCGCCACCAACAACCCGAACAAGTCCGTCCCCGGCAAGAAGGCCAAGGAGCGCGCTGAAGACAAGGCCAGCAAGGCCGCCGAGGCTATCGAAGCCGCAGAAGCCGCCAAGCTTGCCGAAGCCGAAGCCCGCGAGGCCGCCAAGGCTGCTGCTGCCGAGGCCGCCGCTGCCCCGGCTGTTGTGGAAGAGGCACCTGCCGCTGAAGTCGCCGCTGAGGAAGCCCCTGCTGCTGAAGCTGCACCTGAGGCTTGATCCCGCGCGTGGCAAATCCTGATCTCCCCGCCAGCCGCCAAGTCGTTTTGGCCGCCGTCATGTCGGCGCATGGGTTGGCGGGCGAGGTGAGGCTGAAGCTGTTTGGTGAGGGCGCGAGCGGCTTAAAACGCTACCGCGCCTTTTCCTATGCCGGCGGTTCGCTGACGGTCACCTCCCTGCGCGATGACGGCAAGGGCGGGGCGATTGCGCGCTTCGTGGAAATTGCCGACCGTACCGCCGCCGAAAAACTGCGCGGGTCTGTGCTGACCGTGCCGCGTTCCGCCATGCCGCCGCTGGCGCCGGGCGAGTATTATCACGCGGATTTGCTGGGGCTGCCGGCGGTGTCGCTGGGCGGTGAGGCGCTGGGCGTGGTGGTCGCGGTGGAGAATTTTGGCGCGGGCGACATTATCGAGATCGAACGCCCCGATAAAAAGCGTTTCATGGTGCCACTGCGCAGCGAAGCCGTGCCTGAGTGGGATGAGGCGCGGGTGGTGGTGGCGGACGGCTGGGCGGAGGGCTAGGCGATGGGGGCGCTGCTCTTATTGGTTGTTTTCTTATTCGCGTTTGGCGTCGTGTATGTGGCCATTCCAAGAATAATTGCTCGATGCCTGAATCGTCTATGGCCATCGGCACCGACATGGAAATTTGATTTATCGTTTGAACTCATCATCATTTCACTGATGGCGATGGGGATATGTTTCATATTCAATAGGATGCACGCAGCAGAATTGGCGTATGTCGCCGAAACCGGCGAGGGCAATGTTGGTGGCAACTTCATGCAGAAGTTTGTGGTCGTCTTAGTGAATGCAATTGGATTTCCTTTCTGCCTCTGGTCTGGATTCTCAGAGCGTCCATCTCGTAATGATGATGCCAAGGTCGAAGAATGACCTTCGCGGCCACAATCCTCACGCTCTATCCAGAGATGTTCCCCGGGCCGCTGGGGGTTAGCCTTGCGGGGCGCGCGGCTGACGAGGGCAAGTGGCAATGCGAAACCCTGCAAATCCGTGATTTCGCCAAGGACAAGCACAAATCGGTCGATGATACGCCGGCGGGCGGGGGCGCGGGGATGGTGCTGCGCGCCGATGTGTTAGCCTGCGCGCTGGACGCCGCCATTGCCGCTCACCCAGATACGCCAATTCTCGCGATGACCCCGCGTGGCCGCCCGCTGACGCAGGCGCGCGTGCGCGAAATCGCGGCAGGCCCCGGCGCCATCGTCCTCTGCGGGCGGTTCGAGGGGTTTGACGAACGGATTTTCGCAGCTCGCGCCATAGAAGAAGTCTCCGTCGGCGACATTGTGCTGTCGGGCGGGGAACCGGCGGCGCTGATGTTGCTTGATGCTTGCATTCGCTTGCTTCCCGGCGTAATGGGCGCGGCTTCTAGTGGGGAGGAGGAGTCGTTTGAAAACGGCCTCCTTGAATATCCCCACTATACCCGGCCCCAGGAATGGGAAGGGCGGATGATCCCTGAAGTGCTGCGATCGGGGGATCATGCGAAAATCGCTGCTTGGCGTAAAGCCAAAGCAGAGGATGACACACGGTTACGCAGGCCGGACCTTTGGGAGGCTCATCTTGAGTCTCGGGCCCAGTCTGCCTCTGGCGCGCGGTATAAAGTGAAGGATACGGACCAGTGAACCTGCTCCAGACTATCGAAGCCGAGGAAGTGGCCAAGGCCGCAAAGACCATCCCAACCTTCCGCCCCGGCGACACGCTGCGCGTCGGCGTGCGCGTGGTTGAAGGCGAGCGCACCCGCGTTCAGGCCTATGAGGGCGTGTGCATCGCGCGCTCGAACCGTTCGATCAACTCGAACTTCACCGTGCGCAAAATGAGCTTTGGTGAGGGCGTCGAGCGCGTTTTCCCGCTCTATTCGCCCAACATTGACAGCATCACCGTGGTTCGCCGCGGCGTGGTGCGCCGTGCGAAGCTGTATTACCTGCGGGGCCGCACCGGCAAACGCGCACGTATTGCCGAGCGCAAGATTACCCGGCCCACCGAAGGCTGAACCCGGAACACCACCCCGCTGTCGCAAGATAGCATAGCAAAAAGGGGCGTCCTGGTTCAGACCGGGGCGCCCTTTTTGCGTTCCCCTTTTCGCGTTCCCCCTTTTCGCGTTCGGAGTAAGCGTCATATCATGCACAAGATCATCTGGGGGCTTGCTTGCGCAGGCATGTGGCTCGGTATGCCGGGCGTCGCTGTTGCTGGGCCAGCGGCTGTGAGCACGGCACAAACGCTGAGCTTTGAGCGGGTGTTTGGCAGCCCTTCGCTGAATGGCGCCGCGCCGCGCGGGGTGCAACTGTCACCCGATGGCCGCTGGCTGACCGTGCTGCGCGCGCGCGCCGATGAGCGCCAGCGTTATGATCTGTGGGGGTATGACCGCAAGACGGGCCAGTGGCGGATGCTGGTGGATTCGGCCAAGCTGTCGGCCGGCCGCGCGCTGTCCGAGGCGGAAAAGATGCAGCGCGAACGCTTGCGGATTGGTGACCTGAAGGGTGTTGTGACCTATCAATGGAGCGCCGACAGCCACCAATTGCTGGTGCCGTTGGAGGGCGCGCTGTGGCTGGTGGGGCTGGATGGCAGTGCCAAGGCAGTGGGGGCCAAGGCGGTGGGAGCAGGCGAGGGATTGCTGAACCCCTCGCTCAGCCCCAAGGGGCATTTTCTGTCGTTTGTGCGGGGGCGCCAGCTGTGGGTCGCTCCGGTGGCGGGCGGGCCTGCGCAGGCGATCACGCCCGAGGAGACGTCGCCGACCGTCCATTGGGGCGAGGCCGAATTCGTCGCGCAAGAGGAAATGGCGCGGCAAGAGGGCAGCTGGTGGGCGCCCGACGATGCGCATATCGCCGTTGAACGTTTCGACGAGGCGCAGGTGGGCATCGTCACCCGCGCGGCGATTGGCGCCAGCGGCACCACCACTTATCAGCAGCGCTATCCCGCCGCCGGCACACCCAATGTCGCGGTGGAGCTGTGGGTGATGAAGCCCGATGGCAGCGCAAAGGTGAAGGTGGACCTTGGCCCCGACGGAGACATTTACCTCGCGCGGGTCGATTGGGCACCGGACGGCAAGGCGCTCTATGTGCAGCGCGAAACCCGCGCTCAGGACCGGCTGGATATGCTGCGGGTGGACCCGGCGACCGGGCGCGCGGAGGTGATGTTCAGCGAAACGGCAGCCAAGGGCGCGTGGATCAACCTGTCGGACAATTACCGCTTTTTGAAGGACGGCACCCTCGTTTGGTGGTCGGAGCGCGATGGGTTTGGGCATTTGTATCGCTATACCCCCCGCGCCGCCAAATGGCAGCAACTGACCACGGGCCCATGGGTGGTGACATCGCTGGTGGGGGTGGACGAGAATGCGGGCAAGCTCTTCTTCACCGCCACCCGCGACGATGTATTGGCGCCGCAGGTCTATGCGCTGGATCTGGCGGCGCCGGGGGCGGTAACGCGGTTGACCGATCCGGCCTTTGCCAACGCCGCCAGCATGGACAAGGCGGGGCAGACGCTGGTGATATCGCGCTCTGCAGCAACGCAGCCGCCGCAGACCTATCTGGCCGATGCCAAGGGCGCGCGGCTGGCATGGGTGGAGGAGAACCGGCTGGACGCGGCGCACCCTTACGCGCCCTTTCTGGCGGCGCACCGCGCGGCGCAGTTCGGCACGCTGACCGCCGCCGATGGCAGCACGCTGCACTGGAAGATGATCACGCCCGTGATGCAGGCGGGCAAGCGCTATCCGGTGTTTTTCTCGCATTACGGCGGGCCGCATGTGCAGGTTGTCACCAAGGGTTGGGGCGGCGCGCTGGAACAGGCGATCGTCGCCAAGGGCTATATCTACTTTGAGATCGACAACCGGGGCAGCGCCAACCGGGGCGTGGCGTTTGAAAGCCAGATAAACCGCGCCATGGGCAGCGTGGAGGTCGCCGACCAATTGGCGGGCGCGGCCTTCTTGAAAACGCAGGACTTTGTTGATCCGGCGAAGATCGCTACCTTTGGCTGGTCCTATGGCGGTTATATGACGCTGAAGCTGCTGGAAGCGGCGCCGGGGACCTTTGCGGCGGGTATCGCGGGCGCGCCAGTGACGCGGTGGGAACTGTATGACACCCATTACACCGAGCGTTATCTGGGAATGCCCCAAGGTGATGCAGACCATGCGGACGGCGTTTATGCCAAATCCGATGCGTTGGGCGTGGCGGACAACATCAGCGATCCGCTGCTGCTGATCCATGGCCTCGCGGATGACAATGTGGTGTTTGAGAACTCGTCCGAACTGATTGCGCGGTTGCAAGGGGCGAACAGGCCGTTCGAGATGATGCTCTACCCCGGCCAGACGCATGCCGTGGGCGGGCCAAAGATCAGCCCGCATGTGTGGAACACGATTTTCGCCTTTTTGGCGCGGCACGGGGTGGTGCCGCCTCAATAAAACTTGCCCCGAACAACCGGGGCGTTACGGGACTTTCGAGCCTTCGGGCATAGGAGACAAGAATATGGGTTACCGGGTAGTAGTCGTCGGCGCCACGGGCAATGTGGGCCGCGAAATGTTGAACATCCTCGCTGAGCGCGAGTTCCCTGCGGACGAAATCGCCGCGGTGGCCTCCTCGCGTTCGACGGGCATCGACATTGAATATGGCGACACCGGCAAGATGATCCGCTGCAAAAATCTGGAGCATTTCGACTTTGCCGGCTGGGATATTGCGCTGTTCGCGGTGGGGTCGGACGCCACCAAGATCTATGCCCCCAAGGCGGCGGCGGCTGGCTGCGTGGTGATCGATAACTCCTCGCTGTACCGCATGGACCCCGATGTGCCCTTGATCGTGCCAGAGGTGAACCCCGACGCCATTGATGGGTACACAAAGAAGAACATCATCGCCAACCCGAACTGCTCGACCGCGCAGCTGGTGGTGGCTTTGAAGCCGCTGCATGACGCGGCGACGATCAAGCGCGTGGTGGTCTCGACCTATCAATCGGTGTCGGGCGCGGGCAAGGCCGGCATGGACGAATTGTTCGAACAGTCGCGCAATATCTTCGTTGGCGACCCCGCGGTGGCCAGCAAATTCACCAAGCAGATCGCCTTTAACGTGATCCCGCATATCGATGTTTTCCTCGACGATGGCTTCACCAAGGAAGAGTGGAAGATGGTGGTCGAGACCAAGAAGATCCTGGACCCCAAGATCAAGCTGACCGCGACCTGCGTGCGCGTGCCGGTGTTCGTCGGCCATTCGGAAAGCGTGAACATCGAGTTTGAGCGCGAAATCAGCGCCAAGGAGGCGCAGGACATCCTGCGTGAAGCCCCCGGCGTTATGCTGATCGACGCCCGCGAAGACGGTGGTTACGCCACCCCCACCGAGGCGACCGGCGACGATGCCACCTATGTGTCGCGTGTGCGCGAGGACCCGACGGTGGAGAACGGTCTGGCGCTGTGGTGCGTGTCCGACAACCTTCGCAAGGGCGCGGCGCTGAACGCGGTGCAGATCGCCGAATTGCTGGGGCGCCGCCACCTGAAGAAGGGCTGATCAGCCGTTATCTGAAAAGGGCGGGTCCGCCCCTACACGTAGATGTTCACAAACTGCCCCGGTCTGATGATCGGGGCAGTGCTGTATGCGGTGGCGATCCGTGAGGACTGGCTGCTATATCGCCCAGCGCCCTGACCAGCGCCTTGCGCCCCGCCCAACACGGCCGCCATATCGGCGAAATTGGCATAGCTGGGGCTGGCGGTACCGGTCAGCAGCGTCGCCTTGGTGGAAGGCTGCGGCGCGCCCTGGGCTTGGCCAAAATACCGCGTGCCGGCGCGAAACCGCGCGACGGGCGATATCGCCTGCAAGGGCGCGGGAAGGTTGCTGCTGATGGCCATGATGCTCTTGGGTTTCGTGTAAACGAGCCATTCCCCTAGCAGATCATCGTGAACGGGTGATTGGCAGATAGGCTTCACAAATTACGGGGTGGCGCTAGGCATTAACGCAGAGATTGCGCGGCGCGCTGGTGCGCGGCAAGAGGGGGGCGGGTCGATGAAAGGATGCGGAACATGGCCATAAAAACCGGCGGATGCCAATGCGGGCGGGTGCGTTACCGCGCCGAATGCGATGCGGTGGGCGAGGCGAGCCTGTGCCATTGCCGCATGTGCCAGCGCGCGACGGGCGGTTTCGCCGCAGCCTTGGTCGCGTTCCCGCGCAGCGCCGTGCAATGGGAACGAGAGCCCGAATATTACGCCAGCTCACCCATCGCCCGGCGCCCCTTCTGCCGGGAATGCGGGACACCGCTGGGCTTTTGCTTTAACGACGGCGCGGAAATTGAATTGACGCTGGGCAGTTTTGACGACCCCAGTGGCTTTGTGCCGGTGGTCCATTCGGGCGCCGAAAGCCTGCTGGAGCCGTGGGTGAACAGCGCCCACCTGCCGCGCAAACGCAGCGATGAGGCCGCCAGCGTGGTGGCCGCATGGGCAGCCAAGGGCCTGGGGGTTCCCGAATGAACGATGTGACAACGATTTTCCTGCCCGGCTATGGCGGCGCGCGGCTGGCGGTGCACCGTATGGGGCCGTCTGCGCACCAAGGCGGCCGGCCGGTGCTGATGTTGCACGGGCTGTTTTCCAGCGCGGCGGTCAATTGGGTGAAATATGGCCATGCGGCGGCGCTGGCGGCGGCGGGGTTCGAGGCGATCATGCCGGACCTGCGCGCCCACGGCCAAAGCGCCGCGCCGCATGAGCCCACGGCCTATCCACAAGGGGTGCTGGTACGCGATGTGGCGGCGCTGGTGGCGGGGCTGGGCCTGGTTGATTACGACCTTGTGGGATTCTCGCTGGGTTCGCGGACTTCGGTGGGGGCTGTCTGCGCGGGGCTCAACCCGCGCCGGCTGGTGCTGGGGGGCATGGGGCTGAGCGGGCTGTCGGGCTGGGCGGCGCGGTCGGCGCATTTTATTGATGCCATCGACCGTTTCGGCACCATCAAGCACGGCGATCCGGCGTTCATGGCGCAGGCCTTTATGAAGAGCATGGCGATCGACCGCGTGGCGGCGCGGCTGTTGCTGCAATCGGTGGACGATACCGCGCCGCAGGCCTTGGCGGAGATTACCATGCCGACATTGGTGGTCTGTGGGGGCGAGGACGCGGACAATGGCTCGGCGCCCGATCTGGCCGCCGCCTTGCCCCACGCCCGCTATGCCGAAGTGCCGGGCACCCATATGAGCAGCGTCACCAAGCCCGAACTGGGCGCGGCCATCGTGCAATTTTTGGCGGAATAATGCCGCCGGGCGGCAAATGTTGGCCAAGACCCTGCAAATATGCGTCAACCGCTTAAAGCCCCGGCGCGCCTGCCGTTAATGTCTGTAAGACTTAATTTGCGCTGGAGGCAGCTATGTGGCTCGACAGAATGGTTAACGAAGACACCTATGTGCCGCGTGCGGAGCGGGTCAGTTTTGATATGCTGGTGCGTTATCGCCGCGATGGGGTCCGCGCGACGATGCTGATGAAGAACCTCAATTGCGACGGCGCGCGCGTCGAGGGGCTGACCGGGCTGCGGTTCGGCGATACGATCACCGTGATGCTGCCCTCGCTGGCGCCCAAGGAGGCGCGCGTGGTGTGGATCGATGGCATGGCCGCCGGACTGGAATTCGACCGCCCGCTGCACCCCGATATTTTTGAGACGCTGGTGCTGCACCACGGCCAATGGCGCGAACGCAACGATACCGACCGCGCGGCGCGGGGTGTTCCGAAGATCAACCCTTCCGCCGACACGCCGGCAGCATTCCCCCGCCGGGCCGCCTAAGCCGAAACTAATATCGGCCGAAATCAGTATCGCGTGCGGGCGGGGGCGTTGCCCTTGCCCCGCAGTGCGGCGATTTCCTGCCAATCCAGAAAGCCGTCACGATTGGTGTCGGCGGCGCTGAAGCGGGCGTTTTCATAGGCCAAAACGTCCTCCAGCGTGGCGCCGGCGCGGTAATGGGTGTTGGCCTTGGTCAGCATGGTGGCGCTCAGCGGTTCGATGGCCACCGCCAGAGCGCGGTCCTTGGGGCCATTACCCAGCTGCGGGCCAAAGCTTTCTGGCACCAGTTCCGCCTGGCCCGCGTATCCCGCGCATTGTGAGCCCGCCACCGCGCCCATATCCGCCTGCCAAGCGGTGAATTCCGCGAGGTCGATGCGGCCATCGTGGTTGGTGTCGATGTCGCGGAAACGGTCACGGATGATGGCATCGCGGCGTGTATCGATCACCGATTGCAGTTCGGCCAGCGTGACCATCCCGTCGTGGTTGAGGTCGGCGGATTTGAACATTTCGGTCACGGCATGATCGAATTTTTCTAGGCTGATGAACACCTGTTCGGGGCCCCGTTCCACATGCGGGCCATCGTCGGCAGGCGGACCGTCGGGGCGCGGCATATGGCCCGCACCGCCGCCACCGCCCATACCGCCGCCTCCCATACCGCCGCCGCCCATGCCGCCGCCCATTTGCGCCGCCGCAGGGCTGGTCAGCGCCATCGCGGCGATCGCACCCAGCACCATCAGTTTTGATTTCGTTCGCATGATCTATCCCCGATGTTGTGCGGTCGCCTTGCCACAACGCATGGGCCTTGCCTATGGGGCGGCGCGTAGCAAATTGTACCGGGCGCTGTGCGATCAAAGCTTGCATTCGCTGGCAAAGTGGCTATGCGCCCCAGCTTCGCCCGGACGGATTGCGTCTGGGTGGGACACGAAGAAAGCCGGAGGGGCCCCGCAATGGTGCGGATCAGCCAGCGATCGGTTATGAAAGATAAGGACGCCGCCGTGCCGCTATATGAGCACGTTTTCCTGGCACGCCAGGATCTGAGCCAAGCGCAGGTTGATGCGCTGGCCGCCAATGCCACCGAGATCGTCGAGACCAACCAGGGCAAGGTCACCAAGACCGAGTCATGGGGCCTGAAGGGTCTGGCGTACAAAATCAAGCGCAACCGCAAAGCCCACTTTGTGATGCTCAACATCGAGGCCCCCGCGGGCGTCGTTGCCGAGCTGGAGCGTCAGACCGCCATCAACGAGGACGTTATCCGCTTCCTCACGGTGCGCGTTGACGAGCATGAAGCTGGCCAAAGCGTTCAAATGCGCAAGCAAGACCGCGAGCGCACCCGCCGCCGCGACCGCGAGGAGATGTAAGCCATGGCACGTGCATTTTTCCGCCGCCGCAAGTCCTGCCCGTTTTCGGGCAAGAACGCGCCCGCGATCGACTACAAGGACATCCGCCTGCTGCAGGGCTTTATGTCCGAGCGTGGCAAGATCGTCCCCAGCCGCATCACCGCCGTTTCCGCCAAGAAGCAGCGCGAGCTGAGCCAGGCGATCAAGCGCGCCCGTCATCTGGGGCTGTTGCCCTACCTCGTGAAGTAAGGGGAGAAGCGAAATGGATATCATTCTCCTCGAACGTATCGAGAAGCTGGGCAATATCGGTGATGTAGTTACCGTCAAGGACGGTTACGCACGTAACTTCCTGCTGCCGGGCCGCAAGGCGCTGCGCTCCAACGAGGCCAACCGCAAGGTGTTCGAGGCCCGTAAGGAGCACATCCTGAAGGAAAACGCCGAGCGTCGTACCCATGCCGAATCCGACGCCCACGGCGTTGACGGCAAGCAGGTATCGCTGATCCGCGCTGCGTCCAACTCGGGCCAGCTGTATGGTTCGGTTTCGGTGCGCGACATCGTGGAAGCCCTGAACGCCGATGGCGCCAAGGTTTCCAAGCACATGATCGTGCTGGCTCACCCGATCAAGACCATCGGCATCTTCGACGTGCGCGTTTCGCTGCACCCCGAAGTTGTGGTTGGCGTCAAGGTCAACGTGGCGCGTTCGGCTGACGAAGCCGAGCTGCAGGCCAAGGGCGTCAACGTCATTGACGCTCTGTTCGAAGCCGACACCGGTGGTTTCACCGAGGCTTACGATCCTAATGCAGAGCCGGGCGAAATCGCCTCGGACATGCTGGACGAACAGCCGGCTGAAGGCGAAGCTTAAGTTTCGACTCAGGCAAGACATGCGAAGGGGGTGCCATGCGGCGCCCCCTTTTGCGTTATGGAAGCCGGGCGAGTAAGTCGCGGGCGAAGGTGCTGAGCGTGTCGTCGCGGGCGCCCATCACCACGATGCGGTCGCCGGGGTGGGCAATGCTGGCGATGTGGTCCGCAACATCCGCGCGGGCGGCAATATACCCGGCATTGATGCCGTGTGCGCGCACCAATTCCACTATGCGTTCGCTGCCGACGCTGCGGTCCACCGTGCCGCCGAAATAAACGGGATCGCAGAGGATCAACTGGTCTTGCGGCCCCAGCATCCGAGCGAAAACATCCGCTAACTCGCCGCCCATCTGGCGCAGCGGGCCATAGCCATGCGGCTGGAAAAAAACGATGACCCGGCCCTCATGTGCCTTCAACGTGGCGAGGGTGGCCGAGGCCTTGTCGGGGTTGTGGCCGAAATCGTCGATGACGGTGATGCCGCCGGGGCTGGTGCCGACAATGTCGAACCGGCGGGCGAGCCCCGCGAAACGCGCCAATGCGGCGGCGGCGTCGGCGATGGGTACGCCGGCGGCATGGGCGGCGGTCACGGCGGCCAGCGCATTGGCGAGGTTGTGCCGGCCCGGAACCGCCAGCACCAGCGGGCAGACGAAACCGGCGCGGCGGTCGATCAGGCTGGCGGTGATTGTGGTGGCGGTCTCGTGGATGCTGCCCGGCACGATGCCGATGTCCGCCGCCGTGCTGGCGAGCGCGAAGGTCAGCAATTGACGCGCGCGCGGGGCGAGGGCGGCGGTCTCATGATCGTCGATGTTGATCGCCGCGATTGACGCCGCGCCCATGAAATCACCGAAGAGTTTCCTCAATTCCTCAAGGCTTTTGTGGTCGAGGCTGATGTTGTTCACCACGGCCACGCTGGGCCGGTACAGCGCGATGGAGCCGTCGCTTTCGTCGACCTCGGACACGAAAACCCCGCCAGCTCCGACGCGCGCCGATGCGAAGGGGGCATCGCCCCGCACGAAATTCTTCATCACCGCGCCGTTCATGATGGTGGGATCGCGTCCGCAGGCGGTCAAAATCCAGCCGATCATCCCGGTGACGGTGCTCTTGCCCGATGTGCCGCCCACCGCGATGGAGGTCGGAGCGGCGTTGACGAGGCGTGCCAGCAACTGCGCGCGGCTCATGCGGGCGGCGCCCAATTCGCGGGCGCGGATGACCTCTGGCACGCTGTCCTCAACTGCGGCGGAGGCGACCAGAACTTGCGCGGCGCTGGTGATGCCGCTGCCGTCCTGCGGGAACATCCGGATGCCCAAGCTCTGGAGCCACGCGAATTTCTCCGGCGTGCGCCCTGCGTCAAAGCTGCGGTCAGATCCGGCGATTTCGGCGCCGAACCCGTGAAGGATCAGCGCCAAGGGCAACATCCCCGATCCGCCAATGCCGCAAAAGAACCATGGGTGAGAGGTGAGGGTTTCGTCCGTCATGGGGCCCGTGCCTAAGCGCGGACCGGCGCAGAGGCAAGCTGCGCGATAGCACCTTTCCCCGAGGCGGCGTTTGCGGCTAGGGTGTGGGCGTGACCGTGACCCCAAAACCAGTCCGCATCGCCGTATGCGCCCCCGCCGCGCCCATCACCCGCGATGACGCCGCGCGCGTCGTCGCATTGGCCGCTGCTGAATTCCCCCACATCGCGCTGACCATCCACGATCAATGTTTCGCGGTTGCGGGGCATTTTGCCGGGAACGATGCGGTGCGGCTGGCGGCCTTTCTGGAATGCGCCAACGACCCCGCCGTGGACGCGGTATGGTTCGCGCGCGGGGGCTATGGGTCGAACCGGATCGCCGGGGCGGCCATCGCGGGCTTGGGGCCGGCGGCGGCAGGCAAGACCTATCTTGGCTATTCGGATATGGGTTATCTGCTGGGCGCGCTGTACCGGGCCGGGGTGGGCAGGCCCGCGCACGGCCCGCTGCTGGCCGATATTCGTCGCGACGGGGGTGAGGGGGCGGTGAGGCGCGCCTTGGCCTTCCTTGGCCACTCGGAGGCGCCGCTGGACGCATGCCCGCATCCTGTCGTCGCCTTTAACCTGACGACGCTAGCGATGCTGTGCGGGACACCCTTGATGCCGGACCTCACCGGCCATGTGGTGATGGTCGAGGAGGTCAGTGAGCATCTCTATGCCATCGACCGATTGTTTTTCCATGTCACCGCGCATCTGGGGGCTATTGCGGGGTTGATGCTGGGCCGGGTCAGCGATGTGCCTGAAAATGACCGGCCCTTTGGCGCCTCGGCGCAGGACATCGCGCAGGATTGGTGCGCGCGGCATGGCATTCCATACCTGGGGCGCGCGGACATCGGACATGATGCCGCCAACAAGATCGTGCCCTTCGGACTTGCGCCTAAGGCTGAACCGCAATAACCGCCGCTCCATATTGATGGGAGAGATCAGCCGATGCGTGCATTCGTGTTTCCAGGACAGGGCAGCCAGAAGATTGGCATGGGTGTGGAACTGGCCGAAGCCAGCCATGCTGCGCGAGAGGTGTTCGAGGAGGTTGATGAGGCGCTGGGGCAAAAGCTGTTCGCCATCATGCGGGACGGCCCCGAAGACGCGCTGACCCTGACCGAGAACGCTCAGCCGGCGATTATGGCCAATGCCATCGCCACCTTGCGCGTGCTGGAGAAAGAGGGCGGCATCCGCCTTGCCGAGAAGGCCGATTTCGTCGCCGGGCATTCGCTGGGCGAATATACCGCTTTGTGCGCGTCGGGGGCGTTCAGTCTGGCCGATACCGCGCGGCTGTTGAAACTGCGCGGGACGGCGATGCAGGCGGCGGTGCCGGTGGGCGTGGGGGCGATGTGTGCCTTGCTGGGCGCGGATATCGAAAAGGCCACCGCGCTGGCCGAGGCGGCTGCCGAAGGAGAGATCTGCACCGTCGCCAATGACAATGATCCGGGGCAGGTCGTGCTGTCAGGCCACAAGGGCGCCATCGAACGCGCCATCGCACTGGTCAAGGATCATGGGATCAAGCGCGGCATTCTGCTGCCCGTTTCCGCGCCGTTCCACTGCCCGCTGATGCAGGGCGCCGCTGATGCCATGGCGGCTGCGCTGGAGGCGACACCGCCGGGGGCTTTGCATGTGGCGCTCTTCGCCAATGTCACCGCCGATGTCGTGACTGACCCCGCCGAGGTCCGCCGCCTGCTGGTGGAACAAGTATGCGGCCGCGTCCGTTGGCGCGAGAGCGCGATGGCCATGGCCGCCGCCGGGGTGGACCAGTTCGCCGAACTGGGCGGCAAGGTATTGGGGCCGATGATCACGCGATCTGTTGCGAATTTGGCGGCTGGGCCGGATGTGCGGGTGACCAGTGTGGTGACGATGGCGGATATTGAAGCATTGCTGAAGGAGATTTGACCGATGTTTGACCTCACCGGAATGACCGCGCTGATCACTGGCGCCAGCGGCGGTATTGGCAGCTCTATTGCGCGCGCCTTGGCGGGGCAGGGGGCGCGGTTGGCGCTGTCGGGCAGCAATGCGGGTAAATTGGAGGCCTTTGCGGCGGAATTGGGCGGCGATCACGTGTGTTTGCCCTGCGATCTGTCGAACGCCGAAGCTGTTGAAAGCCTGATCCCCGCCGCCGTCGCCGCGCTGGGCAAGCTGGACATCCTGATCAACAACGCCGGGATCACCCGCGACAACCTGGCCATGCGGATGAAGGACGAGGAGTGGGACGCGGTGATCGCGGTCAATCTGACGTCGTCGTTCCGCCTGATGCGCGCCGCCTGCCGCCCGATGATGAAGGCCAAGTTCGGCCGCATCGTCACCATCACCAGCGTCGTCGGTACCACGGGCAATCCGGGGCAGGTGAACTATGCGGCGGCCAAGGGCGGTCTGGTGGCGATGAGCAAATCGCTAGGGCAGGAACTCGCCAGCCGGGGCATCACGGTCAACTGCATCGCGCCGGGCTTTATCGCCACGCCCATGACCGATGTTTTGCCCGACGCGCAGAAAGAGGCGCTGAACGCCCGCATCCCGATGGGCCGCATGGGCGAGGGCGGCGACATAGGCGCCGCAGTGGCCTATCTGGCGAGCCGTGAGGCGGGCTATGTGACCGGGCAGACCCTGCATGTGAATGGCGGTATGGCGATGATTTGAGGGGGGGCGATGATGAAACGTATCGCGTTACTTATTCTTGTTGGGCTTGTGGGTTGTACGGAAGGCCAAACGCCAGACCATGTGGGGGTAACTGGTGCTTTTGGTGGTGAACCATTTGGAATATGGAAACTTCATCATTCGGAAGAGGGTGGCATTTCGGCGGCGTTTCCATGCAACCCACTCATATCCAACTCAGACCCCCAAGATGGTTATGGACACCAAACTCAGCAATTTGAGCTACGTTGCCTCAAACCACTTGGTGAGATGGGAAATGCTTTTTTTCGCGTCACGAAAACGACATATCCTGTGGGCCAAGGTCTGGCGCGCTACAATTATGATAAGTACTTGGCTTATGTTCACTCGGACCATGTAGTTGGGCCGAAGGTTCAGATTGTGGGGCAAGAGAGGGAGACACATAGCAATTACGTGTTGAAAAACCACGGGGTGAACGGTGATCTTGGCGTTATCGAAACGCATGATAGTTGCATGTGGAATTTCATGGGATTGGATGGTGAATCTCGGGTTCAGGCTTTGGTAACATTACCCAAAAGAATGTGCCATACCGGTGCTGAGCCAATTGTACCGGAAGCGGTCGGCAAGTTTTTTGATTCCATCGCTTTGGAGGCGAGATAGGCAGGTCCTTTTGCAGGGCATCTTGACCCATTCCCTGTTTCAGCCCCCCTCGAAGCCCTAACCCTGCGCATTTATCCCCAGCTAACCCCGCCCCGATCACCTTCCCGCTTGCCCATGCGCGCAGCCGCGTTAGGAAGGTTGCCTAGACTTGCGGGTGATGGGCTGATTCCGGCCCTCGTCCGCATAGGCGCCCGAAATATATGGATATGGGATCACTATGAAGGCCACCATCGAACGTGCCACCCTGCTGCGCTGCCTCAGCCATGTGCAATCGGTGGTGGAGCGGCGCAATACCATCCCCATCCTCTCCAACGTCTTGATCGAGGCCGACGCCGCCGGCACCCTGCGCGTCACGGCGACCGACCTCGACATTCAGGTGGTGGAGCGGATGAGCGCGGTCTCGGTGGCGGTGGCGGGGGCGATCACCGTCTCGGCGCATCTGCTGTTCGACATCGCGCGCAAGCTGCAAGACGGCAGCCAGGTGTCGCTGGAAACCAGCGAAAACCGCATGATCGTCAAGGCCGGGCGCAGCCGTTTTCAGCTGCCCACCCTGCCGCGCGATGACTTCCCGCAGATTGTCGAGGGCGACCTGCCGACCAGCTTTGAACTGCCCGCCAGCACGCTGGCGCAGCTGATCGACCGCACCCGTTTTGCCATCTCCACCGAGGAGACGCGCTATTACCTCAACGGTATTTTCCTGCATGTGATCGAGGACGAGCTGAAGGCCGCCGCCACCGATGGGCATCGTCTGGCGCGTTACACCATCGCCCGGCCAGAGGGCGCTGCTGGCATGCCCGACGTGATCGTGCCGCGCAAATGTATCGCGGAACTGCGCAAATTGCTCGACGATGTGCTGGATACCAATGTTCTGGTGGATCTGTCGGCCAGCAAGATCCGCTTTACGCTGGGCGGTGAAAACGGCGTGGTGCTGACGTCGAAGCTGATCGACGGTACCTTTCCCGATTACACCCGCGTCATCCCCACCGGCAACGACAAGCTGCTGCGCATTGATCCCAAAAGCTTTTTCCAAGGCGTGGACCGCGTCGCGACCATCGCCACCGAGAAAACCCGCGCGGTGAAAATGGCGCTGGAGCCAGACCGGATCACGCTGTCGGTCACCAGCCCCGACAACGGCACCGCGGCGGAGGAAGTCGAGGCGGAATATAGCGCCGCCGGGTTCGAGATCGGCTTTAATGCCAATTATCTGAAGGATATCCTCGGCCAGATCGAGGGCGATATCGTCGAGCTGCACCTGGCCGACGCCGGCGCCCCGACGCTGATCCGCCAGGATGACAAGTCGCCTGCGCTCTATGTGCTGATGCCGATGCGGGTTTAGGGTTAAGATGCGAGGGGGTTACCCCCTCGCTCTCCCGTTCATGGATCGCATTGGGTCATGGCCCAATCTTTGCAGATCCCGGCTGTCATTCAGTCTCTTAGAATCAGGAATTGACTCAGAGCAGCAGGCGCGGTTGAATGTGCTATGGCTGGTGGACTGAAAAAGCGCAGAAAGAGAACGATTGAGGGCGAAGCCACCATTGATGGCAGCGCTCTGCGTTGGGAGCTCGTGAGCGAGCCACAATGGAGCAATAGTGGTGACGGCTACAAAGGCCTGTGCATTTCGGTCTGTGTCAAAGATGAGGTTCGCAGGGAGCTCATCATCGAATATCCGTACCCCAAAGACAGTAATGGCCGTCCGCTACCTGTTCCGCAGCGCCCCAAGGTCACGCCAAAAGCAGTTGAAGCCTCGATTTGCCAAGCGTTGAACTCTGGCTGGGACCCTTCATCTCGCGGCAAGGCATTCATCTACTATCCGCCTGAGGGCAGCTAACCCAACCACAATTTCTCTAATATCGGGGAGCGCGAGGGGCGTTTAATGTGCCGATTTAGCTTTGCTGAACTTCGTTTCGTAAAGCGAAATCGGCTGGCCCCTCGCACCTAACCCTTCCGCCTTACTTCTTCTCAAACGCGGCGCTGATGCGGATGTCCACATTGTCGCCGATCAGTGGCACATATTTGGTCACGCCGAAATCCGAACGCTTGATATGCGCGGTGGCGTCGAAACCGACGGTGGTGGCTTTGCTCATTGGGTTGGTGCCGGCGCCGTGCAGGCTGGCTTCCAGCACCACCGGGCGCGATACGCCATGCATCGTCAGCGTGCCCAGGATCCGCGCGTGGCCGTGGCCGGTGGGCACAACGTGGCTGGAGATGAAGCGGATTGCGGGGAAACGCTCCGCATCCAGCCAGTCGGCGGCGCGCAGTTCGCCGTCCAGCTTGGCGTTGGTAGTGGAGACGCTGGCGACGGGGATGGAGATCGAAACCTGGCTGTTCCTGGGCGCCTTGGCATCGAGTTCCAGCGCGCCGGTGACGCCGGAGAAATCACCATACCATGTCGAAAAACCCATGTGGTCCACGCTGAACTGAACGCGGGTGTGGTAGGTTTCCACGCTGTAGCTGCCCGATTGCACGGGCGCGGCGGCGGGCGCGGCATATGAAGGCGCGGCGGCCAGCAGCAGGGCGGATGCTATCAAATATTTGCTATTCATGGGAAAACTCCTGTGGTTGAACGGTTAAGCAGGCACGCCGATCAGTTGCCTCAGCGCACTGTGTGCGGCGGCGATGGCTTTGCTGGCGGCTTCCTCGCCATAAGCCAGACCCTCGGCCAGAACGACCTCGACATCGGTGATACCGATGAAGCCCAGCAGGGTTTTGACATGGCCGATCTGGTGGTCGGCTGCGGCGTCGGCATAGGCACCGGCGCGGGCGGCGAGGATCACCGCGCGTTTGCCCCCCACCAGACCCTCGGGGCCGTTCGCGGTGTATTGGAAGGTGACGCCGGCGCGCAGCACATGGTCGAACCATGATTTCAGCGTCGATGGCATGCCGAAATTATACATCGGCAGGCCGATCACCAGCCTATCGGCTGCCTGCAATTCGGCCACCAATGTGTCCGACAATGCGCGGGTGGCGGCGGTGGCGGATGTTTCGGGCGCGGGCCGGCCAACGCCCGCCATCGTCGCGGATGTCAGGTGAGGAATGGGCTCCGCATCGAGGTCACGCTGCACGATGGTTGCGGCGGGCTCGGCGGCGGTGACGGCGGTCAGATAGGCGTCAACCAACTGGTTGGTAACGGATCTATCGCCGCTGGCGCTGCTGCGAATGGTCAGGATTTTGGTCATGGGACGTCCTTTCGGGGTTCAAGAGAAAGCGTAGGCGTCCATGCGGAGGGCGCCGAAGGTGGTGCTGGAATGAAGCCGGGCGGTGCCAGCACCCGATCCCGCGCCAAGGGCGACGAACAAGGGCAACAGATGTTCGTCCGTCGGGTGATTGCGAGCCGCATGGGGCGCCCGCGCGCGGTAGGAGAGAAGATCGCAAGTGCGCCCCTCGGTCAGCGCCGCGTCCATCCAACTGGCAAATTCGCTGACCCATGCGGGCTCGGCGCTGCCGCCCTGCCGGTCCAATTCGCGCAGGTTGTGCGTGAAGCTGCCGCTGCCGACGATCAACACATTTTCGGCCCGCAAGGGGGCCAGCGCCTTGCCCAGCTGGTAATGATGCCCCGCGCCCAGCTTCGATTGCACCGACAGCTGCACCACTGGAATGTCATGCGCAGGGTACATCAGGCTGAGCGGTACCCATGCACCGTGATCCAGCCCGCGCGCCTCGTCGATGCGGCAGGCGAGGCCCTCGGCGGCGAGCAGATCGGTGATGCGCGCCGCCAATGCGGGTGCGCCGGGGGCAGGATAGCGCAACTGGTAGAGGGCAGGCGGGAAGCCGTAAAAATCGTGGATAGTCTCGTTAATGGCGGGCGCGTTGACCATCGGCATCTCGCTGTCCCAATGCGCGGAGGCGACGATGATCGCGGCGGGGCGCGGTAGATCACCGCCCAGCGCCCTCAGAAAATCACGCGCCGGCACATCATCCAGCGCCAAGGTGGGCGATCCGTGCGAGAGGAACAGCGAAGGCAGCATGGCAGAGGTCCTTTGGCGCAGCAACGCCTTGTGACGTCCAGATATGCCATCCATATTCGCAACACAATTTGCCAATTTATCATATCATCTATGCGAAAACGGATGATCATGCTAAAGTCCGCCAATGGAATGGGACCATCTGCAAAGCTTCCTCGCCATTGCGCGCGCGGGATCGCTGTCGGGCGCGGCGCGCGAACTTGGCGTGCGGCAATCGACTATGAGCCGCCGCTTGGTCGCGCTGGAGGCCCGTGCGGGGGCGCGCCTGCTGCAAAAAACGCCCTCTGGTTACCAACTGACCACGCTGGGTGAGGCGGTGCTGGGCAATGCCGAGCGCATGGAGGCCGAGGCCATCGCCATCGAGCGCGCGGTGGTGGGGTGCGATGTCTCGCTGTCGGGGGTGCTGCGGATTACGGCGGTGGATACGATCGCGCACCGGGTGCTGCCGGCGGCGGTGGCGCGGTTGCGGTGTCAGCATCCCGGCATCTGCGTCGAGGTGCTGTCTGACAGCCGCTCGCTGAGCCTCGCCCGGCGCGAGGCGGATATCGCGCTGCGCATGGTGCGGTTTGAGGGCAATGAGCTGGTGGCGCGCAAGCTGGGCGAATTCGCCCACGCGCTCTACGCCAGCCCGGCCTATGTGGAACAGCATGGCGCGTTGACTGCCGACGGCAGTGGCCATGCGGTCATCGCCACGCTGGAGGATCAGGCGCATATCCCCGAAAGCCGCTGGCTGGCGGCGCATTTTCCCCGCGCGGCTGTGGCGCTGCGTTCCAACGACCGCGAGGTGCATCTGAACGCCGCGCTCGCCGGCATCGGCATCGCCCTGATGGCGCGTTTTCTGGGCGACGCCGCGCCCGGTCTGGTGGAGCTGCCCTGTCAAAACCCGCCCCCAGCACGCGAGATTTGGCTGGGCGTCCACCAGGACATGCGCACCATGCCCCGCATCCGCGCCGGGGTGGAGGCGATCACCGCTGTGCTGGGAGAGGTGGTGGCGGGGTAGGGCTAGGATCAAGGGGGCGCCATGCGTAGCCTCCCCAATGCGCAATGCCTATGCCAAAGCTGTCGCTGGGGGTGCATGATAGCGCCTTTCCCTCGGCATTTCGAAATGATTCAATTTTCCAAAGTGTTGGTAACCACTTTGTACCGTTATCTGGAATTGCGCCAAAACATGTTCCTTCTCGCGCCAGTTTGGTGAAGGCAGCGAGTGCCCGTTGATAGGTTGCGTCAGGCCCTAAGGTCACAGTGACATTTTTTACGAATAAGCGCGCCCTAACATCGCCATCCGATGCTTTGGCGTTGATATAAGCGGTCAGATCTCCTTCTTCGTGTCCATCGATTATCCAGCTATTCTCTGAAAGCGAGAGTTGCGCCGGGTGCGATAAATGAAAACCCTCATACGTGCCCATATAAAACTGATCGGTTGCTTCTGGGAAGGAAACAACCAACTCAACCTCATCCGGTTTCGGCAACAGGCGAGGCACCCACACCGCATCACCCGCCGCCAGCACCACAACCAGCGCCGCCAACCCCATCCGCACCCTCGCCGAAAAGCGGGGGATGTGCCGCCAAAAGGCCAGACGCGCCATCGCGCTCATTCCCTGCCGGCCGCCCCGATCATATCCGCCACGTCGACGAATTTCTCGCGCGGGGCGCCGTCGCGGGCGCGGGCTATTTCGGCGTCGTTGATCTTTTGCCAATCGCGGAAGGTGACGACATCCAGCCCTCGCGCCTTCGCCAGCGCGTCAAAGCCTTCGCGCCCTTGTTTGGCAGCGCCTGCGCCGACATCCTCGGCGATCTTTTCGACCACCGAGAAGCCGTCGGGCCGGTTGGTGCCGATGGTCCCCGATGGCCCCCGCCGCGCCCAGCCGACGCAGTACAGCCCCGGCAAAATCCGCCCCTCGTCATTGGCGAAACGGCCGGCGGATTCCTCAAACGGCACGCCGGGAATGGGCGAGCTTTGATAGCCGATGCAGGCCACCACAAGGTCGGCGGGGATGCGATATGTGTCGCCAGTGCCGATGGCGCGGCCCGCATCGATTTGGGTGCGCTCGACCTCGATGGCGCGCGCCCGCCCCTCTTCGCCTATCAGCGCGCGCGGGGCAGCGAAGAAGTCGAATTCCACCTCGACCGCCGCGTCGGCATGGACATGTTCGGGGATCGCGGCAAAGCTGCGCAGATGCGCGACCGACTTGCGCTGACCGGGCTCCAGCATCATGTCCTCGGCCTCCGCAGGCAGGTCGGCGGGGTCAACGCGGGGCGTGGCGCGGGCCAGATTTCCCAGCTCTCCCAATTCCTTGGGGGTCATGGCGATCTGATGCGGGCCGCGCCGGCCCAATATCGTCACATGCCGAATTGCCGATCCCGCCAGCGCGTCCAGAGCATGCGCCACAATGTCCGCACCGGCGAATTCTTGCGGAGTCTTGGCCAAAATCCGTGCCACATCCAGCGCGACATTGCCATTGCCGATCACCACCGCGTGGCCCCCGGACAGATCCGGCGCCAGTCCGGCAAATTGCGGGTGGCCGTTATACCAGCCCACAAATGCCGCGCTGCCAAAGACATTGCCCAGATCCGCGCCGGGCAGGCCCAGCGGGCGGTCATTGGGGGCGCCGGTGGCCAGCACCACCGCGTCATACAGGCCCTGCAACTCGGCCACAGAGACATCGCGGCCCACCGAAACATGACCCACGAAGCGCACATTGTCCGACAGCGCCACCGCGTCATAACGGCGCGAAACGCCCTTGATCGATTGGTGATCGGGCGCGACCCCGCTCCGGATCAGGCCAAAGGGCACCGGCAATTGGTCGAAAATATCGACGCGCACCGCATCGCCCCACTGCTTTTGCGCGGCCTCTGCGGTGTAATATCCCGCCGGACCCGATCCGATGATGGCGATATGCAGCACGCTGTTTCCCCCGGTTCGTTGCTCTCGCCGCGCAGAACACTACCGCAGGGCGCCGCACGCAAGCAAAAACGGCGGGCTGGCCGCATGAGACGCGTGCCGCAGACAGGGATGCCGGCTTAGGGGCTGTCGCAAAACAATATTTAACCAAAAATCTTTGCCATGGATCGGGAAAATGCACTGGGGTTTAACCCTTTCGCAAGGGCGTTTGGAGCATGGGTTGCGCATGGTTCAACACTCTGGGCGAAACAGAATATCCTCGCCGCTCGCGCAACAACGCGCGGGGCAGGGGGGCGTGCGTCCAAAACGGGGAGAGCTGAGGTCGGTTGAAGCGAGCGTTGTACCGGCTTCTCCGGCAGGTCAGAATGCTGAAATCGCGCGTAAATCGTCGAAAACGCTGAATTCGCCTGACCCCCTGGCCGCACATTATCTGATCCCCGTAAGCTGGTCCATGACTGCGCCAGCGATGGCCATTTGCTATCTGCTGGTGGTGGCGTTGCGCTGGGCGATGCCTGTGCCGCAATCGGCGATGACGGTGACGTTGGCGGTGGCACTGTCCCTGGCCGCGCCGATTTTGGTGCGGCTGGAGAGGGCGCCATCGCGGGCTACGGGTTTGCGCTATGTGCTGATGGCGGCGGCGGTGGGCTTGCCGATGCTGTTGTTTGGCGCGTCGCTGGCCATCTGGCACCGCGAAGTGGCGCAAATAAACCCGACATTGCTGGTGGCGGCGCTGGCGGTGGTGGGCGTGGTGGCGGCGATCGCGCTGGCGGGCCGCTTGCCGTCGCTGATTACGGCGCAGACCTTTTTGTGGACGGGCTTTGCCATCGAATCCTCTGCGCTGGGCGCGCGCTGGGCTTTGCTGGCGGGGATTATGGTTGGTGTTGCGGCTGCGGTTCGTCAGTTGAATTTGGAACGCGCCGCCATCGCCGAGCAATTCGCCATGCGCCGCGCACAATTGCGCGCCGAGGAAATCCTTTCCGATTACGAACAGACCGGGCAGGGCTGGTTCTGGGAAACCGATCGCAAAGGCGCGATTGCCTATGTTTCGGCCACCATTGGCGAGTTGCTGGGCCGTGATTCCGCCAGCCTCTATGGCCATGCTTTTACCGATTTGTTCATCCTTGACGACGCTGGCAACGAAGGCGAGCGCACGCTCAACTTCCATATCAATGCGCGCTCGTGGTTTCAGGATCTGCCGGTACGTGCCGCCACCCGCGTCGAGGAACGTTATTGGTCAATCAATGGCCGGCCGATTTACGACGAATTCAGCAATTTCCTAGGCTTTCGTGGGTCGGGCAGCGACCTTACCGAAAAGCGCCGGTCCGAGCAGAATGCGTCACGCCTCGCGCATTATGATTCGCTGACCGGCCTCGCCAATCGCTTGCAGATGGCGCAGACGCTGGAAAAGATCCTTGCCGCGCCCAGCGCCTCGCACCGGGCCTGCGCGGTGTTCCTGCTCGATCTGGACAGGTTCAAGCAGGTCAACGACACCATGGGCCACCCCGCCGGCGATGCACTGCTGAAGCAGGTGGCGCAGCGTCTGCAACGCACCGTGGGCGAGGCGGGCCGCGTCGGGCGTCTGGGCGGCGACGAGTTCGAGGTAGTGCTGCCGGGGCAACTCGCGCTGGAAAAGCTGGAAAAGTTGGCGCAGCGGATCATCGAGCGCCTGTCCGAACCCTATACCATCGAGAGCAGCCGTGTGGTGATCGGTGTGTCGATCGGTATAGCCTTGGCGCCCGACGACGGAGTTACCAGCGAGGCGATCATTCGCAACGCCGATCTGGCGCTCTATGCCGCCAAGGATCGGGGGCGCGGCGTTCATCATTTCTACGCGCCAGACCTGCATTCCGACGCTGAGGAGCGCCGCGAGTTGGAGCATGATCTGCGCGATGCCTTGGCCAATGGCGGGCTGGAACTGCATTATCAGCCGGTAGTGCAGGCCGCCAGCGAGCGGATCACCGGGTTCGAGGCCTTGCTGCGTTGGAACCACCCGACCAAGGGCCAGCTCAGCCCCACCAAATTCATCCCCATCGCCGAGGATGCCGGCCTGATCGCGCCGATCGGCGAATGGGCGCTGCGCACCGCGTGCCGCGATCTGGCGAAATGGCCCGAGGAAGTGCGCGTGGCGGTCAACGTCTCGCCGTTGCAATTTGCCAATCCGCAATTGCCCGCCATTGTCACCAGCGCGCTGGCCAATGCGCAGGTGAACCCGTCGCGGCTGGAACTGGAACTGACCGAGAGCGTCTTCCTCAACGAGGACGAGAATACCGACGCCATGTTCGCCGCCTTGAAACGGATCGGCGTGCGGTTGGCGCTGGATGATTTCGGCACCGGCTATTCCTCGTTGGGTTATCTGAAGAACGCGCCGTTCGACAAGATCAAGATCGACCAGAGCTTTGTGCGCGGGGCGACGCTGGGTTCCAGCCGCAACGGGGCGATCATCGCCTCGATCGTCAGCCTGGCCGAGGCGCTGGGCATGGAAACCACTGCCGAGGGCGTCGAAATGCTCGACGAGCTGGAGCTGATGCGCGAGCTGGGTTGCAGCCATATTCAGGGCTATATTTATTCGCGGCCCGTGGATGCGGTGTCAGCGGGCGCGCTGCTCACCGGCGATCTGGTGATGGAGGCCAGAGGCCCGCGCTCGGCCCGCGCCACCCGCAGCACCATGTTGCGCAAGGTGGTGATCGAACATGGCGGCGCGCGTTATGATGTCACCATCCGCAACCTGTCGGATACCGGTGTGCTGCTGGAGGGCCTTTGGAACGTGCCGCTGGGGCTGGATCTGGAGGTCTCGCTGGGCGGCGGGCTGACGGTGACCGGGGCTGTGCGCTGGAGCCAGCATGGGCGTATCGGCATGGAGTTCGCCCGGCGGCTTTCGGCGGAGGAAATGGTGGCGATCAAAGGCAACCGCGCGCCTAGCCCCGAACCGGTGCTCGACATGGCGGATCAGCGCAAAGCGGTTTAACAGGGTGCGGGCCCATGTGATGTCGCAGCCACGTGATGTCGCAGCCACTGGCGCTGGGGCGTTTGCGCTGCTAACGGCGGACCCAAGCGCAGCTAACCCCATTGGGTCCGCGCACCGGATACAAAGACACCCATGACCGACCTCGCCAAAATACGCAATTTCAGCATCATCGCCCATATCGACCACGGCAAGTCCACCTTGGCCGACCGTTTGATCCAATACACTGGCGGCCTCACCGAGCGCGAGATGTCCGCGCAGGTGCTGGATAACATGGATATTGAGCGCGAGCGCGGCATCACCATCAAGGCGCAGACCGTCCGGCTGAAATATACCGCCAAGGACGGCGAGACCTATGAGCTGAACCTGATGGACACCCCCGGCCACGTCGATTTCGCCTATGAGGTGTCGCGGTCGCTGGCCGCTTGCGAGGGCGCGCTGTTGGTGGTGGACGCCGCGCAGGGCGTAGAGGCGCAGACGCTGGCCAATGTCTATCAGTCGATCGAGCACGACCATGAGATCGTCCCCGTCATCAACAAGATCGACCTGCCCGCCGCCGAGCCTGAACGCGTGCGACAGCAGATCGAGGAAGTCATCGGCATCGACGCCAGCCAAGCCGTGATGACCAGCGCCAAATCGGGCATCGGCATTGCCGAGGTGCTGGAGGCGGTCGTCACCCGCATTCCGCCGCCGGGCGGCGATGCCGCCGCACCCTTGAAGGCGATGTTGGTGGATAGCTGGTACGATCCTTACCTTGGCGTGGTGATCTTAGTGCGGGTCATCGACGGGGTGATCAAAAAGGGACAGCAGGTCAAATTCATGGCCGGCGGCACCGAGCATCTGATCGACCGCGTCGGCTGCTTTACCCCCAAGCTGGAAATCCTGCCCGAACTCACCCCCGGCGAGATCGGCTTCATCACCGCGCAGATCAAGGAAGTGGCGCAGGCCAAGGTCGGCGACACCATCACATCGGTCAAAGGCGGGGCCAAGGAGGCGCTGCCCGGCTTCAAGGAAGTGCAGCCGGTGGTGTTCTGCGGGCTGTTCCCCGTCGACGCCGCTGAATTTGAAAAGCTGCGCGAGAGCATCGGGCGGCTGCGGCTGAATGACGCCTCGTTCTCGTTCGAGATGGAGAGCAGCGCGGCACTGGGCTTTGGTTTCCGCTGCGGCTTCCTAGGCCTGCTGCATCTGGAAATTATTCAGGAACGGCTGACCCGCGAATATGACCTCGACCTGATCACCACCGCGCCCAGCGTGGTGTATCGCCTGCTGATGCGCGACGGCACCATCAAGGAGATGCATAATCCCACCGACATGCCCGATCCCGTCAAGATCGAAACCATGGAGGAGCCGTGGATCAAGGCCACCATCTACACCCCTGATGAGTACCTCGGCAGCATCTTGAAATTGTGTCAGGATCGGCGCGGCATTCAGACCGGCCTCACCTATGTTGGCGGTCGGGCGCAGGTGCAATATGAACTGCCGCTCAACGAGGTGGTGTTTGATTTTTATGACCGGTTGAAGAGCATTTCGCGTGGTTATGCCTCGTTTGATTACGAGCAGATCGGGCTGCGCGAGGGCGATTTGGTGATGATGAACATCCTCGTCAACAACGAGCCTGTTGATGCGCTGTCGATGATCGTCCACCGCAGTCAGGCCGAGGCGCGCGGCCGGCAATTGGTCGAGCGGCTGAAGGATTTGATCCCCCGCCACCTGTTCAAAATCCCCATTCAGGCCGCCATCGGCGCCAAGGTCATCGCCCGCGAGACCATCGCCGCCATGCGCAAGGATGTGACCGCCAAGTGCTATGGCGGCGACATTTCCCGCAAGAAAAAGCTGCTCGACAAGCAGAAAGAGGGCAAGAAGCGGATGCGCGAATACGGCAGCGTCCAAATCCCGCAAGAGGCGTTTATCGCCGCGCTGCGGATGGGGGAAGAGTAGGGTTTTGGGACGTCAGGCCGTGCGGGCCCACAGGGGGTTGTCGTGCCGAAAGCTGGAATATCCTCCGCTGCACATAACGAGGTGATCGTGCAGCCGCACGCCGACGGCTCGGCAGGCCTCGTCCACTGCAAAGGTGATCGTTCGATCGGCGCCGCTCATCCGGGTGTCACCAGAGGGGTGGTTGTGAACCAGCAGCACCCCGGCTGCGTCCAGCAATACGGCTTGTCGCGCGACCTGCCGTGGATAGCACGGCACTTCGTTGAGGGTGCCTGTGGCGAGGACCTCGTCCCCGATCAGTGCGTGTGCGCTGTTGAGAAAGATAGCCCTCATTTGCTCCACCCTGAGAAGCGACATCTCCAGCTTGAGATAATCAATCAATTGACCCCATTGCTGAAATACCGACCTGGTTTGGAATTCGCTTTTTGCCGCGTGGCTCATCACGGCGCGAAACTGGCGCAGATGATGTGCCGGCGCAAGATGGTCATCCAGCAGCGTTTTGGTGGCAGCCACGTCCGCCGCCAGGACACTTGAAAGTGATCCGAATTTTCCTATCAGCCGGTCGGCCCAGCGCCCAGCGTCGCTGGTGCTGATGGGGCGGAGAATCCACTCCAAGGCAGATCGACACCGAATTGCGTTTTGCGGGTGTGATGGCGCAGCGCACCAATGGCCAAAATCGCGACCATCGGGAATGACCAGATCGTCTCCGCCGTGGCATAGGCCCAAGGCATCCGCGTGTTGAGCGTCGCCAAGGCCAAATGCGAAAACACTGTCGCCAGTTGCATCGATGTGATCCATAGAGGCCAGTACCGGTTGGCGCGCATCGCCAGCACAAACAGTGCAGCCAGCAGCGCGCAATCAATTCCGAAAACACCCCATTCAACATGCTGAAAACCATGAGGGTTGGCGCCAGAGAAATAACTTAGGACGCCGCTGGTGAGCAGAAGTCCGGCAGCAATTTTCTCGGGCGCCCCTCCTCGGAAGGCCGCGATGGTACAAGATACCAACAGCATAATGGCAAATAGGGAAGCGTCCATTGCGGCGACCTATTGTGAAAATTTGTCGCCCCGCGTAATCTAATTACCCGGCCAATGAAACAACGGTGAGGGTGTTTTCCGCATTAACGGGCGGGCAACCACCTAAGTCTCCGAAGGATACTTCGCGCAGACCGATCAAAATCTTGGTTTCGGCAAGGTCAGCGTGCACTTCCACCATTTCTTCGCGGGCCCGGGTGATCAAATTGATGACACTGCTCATACCTTTGATCGCTTGGTGGCCGCAGGATATTGGCAGTTGCGCATCACTTCTTGCGTTGATGGACGTTTCGATCAGCCGGGAAACACTGATCAGGGCCTGATCGAGGGCTGTCTCGGCAGGAATAAGTTGATCAGCAACTTGCTTGGCGGCGCGAGTTCTAACAATTTTACGCATACGACCCCCTTTTGAGAAGTTATCTTCTCAATTAAAATGCGAAGACAAAATTTACTCTTAGTCGTCTAGCGCCTTGGCTAGATGTACCAACATATCGAGAACGAAGGCTGATGTCGCAAGCAGGAATAGTACGAGAATGGATGTCGAAACGATCCATATTAATCGTTGGTGGCTGCTTAGGTCATTTCCTCTTCGCTCTCCTCTGAGGAAATGGAATGAATTCGGTGGGGTCCCTTCGAGTGTAGGGGGCACCGGTTCAACCGTTTCCTCGGGGTCAACGTATGGCTCGGTCGGTTCGCCCTGCGCCACCCGCAGATTCTGCCCCCCTAAATATTGCGGGGGGTCTTGCGTGGCCTCTTGATACAGGCGCGCGGCATGGCGCAGGTCGGTCGCCTCGAGGATATTGATGGCTTCGGCCAGATATCCGCGCACGGTATGTTCAGAAATAGAGAGTTCGCGTGCAATTTGTTTGGGGCTGATGTGGGCCGACACCATGCTGAGGCACGTGCGCTGCCTTGGGGAGAGGCGTTCAAAGGAAAGCTGTTCCACCGTTATCCGATTCTCTAACTGTTCGACCCGATTGCCGCGTTCTTACGGTCAATATTTTTAGGTAAGTTGTTAAGTTTCATCAAATTAAATGATTGTAAACTTTTGACGTCAAATTGGGTAGCCTATCTCGGACGCGAATGAAACTATCCAATATATATCGTGCCATGCGTTGCATCCATATGATGCGTTGCCAGTGAGCATTCAGATTCAGAGCCTCCATTTTACCCGCTATCCTTCTGAACCTCCGGCGTGGCGATGCCTGACATCAGGCGCGCTTTGGGGCCTATGCGGCCATGATGCAGGTGGCGGAGGTAGTCGGCGATGTGGGCTTCTTCGGGGGTTTGGGGGTTGTAGTAGGGTGGGGGCAATTGCGGCGCGGGGGTGAAGGGGTGGTGGGGCGGGCGCTGTGCCCAGCGGGCGGCCATGGCGGCGGCTTCGGCTTGTTCTTGCAGGACACGCTTTTGGGCGGCTTGGTGGTGGGGATAGCGCGCGTGGGTGCCCGGCGCGGTGAGGTGCGGCTGGGGTGATTCTGGCGGGCTGCTGTCGGTATCTGTGGTGTCCGGATTGGGGGAGTCCGCATCGATGTCGTCTGGATCAGGGGCGCCGGGGAAGAGGTCTGGGTTTTCGGCGCGGAAGGCTTTGTGGGCGGTGATGCGGGATTGCATGACGTCCAACTTGGCGTCGATGGAGGCGAGGATTTCCTCTTCCTCGCGTTCGGTTTCGGCGGTGCGTTCGGCTTCCCATTCCGCGCGCCATTCGCGTTTCAGGCGCTCCAGATGGCTGCGGGTGGTGGCGCCGGCATTGACGATGCTGTCGGCGGCGAAGCGGGTGGGCGCGCGGTTGCGCAGCAGGAACATCAGCAGGCGGTCGCTATAGACGCGGCGCTGGCCGACTTCCTCGCCGCGATACCATACGGCTTCCTCTACGCCGTTTAACGCGCGGTCAATTGCTACGTCCTCCAGCCGCTGCACACAGACGCCCAGCGCGGCGTCCCATGCTGCGCGGAATCCATGCGCCTGGGGGTGGCGGCGCAGGTGATAGACGCCCTCGCCGCCCATGCCCACGGCGCGGGCGGCAGCTTTGGCGCTGCCTAGGTAGGCTAATTGGGCGATGAATTGGCGTTGCCGGTCTGCCGTCCAGCCGTTGAAGCGGTTTTTGTTACGCGGCACGGGGGCGAAGTTTGTCAGGATGTCCGGCGGCGGGGGCGCGGGTGTGGAGTCGGAGTTTCTGGCGGGTTGGTGTGGCATGGGGCGGCTCCGGGGGCGGATCGATGAGGCGGGGCCTGCCTATGTGTCACAGTTGGGGGTGAGTAGGACAGCATGTTGGATGTGGGGCCTGTGTGGGGGCACGGCGGCCCCCACAAGGCCTGGGTTACTGCACCAGACGGGCTGACTGCACCGCCATGGAAAACAGCTGATTCAGCGCGGCGGAAATGTCGCCGTTGGTGCTGACCGTCTGCATCAGATAGCTGCCGTCGGGGTTTTGCGTGGCGCAGGCCTGCAATTGCGATTGAATGCTGGGTAATGGGCCGCTGGCGAAGTTGTTGAAAGTGGGATTGGAGGTGTAATTGATCGTATTGGGATCATACGACGTATACAGAATTGCGATCTTCGCGCCGGTGGCCTTTATCGCGGTGCACTGCGCGATATTGTTGGCATTGAGCGCGGTCAGGCCATCGCCGGTCGAGTCATCCTCTGCGCCGTCGGTCATGATGATCAACACGCTTTGGGGATTGCTGGGTGTCCCAAGCCCAGATGTGGCAGGCATGGTGGCCTTCATGTTGGTCAACAAGGCCGTGAAGTCAGTGTCCGCATTGGCCCCCGGGCAAGTGGAGGTCCAACAGGCGTTGCCTATCATCAGCGGCGCGTTGGCGGTCATACTGGGGAAGGTCGAGGTGTGTGATGTGGCGACATCGGTCATCGTGCCCCATGGCGCGGTGGGAATCGTCGTCGGCGCGCCATAGTTGAAGGTGAAATATTGCAGCTTGTATATCGGCGGGGTCGGCGCCGAGGCATAGTTCTGCTCGATATTATAGGCATAGCTCGTCAGGTTTTGCGCGGCCGGCGTTTCGGCGTCCAAACGCAGCTGGATGTTGGTTTGCCCCGCATTGAGCGCGGCATAGTTTTCCGCCAGCCACCATGAATCGGGGAAGTTGACCGTGACATTCTGCCAGCTGCTTGAAGATGTTTTATAATATTGCAAATTCACAGAGTTATTGACTGTGGTGCCGCCATTGTTGGTCCAAAAATTGCCTCCGCAGGCGGACGAGTTGCCGCCATTGGTGATCGACCCATTGGTGCCGATTTGGTTGTTCAGGCCATCGTAGACGTTACCATTGCTGCAAGAGATGCGATAGGTATTGGTGGCCGTCACCGAGGATGGATCAAAGGTCGTGGTGTAGATGGCGTTGTTGCTGGCATCCTTGATGAAACTGCCATAATTCCAAACCTGCGAATTGAGCGAATGGCAGGCAAAGTCGCAACCCGGTGTTCCATAGCCATAATGGTGATCGTGGGCGTGAGGCTGCCGACGCCTTGCAGGATGTTGGCTTGAGAGTTGAACATGGCCGTTGCCGCCGCATTAGATGCAGCCGAGGACTGGCACAACAATTGGGGGTCTACTGCGGCCAGCGCAGCGCCGTCGGCGATGGCGTTGAGTTGGGTCTGCAACCTTTCGGCCCGGCTGTAATCAACGCCAAAACCGATCGCCAAGGTCAGCGGAATAATCGCAAAGCCCATCATCATCAGGACGTTTCCGCCCTCGCTGCGCAGCAGGTGGCGCGTTCCGTTCAGCAAACGTGCCGGGCAATTGGTCAGGAGGTTTTTTATCATTATGGATAGGACCAAAATCAAATGTGCTTCAAAAAACACATTTAAATTTTAGCACGTAAACAATATATTACCGGTCGAAAGGAAATTCGATTGCATGCGAAAAGAATATCGATTGCAAGGGGTGTCGGTCCAAATGGGACCATTCATCACAGCAAAGTCAGAGCGTGAGTTGGCATTCCCGCGTTTTTCACGACGCCGAGCATGAGCATCTGCACCGCACGGCGGTTGCCCCGCCGCCCGCGCCACCTAGGCGGCCAGTTGCAGTTCCAGCCGGTCCCAGATCTCGACGAGGGCCTTGGTCAGGTCCATCATCATTTCCTCGCTATGCGCGGGGCCGGGGGTGAAGCGCAGGCGCTCTGTGCCGCGCGGCACGGTGGGGAAGTTGATCGGCTGCACATAGACGCCGTATTCGGCCAGCAGGATGTCGGCAATCTGCTTGGCGCGCACCGGATCGCCCACCATCAGCGGCACGATATGCGTCGTCGATGGCATCACCGGCAGGCCGGATTCGCGCATCAGGCGTTTCAGCGTGGCGGCGGCGGCCTGCTGGGCATCGCGTTCCACGCAGGATGATTTCAGGTGGCGCACAGAGGCCAAAACCCCCGCCACCAGCACCGGCGATAGCGAAGTGGTGAAGATAAACCCCGGCGCATAGGACCGGATCACGTCGATGATCCGCGTATCCGCCGCGATATAGCCGCCCATCACGCCGAAGGCCTTGCCCAGCGTGCCCTCGATAATGTCGATGCGGTGCGCGGCGTTGTCGCGGTCGGTGATGCCGCCGCCGCGCGGGCCATACATGCCGACGGCGTGGACTTCGTCGATATATGTCAGCGCGTTGTATTTTTCCGCCAGATCGCAGATTTCGTGGATGGGGGCGATGTCGCCGTCCATCGAATAGACGCTCTCAAAGGCGATGAGTTTTGGCAGATGCGGGTCGGTTTCGGCCAGCAATTCTTCCAGATGGGCCACATCATTGTGGCGGAACACCTTCTTTTCGGCGCCCGAATTGCGGATGCCGGCGATCATGCTGGCGTGGTTCAGCGCGTCGGAAAAGATCACGCAGCCGGGCAGGATCTTGGCCAGGGTGGACAGCGTCGCGTCATTCGAGACATAGCCCGATGTGAACAGCAGCGCGCCGTCCTTGCCATGCAGATCGGCGAGTTCCGCCTCCAAATCAACGTGGTAATGGGTGTTGCCGCCGATGTTGCGGGTTCCGCCGCTGCCGGCGCCGACGTCGTTCAGCGCCTCTTCCATGGCAGCCGTCACCTTGGGGTGTTGGCCCATCGCCAGATAGTCATTGCTGCACCACACGGTGATCGGCTTTGGCCCGTTATGCCCCGCAAAGCACCGCGCGTTGGGATAGGCCCCCTTGTTGCGCAGGATGTCAATAAAGACGCGGTAACGGCCTTCCGAATGGAGGCGGTCAATCGCGGCGTCAAAAACCCGGTCGTAATTCACGTGTTGCGCGCCCATCCTGATCGCTTGGCCCAACTGGTTTGCTGTGCCGTACCCGTTTGGCTGTGCAACATACAGCCGTGCGGAAAAATGACCAGAGTCAAAACAGGGGGTGGACCTTTGGTCTCATTTTGGGGCCGTTTGGGTCAGATCGAGACGGAAAAACTGATTATACGGGCTGGGCTGGTAATCGGCGAAGGGCGGGCACAAAACGAACCCGGCGCTGCGATAAAGGCCGAGGGCGGGGGCGTGTGTGCCTTCTGTGCCGGTTTCCAGATAGAGCTGCGCCAACCCCCGCTGCTGCGCTTGCGCGATCACATGCATCAGCAGCGCGCGCCCAACGCCGGTTCCTCTGGCGGCGGGGGCGGCGCGCATGGATTTGACCTCTCCGGTGGCGTGATCCAGCTGTTTCAGCGCGGCAAAGCCCAGCAGGGTTTCGCCTGACCGCAAGTTGTCGCTGGCCCACGCCGTCCAGAAGGTGACGCTGGGCGCCGACAGCCCTGTCGCATCCAGCGCATAAGCGTGTTCGGCCATGACCCCGCGCAGTTCGGCCAAGTGAAACGCCAGCAGATCGGCAACATGGGGGGCGGCGGGGTCGTCTTGGCGGATATGCATGATGGCTCGCTGCGGCGGGGAGGGGCCTCAGCCATAGCCATGGGCGGCGGGCGGGGCAATGCGGCACCTATTTCTAGGTAAGCCTCCGGCCATTGGGTGCTAACCATAGGCTGGTTAGGGTTTCGCCGCAGAGGCGCGGAAGGATTTGATCATGTCATATGAGTTTGGCCAGACCGTGCCGCATGGCGCCGCCCCGCAGACCACCGACATGCTGATCGCGCTGTTGCTGGGCCAGATGGCGGACGAGCTGGATCACCCGGAGGTATGGCGCGCGGTCCCGGATTGTATCGCGCGGTTTCCCGATTTTCGGACGCAGATCACCGCGCGTTTTAATGCCCAAGATGGCCGGCAGGAGCATCTGTTGATCCTGCATGCCCTGGCGCTGGCTGCCGATGATGACCTGCCCACCGCGCTGGCCGAGATCGCGCCGCTGGCGGTGATCGCCTCGCAGTCCGCGCTGGTGCAGGGGGCGGTGTTTCATTTGCAATCGCTGGGCGACCCGGAAAACCCGCGTTACCATCTGGAGGGCAAGATCTGCACCGCGCCTTTCCAGCAATTGGATGTGCTGGAAAACTCGGCGCATCAGTACTGCGCCAGATGGCTGCACCAGTCGGCGGGCGATCTGTCGGCGCAGCCTTGGCGCGAGGTGTGGAACAGCGCGCCCGCGCGGCGATCCGCGCCAGTGTGCTGGATGGATCATACCGTTATTGCAACAAGACGGCGTGTCCGAAAATTCAGGCGAACAGCCTGCTGCCCGCGGGCTATCTGGCTGCCAGCGATCCGTCTTGGGCTGAGGTGATCGCCAGTGGGCGCACCCGGATGGACAGCGGCCCGCGCATCGTGAATCTCGCCTATGGCCGCACCTGTAACCTTGCCTGCCCCAGCTGCCGCACCGAGCGATACGCCGCCGACGAGGCCACCCGCACCCGCTATACCGCCCTGCAAGACGAGGCCATTCTGCCGATGTTGCAAGAGGCCGAGGTGGTGTTCGTCACGGGATCGGGCGATCCCTTCGCATCCAAGAATTTCCGCAACCTGATGCAGGCGCTGACGGAGGAGGCCTATCCGAACCTGCGGTTTCAGATCATGACCAACGCCATGCTGCTGACCCCTGCGCAGTGGGATGCGTTTTCGTCGCTGCATGGGCGGGTTCAGGTGCTGAAGATCAGCACCGATGCCGCCACCGGCCCCACGCATGAGAAACTGCGGCGCGGCGCGCACTGGCCGGCGATGCTGGCGAATATGGAGTTTTCCGGGCAATTGGCGGCGCGGGGGGATATGGAATTTCTGGAGATCACCTTCACCGTTCAGAGCGACAATTTCCGCGAGATGGGCGATGCCGTCGATCTGGCCAGGCAGGTGGGGGCCAGCGGCATCTTTTTCGCGCGGATCACCAATTGGGGCACCTTTACCCCAGAACAATACCACGACAAGGCGGTGTTCCTGCCCGACCACCCAGACCACGCGGCGTTTCTAGAGGCCATGCGTGACCCGCGCCAGCTGGACCCAATGGTGTTGCTGGGCGATCTGGAGGTCTTTGTCGGCCCGCGTGAGACGCCGGGGCGCGTGTTTCGTTACTGAGCCATCCCAGCGCGCCTTGCATTCTCCGGCATCGCTGATAGCCTGATCCCAAGCGCCGCATATGGGCGCAAGGGGAAAGGACCGGGCCGTGCCAAGCACCGAAACCGCGCCGCTGAGCGCGTCGCAGAAAACAGCGATCCTCGCCAGCTATCTGGGCTGGACGCTGGATGCGTTTGATTTCTTTTTGATGGTTTTCCTAGTCAAATCGATCTCGGAAGCCTTTGGCCACAGCATCAAGGAGGTTGCCGAGGCTCTGTTCTGGACGCTGGCGATGCGGCCCGTCGGCGCGTTGTTCTTTGGCTGGCTGGCCGACAAATATGGCCGCCGCCCGATATTGATGCTGGTGATTGTGCTGTTTTCGGTATTGTCGGTACTGTCGGGCTTGGCGCAAACCCTTGGCCAATTGCTGCTGATCCGCGCGGTGTTCGGCGCGGCAATGGGCGGAGAATGGGGCGTCGGCGCCAGTTTGGTGATGGAGAGCATCCCGCCCCGGCTGAGGGGCCGCGTGTCGGGCCTGCTGCAATCGGGCTATCCGATGGGTTATTTTTTGGCGGCGTTGGTGTTCAAATTCGCCTTTGTTCACATTGGCTGGCGCGGCATGTTCTTTGTCGGCATGGCGCCGGCGCTGCTGGTCGCCTTTATCCGGATGGGGGTGGAGGAACCGGCGGGGCACGAGCAGCGGATCGCGGCGGGCGGCGGCACTCTGATGGGCACGCTGCGGGCGATTGGCACCAATTGGAAACTGGCGCTCTATCTGATCGTGCTGATGACCGCGTTCAACTTCTTCAGCCACGGCACCATGGATATGTACCCGACCTTCCTGCAAAAGCAGCATGGGTTCGACGCCTCGCTGACAGGCGAAATCGTTGCCTTTGTCAATGTCGGGGCGATTTGCGGGGCGCTGTTCTTCGGCATGTTCTCTGACAGGATCGGGCGCAAGCGGGCGATCGTCACGGCGGCGCTTTGTGCTTTGCCGGCGATTCCGCTCTATGCATATGGCGATTTCTGGGCCTCTGGCGCCTCGCCTTTGGTGCTGGCGGCGGGCGGGTTTCTGGTGAACGCGGCGGTACAGGGGGCGTGGTCGGTGATCCCGGCGCATCTGAACGAGTTGTCTCCGATGGCGATCCGCGCGATGTTCCCCGGTTTCGTTTATCAATTGGGCAATCTGTTCGCCTCGAAAAACGGGCCGATACAGGCGGGTATCGCCGAAAGCCACGGCAATAATTTTGCGCTGGCGCTGGCGAGTGTGGTGGGCGTGGCTGCGGTCACGGTGGCGCTGGTCTGCGCGGTGGGGCCAGAGCGCAGCGGGGAGGATTTGAACGCGGCCCGCTAGGGAGCTGATCGCTGGCCTTGCGCAAACCGCGCGCGCGTCTTATTGACCGCGGCGCGACAGGTTCTCCGCCGGGTTTCGGCCTTGTGGGGATTCAAAGGGAATGGGGTTCAAAACCCCGGCTGCCCCTGCAACTGTAAGCGGTGAGCCACCGGCCTTTTGCCATTGGAACCCTTCGCGGGGGTCTGAGAAGGCGGCCGGAACGGCGTTGACCCGCGAGCCAGGAGACCTGCCTGTTGTGGTCGTTCTTCGTGTCGCCAGGGTGTGCGATGCGGACGGGGATTTTCCTCGCTGAGCGACAGAATGCCTCGTCGGTCCAGCGGGCCAGCTTGGGGTTTGTGTCGCGCGGGCTGGCTGGCCTGTCATCGCACCCCCATGTTCCGCCGGTTGGACGAGGCCTTTGCCGTCCACCAAAGGAATGCCCAATGACCAAGCCTTTTACCACTTTTCGTTCGCTGATCCTGCCGTTTTGCCTGCTGGCCGCGCCGGCATCGCTGTTCGCGCAAACCGCCACCGGGGACGACATTGTCGTGACCGCGCTGCGCACGCCGGTCGATCATGACCGCGTCGCCTCCAGCGTGACGGTGCTGGATCTGGCCGATATTCAGGCCGCGCAGCCTTTGGCGCTGGCCGATCTGCTGGTGCGCACGCCGGGGGTCAGCCTGTCGCAGGTCGGCGGCTATGGTTCCACCACCGAACTGCGCATTCGCGGCGCGAACCCAGAGGACACCATGCTGGTGATCGACGGGATGCGCATTGCGGACCCGACCTCGCCCGCCGGCAACCTCGATTATTCGCAGTTTTTCACCGATGATGTGGCGCGGGTCGAACTGCTGCGCGGTCCGCAATCGATCCTGTGGGGTTCGGACGCGATGGCGGGCGTGGTCAGCGTGACCACCGCCGCCCCCACCGCGCCCTTGCAGGCCAATTTCAGCGTCGAGGGCGGCAGCCACAATACGCTGAACGCCCATGCCGGGGTCGGCGGGACATCGGCGCTGGTCGATTGGCGGATTTCGGGTTCGGACTTTACCACGGCGGGCATCCCCAGCACCGTCGGCAGCACCGTTCCCAATGGATACGACCGGCAGGCTGCCAGCGTGACCACCACATTCCATATCGCGCAAAATGTCAGTCTGGATCTGCGCGGGCTGTGGGATCAGGGGCGCAATGGCTATTCGGATGCCTTCTACGACGCCTATCAGCTGAACAAGCAATGGTCGGCCTATGCCGGGCTGAACTTCACGCTGCTGGATGGGCATTTCAAGAACCGCCTGTCGGCGGCACAGGACCGCACCGATATTCAGGATTTCGACGCCAGCGAGATCCCCTATTCGGGTACGGCCTTGCAGCAGGTCGGCCACGGACGGACGCGACGGTATGAATATCAGGGCGGGCTGAACCTCGCCAAAAACGTCGATCTGGTGTTCGGCGCGGAGCGGGAGGAGCAGCGCATGCTGACCGGCACCCCCTATGACATCATCAACCCCTTTGAACTGATCCCCCACACCGCCGCCACCAATTCGGTTTACGGCGAGGCGCGGGTGTCGCCGGTGACGGGCCTGACGCTGAACGGCGGGGTGCGCTATGATCACCACTCGCAGTTCGGTGGCAATACGGTGTTTAGCGCGGGCGGAGCCTATACCCCCGATGGCGGCGCAACCCTGCTGCGCGCCAGCTATGACCAAGGTTTCAAGGCGCCGTCACTGTATCAGCTGTACAGCGATTACGGCACCGCCGGGCTGGCGCCCGAGCATTCCAAGGGCTGGGAAGTCGGCGCGGAACGCAGCCTGTTCGCCAAGGCGCTGCATATCGCCGCGACGTGGTATGAACGCGACAGCACCAATTTGATCCAATATTATTCCTGCCCCTACAGCGGCACCTTGCCGGCGGCCTGCTATGTGCCGGGGACGACCGATCCGCGTTATGGCTATTACGCCAACATCGGCGCGGCGAAGGCGCATGGGGCGGAACTGGCCGCCAATCTGCGGCTGGGGCATCTGTTCGCCGACGCCAATTATTCCTATACCGTCTCGCAAGACCGCACGCCGGGTTCGGCGACCTATGGCCAGCAATTGCTGCGGGTGCCGCGCAATACGGCGAATGGCGATCTGGGCTATGACTGGACGCATGGGGTCAGCACCAGCGTCGCGCTGCGATATTCGGGTACGTCTTTTGACGATAATTTCAACACCTATCCCACCTCGACCGTCGCCTTGCCGAGCTATGTTCTGGTCGATCTGCGGGCATCATGGGCGGTGTTGCCTGCGTTGAGCCTCTATGGCCGGGTGGAGAATATCGGCAATCAGCAGCATGTGACCTCGTTCGGCTATAACAGCCTGGGCCGGGTGGCTTATATCGGCCTGCGCAGCCGGTTCTGATGCTGATACCGGTTGCCAGCGGACCGTCGGTGGTGGTGTGCAACACATGCCGCGACGGCGATCTGTTGGCAGATGCGCTGCGGAGCGAACAGGTACCGGGCATTGAAATTCAGGAAATGCCCTGCCTGTTCGCCTGCGGACGGTCCTGCGCGGTGTATATCCGCGCACCGGGGCGGATCGGCTATGTGCTGGGCGGTTTCACGCCGGACGCCGATGCGGCGCGGGCCATTCTGGGCTATGCCGTGGTGCATGCCGCCAGCGCGGATGGCGATGTACCCTATGGGCAATGGCCGGAGGGGGTGAAGGGGCACTTCATCACCCGCACTCCGCCCGACGGATTCGTGGTGGGATGACCCTTGCCGCCGCCATCATGTTGCAGGGCACCGGCTCTGATGTCGGCAAATCGGTGCTGGTGGCGGGGCTGTGCCGGGCCTTGGCCAACCGGGGCTTGCGGGTATTGCCGTTCAAGCCGCAAAATATGTCGAACAATGCCGCCGTCACCGCGGATGGCGGGGAAATCGGCCGGGCGCAGGCCTTGCAGGCGTGGGCAGCGCGGGCGGAACTGCATACCGATATGAACCCGGTGCTGCTGAAACCGCAGGCCGATTGCACGTCGCAGTTGATCGTTCACGGGCGCGTGAGGGGCACGCTGGGGTCGGCCAATTTCCGCGAAGGGCGGCGGGGTTTGCTGCCCGAGGTTCTCGCCAGTTACCAGCGCCTGCGCGAACGCTGCGACGTCGTGGTGGTGGAGGGCGCGGGATCGCCGGCCGAGATCAATTTGCGCGAAGGCGACATCGCCAACATGGGCTTTGCGCGGGCGGCGGGGGTGCCGGTGATGCTGGTGGGCGACATAAACCGGGGCGGGGTGATCGCCGCCGTGGTGGGCACCAAGGCGGTGCTGGAGGCCGAAGACGCCGCGATGATTCGCGGCTTCATCATCAACAAGTTCCGGGGCGATCCGGCGCTGTTCACCGATGGCTATGCCGCGATAGAGGCGCGCAGCGGGTGGCGCGGGTTTGGCGTGGTGCCTTGGCTGGCGGCCATCGCCCGTCTGCCGAGCGAGGACGCCGTGGTGCTGGAAAAGGGGCGGGCGCGGGCAGAGGGGCGGCGGCTGATCGCTTGTCCGATCCTGCCGCGCATCGCCAATTTCGACGACCTCGATCCGTTGAAGCTGGAGCCAGAAGTCGAATTGGTGATGGTGCCCCCCGGCACGCCGATCCCCGCCGAGGCATCGCTGATCATCCTGCCCGGATCGAAGGCGACCATCGCCGACATGGGCTTTATCCGGGACAGCGGGTGGGAGATCGACATTCTGGCCCACCACCGGCGGGGCGGCGCGGTATGGGGGATTTGCGGCGGCTATCAGATGCTGGGCCGGCGGATCAGCGATCCCTTGGGGCTGGAGGGGGCAGCCGGTAGCATCGCCGGGCTGGGCCTGCTGGATGTGGAAACCGAGCTGGCGGGGGACAAAACCTTGGCGCCGGCGCGCGGCGTCGCGCTGGGCGAGGCGCTGGCGGGCTACGAGATGCACATGGGGCGGACATGGGGCACCGGGGCGCCCTTTGCCATGCTGGAAGGGCGCGGGGCAGAGGGGGCGATCAGCGGCGATGGGCGGGTCTTGGGCACTTACTGCCACGGGATTTTCGGCGAAACCGGCCTGCGGCGGGCGATGCTGGCGCGGCTTGGCGTCGCGAGTGCGGGCGTGGATTACGCGCATGGTGTGGACGCCGCGCTGGATGAACTGGCCGAGGCGCTGGAGCGGCATCTGGATGTGGACGCGCTGCTGGATTTGGCGCGCGAAGCTGCTAGGTACGGCCCGACTGCAAGCTGAAAGGCCGCCCTTGTTCACCTATTTCCACAATCACCCCTGGGCCAAAACGCATGGCCGCCATCCGCTGCGTGCGTCGCTGGGCGCGCCGCTGGGTATTGCCGTCAGCGCGCTGATGGGCATGGGGGTGTCGGCTTACACCGGCGATGCGGCTTGGCTGGTGGCACCGATCGGGGCATCGGCGGTGTTGGTGTTCGCGGTGCCGGCCAGCCCCTTGGCGCAGCCGCGCGCCGTGCTGGGGGGCAATGTGGTGTCGGCGCTGGTGGGACTTTGTGTGGCGCATCTGGTCAGCGCGCCAGTGCTGGCGGCGGCGTTGGCGGTGGGGCTGGCGATTTTGGCCATGCATCTGACCCGCAGCCTGCACCCGCCCGGCGGCGCGATGGCGCTGGTCACCGCGATGAGCGCGCATAAGGGCATCCCCGCGCCGTGGCATTTTGTGCTGGCGCCGGTGGCGGTGAACTGTCTGGGCTTGGTGGCGGCGGGGTGGTTGTTCAACAATCTGACAGGCAGCCGCTATCCGCACAGGGCCGAAACCCTGCCCAAACACCGCGTCGCCGTGGCGCTGGATTACGACCGCTCCGATTTGGAGGCGGTGCTGGACGAGCTGGAGGACGCGCCCGACATCACCGTGGATGACCTCGACGCGATATTCCGCGCGGTGCAGATACGGCGTCAGGCGGGGCCTCAGTCCTTGTAATCGGGCTGGGTGCGATCCAGCATTCGCAGCAAGGCGGGCCAAGCAATCTGCGCGCCTTGGCCCTTGGTGACCATCTGGATCACCGCTGGCATATTGGCCATGATCGCCGGGTCGATATGGATCAACTGACCGCCGGCCTGCGCACTGATCTGGATCGCGCAGGCGGATTCCAGCATATACATCGCCAGAAAGGCCTCGGCCACATTGGCGCCCACCGTCAGCAAGCCGTGGTTGCGCAGGATCAGCGCGGTGTGGGCGCCCAGATCCGCCTGCAACCGGGGTTGTTCGTCGGCTCGCAGCGCGACGCCCTCGTAATCATGATAGCCGAGGGTGGGGATCACCAGACTGGCCTGCTGGCTGATAGGCAGTAAGCCGCATTTTTGCGCCGCCACCGCGACGCCCGCCCGGCTGTGGGTATGCAGCACGCAGCCGACATCGGCGCGGCCGGCGTGGATGCAGGCGTGGATCGTAAAGCCCGCCGGGTTCACCGGGAACGGGGAATGCGATAATTGCTGGCAGTTCTGATCGACCTTGATCAGGCTGGATGCGGTGATTTCGTCAAACATCAGGCCATAGGGGTTGATCAGGAAGTGATCATCCGGCCCCGGCACGCGCGCGCTGATATGGGTGAAAACGAGATCGCTCCACCCGAAATGCGCCGCCAAGCGATAGGCGGCGGCAAGGTCCACACGCAGCGCCCATTCCTCTGCGGAAACCTGATGTGCGAGCGAGGGGATGTCCATGGCTTAGCTCTCCCGGTGTGTTGGCGGGCAATACAGCACTTTACCGGGGCATTGGCCAGTGGGGCGGGTTGTTTTTTGGCTGCAACTATGCGCCAAAGGTCAGCGGAGGATACGGCGATGAAACACCATTTCTTATGCCCAAATGGTCAGGGGTCGGACGGCGCGGTCTATTTGCTGGCGCATAGTGCGGGCTGCCTGCCTGTGGCCACGCGCGCGGCTGTCGAGGAAGGGTTTTTCGCGCCTTGGGCCGGGGCGGCGGGCGATGGCTGGGGGCAATGGCTGACGGAGATTGACCGGTTTCGCGCCGCCTTGGCTGCGTTGCTGGGGGGTGATGCGGCGGATTGGTGCCCGCAGCCGGGAGTTTCGGCAGGGATAGCCAAGTTTCTGTCCGGGCTGGATTTTGCCGATGGGCGTCATGTGGTGCTGGCCTCGGCGGAGGCCTTCCCCTCGGTGGGATTTGCGCTGGAAGGTTTGGCGCGGCTGGGCTTGCGGCTGGAACTGGTCGAGGGCGACCCCAGTATGCTGGCCAATTGGCAGCGCATCGCCGATCCGGATGTGGCGGCGGTGGTCATCACCCATGTTCATTCGAACAGCGGACGCGTCTCGCCGGTGGCCGAACTGGGCGCGGAGGCGCGGGCGCATGGCGTGATCAGCGTCGTCGATGTGGCGCAGTCCGCCGGCATTCTGCCCATCGACATCGCCCAATGGCCGGTGGACGCGGTGGCGGGATCGGCGCTGAAATGGCTGTGCGGCGGGCCGGGGGCCGGGTTCCTCTGGGTGTCGCCGGGGCTGGCAGGGCGTGTGGCGCCGGTCGATCGCGGATGGTTCAGCCATGCCAATCCGTTCGAGATGGACATTCGCCATTTCGCCTTTGCGAGCGACGCGCGGGCGTTTTGGGGCGGTACGCCCGGCATCCTGCCCTATGTCACGGCGCGCACCGGCATCGAACTGATCACCCGGATCGGGGTGGCGGATATATTGGTGCATAACCGCCGGCTGTGTGCGCGGCTGGCCGAGCAGCTGCCGTGGATCTCGCCGCCCGAACAGCGCGGCGGCACTTTGTGTTTGCCGCTGGATGCCGGGGCAGAGGCGGCGCTGGTGGCAGCGGGTGTGCGCTGCGACAGGCGGGACGAGGTGCTGCGCCTGTCCTTCGCCATTTGGAACGATGATGCGGATGTGGACAGGGTGGCGCTTGCGCTGCGCGCATCTCATGCGGGAGGGTAAGCCATGAGCAATACCGAAGCCTTTGACGACTGGATCAGGGGCGATTTCGTTGCGCTGAACACCGCGCTGGAGGAGATGTACTTCGCGCAAACCGACCGCGCCAATGTGGCCGGGGTCGGCGATGCGCTGAAGGCCCGGTTGCGCGATCAGGGCCGCGATCTGATCCTGCCCTTGCTGGAGGAGGGCAAAAGCAACGACGGTTTCGCCAATGCGTTCGATTTGCTGGGCAATGTCGGCATGTATCTGGGGGCGCTGCGCCGCCACGAACTCACCAACCCCGACGCGGAGGAACGCTCGCCCTTCCCCGAGGCATCGGCGTTGGCGCTGCATATTGGCGTTTCCATCGGCATGGCGCCGCGCTTTGCCACCGCGCATCTGGCGACGCATAATCTGGCGGTGCACGGCCTGCGCAAGAGCTTTACCAGCCTGGCCGACGAATTCCTGTTCATCGACGAAAACACCCGCGGCATCATCAGCTTTCAACGCGCCGCCGATGCGCTGAGCCGGATCGCGCCGCTGGGCATCACCAGCCCGGTCACCGACGTTTTGTGGGATGACGCCAAGGCCGCGCTGCGCAATGTCGCCCATTTCAACGCACGCCTGTTCGCAAACCTTGATCCAGAACGGTTTTTCTACAGCGTGCGGCCCTATTACAAGCCCTATCGCGTCGGCCGCCAAGTGTTTCGCGGCGCCAATGCGGGCGATTTCGCAGGCATCAACGAGCTGGACCTGCTGCTGGGCCTATGCCGCGCCAGCGACCCCTATTACGCGCAATTGCTACATGAAAAGCTGCCCTTCATGATGCCCGCCGAGCAGCGCCGTTTGCGCGAGTGCATGAGCCGCCGCAGCCTGCTGGACGAATTTCTGATGTTGGCGGACGAGTCCGATCATCAGCATGCCCATCAGCCGTGGTTCCGCAGCAATGCCGCGCATTTTCTGGATGTCTGCGACCTGTACGCCGCCACCGCGCGTCAGCATCACGATCAGCTGATCCAGCGCTTTATCGAGGCCCCGAGCGCGCAATTGCCACCCGCCGCGATGGCCGGCCTCACCGCCAGCGGGCCGCCGCTGCCGGTGCTGTTACGCTCGCTGGAGGTGCTGCGCGATTTGCGCTGCGCCGCGCCGCGCGATGATCTGCCGACGCGCCATGCGGATATGGCGGCATTGCGCGCCGCGATCAGCGATTGATCGCGGCGCGCTGACCTCTGGCCTACTTGGCCTTGGAAATCACCGTCAGCGGCAGCTTGCCGGCGACATAGCGGCTCAGCAGCGCCTGTACCTGCGCCGCGGTGACGGCCCTGATGCCATTGGCCTGTTCCAGCGTCGGCGTTTTCAGGCGCGGATCACGCAGCACCCCCTGCAATTGCCCCAGCCAATAGGCGTTGGTTTCAAAATCCTTGGTCCGCGATTCGACCAGCGGTTTCTTGGCGCGGTCCAGCTCGTCAGGGGTGACGGGCTGGGCGGCCAGCGCGGCGATCTGCCCATTCAGCAGCGCGCGAAAGGTTGCGAAATTGGCCTGCGGGGTTTCGATGGCGGCCAGCAGATAACCTTGCCCCGGCAGGCTGGTTGAGGACAGCGCCTGCGTAAACGGCGAATAGGTCAGCCCCAGCTTTTCGCGCACCGTATCCACCAGCCGCGACCCCAAAATCGCCGCAGCGACATCGGCGGCATAGCTGGCCTGCGGGTCCGCAAAGTAGTCCGGCAGCGCCCAAACCTCGCCGTAATAGGCCTGATCGGCGCGGCCCGTATGCGTCACCACATAGGGTTCGGCGCGGCCCGGCGTCATGGTGATGGTGACCTGCGGGGCAGGCTCGGCCTTGCCCACAGCGCCGGCGCCGAATGTGGCGCGGGTGGCGGCGATGGCGGCCTCTGGCGATATATCGCCGACGATGGTGACATCCGCCGGCCCCGCCAACGCGCCGCGCAGCATCGCGGGCAGGTCCTCTGCGTGGGTGGCGGTGATGTCGGCGGTGGAGGGGATCTGTGCAAATCGCCCGTCGCCGCCATTCGTCAGGCGGTGCAATTCGCGTGCAAAGACCGCGCCGGCATTGGCATCATATTGCCCGGCCATCATCGGTTCAATCGCCGTCAGCTTCTCGCCCATTTCGGGGCGGAAACCGGGGTCACGCGCAAAGGCGGCCAGCATCTGCATCTGCGTGGTCAGATCGGCGGCGCGGGTGGCACCGCCCATGCGGAAGGCGTCGATGCCGGCCTGCAGATTGACCGTGGCGACCTTGCCGCCCCCCTCAGCCCAGCGGGTGATGTCCGCCAGAGAGAGCTTGCCGGTGCCACCATAGACGGCAAACGAACTGGCCCACAGCGCATGCTGCAAGGCGGGGTCGGTGCTCTTGCGCCCATGGCCAAAGGCGGCGCTGACCGAGACTTGATCCTTTTCAAACGAGGTGGGTTTGACGATCAAGCGCGTTCCGTTGGCAAAGGTGACGGTGGTGGTGCCCAGCGCCTTGTCTTCGGTTTGGCTGGTGATTTGGCCCGGCGCGCCGAAATCGGTGTAGGGCCAGGTGATGGCAGTTTGCGCGGCCTGCGCGGTCAGCGGCTTGGTGATGTCCTCGGTCAGTTCCTTGGCCAGAACGGGGGCGGTGATGGGGGCGGATTGGGCGCTGCGGAACAACACCGGCCCCTTGCCGGTAAAGGCCAGTTTCAGCGCGGCGTTGACGGCTTCGGGCGCCGCGGAATTCAGCACATCCTGATTAAAGGCCAAGTCCTGAGCAGGGCTGGTGAACAGTTGATCCTCGTTCGCGGCCTTGACCAGCGCGTCGGCGATATCGCTGCTTTGGCGGGTGGGGGCGTTGGTGGCGGCCACCTGCAGGATGGTGCGCCACTGGGTGACGGCGCGTTTCAGGTCCGCCGCGGTGACGCCGCTGGCCAGCAATTGGCGCTGCTGCGCGGTGACGGCGGCCAGCGCCTCTCGCCATTTTTCGGGCGCGGCGAAAATGTCGAGTTCGGTTTGCGAGGCCGCGTTCATCAGCGCGGGGTCCAGCCCGGCCCGCGCGCCGATAAAGGGCGCGCCGGGCTGGCCGGCCCGATCCGCCAAGCGGTTGTTGAGCACGGTGATGCCCAGCATTTGCAGCAACATCTCGCGGTCAACGGCCTCGGTTTCGGCACGTTTGTCGGCGGGGCGTTCCCATTCCAGCGCCATCTGGTCTGGCGCGCCGGTGCGGACAAATTCTGCCGCAGGGGCGATGGGGGCGGGGGCGCCAAAGTCCACGACATCGCCGCCATGCGCCGGTTTCCAATCGGCAAAGCGCGCCTTGATCTCGGCCTCGATTCGGGCGGGGTCGATATTGCCGACGATGATCAGAGTGGCGTTATCGGGGCGGTAATTGGCCTCGTAGAAACGGCGGATGCGTTCGGGCGTGGCTGCCTTGATTGTCTCCACCAGGCCAATTGGCCAGCGCGCGACGGCGCGGGTGCCGGCCAGAGAATTGGCGGCGTCGGCCTTTTGCGCCTGATAGGCGGGCCCATCGCGCAGCCGTTCCTCTGACAGGATCACGCCGCGTTCGGCCTCTACGGCGGCAGGCGCAATGTTCAGCCGCCCGCCGATTTCGCGCAGCAAGGTCATGCCAGTGTCGATCGCGCTGGCATCGGCCTTGGGAAAGGTGAACATATAGACGGTCTGTTCATGCGCGGTGAAGGCGTTGGTATCCGCGCCAAAGCGCAGGCCTTGGCGTTCCAGCATATGCACCACCTCGCCGTCGGCGACATGCTGGCTGCCGCGAAAGGCCATATGTTCCAGATAATGCGCCAGACCCTGTTCCTCGTCGCGTTCCATCATCGAACCCGAACCGATCCTGAGGCGCATCGCCACCCCGTCCGCCGGCGTGGTATTGCGCATGATGGCATAGCGCATGCCGTTGGGCAGAGTGCCGAACAGCACAGCAGGGTCTGCCTTGCGCGCCGTGTAATCCTGCGCCCAGTGGCCGGGCTGTTTCAGCGGGGCACCATCGTTTGTTGAAGGGGCGGCCATGGCGGGCGCCGCCAGCAGCGTGACCGCGCTGACCGAGGCGAGGAGCAGTTTAGAACGGATCATGGCATTCTCCCGTATTGTGGATTGTTGATTGTTCATGCGCCGCGCCAACGAGACTGGACCAGCGGCCAAGGGCGATAGGGTTTGCGCGAAAACCGCAGCAGCCAGACGCAGGCATACAGGCTGAGCGCGAGCACGATCACGGCGGCAAGGCTTACGAGCGCCGGGTTTATGGAGAGTGAATGGGGGTGAGCCATTTCTGCGCCTACGAAATAACCGATAACGCCAATTGGAAATCCAACCGCCAGGGCGTTCAGCATAATGTCGAACACCCGCGTGACGCGCAGTTGCAGCACGTAAAACGCATAGATGAAGGCCAGCGCGCACAGCCCGCTCACCGCCAGATGCACGGGCCAGCCGGGCTGCGCGGTGATGCTGTGTGCCATCAGGCCAGCCACCAAGGCGAAACTGAGCCCAGCGTTAAAGGCCGGAGTCACCAGCACCAACAGCTTGCCCTGCGGCAGGGTGAGCAATAGGCGGCGGCTGCGCAGCAGATATTGCGTCATGATCATCGCGGCAAAGCAGGCCGCGCCGGCGGGGACAAATTGCGGGGCGGCGCTGGTGATGCCAAAGCTCATGCCGACGCGCAGACCCTTGTTGAAATCACCATCGCCGTTGCCGTGGGGCGCCACCGCCGGCAAAAACCGCCCCATCAGATAGAGCCAGAGGCCGCCCGCCATGATGATCAGTGCCGTGCGGGCGGCTTGGCCGATGAAATGGCCGCTCCATCCGCGCAAATGCAGAACGGGCAGCCGCAGATAAGCTGGCGATCTGCGGTCTGGGACCCGCGCGCCGGTGGTGCCATCGAGCCGCGCAAACCTCTGCGCCAAACCATAGTTCACCGCGCACAGCCCCACCGCCAGCAGCGCCGACGGCAAACCAATACCGGGGATGGCGATGAGCCGCCCGCCGCCCAACATGCCGCCCAGCATGCAGGCGCCGAACATTACCGAGATGGCCCATTCACGCGGGCCGCGCTGGCCGGCCTGCATCCACCAGCCAAAGTTGTCTGGCCAGCTGCCGACAAGAATGCAGGTCGTGGCCAGCACCTGAACCAACAGTCCCACCACCCCGAAGATCGCCAGTGCCAACCCGCCGCCTGCCACCGAGGACACCAGCGCCACCACCAGCGGCAACAGGCTAACATTGATCCACGCCGCCGCGCGCCTGTCCGCCGAGGTGACCGGCAGGAAACGCCAGCCATTGTTGGCCGGGCCGGACATCATATAGGTGAACATCGTCAGGAAACACAGAAACTCTACCCCCATCATGACGATGGTGTGATGGCGGTGGTATCCTTCGAGCGCGGTGTCCGCGCCGAGCAGGCACATGCCGCAAACCCCCAACAGCGCCAATCCGCCCTGCCACCACTTGCCCCACAGCTGCGGCGCGCGGGCGAGGCGCCAGACGCGGCGCCAATTGGGGCGCGCATCGCCACGGGCCGCCGCGTTCATGCCGCGCCGCCTGAGACATCGCCGGAAGTCAGGCCCAGATAGACCTCCTCCAAATTCATCGGGGCGCGGGCGATGACGCCCATGGCCTCGATTTCGGGCAGGGAAGGGCTGGACAGGTCCACCATGACCCGCATCCGCCCAGTGGTCTGCGCCAACATGCGCATCCCCTCGGGCAGTTCTGGTGCTGCGCCGGCTAGAACCACATCCCACTGCTGATACCGCTCAACAAGATCACTGGTCGCGCCCTCCGCCAGCAATTGCCCGCGGTGCAGCACAATGACCCGGTCCGCCAGCCGCTCCAGATCGGACATCTGGTGCGAGGAAATCAGCACGGCGCGACCTGCCTGAGAAAGACCGGGTTTCTGAATATAATTCAACAGTTCGGCGAACAGATGGTGGCGCGCGGCGACATCCAGCCCGGTGGTCGGCTCGTCCAGCAGCAGCGCGTCGGTGTCCCGCGCCAGAGCGGTGATCAGCGCCAGCTTGGTCCGCTCGCCAAACGACAGAGCGCCGAGCTTGGCGCGGCGGTCGATGGCGAACAGCGCCAGCAAGCGGTCGGCCTCGTCGGCGCGCCAATCGGGGTAGAACCCGCTGACGTAATCCAGCGCCGCCCCGACACGCCCCCAGCTGGCATAGGACAGGTCTGGGCTCACAAAGCCGACGCGCTGCTTGATCAAAACCTCGCCCTGCGGATGGCTGTGGCCGGCGATGGTGATGCGCCCGGCCTGCGCGTGCTGACCCGCCTGCGCGCGCCCCAGACCATACATCAGATCGATCAGCGTGGTCTTGCCCGCGCCATTCGGCCCGATCAGGGCGGTGATCGCCCCCACCGGCAGCGCGAAACTCAGCGGCCCCAGACAAAAGCCGCCCATGCGGTGGGTGAGGCCCTCCACAATGGCCATATTATCCGCAATAACAGGGCTATATTCGTTCATTTGCGGTCCTCTTCCCTGAGTATGCTGCGCAGCATTTGCAGCAATTGCGGATCTGCCAACCGGGCGCGCCGCGCGGCGGAGACCGCCCCTTGCAGCACGCCACGCACCTCGGCCAGCGCATCGGTGCCGGCGGCGGCCACAGCATCGGCGGCGACGAAAGCGCCCACCCCCTGCCGGCTGTAAATCAACCCGGCACGTTCCAATTCGTCATAGGCGCGCTTGATGGTGATGACGCTGACCAGCAGATCCGCCGCCAATGCCCGCACCGATGGCAAAGTGTCACCCGGGGCGAGGCGGCCGGCGGCAATCTCGCGCGTGATGGCGGCGACGACCTGTTCATACAACGGGCCTTCGGCTGCGCTGGAGATCGGCCCGAATTGCAGGGATGGCGGTTGACCTGACATACTGTATATATAACATATATGCACAGTATGTCCAGAATGAATTGAGGCCGCCACGGCGCAGGCATAGTTTTACCAAGGATTATATTGTCGCCGTTGGACAGCGGGTCAAAGCTGTTTAGAAGGCGGGTGTAGACCCTGAATTGGAACAACCGCCGAATGATCCGCCGCCGATTGCCGACGCCAGAGCCGCAGAGGGTCACCATGGAGGATCTGGCGCGCGAGGCGGGCGTGTCCAAAATCACCGTGTCGCGGGCGCT
>Ga0316222_1000187_pt1 | contig 101914 bp, 74 predicted proteins | sample TBH18011metaG_FD_206008 | JGI IMG/M metagenome (GOLD analysis project Ga0316222, IMG submission 206008) | Freshwater microbial communities from Trout Bog Lake, Wisconsin, USA - TBH18011 | ecosystem: Environmental > Aquatic > Freshwater > Lake > Hypolimnion/Profundal zone | place: USA: Wisconsin...
CAGGCCGGTGTCGGCGGCGTCGAAGGTCGCGAACCACGGGAAGCCCATCCAGTGCGCGTAGCGTTGCCACGCCGGCTGGTCGAAGCGGAAGGTCTCGCGGAGGTTGGCGAGCTGCGCCTCGGCGTTCGGGTCGCCCGTCATCTCGATCTCCAGTTTCTTCGACGTGATGAAATCGCCCGGGGGCAGCTGCACGACGGTGAAGACGATGATGGAGATGGCCAGGAGGGTCGGCCCGAGCACGAGCAGGCGCCGCCAGACGAACGGATAACGCATGGCCAGAACGCCGAAGCCGCCGAGGACGGCGAGCCCGAGCGTCCAGCCGAGCCATGGCGGCAGAAGCGGTTTCGCGGCGGCGTCCTGGGCGCGGCTCTTGACCGAGCGGGGCAGGAACGACGGATGGGCGATCGACTCCCGGATCCGGGCCACCGCGGCGGCGGAGTCGTTCGAGGAATCCCAGTAGAACGTCTCAATGCCCAGGTTGGCCGGCGTCATGAAATAGTAGCCGCTGAGCGCCTGGGTTGGGACATTGTGAAAACCATCCTTCACGACCGCGAGGCTGGGGGGCGGCGTGGCGAGGCTGATCGCCCAGACGTTCTCAGCCGCCAGGTCGAGGATCCGGTTGAAGTCCGCGATCCGCTCGGCCGGGGTGACGGCCACCTGGGCCCGGTCGAACAATTCCATCGCCTGCCGGGCCGGGTGGCCGGGGGGCGGCCCCGCGAGGCCCGGGGCGTTCGCCTCGGGGTTGCCCTGCAGTCCGCCGCGCTGGTACCAGTGGCCCCAGACCGACGCGAAGTACGAGCTGCCCCCGGTCGGCACATAGTAACGAGGGTCGAGCATCGGCATGAACTCCTCGAGTCCGGGCCAGTAGGTGAAGTCCTGCTCCAGCGCGGCCTGCTCGACCTGCCAGAGGGTCCGGATGTGGATCTGCACGATCGTGCGCACGCCCAGCCGGTTCCACTGGGCGGCCACCATCTGCGCGGGGTCGGGGGGAAAGTTCGAGGCGAGGCTGAGGAACCACGTCATGCGCGTGCCGTCCGGAAACGTGCGGAAGCCCTCGCGGTCGCGCCGGCCCAGGCCAAGGCGGTCGAGCAGCGCGCCGGCCTGCGCCGGATCATACGCGGTGAAGGCGTGGAACTGGCGGGCGTTGGCGTAGGGCGAGTCGGGACCCGGGGAGTCCTGGGCGGGTTCGCCGATGCCGTTGTAGACCGCGTCAATGATCGCGCGGCGGTTGATGGCCAGCGAGAGCGCCTGCCGGAAGGTTTTCTCATTCAGCAGCCGGTGCTTCCAGGCCGTCTCGGGATGCGCCGGATCCACCGCCCGGTTCAGGTTCGGGCTGATCTGCCCCATCGTGCGCGTGGCGCTGTACCAATGCAGCAGGCGGTAGCCCTGCCGCGGCGCCTCGGTCGAGAGCAGCGTGTAGTCCTCGAAGTCGAGGCTGCGCTCCTGCATCGAGGTCTCGCCCCCGGCCACAGCGGCGGTGATGAGGGACTTGTCGCGCACATCCACGACCACGCGGTCGAGGTAGGGCAGCTGGCGGCCGGCGGGATCAACCGCGAAGTAATACGGGTTGCGGACGAAGGACTGCGGCGCGGTCGGCTGGTAGTCACAGTAGATCCACGGCCACATGCGCGGGTGCTCGGGGTTGAGCCGGTGCTTCATCCGGATGTACACCGCGAGCGGGCTCGGCAGGTTCATCGCCTCCATCAGCCCGGCGATCAGCGCCGGGTCGCCGAGGGCGGGGTGAAATTTCCTCAGGTAGTGGGCGGGACGGAAATACTCGACGGCTCCGGCGAGCCGCTCGAGGAACATGCTGTTGGGCTGCTCGAACCTGAACCGCACGGTCAGTGCGTCCACCTGCTCAATGGTTCCGAGTTTGCCGGCCTGGCGCATGAAGGAGTAGTCGGAGCCGCCGGAGGAGAGGGTGTTGCTCTTGAAATAGAGCACCTCCCATTTCCACCAGAAAAGGATGTCGTCGGTGGTGAACGGATGGCCGTCGGACCAGCGCAGGCCCTGGCGCAGGGTAAAGGTCCACACACGCTGGTCGGGCGACACGGTCCAGGACTTCGCGAGGTGAGGCACGATCGGGTAACCCTGCGGCGACCAGCGGACGAGCGAGGCGTAGGAGAGCCGCGTGTCGAGGATGCCCTCGATGTCCTCGGGGCCGGTGGCGAGCCGGTACCAGGTGCCGCCGTAGCGGCCCAAGCCCTCGACACCCTCGAGCACGACCGGCTCCGGGCCGGTGCGTTCGGCGACAGGCGGGAGTTTTCCCGTGCGGACCAATTCGTCCAGGACAGGGGACTGCGCCTTCGGCCACCAGGCGCCGCGGGGGCCGGCGGTGTAGTCCACGTCGCGCCAGATCACCGGCGGGTGCGCCGGGTCCAGCCGGGCCTGGCGCGCGAGCCGGGCCGCCGCCGCTTCGGCCGCGGACGGCATCGCGGGCCGGCGGGAAAGATCCGGGCGGAAGAATGCCGCCGTGGCGTAGATGAACGCCGTCAACGCGAGCGCCGCCGCGGCCAGGCTCAGGAAGAACCGGGCGGCGAAAATCAGGCGGCGGGGAAGGGGGGGCATGACGGAAGCGGGGAGCGCGGCGGGCGGTTCAGCCGGAGGGAGTCATCCATGTCATTCCGGGCGCCGCGAAGAATCCAGCGCGATTACACGGCGGGACTTTGGCCACCTTGGAGGGCCGGCGGCCGTTTATCCGCCGGGAGAATCCGGGTCGCGGTCCCTCAGGCATGGTACGGATTGAGCGCGGGCTGGCGGACAAAGCGCGCATGCACCGCATGGAGATAATCGCGGGAACGCCGCGCGGATTCATAGGGGTCGCCGCCGAGGTCGTAGGCCTGCGAGACGACCGGGCCGGTGTAGCCGCGCGACCAGAGCAGGCCGAGGGCGGCGGCCACGTCGATGTTGCCGTCGTCGAGGGGCCGCGTGCGGAAGGGCTCGGCGGGCTTGGGCCAGCCGTTGAGCACGGCGAAATAACCGAGGCGCTCCATGCCGGGCTGCGCCAGCACCTCGGGCAGGTCAGGCACGCCCTGGTGGAAGAACGTATGGAAGAGCGCCAGCCCGGGCCGGATCACCCGGGCACCGGCATCGCGGAGGACGCGCAGCTCTGCGGCGGGCGTGTCGATGATGAACCAGACATGGTTGTAGAGGTTTCCGCTGAGTCCGCGGGCGGCGATTTCGTCGTCGGCCGCGCGCACGAGACGGGCGGTGCGCTCCCAATGGCGCGCCTCGGCGCGGGCGGAGCCGGCCTCCCGGTAGTCGGGCGGGCTCCGGCCGGCGGGATTGCTGAAGACGGTGAAGTTGACGAAGGCGTGCGGATCGATCGCCTGCAGCCGGGCGATCATGCGGCGCGTGCGCCCGATCTCGGCGTCGAGCTTCGGGTACTCCTCATCGGTCGCGCCCTTGGCCACCACGTACATCCCGGCGTGTTTCAGGCCGCTGGCCCGGAACGCCGCAGCGGCCTCGTCCCAGGACCGGTCGTCGTCCGGCTCGATCGGGTGCAGTTCATAACCGTCATAGCCGAGGTCCGCGGCGATCGCGAGGCGTGTCCGGTAGGGATATTGGCGCCGGTGGCCGGTGAAGTGGTTGTTGAACAGGTAAAGGGGATTGGGGAAAGCCATGGGTCAGCCGGGACGATGCAGGGGAACGGGGAAAGGTGAAGGGTGCAAGCGGCCGGGCGCAACCCGCGCGGCAACTCGCCGCTCGCCAGCCGGGAGAAGAAGTGAAAATTTCCGCGGCACTCCATGAAGCCCACCCCCATCAATTCGGCCGAGCTGATCTTTGAGGCGTTCTTTGACGAGACGCTGAGCGGCCTGCCGCAGTGGCGGATTCACGAGGGCGGCGCCGCGGGCCTGCTGGTCGCGCAACGCTGGGCCTGGGTGCAGTACGACTGGCAGCGTCCGCCGGCCGACCCCGCGGACCCGGCGCTGCGCATGAGCCGCGCGTACGATGTGGACAGCACGGACTACGACGCCGTGATGCTGTCGCTGATCGCCCCGCCCGGCGCGCGCGTGGCGCTGACTGCGGAGACGGACGCCGGCGCGCGGCACGCGCTGAGCACGCCCTTTGCGCACCAGAAGCGCGAACTCCTGCTGCCGCTCGACGGCGCGCGGCGCCTGCGCGGGCTGACGATCGAGATCTTCGCCGATCCGCACGGGACCGCGGGCGCGACCTGCGGCTGGTTCAACTGGATCGGCCTGCGGCACGGCGCGCAGCTGCAGCGCCACCTCCGGCAGCTGGCGCGCTTCGACGAGCGCTGGGAGGACTACCTGCAGCCCGACACCTTTGAGCCGACATTCGAGCCGGCGTACGGCCTGCACCTCACGGGCCCGGAGCTGGCGGAGGCGCGGGCGCTGCTCGCCCAGGCGGGCGGACCGCGCACCTCGCCGCTCTGGGAGCTGGCGGAGGATGCGCAGCGGCTCGTGCCGGAGCAAATGGCGAACGAGTACGTCAATTTCTGGAACGACATGCGGTTCAACCGCGAGCGCGACGTGGGCAAGCACCTCCTGACGCACGGGGCGAACGCGGCGCAGGCCGCGGTGCTGTTCCGCGACAAGCGGCTCGGCCGGCTGGCGGCGCGCTACGCGATCGCGCTGGCGCATTGCACGCGCTGGGATCCGTCGTTCCTCAGCTGGCTGACGGGCTGCAAGTGGGAGCACCGCGCGTTCGTGCCCAGCCTCGTGATGTACGACTGCGCGCTGATCCTCGACCTGTGCGGCGAGTGGTTCACCGACTACGGCCGGGAGCTGATCCTGCGCCGGCTGGCCGAGGAGGGGCAGGGCACGAACAACTACAACACGTGGTGGTGGGAGTACCTGTTCTGGTGCAACCAGACGACGTGGTTCCTGCCCGGCCGCATGTACGCCTACCTGGTGCTGGAGCGGACCATGCCGGCCCGGTGGAAACCGTATCCCCAGCCCGCCGCCTCACGGGTCGCGCCCTATACCGACCTCGCGCTGGCGGACCTCCACGACAACCTCGCCAAGATCCTCCTGCCCGACGGCGGCTACACGGAGGGGCCGATGTACTTCACGGGCACGGCCCGCTCGGCGATCCTCACGTGCTATTACTATGGCCGGGCGCGGGGCCAGGACGCCCGCGGGCTGATCCCGCCCGCCATGCGCGCCACCGCGCAGATGGCGGAGATGCTCGTGAGCACGGCGGACGACCTGCAGATGATCATGATCTGCGACGCGCAGTATATCCCGCAGGAGGGCGTGGCCTTCCTCGCGTGGCTCATGCCGGACTCGCACTGGGTCACGATCTTTCACAAGTCGATCGTCCGTACGGGCGGCCAGCCGATGACGCTGCTCGCGCAGAATCTCCTCCGCGAGGTGCCGGCCGCGGGCCCCGCGTTCCGGCCGCTGGTGGAGATGCCCGCCATCGGCCAGCTGGCTTCGCACCGGAAGCTGGGCGGCGAGTGGGTGAAGCTCTTCCTCATGGGCAACCAGGCCGGGGCCTCGCACACGCACGAGGACAAGGGCTCCTTCGTGCTCGAGTTTGCCGGCGACAGTTTTGCGCGCGACTTCGGCAGCTGCGATTACAGCAACCCGCTCGCCGACCTGCTCAAGCACTGCCAGCGGCACAACATGCTCGTGCCGCTCGGCGACGGCGTGCGCCCGAAGCCCGCGAACCCGATCCTCGCCGACGTCACGCCCCGCGGCCGCGGGGACGAAACGTCCTTCGACGCCACGATGGAACTCGCGGCGGGCTGGGAGCGCTGGTTCACACGCTGGAACCGCTGCTGGGAATCGCCCACGCCCGCCGAGCTCACCATCACCGACGACTGGGCCTTGGAGCGCGGGGACGGCGTGACCTTTTACTGGACGACGACGCTGCCGATCACGCTCGACGCCGGCCGCCGCCAGGCGGTCATCGAGGGGCGCCGCGGCCGGGCCACGCTCAGCTGGGGCGAGGACCTCGAGGCGAGCGTGGACGCATTGCCGCTGGAGGAGCCGGTCTGGAAAAAAGTCATGCAGGAGCGCAAGGAGCAGTACCTGGTGGCCACGCTCCACGCCGAGACGCAGCCGCGGCTGGCGCTGACCCAGCGTGGAAGCAGCGGCAGGCTCGAAGTGCGGGTGCGGCTCGAATTGAAATAAGGCGCGGGCCGCTCAACCGGCCCGGCTGAGTCGCAGGCTCACGATCTCGTACGGAGCGAACGGGAGCCGGCCGGCCCGCAGCGGGGCACCGAGCGGCTCGCCGAGCAGGTTCACCTTGTGCGCGGTCCAGCCCGGCGCGAGCCGCAGCCGGGCCGTGCCGCGCTGGCCGCCCACCTCGTGGAGGCGCAGCTGCCAGCGGTTGCGGCCCAGCGGCTCGGCCCAGTGCGGGATCAGCGTCTCGCCGCCGTCGAGACCTAAGAAGGCTGAGGCCACCGGCGCGCCGACATAGGCCACCGGCGGCGTGAACAGCGTCTCGGCCAGCACGGCGGGATGGGCGCCACTCGGGGCACCAGCGGCGTAGTGGCCGAGAGCGAGCTCGATCGTGTGACGGCCCAGGTCGGTGAAGACCGTCGCCGGCCGCGGCAACCGGCTCAGGTGCGCCGGGTAGGCGCGCGCGTGGTCCTCGAACCCGACGTGCCGCGGGGTGCGCAGCAGGGTGATGCCGAGGTCGCCGTCGCGGCAGCTCACGCCATACTTCGCCGCGGTCACGACGAAGAGGCCCGTGCGCTCGGCGTCGGAGCTCACCGTGGCCCAGCGGCTCATCGGCCACTCCCACATCGCCTCAGCCTCGCGCGTGGTGGCGAGCTGCGGCCGGGGCACGCTGCCGAACGGCGTGCCGCAGCGCACTTCGCGTCCGCGGTAGGCCGTGGGAAAATGCAGCTTCAGCAGCACGTCCGGTTCGTGCCAGTCGAGCGTCACCGTCACGCGCAGCACGTCCGCGCCCGGCTCCAGCCAGTAGCGGATCGAGGCGGTGCTGGCCCGGCCGACGGGGCGTGTCACGGTAAGGCCGGTGCGGTCGGCCGTGATCCGCGCCGGCCGGCGGGCGGGTTGGCCGAGCGAAAGCGCGTGCCGGTCGATGTCCCAGGGGCCGAAGTTGGCGGACTGCTCGGGATAGACCACGAGTTCGCCGGCGCCGGCGGCGAGCTCGACCGCCACGCCGTCGACCGCGAGCGCCGCGAGCCGGCCGCGCGCGTCGAGGCGCGCTGCGACGCGGCCGTTGGCGAGTGAGCGACCGCGGACAACGACCGCCGGCAGCCCGCGGACGAGGGCCGCGGCGGCTGGCACGCCCGCGAGCGGCGGAAGATCGTACGCGCGACCGCCGACGACGCAGCGCCGCGGGAGCGGCAGGGGGTTGAACAGGCACCGCCCGCGACGCGCTGCGGGGCCCCGACCCTGGAGGACGGCGGTGGCGGCCGCGGTTTGCTCGTGCGCAAGGCGCGCCAACTCGGGCAGGCCCTCCGCGTAGACTTCGGGAATCGAACTGCCGGGGATGTAGTCGTGAAATTGCGCGAATACCATCCGTCGCCAGGCATGGGCCAGATCTGCGCCGGGAGCGCCGCGCGTCGCGACCCGTGCCGCTTCGTGCAGCTGCAGCGCGCGCTCGAGCGCGCGGAAGTGCGCCTTCACGCGGCTCTGGGTGGTGAACGTCCCGCGGTGGTACTCGAGGTAGATCTCCCCGTCGAGGGCGGGGAGCTTCGCGCGCTTGGCCGCGAGCCGGTCGAAGAACGCCTCCGGTTGGTCCCACTGCAGGGCGGGCAGCCCGCGCAGCGCCGTGAGCCGGCGGGCGCGCTCGCACAGGTCCTCGCTCGGCCCGCCGCCGCCGTCGCCCCAGCCGTTGGGCATCAGGAATTCGTCGTGCACGTCGCCCTGCTGGTGCTGGTGCGAGGCGGCGCGCAGCTGCTCGACCGTGAGCGTGTTGTTGAACTGCACGCCCTGGGTCACATGGCTGACCACCGCGTGCCCACCCGGGCCGCGCCAGACAAAGCTCGAGTGGGGGAAGCGGTTGACGGTGTTCCAAGTGGTCTTGGTCGTGAAGAAATAGTCCACGCCGCTGAGCCGCATCAACTGCGGCAGGCAGGCGCTGAAGCCGAAAAGGTCGGGCAGCCAGAGGACACGCGAGCGGCGGCCGGTGAGCCGCGTGAACGACGCCTGGCCGAGGACAAACGCGCGGGCGAGGCCCTCGCCGCAGGCGACGTGCGAGTCGCTCTCCACGTACATCCCGCCGGTCGCCTCCCACCGGCCCGAGCGCAGGCGCGCACGCACGGCGCGATGCAAGGCCGGAGAGCGGCGCTGCACCGCCTCGTAGCTGGCGGCCTGAGAGTAGGCGAAACGGAACTCGGGATAGAGCGCCATGAGCCGGTTCGCATTGGCGAACGTGTGCACGGCCTTGCCCTCGCCGACCTGCTCGGTCCAGAGCCAGACGAGGTCGAGGTGCGAGTGGCCGGTGAGGGCGGCGCGTGCGAGCGGGCGCGGGTCGCGCAGCTCGCGGTAGAGCGCGGCGAGGGCGCGCCGCAGCGCGGTGACGCCGGCGGTGTCGAAGGCGTCCAGCGCGGCATCAAGCCCGCGCAGCAGGCGGCGGTACAGCGGGGAGACGTCGGTGAGCGGCGGCTGCTGCGTCATGCCGTTGAGCTCGCGGAGCACGCCGGGGTGCTCGCGGGTGCGCAGCTCGAGCATCCAGTCGTTGAGGCAGGCGAGATCGTGATAGGCGGCCCAGGCCTCGTCGTCGCGGTGCCGGAGCTGGGCGCCGCGGAAGAGGTTGCCCGCGGCGCCGAGGCCCTTGGCGTCCGGATGCCAGATGGCGGCCTGCACGCAGAGGCTCTCGACCCAGACCTCGCGCACGCCGGCGGGAAGCTCGACGGCGCGGTGGGCGACATCGAAGCCGTAGAACGGCGTGTCGCCGACGAACAGCGTGGCCTCGCCCTGCTCGTCCCAGTGGAACCAGCGGCCGCCGCCGGGCGGAAGGACCACGCGGCACCAGCGCTGGTCGTAGAGCCGGCCCCACGCCTCGCCATCGCGCACGGCCCGGCGCGGGAATTTCTTGGCCGCAGCGAGGGACACGTGGTCCGGGCGGCTGGCGGTGGCCTCGACGCGGACGGGCCGCGGGTCGTGCCAGATCAGCTCGGCCAGGCGGGAGACGCCGCGTTGCAGGCGGAGGGGCGTGAGTTGGATGAGGGGATTGAGGGGCAGCATCGCGGGCAGTTTCAGGCGGGACGCCGCCGGGGAAAGGTCAAAGTTGAAGGTTCAAGATGCGCGGCACGGCAGACTCCGCGCCGTGAGATGGCGGCGGGACGCCGGGAGGGCGACGAAGCAGTCTCGCTCGCTCGATCGCCACGCCTGGCTTCGCCGCTCTCGCGATGACACGGCAAACCGTACGACCACCGTCGCCCGGGCCGGCTTTACATTATGGTTAATGACTGTCACTGGCTGAAGTGCCGGACGATTGCTATATATAGTGATGGGAGTGAGACGGGCACACGGGCGATCAGGAGCCAACTTAACCATAGAAAGGTATTTTATCCTAAATTAAGGTAGCTTTATGCGAAACCGACTTGGCAGGAGGCCGTCATCGGGCACGCGCCACTACAACAACCGTACCGGCCTGAGCTAAGGCCTGGGACAAGAGCCAAACCACCGCATTTCATGATTTCATCCCCGCCGCCCAATTCCGCTTGGTCTGCCACGTCAGCCAACGAGCTTGGTTCGCAGCGAGCGGAACGGTCGGCGACCGCCCCTCAACCCGTGCCGGTCAAGCGGGTCGTCATCGCCAAGCCCATGAAGCTGCATGCCGAGTTGCTGGTGTCGGTCTGTCAAAAGGTCTTCCCGGGCGCCGAAGTCCAGGTGTACTGCCTCGGGTTGGAAACCCTGGCCGGCCTGAGGGAGCGTCCGGCCGACCTGCTGGTGCTGGGAATGGCCTTTCAGGACGTTGATGGGCTCGATCTGCTCGAGCCCATCGCCCATGAAAAGCTGGCGGCGCATATATTGGTGGATTCGCCGCGGCGTGATGAGTTTTCGCTGCTCGTGTTGCGCACGGCACGTTTTGACGGATTTATCGACGCCTCTTCCGAGGGCTTGGATGCCATGATGACGGCCATGCGTCAAGTAGCTGATGGCCAGGGCTATATCAGCCAATCTGTCCGCCATAACCTGGTGGACCGGTTGGAAGCCACGGCGTTGGGCCAACGGCTGACCCGGGCGGAGATCCGCGTGCTGAGTGTGATTGGCGATGGCAGTGACAATGATGAAGGCGCCCAACGGCTGGGGCTCACGGCCTCCACGGTGCAGACCCATCGCCGCAATATCATGCGCAAGCTCGGGGTATCAACGAGTGCCAAGCTGGTGCGCGAAGCCGTGCGGCTGGGGGTGGTGCGGATTACGCCGCGCGGGGTGTTTCCGCGGTCTGGGGTTCAAATCAAGATTTCCGACGCCGTGGTGGGGCCCCGACCGGTGGATGTGAATTCCACGTAAATCATCGGGTCAATACTTAGATTTGGGTACGCAAGCCCATATCGGCCAATAGCCCAACTACGGCATACTAGTAGTATTCCCTACACCCCTCACCAGATTTTCTCTGCGTCCGTCGTACTGCGGTCTTCAGGGCACTTCCGTTCGGTCACTGATTTCGCCGGATGGATGCCACCGGGGGGTGGTTTGTTCCTGAATCTACAAACCGGTGGGCGCAGAGAACCTTTTTCCCCGACCCCATCCGAGGCGCGCCAAGCCGGCGGCCCAGCTCCCACCGGGCTTTAAACAGCCCGTCCCCCTTTCACCCCTTTTGTCCCGGTTTCACCGGGTCAAATTAGTAGTAACTACAAAACAAACCACCCATGAAATCTGAAACCTGTTTTACAGGATCTAGGCCCAGCCAGCGTCTGGTCGCCTATTTGGCCACGTTGGCCATGCTAGCTACCCCCGTGCTCCGAGCTGCAAGCGACAGCGACGTGCAGAAACTGCAGGACGAAGTCGCCGCACTGAAAGCGAAGCTCGCCCAGTACGAAGGCCCGACCGCCACAGCCGCTGCCGCCCCCGGTGCTCCGGCTGCCAAGCCTGTCGCTGGCTCGACGCTTGCGACCGATGAGGGCGTGCAAACGCTCACGCCGTTCACGGTGTCGACCGACAAGGACAATGGTTACCTCGTGACCAATTCCGCCACCGCGACCCGTATCGGCATGGAGATCCAGAAGATCCCGCTGTCGGTGTCGGTCATCAGTTCCGAGTTCATCCAGGACACCGGCATGCGCAGCATCACGGACATCTTGGGTTACACCTCGGGTGCCTCGACGGACAGTCACTATGCGGTGACCCGCCCGGCGAACAACCCGACGCCCACGAGCAATTTCACGATCCGTGGCTTCCCGGTGAACATCATCCTGCGCGACGGCGTGTTCCTGTACTCGATCAAATACGTGGCCGATAACATCGACCGCGTGGAAATCATCAAGGGACCCGCGGCCATCTTCTTCGGCCAGGGCTATCCCGGCGGTGTGATCAACTTCATCACGAAGACGGCCAGCCTCGGCAAGGTGCCGACGCAGATCAGCTACACGTTCGGTTCGGATAACACCAACCGCGGGCTGATCGACGAGAACCACATTCTGTCCAAGACGGCGGCGATTCGCATCGTGGCCGGCTGGGAGAACAGCAATGGTTACGCCGAGTACGAATACCAGAAGCGTTTCGACCTCACGCCGTCCGTCATCCTCGACCCGTTCGCCAACGGCAAGGTCCGGATCACGGCCAACACGATCGTCGACCAGGAGCGCTTCAACGCCAATTCGAGCAGCTGGCTCTATCCTTCCGGCTGGTTCCAGGCTTATGCCTCGCCCTCCCAGGCCCTCATCAATGCGGCCGGTGCTGCAGTCTCCGGCGCGGCCAACCCGACGCTGGCCTACCAGAACCGCATCGAGGCCAACTTGGGCGCGTATGATGCCGACCGTCGCGTCGTCGCGGGCGATCCCAACCTGCCCCTCTACACGACCGACTCCCGCGGTGCCTACTACACGGACACCAACGGCAACCGGATTCATGACAAGCACTTCAACTTCACCAACCGCGGTACCTTCTTCCAGAACGATCAGGTCACCTCGACGTTTGGCATTGAGTTGAACCCGGTCAGCTGGTTCTCGGTGCACTACACCCTGACGCAGGACGAGACGAACTTCAGCGACCAGGAAGGCAACAACGCCCCGAACGCCGACGGTTACACGTTCAGCGCGGTCAGCGGCTGGAGCGCGACGATGTACAACCGCAAAACGCGCACGCATCAGGTTGATGCCGTGGCCAGCGTTGATGCCTTCGGCGTGAAGAGCAAATTCCTGTTCGGCTTCTCGCTGCAGAACTACAAGCAGCAGTACGCCACGCCGGAAAACAACACGCCGGACTACAAGCTCGTCCCGGGCTACAACTACCCGACAACCAATCCGGCGACCAGCCTCACGGCTTCGGACGCGACCCGTAACGTCGGCAATGTCCAGGTCATCAAGGACCGTTTCGGCAACATCATGACCGCCACCCAGGTCTACACGAACTGGGATCCGGCGACGCAGATCCAGCCCCCGAACTCCAAGCTGTTTGACGGTTGGGCCAATCCCCTGGACGGCTACCCGAACCAATACAATGCGTGGTATGCCAACTATCAGGGCACGACGCTGTCGGACCGTCTGACGATCCTCGGCGGCTACCGTCATGAGGTTTACCGCCAGGCCGGTCAGGCGCTGACGGGCAACTTCCCGTGGTTCTCGCCCCCGGTGTACGCCGGCACGAACACCACCCTCTATCCTGAGGCGGTGTACGGTTACTCGGCGGCCTACGCGCTGACGAACTTCCTCACCCAGGCAGGCAACTCCTGGATGGCGGGTGCTTCGTACGAGATCAAGAAGGGCATCAGCATCTACACCTCGGAGAGCACGACGTTCCGCTACAACAGCCTTACGCCGTTCGGCGGGTTCAACAACTCGGGCTACCTGATCGACGGCGTCGGCGCCGGGACCTTTGCGGCCCTGGTGAATCCCGCGATTGCGGCCAACCCGGCCGGCTTCACGTTCCACTACTACAACGGTGGTACGACGCTCGTGACGACGCTCGCCCAGGCGGCGGCGGCTGAAATCCACGACGGTGCGGACATCATCGCCCCGAACGAGCAGGGTAAGAACGTCGAAATCGGCACCAAGATCTCCTTGGATGACGCCAAGCTCGTCGGCACGTTCTCGCTCTTCCAGGCGGACCGGAACAACCAGCTGGTGCAGGATCTCCAGCACCAGGCGACAGACTCCCTGAACTACGGCAACACGGCCGGCATTCCTGCCGGTCAGCGTACCTTCCGCTGGCGCTCGGTGGCCCATAACCGGGTCCAGGGTACGGATGCGGAAGTGGTCTGGTCCCCGACCCGCAACTTCCAGCTGCTGGTCAATGGCTCGTATTACTGGCAGGCCAAGACGCTGTCCGATCCGTCGGTCACCGCCGGCAATATCATCAACTCGATCTACTTCGGCAACCGCATCGAAAACGTGCCGGTCTACACCGCGCACGCGTGGGCGAAGTACACGCTGAGCGAGGGCCTGCTGCACGGCCTCTCGATCGGTGGCGGCTTCCGCTACGCTTCGAAGTCGAATGAGTCGCGTTCGTCCGACTGGAATCCGAACGAGGGCGGCCTCACGGGTGACAACATGCTGGTCTGGAGTGGCTTCGTCGCCTATCCGTACGAGCTGTCGGGCTACAAGCTGGTGACCCAGTTCAACATCGATAATATCTTCAGCGCGAAGTACATCGATGGCGGTGTCGGCAACAGCCTCCTCGCCCCCACGGCGAACTGGACGTTGACGACGACCCTGAAGTTCTAAGCCAACGATCGCTCGCAAGAGCGTTCTTTCAAAGGGGCGGAGACGAAAGTCTCCGCCCCTTTTTATTTTCCCAGACCGATGAGGCGGGCGGAGGTTGGCGCAACGCCGCGTTGGGCTTGTCTCGGACACGGACGGATTGACAATGCCGCGGCCCGCCCGTCCTGAACCGGATTCAAGACCAGCCACCATGAGTGCATCAAAGTCCTCCGTCTCCCCCGCACCGCCGCGCCCATGGCCCGGCGGCTGGGTGTGGCCACCGCTGCTGATCGTGGCGGCCGGCGTGGCGGCCTATGCCAACAGTTTTTCCGGGCGGCTGGTCCTGGACGACCTCAACTCGATTGTCGTCAACCCGACGATCCGGCACTGGGCCACCGCATTGACCCCGGTGATCGGCACGACCGTGGGTGGCCGCCCGGTCCTGAACGCATCGCTGGCCGTGAATTATGCCATCAGTGGCACGGCGGTCTGGAGCTATCATGTCCTGAACCTGGCGATTCATCTGCTGGCGGGCTTGGCGCTGTTTGGCATCACGCGGCGCACGCTGGAGCCGCGAGTCCGCCAGGCCGGCTCCATCGCCTGTTCCATTGCGTTGCTCTGGGTGCTCCATCCGTTGCAGACCGAGGCCGTGACCTACATCATCCAGCGGGCGGAGTCGCTGATGGGGCTGTTCTACCTGCTCACGCTGTATGGCTTCATCCGGGGCGCGCAGGCCGGGGGATCCGGCGGGTGGTACCTGCTGTCCTGGACGGCCTGCCTGCTGGGCATGGCGACCAAGGAGGTGATGGCCACTGCTCCGCTCATCGTGCTGCTGTATGACCGGACCTTCCTCGCGGGCAGCTTTCGGTCGGCGCTCCGGCATCGGTGGCGAATCCATGCCGGGCTGGCCGCCACCTGGGTCATCCTGCCTTTCCTGGTGCTCTCCACCCACGGCCGGACGGGGAGCGCGGGATTTGGGAGCGGGGTTTCCTGGTGGAGCTACGCGCTGACGCAATTTCCGGCCATCGTGCACTACCTGCGGCTGTGCTTCTGGCCGCATCCGCTGATTTTTGATTATGGCTCGGCCCTCACGCTCGACGCCGCCCGGGTGCTGCCCGCGGCGCTGATCGTCGCCATGCTGATTGCAGTCACGGTCTGGGCGCTGTGGAAGCGGCCGACGGTTGGATTTTTGGGCGCCTGCTTTTTCGTCATCCTGGCGCCGAGTTCGAGTGTGATTCCCGTGGCGACCCAGACCCTGGCCGAGCACCGGATGTACCTGCCGCTGATTTCCGTCGTGGCGCTGGCGGTGCTGGGGGCGTGGCGGTGGCTGGGACGCGCCGCCTGGCCGGTGATACTGGTCATGGCGCTTTGGCTCGGATGGCAGACTTCCCGTCGCAATGAGACCTATCATACCGAGGAAGGCCTCTGGAGCGATACGGTGGCCCGGCGACCGGACAACGAGCGGGCCCACAATAACCTCGCTTACTATTTGCTCGAGGCGGGGCGGGACCGGGAAGGCGTGGACCATTATGAAGAGGCGCTGCGGCTGAAGCCGGATTACATTGATGCGCACTACAATCTGGCGAACGTCCTCGCGAAGACTCCTGGCCGGCTGAATGACGCGATCGCCCATTACGAAGCCGCGCTGCGCCTGAACCCGAAATTTTTCCAGGCCGACGTCCGGCTGGGCAACACGCTGCTGGAGGCCGGGCGTCCGGCCGAGGCCATCCGCCACTTTGAAGCGGCCCTGCGGGCGAACCCGCAACTGGCCGAGGCCCACTACGACCTCGGGAATGCGCTCGAGCAGATGCCCGGCGGTCTGAATGACGCGATCACCCACTTTGAAGCCGCTGTGCGGCTGAAGCCGGATTTCATCGAGGCCAGAAACAACCTGGGCAACGCCCTGAGTGCCGTGGACCGGACGCCGGAGGCGATCACGCAGTTTGAAGCGCTGCTCCAGCTGAGGCCGGACCTGGCTCCCATCCATTTCAACCTGGCCCTGGCGTTGCTGAAGACCCCGGGCCGCACGCCGGAGGCCGCCGGGCACCTCCGGACTGTCCTGCGGTTGGAGCCGGGAAACGCCCAGGCCCGGCAGTTGCTGGACAGCCTGCCCTCATCGCCGTGAATCAGGCGCGGCTTGCGGGGATTTTTTCCGGGCGGCGATTTCCCCGGCAAGCACCCGGGCCCGGTTCCGGGCGGCCAGGATGACCCCGGTCCCGGCGGAAGGTTCGAGCGCGGCCCGGGCCGTGAGGGCATCGCGATCGCCGGCCTCCGCTGCGAGGATGAGCCAGGCGAGGCCTTCGACGGGATCCTTGGCCACTCCGGTGCCGGAGACATACATCGCGCCGAGGCTGGACTCGGCCCCGGCGTCGCCCTGCTCCGCGGCGCGGCGAAACCACCGGACGGCCTCGCCAGGCTGCCGCGGCCCGCCGTCGCCCCCGGCGTAGATCACGCCGAGATTGTACTGGGCGTCGACCATCCCCTGTTCGGCGGCCAGCCGGTACCACTGCACGGCCGCCGCGCTGTCCTTCGGCACGCCGTCGCCCTCGGCATAAATCACCGCGAGGTTGAACTGGGCCGTGGCGAGCCCCTGCTCGGCGGCGCGCCGGTACCACTGGACCGCGGCCACGGGGTCCTTGGCGACGTCATCACCGCCATGGGCATAGAGATAAGCCAGGTGGTTTTGGGCCTGGGCATCGCCGCCCCCGGCGAGCAGGCGCACTTCCTCCAACTCCGAGGCCACTTCCTTGATCCCGCCCTGCTCGTCCAGATACATCACCGGCTGGTACACGCCGCCCGGTTCCTTGCGCCAGAACTGGCCGGTCGTCCGGTAGGTGGCGAAATCGGTGAAGCTCATCCGGTACACCGGCAGCCGGATCATCATGGCGGGCCGGTCCGCAAACGGATCGTTCCGAAAGAACCGCATGATGGCCGGATCCCGCCGCAGCAGATGCTCCGCCACGATCCCGAAAAGCGGCGACGGAGGATCGCTGTAACCCGCGATCTGCAGGGCGGCCTCAAACCGGGCGTAACCCGGGGCGATGACGGGGCAAAGCTGGTCCAGCTGCTGAGGCTGGTAACGGAAGGGATAGAGCCGCCACGTCCGGCCGCCATCATTGGAGCCCTCGAACTCGACGGCATAGCGGTTCGAGGGCGTGCCCGCGAACAGGGTGAAGGAATTGATGCTGCGGAAACTCCAGAACGCCGCCTTGAAAGGCCGGGCAAGCGCGAAGGGAAAGCCCTCCGTCGGCATGCCGCAGACCAGCGCGAAGAAAAGCAGCGAGAGCCCGAAATAGGTCCAGAGGGCGGTGCGCAGGGCATAGAGCCGCCACGGCGTGCAGGTGGGGACAGCGGGCGCCGGTGCTGGCGGGACCGGCCGCCACCGGGCCGGCCACCGGAGTTTTTCCGCGGCGCTGGCGAGCATCTGGTCGTCGAGCAGCGCCAGTCCCAGGATGATGGCTGCCGCGTTGAGCCAGCCGAAGTTATTCGTCAGCTCGATGCCCGCTTGGAACACCGTCCAGATGATGAACGCGAACCACCGCCCGCGCCGGCCGCTGAACACCGCCAGGAGCGGCCCGGGAAGCTCCGCGACGAAGGTGAGGATGATCTCAAAGACGTGATAGGCGAACGGCAGCTGGTGATCCAGGTAGCTCAGGAACATCGGGAACGGCGTCGTCACGTACATGGCGTCCATCGCCGTGAAATTGTGCCAGTGCGGATCCCCGCCCAGCAGCTTCATCAGCCCGGCCTCGAACATGAGCCGGAACAGCATCCAGCGGACCATGAACACGGCGACCGGAAGGGGCGGGGAGGAGGCCCCGAGTCCGGGGCGCAGCCCGGCGGGTGCAAACGCGATGGCCACCAGCGCCAGTTCCAGCATCACTCGATCGGGCTGGGTCTCGGAAAACGCCCGCCACGTGGTCACGAAGGATAGGAAGATCGCCCAGCAGGCGAAGAGCGCCGCGCGCGGCCACAGGTTCAGGACCAGAGCCGCCGCCGCCGCGAGGCCGCACCAGCCAAGCGCCTGGATCATGCCCGAACTTCCGCTGATCCAGAGCAGGCTGGGCGCGTGCAGGAAGGCGATGACGGGATTGGGAAAGGCCTGCGCGATGCCCGCCAGGTAGTCGCCGACCGGCGTCAGGCCGCGCGGGCCGATCAGCGGGTCGCCGCCCCCGCCGATGATCTCGGCAAAGATGATCACATAGATGATCCCGGCGGCCCGCAGCATCAGCCACCGCGGCCACAGGTAGGTGGCGCTGCCGTCCGCACCGGAGAATTCCATCAGGCGCCGCCAGGCGCTTCTCAGCTCATGCATAACAGGGTAGGGGTCGCTGGGGTGGATAAGATCGGGGTCGACGGCGCGCGGGAGGCCACGGGCTACCAAATCAACTCCTGGCCTGACGTCTATCCGGAATGGGCCGGGAGGCGTGCCGCCAGTGCCCCCCGGCGGGGTTGCGCCAGGCCGGGCAATCATGCTTGCTGGCGCCCGATGCAACCCGCCCTCCTCGTTCTCGCCGCCGGCATGGGCTCGCGCTACGGCGGGCTCAAGCAGATCGACCCGGTCGGTCCCTCCGGGGAAACCGTGCTCGACTATGCGGTGTTCGACGCACTGCGCGCGGGATTCGGCCGCGTGGTGTTTGTCATCCGGCGGGATTTCGAGGCGGTGTTCCGGGCGCAGGTAGGCGCGAAATATGCGGGGCGCATCGCCGTGGACTACGTGTTCCAGTCCCCCGACGCCCTGCCTGCCGGCTGTCCGCCGGCGGGGGCGCGCGAAAAGCCCTGGGGCACGGGCCATGCGGTCTGGTGCGCGCGCGAAGCGGTGCGCGAGCCGTTCGCCGTCATCAACGCCGATGATTTCTACGGGGCGGACTCGTTTGCGCAGCTCGGGCAATTTCTCACCGGCCCGGCGGCCAACCCGCGGGGATTCGATCCCATGTCGGGCCACCCGGCGCCGCGCCGGACGGCGGCCGGGTTTGCCATGGTCGGATTCACGCTGGCCAACACGCTGTCCGAGCATGGCGCCGTGGCGCGCGGGCAGTGCGTGACGGGACCGGGCGGCCGGCTCGAGTCCATCACCGAGCGGACGGGCATCCTTGTGGCGGACGTGGGCCCGGGCCGCCCGTACACGGGCGCCGAAACCGTCTCAATGAACTGCTGGGGTTTCACCCCGGCGCTGTTCGCGGGCCTGGACCGGCAGCTGCGGGAGTTCCTCGCCGCGCGCGGGCCGGACCCGAAGGCGGAGTTTTACCTGCCGGCGGCGGTCTCGGAAATGATCGCGCGGCATGAGGCGACCGTGCAGGTGCTGCCCACCGGCGCCGCGTGGTTCGGCGTGACCTACCGCGAGGACAAGCCGCGGGTCGTGGCCGCGATCGCGGCGCTGGTCCGCCAGGGGAAATATCCCGCGAAGCTTTTCTGACCGGGAACCCGGAGCGGAGCCGGCAGGGTTGGCCGCAAAAAGGCACAAGGGTTCCAAGGCTCCGGATCAAACCTCCCGCGCGCCCATGGGCGCGACGAAGCCTCTTTCGCCGCCCTTGGGTCCTTGTGCCTCTTTGCGGCCAAACCTGCCGGGATCGGAATTCGGTGCGGCTCGGAAAATCCGTGATAATCCGCGCAATCCGTGGTTAAAAATCCGGACTTCCGATTGCGGCTTCGCCGCGGTACTCATTTCGCGGTGAAAAACTCTCCCACTTCCTGGCCGGTCCTCAAGTCGTACGGCGGCGAGCATCTCACCCGGATCGCGATGCCGGTTGGCGGCATCGGCACGGGGACCGTTTCGCTCTGCGGCTGGGGCGCGTGGCGGCACTGGGAGGTGATGAACCGGCCGGCCAAGGGATTCACCCCCGCCGGCCAGGCCGGGGCCTCCGGATTCTTCGCGGTGCGTGCGGCGCGGCGCGGCGAGGCGGCGGTCACGCGGCTGCTGGAGGGACCGCTGCCCGTGGCGGAATGGGAAGGGGACGAAGGTTCCCCGGCGCGCCAGGCCGGCCTGCCGCGTTTCCGCCGGTGCACGTTCCGCGCGGCCTATCCGCTGGCGCAGGTCGAGCTGGCCGACGACGCCATGCCGGTGACGGCGGTGCTGCAGGCCTTCAATCCGCTCATCCCGGGTGACACCGCCCGGAGCAGCCTGCCGGTCGCGCTGGTGCGGGTGACCCTGCGCAATCCCTCGCGGGCGCCCGTGGCGGCTTCCGTGGGTGCGGTGCTGCCCAACTTCATCGGCAACGACGGCTTCGCCGTGAAGCTGGATGACTTCCGGGGCAAGCTGTTCCCGACCGGGTCGGCGGGCGGCTGCAATGCCTGGCGCGAGGGCCGCGGCCTGCGCGGGATCGGGCTCGGTTCGGAGGGCGTGGCCCGCACCCACGCCGCGTGGGGCACGATGGCCCTGGCGACCACCGCGCGGCGCGGCGTGACGCACCGCACGGCGTGGGCGGATTACGGGTGGAACGACGCGCTGCTGGATTTCTGGGACGATTTCTCGGCGGACGGGAAACTGGAGCCGCGCACGGCGAAGACCGACACGCCGACCGCCGCGCTGGCGGTGGCGGCGGAAATCCCGCCGATGGGCGAGTGGAGCGCGGAGTTCATCGTGGCGTGGCATTTCCCCAACCGGGAGAACTGGGGGCACGGGCCGGCGCATGTGCCGGCCATCGTGGGCAACCATTATGCCACGCAGTTTCCCGATGCGTGGGCCGCGGCCGAGGCCGCCGCCCGGCAGTGGCCGGCGCTGGAACGCGACACGGTCGCCTTCGTGCGGGCCGTGACGGAAAGCGACCTGCCGCCGGAGGTGCGCGAGGCGGCCCTGTTCAATTTGTCCACGCTGCGCTCGCAGACCTGCTTCCGCACGGCGGACGGGCGGTTCTTCGGCTGGGAAGGCTGCTTCGACCGGCAGGGGAGCTGCCACGGCAACTGCACGCACGTGTGGAATTACGAGCATGCCACGGCGAACCTGTTCCCGGACCTGGCGCGGTCGATGCGCGAGACCGAATTCTCGGAGTATGCGATGCAGCCCGACGGGCTGATGGCCTTCCGCGTGCCCCTGCCGCTGCGGCCGGTCGCCGGGACCGTGCATGCGGCCGCCGACGGGCAGATGGGCTGCCTGCTGAAGCTGCACCGCGAGTGGCGGATCTCGGGCGACACGGCCTGGCTGCGCGGCCTGTGGCCGCGCGCGCGGCTGGCGCTGGAGTTCGCCTGGCTCCCGGGCGGCTGGGATGCGGATCAGGACGGCGTGATGGAAGGGGTGCAGCACAACACGATGGACGTGGAGTATTTCGGCCCGAATCCGCAGATGGCGTCGTGGTACCTTGGCGCGCTGCGGGCGGCGGAGGAGATGGCGGCGGCGCTGGGGGAAAAGGCGTTCGCCGAAAAGTGCCGCGGACTGTTTGAGCGCGGGCGCGCGTGGGTGGATGCGAACCTGTTCAACGACGACTATTACGAGCACCACCTCCGGCCGGCCGGCAGCTGGGACAAGGTCCGGCCCGGGCTGGTGTTCTGGCCGGAGCAAAAAAATCCCGCGAATCCGGATTATCAGCTCGGCGCCGGCTGCCTGATCGACCAGCTGGCCGGGCAGGTGAACGCGCATTTCGAGGGGCTCGGCCACCTGCTCGATCCGGAACACGAACGCGAGGCGCTCCGCGCGGTGCTCACGCACAACCGCCGGCATGGGTTCGAGGCGCACTTCAACCACATGCGCAGCTATGTGCTGGGCGACGAGACCGCCCTGCTCATGGCGTCGTACCCGCGCGGCCGGCGGCCGGCGCGGCCCTTTCCGTACTACACGGAGGTGATGACCGGGTTCGAATACTGCGTGGCGCTGCACCTCGCGCAGGAGGGCATGGTCCGCGATGCGCTCAAGGTCGTGCGCGACATCCGCGCGCGCTACGACGGCCGCAAGCGCAACCCCTTCGACGAGGCCGAGTGCGGCCATCACTACGCCCGCGCGCTCAACAGCTGGGGGCTCATCGCGGCGCTGACGGGCTTTCATTATTCCGCGCTGACGGCGACACTTGCCGTGGCCCCGAGTCCGCGGCGCGTCCGCTGGTTCTGGTCGGCCGGCCCGGCCTGGGGCACGGTCGAACTGGCGCCCACGCGCCGCCGGACGAAGGTCACGCTCACCTGCATCGCCGGCCGGCTGAGGCTCCGCCGGCTCGGGCTCACGGGATTCGGCGGATACGAATTTAGCACCGAGAAAACCCTCGCGCCGGGGCGCCCGATCACGATTGAAATAGCGCCCGCCGCATGAGCCAATCCCCGGTTCCCCCCGAATTTCCCGCCGTCCTCGCCGCCTTTCCGCTGGAAGGACGCTTTGTCTCCGCCGCCGCGCACGGCAGCGGGCACATCAACGAGACCTACGCCGCGGTCTTTGCCACCGGGACGGGGACGCGCCGCTACATCTTCCAGAAGGTCAATCATCGCATCTTCAAGGATGTACCGGCCCTGATGGACAACGTGCGGCGGGTGACGGCGCACATCGCCGCCAAGGTCCGCGCCGCGGCGGGCGAAGCCGCGGCGGCCCGCGTGCTCACGCTGATCCCGGCGCGCGACGGCCGGGCCTTTGCGCAGGATGCCGGCGGCGGGTTTTGGCGCGTGTACGATTTCATCGAGGGCGCGCACACCGTGGACCGCGTGACGAACGCGGCGCAGGCCCGCGAGGCCGCGGGGGCCTTTGGAAAATTCCAGGCCCAGCTGGCCGACCTGCCGGGCGGCCGCCTGCACGAGACGATCCCCAACTTTCACCATACCCGCAGCCGTTTCGAGGCGCTGCGCCGCGCGGTGAAGGAGAATGCCGCCGGGCGCGCCGCGGAGGTGCCGGCCGAGATTGATTTCGCGTTGGCCCGCGAGGCCGACAGCGACCGGCTGCTCACTCTGCTGGCCCGCGGCGAGATCTCGGAGCGGGTGACGCACAACGACACCAAGATCAACAACGTGATGCTCGACGACGCCACCGGCCGCACTGTGGCCGTGATCGACCTCGACACCATCATGCCCGGCCTGCCGCTCTATGATTTTGGCGAGATGGTCCGCACCTCCGCGAGTTCCACGATGGAGGACGATCCCGAGCCGGCGAACATGCACGTGGTGCTGCCGCTGTTCCGGGCGCTGGTGGAGGGTTACCTCGGCTCGGAGGTGGGCGCCGTGCTCAACGCCGCCGAGCGGGCGCACCTCGGTTTTGCCGGTCAACTCATGACCTACGAGAACGGCCTGCGGTTTCTCACCGACTACCTGCAGGGCGACACCTACTACAAGATCAAGCACCCCCGCCACAATCTCGACCGCTGCCGCACGCAGTTCGCGCTCGTCCGCAGCATCGAGCGTGCGCAAGCTGAGATGAGCGCGATCGTTGAGAACGACTGAGCGGTCGCCAGCCCACCGGAAGCCACCACGAAACCCATCCACCCCACGAAAAGTTAAGCGCCAGAAAGCACGCACTCCCGACGATGGTTTTTCCTTCGTATCGTGGGTGTGTTCCGTGGTGAAATCCGCTCGAAATCGATGAAGTTCTCCCGTCCTGACGCCGATGTTTTCATTCCCGAGCCCGCGGGGCTCGCGCCCGAGGCGGCGCTGGCGCGCACGACGCACCTGTGCGTGATCGCGCACCAGGACGACATCGAGATCAACGCCTACCCAAGTGTGGCCGCCTGCTATGGCCGGAAGGACAAATTTTTCACCGGCGTGGTCGTAACCAACGGCGCGGGCTCGCCGCGCAGCGGCCCGTACGCCGCCCACACCGACGCGCAGATGCAGGTCGTGCGCCGCGAGGAGCAGCGCGCGGCGGCGCGGCTGGGGAAATACAATCTGCAACTCCAGCTGGCGCACCCCAGCGCGGACGTGAAGCAACCGGGCCATGCCGGCGTGCGCGCCGACCTCGCGGCGATCTTTGCCGGCTGCCGGCCCGAGGCGGTTTACCTGCACCAGCCGGCGGACAAGCACGACACGCACGTGGCCGTGCTGCTGCGCTGTATCGAGGCCCTGCGCTCGCTGCCGGCGGCGCAGCGGCCGCGGCACGTGCTGGGCGTCGAGGCGTGGCGTGGGCTGGACTGGCTGGGGGACAACGAAAAAATCCCGCTCGACTGCAGCGGACACCCGGAACTCGCCGTGCCGCTGATGAAGGTGTTCGATTCCCAGATCGCCGGCGGCAAGCGGTACGACCTGGCCGCCATGGGCCGCCGCGAGGCCAATGCCACGTTCCACGCCTCGCACGCCACGGATAGATTCACATCCATCGCCTGGGCGATGGACCTCACGCCCCTGGTGGCGGACGAGAAGCTGAGCGTGGCGGAGTTCGCCTTGGCGACAGTGGACCGCCTGCGCGCCGACGTGGCGGCGCGGATCGCGAGGCTGACGTAGGACGGGTTGGCGACCCGACCTTACAACTTCACCACGCGCTGTTCGCGGTGGGAGGCCAGGGCGGCGGCGAAGATCTCGTGGTGGGCGACGGCCTCATCGGGCGTGGCGCAGCCGAACTTGCCGCCGAGCACGCCGGCGCGCTCGGCGAGGAAGGCGGCCCACATCTGCTGGAGAATGTCGGGGAAGCCCGGCTCAAAGATCGCGCCGGTGATGGTCTTGAAGGGCGTGCCGAAACCGAGGTCGGTCTTTTCCCACCATTGCTCCTTGTCGCGGCGGTAGGTCCAGAAGGTCTTCGGCTCCTTGGTGGAGAAGCGCACGCCGTGGTCGGTGCCGAGCACCTCGATGATCCAGGTGTTGGTCTCGGTCGGGGCGAGACGCTTCATCTCCAGCGTGAGCGGGGTCGCGTGGCCGGCGATGTCGGCGCCGCAGTGCAGCGTGGCGTTGTCCCAGGTGTCGCAGGGCGCGGTGCCGCCCTTGCCGTCGGGGCGCGTGGGGTAGATTTTCTGGAGCTGCGCGAAGACGTCCGTGGGCTTCCAACCCAGCCGCAGGGGCACATGCGCCACGTGCATGCCGAGGTCACCCATCACGCCGATCTCGCCGCAGTATTTCGACTGGCGCTTCCAGTTGATGGGCTTGGTCGGATCGAGGTCGCTGGAGTGCAGGAACGCGCAGCGGGCCTCGATCACGCGGCCGAGCGCGCCGCTGGCCGCGAGCTGCCAGGCGCGGTGCACGCCGGGGAGAAAGGGAAACTCCGAGGAGACGCGCACGAAACGGCCGAGCCGGGCCGCTTCGTCGCGCACCCGGCGCGCAGCGGCGAGGTCGATGCCGAAAGGCTTCTCGGCGAGGAGGTCCTTCCCCGCCCGCAGGACATCGAGGTAGATTTCCTCGTGCAGGTGGTGGGGCACGGCCGCGTAGACGACGTCGACGTCCGCGAGGGCCAGCAGTTCGCGGTGGCTCGTGACGAAGTGCTTCACGCCGGGAACCTGGCGGAACCAGTCGAGCAGGCCCGGCTGCAGGTCGCAGACCGCGGTGAGCTCGGCGCGGACGGGGAAATCGACCAGGGTGAACCAGCGCGCAAGCGCGCTGGCGGCTTCGCGGCCCATGAGGCCGCCGCCGATGATGCCGATGCGGACGGTGGGGAAGGCGGTGGACATGGAAAAAACGGCGGAGGGAGGAACCGGCCGCGTCACGGATTGCGTGACACGGCCCCGGGGAAGGAAACGGAGGGTCAGGCGAGAAACTTAAGGGCTTCGGCGGCAGTGGCGCCGTCGTGGACGACGGCCATCAGGGCGCGGGTGATGGCGCCGGGCTTGGGGTGCTGGATGATGTTGCGGCCATAGACGATGCCGGCCGCACCCTGCTGGAGCAGCGCGGCGGTGCGCGCGAGGATCTCGGCCTCGGGGGCCTTGCTGCCGCCGCGCACGAGGACGGGGATGCCGCCCGCGGTCTCGATAACCTGGTGATAGATCGAAACGTCGTCGGTCGGGTCGGCCTTGATGATGTCGGCGCCGAGCTCCACGGCCTGGCGGACGAGCGGGATGATTTTCGCCGGATCGCCGTCAACCATGTAGCCGCCGGCCTTGGCGTTGGGCTGGAAGACGAGCGGTTCGATCATCAAAGGCATGCCGTAATGGTCGCACTGCGGCTTCAGGCGCAGGATGTTCTGGATGCACTGGTCGGCGACCTCGGGCTGCTCGGGGATGCGGAAGAGGTTCACGACGACGCAGGACGCATCGAGGCGCACGGCCTGCAGCACGGCGTCGTCGATGATCCGGGAGAACAGCGCGCGCGGCAGCTGGGTGCCGTAGACGTTGGCGACGTCGGTGCGGAGGACGAGGGCGGGCTTGGGCCGCCGGGGCAGGCGCTGGAGGTGCGGCGCCTGGCCGACCGTGAGCTGGATGGCGTCGGGGGCGGCCTCGGCGAGGATCTCGATGGCGCGCGGCAGGTTCTCGATCCCGGCGAGGAAGGAGCCCTCGTTGAAGAAACCGTGGTCGAGCGCGACGTCGAAGCAGCGGCCGGTGCGGGGATTGAAGAGGCGGTGGAGGCGGGCGGTTTTCACAGGATGGAAAACCAGCAAAAGGCGCGGACCGCGGGTTGTCACGAAATACGTGAGTCCGGAGGCGGCCAACCTGGATCGAAGGTTACTCCTGGGATTGGTTTTGCCTTTCCGGAATGAGGCTTCCCCTTGGCGGGTTCCTTCCGGATGTCACAGTCAATGAAGTTGATTCGTCCGCCGGCCGGGCTAGCCTGCGCCGTCTGCCATGCCCAGCGTCCCGACCGAACTGCTTATCATCTGCCTGCTGGTGCTGGCCAACGGCCTGCTGGCGATGGCGGAGACGGCGGTGGTGTCGGCCCGTAAGGCCCGGCTGCGCGAGCTCGCGGCGAAAAACGACAGCGGCGCGGCGAAGGCGCTGGCGCTCGCGGAACATCCCACGCGGTTTCTCGCGCTGGTGCAGTTCTGGCTGACGCTCTCCGGCATGATCGCCGGCGTGCTCGGCGGGGCGAACCTGGTGACCGAGCTCGCCGGTGAACTGGCCCGGGCGCCCGCGCTGGCGCCCTACGCCACCGGGCTGGCCTTCGTGACCGTCACGGTGGGGCTGTCGGCGTTCATGCTCCTGTTCGGGGAGCTTGTGCCGAAGCGCATCGGCCGCGCGCATCCGGAGAAAGTCGCCTCGCTGCTCGCGGGCTCGATGCGTGGCCTGGCCTGGCTCGCGGCGCCATTCCTGCGTGTGCTGGAGCTCGCGACCGACGGGGTTACGCGGCTGATCCGGCTGCGCACACGGCCGGTGGCGGAAGCCGTGGGCGACGACGAGGTGCGCGCGCTGGTCGAGCAGGGACTGCACGCCGGCGTGTTCCAGCGGGCGGAGCAGGAGATGGTGGAGGGCGTGCTCGCGCTGGACCAGCTGCCGGTGACGGCCCTCATGACGCCCCGGCCGAAGATCGTCTTCCTGAACCTCGACGACCCCGAGGAGACCAACTGGCGGAAGATCGTGACCAGCGGCCACTCGTATTTCCCGGTCTACCAGAACAGCCGCGACCAAATCGTGGGCATGGTGCCGGTGAAGGCGCTGTGGGCGCACTCGGCCATCGGGCTGCCGACGACGCTGAAGAACCTGCTGCTGCCGCCGCTGCTCGTGCCGGACGCGATGAAGGCGATCCAGCTGCTGGAGCGGTTCAAGAAGACCGGGAAGCACATCGCCGTCATCACCGACGAATTTGGCGCGGTGCAGGGGCTCGTGACCCTGATCGACGTGATGGAGGCCATCGTGGGCGACCTGCCCGGCCAGGGGCAGCGCAACCAGCCGGAGGCCAAGCGTCGCGACGACGGCTCGTGGCTGATCGACGCCACGCTGGGCAACGGCGAGTTGAAGACGCTGCTCGGCCTCGAGGTGGACCTGCCCAACGAGGCCGCGGCGGACTACCAGACGCTGGGCGGCTTCGTGGTCACGCAATTCGGCCGGATCCCGTCGGCGGGGGAGCATTTCGACTGGGCGGGCTGGCGCTTCGAGGTGGTGGACATGGACCGTCGCCGGGTGGACAAGGTGCTGGTGGCGAAAATCCCGCCGCCGGTGGCCGCGACCGCGGCCTCGGCCTGAAGACGGCCCGCCGCGAGGCCGACCATGGAAACGCCGGTTAACTGTGTCACCTGCGGAGAACCGCTGACCGGGAAATACTGCGCGGCCTGCGGCGAGAAGCGGCCGGGCCCGGACGATTTCAAGCTGGCGCACTTCGTTGATGACGCGGCGGAGTCGTTTACCCACGCGGACGGCAAGGTTTTCCAATCATTCCGGCTGCTCCTGGCCCGGCCGGGCCGGCTGACGGCGGATTATTTGGCGGGCCGGCGCAAACCGTACCTGAAGCCGCTCGCGCTGTTTCTGGTCGCCAACACCGTCTTTTTCCTGGCGCTGCCGTTGCTCGGGTGGAACACGCTGACGACCCCGCTGCACATCCACCTCCACAGCGAACTCTACAGCCCGCTGGCGCGCGCGGTGTTTGAGCGACGGTTTCCCGAGGGCACGGCGTTGCCGGCGAATTATGCCCACGAGTTCAACGCGCACGGTGCGCTCCTGGCGAAGAGTCTGGTGATTGCGATGGTGCCGCTCTTCGCGCTGACTGTGTGGGCCTGCTTTGCCCGGTCGCGGCGGCGCTACCTCGAGCACGTGGTCTTTGCGCTGCATTTCTACGCCTTCTGGCTGCTCTATCTCCTGGCGAGCCTGGGGCTGACCAATGGGATGCTGCGATTGCTCGCCGCCGGCGGCTGGCACCCCAGCGATCTGGCGATCGACAATGTGATCACCCTGCTGGGCCTCGGGTTCGTGACGTTCTTTACCTACCACGCGGTCCGGACGGTTTACGGCGGTTCCCGGGGAGCCGGATGGGCGAAGGCCCTGGTACTGGCGGCCAGCGTCGTGGGAATCGTGCAGATCTACCGTGGCTTCCTGTTTTTCGTGACGTATTGCACGCTCTGAGCGAGGAGGGGCGGACCGGGCGCCGGTAAAACAAAAAGCCGCCCGGCGCGGGAGGCGCGGGCGGCGGAAAAGCCACGGGCTGGGGCGGGCGGATTATTTTTGCGCCGCGAGCACCTGCAGGATGGTGTCGGCCTGCTTGTCGGTCGTGCCCTTGTAATCCGCGTAGATGATCCTGCCGTCCTTGATGAGGTAGGCGGAACGGTGGGCCATGCTGGTCAGCGGCATCGCGGTGGGCACGCCGAAGGCCTTGATCACCGCGCTGTCGGTATCGGCGATCAGCGTGAACGGCAGGTGGTACTTTTCCTTGAATGCCTTCTGGGCAGCGACGTCGTCATGGCTGACGCCGATGACGGCCACGCCCTTTTGCGTGAGCGCCTCATAGCCGTCGCGCAGCGAGCAACCCTGCTTGGTGCAGCCCGGGGTGTCGGCCTTCGGGTAGAAATAAACCAGCGTGTAGGCCTGCTTGGCGTAGACGTCGGCGAGGGCGAGGGACGCGCCGGTTTCGGTGACACCGGTGACGGCGGGGGCGGGATCGCCGACCTTGAGCGGTTCGGCGCGGGCGAGGCCCGTCAGGAGGGAGGAAATGGCCATAAGGAGGAGGATGGGGCGGAGTTTCATGCTCCGCCAGACATACCACGGCCCGGGCATTTCGCAAGCCGCGCGCGTCAACATTCCCGCGTGAAAGTTCCGCCGCGCGGAATTTTTTTGGAAATTTAAAAATGCGGAACACTCCGGCAACGCGCGGTCAAACGGGCCATCGCGCCTTGGTCCAGCTCACGGCGCGTAACCAAAAAAGGACCATAACATGAAACAGAAAAACAAACTCAGATTCCTCATTTTGACCGCGGCGGCCACGCTCGGTCTCGCCCTGACGGCGTCCGCGCAGAGTGCACCGGCGTCAGTGCCCGAGTCGGCGCCCACGCCGTACTGGGGGCTGCTCGGCACGAGCTACACGGGCGTCGCCTTCAATTACACGCAGCTCGATACCGGGGCGGCAAGCGCGCTGCGCGGCGCCGACCTCACGTTCAACCAGCCGTTGGCGGCCGGGTTTGACCTGAATCTCGGCTACGACTGGGGCCGCGCGAGCACGGGCACGGTCCGGCTCACGGACCAGGATCTGAACCTTGGCGCCACCGCCTTCACCAAGCTCGACTGGGGCCGCCCGTATGTGCAGGCCCTCGCGGGTTGGGAATGGCGCCGGGGTGCCGGGGTGTCCGACAGCTCGTTTGCCTACACGCTTGGCACGGGCGTGGAGTTCCAGGTCGCGCAGCCGTTCCTGCTGACGCCTTACGTCAACTTCGTGCGGGCGACGGGCTTCAACCGGAGCGAGTTCGACCTGGGCGTGAAGGGCGCCTACCGGCTCACCAAGGAGTGGAGCCTGACGGCCGGCGTGCAGTATGACGCGGTGCGCCACGACAAGGACGCCAAGGAGTTCACGCTCGGGGTGAATTACCAGTACTGAAGGGTCCGCGGGCCAGAGCCCGCGGTCTTCGGAAACTTCCAGCCACGGCGCTCCGGCGCCGTGGCTTTTTTCCTCCGGAGTCGGCCGTCCTGATCCTTGTCATTCCGACCGCGGCGAAGAATCCATTTGAACAACGCCAAACCGGACAACGGTGCCAGACGGCACGACCCGCTCACCGCCGGCTGGACTTCAGTGCGCCCAGGCCGGCAGGCCCTCGCCTCAGGGCGGGCCGATCGTGAACCAGGCTTTTTCCAGCTCTTCCAAGGTGTCGGCGCGGGCGGGGCCGAGGCGTTCCATGTACCAGACGAGATTGCTATAACGATGGAGGAGCGTGTGCGTCAGCAGCAGGCGGGCGGTGGTGTCGGTCCGCGGATAACCATAGCCTCGGAGAAAGGCATGGAAGCGGGCGGGGCGGGCTTCGGCGATGAAGAGGGCGACGGCGCCGAAATCGTATTCGACGGGGCCGAGCATCGAAGGCTCGAAGTCGATGAGCCCCCCGACGAGGAGCCGCGCGGAATCGACGAAGACATGCTCGAGCATGAACTCGGTGTGAAGAAACCGCACCGGCGCCGCGGTGATGGGCGCGAGCAGGGGAGCGATGTAGCCGGGGATCCGGGCGAGGAGACTCTCGCCCAGGCCGCGGGCGCGGTGGTGCTCGACGCACCGTTCGGCCTGGCCGGCGATGAACGCGCGCCAGCTGGCTGCATCGGCGTCCGTGGTGGCGTGGACGCGGTGGAGGGCGGCGGCCGCGGTGCCGAGATTTTCGCAGACGGTGATCTTCTTTGATTCGTCGAGATCAGGCCAGAGGGCGCTGAGCTGCGTGCCGTGCACGCGGGTCATGAGGAGATAGGACCAGGTTTCGAGTGTGCCAGAGGCACGAATCCGCGGAGTATCGAAGGCAGCCCGGCCCTCGAGGAGGCGCAGGGAGGCGAGTTCGTTGGCGAAATGGCCCTGGTGGAGCGGCGAGAAAAATTTCAGGACGAGGTCGTGGTTCACGCCAAAGACGGGCAGGGAGCCGCCGGCGGTGCCGGTGATCGTGGCATCGGGCGGCAGGCCGGCGAGGTGGAGGATGTGACGGAGACCCGGTTCGAAGAGCGGTTGATTTTTGCGGATGGCGGAGAGGGCCGCGAGGGTGTCGGCCGAAGGAAGGAGGGCGGGAGGGACGGACATGGGGTGGGTGGATTGGAGGCTTCTGCGACGCGGCCGTGCATTCAAGCTTGGGCGACCGAAGGAAAGAGCCGCCAGGAGCCCCGCCCCTTCCCTTGGTTACGGCACATGCGGGCGGCCGCGGCGGTTATTTTTTTGGGCCGGCGCGGTTTTCCCCTGATGCAGGGACGGTATCGGACGGGTCCGAGACCCGCCCGGCCGTTCATTCCAATCCGGAGATCAGGACGTCGTTCGCATACTCGACGGCGAACTTCACAGTCAGCTCCCGTTTCTCGCCCGGCTTGAGGTCGAGCGCCCACTTGAGCGCGCCTTCGTCGGTCGGCTTCACCTCCGTGACCTCGGGTGAGAGCTGCCGGACGGTGATCTTCTCATTGCGCGAGAGCGGCAGCTGATCGACGACGATCACACGCTCGGCGGTCGGCTTGCGGTTCTGGATCGTGATGAGGTACTCGTAAGTGAGGCGTTTGCCGGAATTGGTCAGGCCGGTGGACTCCGTGAATTTGTTCACACGCTTGTGCTGCACGCGGATGCCCTCGTCGGCCCCGAGCGCCAGGTCGAATTTCTCGCCGGCCATCACGGTCCGCAGGCTGCTGGTGGCGACGAAGGTGCCGTTGAGAAACACATTCATGGGACCGGCGAGCAGGGGGTATTCGGAGGCGTTGACGACCTTGGCGGTGAGATAGGCGGTCGGGAGGAGTTTGGGCGTGGTCAGGTATTCGGGAATGGCGTTCAGGTGCAGGGAGGCGATCGGCACCTTTTGCGGCGAGTTGTCGCTGGGCACGGTGGCGGTAGTCGCGATCTGGAATGAGGCGCTGGTGACGGTGGATTCGATCCGGGCCATGGCCATCTCCGCATCCTTCAATTCAGGCGGCGGGGCATCGGTGGTCATGGCCTGCAAGTTCATCCCGGCGGTCATGATGGCCGCCGGAGCCGGGGCGCGCTTGAACATGGCCTTGTCGTCGCGGGCCCGGTACTCGTCCATTTCCTGGCGCGCCAGCCCGGGACTGAACAGGTCGAGGTTCCAAACCGTCAGCGCCGGCGCGGTGCCGCCGAGGCCGGGCCGCGCGGTGGAAAGGGTGAGCGCGACCTCCTTCCAGTCCTCGCCGGTGTTCTGGCAGATGACGCCGAAATAGCCGAGCGCGACGGCATGTTCGGTCCCCAAGACACGGGCGTCGTAGCTGGGCGACCAGCTGGCGCCGGGGACGGTGTAGGAGAGGGCGACGGCGAGGTTGCCGGGCTGCGGGGCCGAGACGCGCACGGTCACAGTCTGATAGCTGCGGCCGCCGGCGCCGCGGAGCTCGTTGAGCTGATTTTGTGCGGCCGTGAGCCGGCCCTGCAGTTCCTCGTGTTGCTCATCAAGCGCGGTGCGTTCCGCGAGGAGGCGGGTCTTCTGTTCGGAGAGGTAGGTGAGGGCGTTCGTGAACTGGGTCAGGTCAGGCCGCGGGACCTCCTTGGCCGGCGGGGCGAAGAGCGCGGCTTCCATCCGGCCGAGCATCGCGTCCTGCGCCGTGAGCACGCCATTGCGGTCGTCGAGCCCGCGCAGCTGCCTTTGCAGGCCGCGGAGCGCGTCCTCACTCTCCTTCACGCGGGCGTCCGGGGTGAAGTCGGTGTAGGTCTGCCGGGAACTGACGTCGAGGATGACGGCCTGGGCGGTGCCCTGGCCGGCGACCTGAAGCGAGCGCGGGTTGAGCGCGTCGGGGAGGCGGGCGAAGACCAGCTCGGTGACCCCGCCGGGCAGCTCGACGCTGGCCGTGCGGGTGACGACGGCGCGGTCGGGATAGACGGTGACGGCGCTGATCGAGTAATTGACGGGAGTGGCGGCCGCCAGGGCGAGCGTGGCCGCGAGGAATCCGAGGGAGGCAAGGAGCGTTTTCATGGGAGAGGGAAGGAAGGGCATGAACCCACAACGCATGGCGGGCCGGAATCTTAGGCCAGCTGAAGGTTCCGCGGCTTTTGGCCTTGCGCAGGTTCATGGTCGGCGGAGGGTTGTGGGTAATTACCCGGAACCTCCCCAACTCGGTCGAGACTAACGGCACTCCGGGCCTGATGAAGGGGCCCTGAGACCGCTCTTGCCCGCTGGATTTTCTTTCTACAACTTGCTTCCTCTCATGTTCATAGTTTCGTCTTTCCGCGCCCTTCGGGGTCACCTGGGTTTAGTGGTCGGCCTTGCGCTTCTGTCGCTCTCCCAGGCGCCATTGGTTGCCCAAACCAATTCCCCGTCGGCCGCCGATGGCTTCGATCCCAACGTGGACGGCACGGTTTTTGCCGTGGCGACGCAGGCAGACGGCAAGATCCTCGTGGCCGGCACGTTTCCCAACATCGGCGGGGTGGCCCGCAACAACATCGCGCGGGTGAACATCGATGGCTCGGTTGACGCGGGCTTCAACCCGAACGTCAACGGCCAGGTCAACGCCCTGGCGGTCCAGTCCGACGGCCGGATCATCATTGCGGGCTATTTCACCACGGTCCAGGCGAACGGCGCAGCGGCCGCCACGGTGAGAAACCACATTGCGCGGCTCAACGCCGACGGGTCGCTCGACACCACGTTCGACCCCAACCTCGGCGGCGCGCTGGCCCCCGAGGTGGAAACCGTGCTGGTGCAGTCGGACGGCAAGGTGGTCGCCGGCGGAACGTTCACGACAGCGCAGCCGAACGGCGCCGCGACGGCGACGGTTCGCAACCGGATCGCGCGCTTCAATTCGGACGGTTCGCTTGATACCACCTTCGATCCCAATGTTGACCGTGTGGTCCTGTCGGTGGCCCAGCAGGCGGACGGCAAAATCATCGTTGGCGGCGGCTTCACGCTGTTCCAGCCGAACGGCGCCACAGCCACGACCTCGCGCATCGCGCTCGCGCGGCTGAATACGGACGGCACGCTCGACACCGGCTACAATCCCAATCCGGACAATGGCGTCACAAAGGTCGTGGTGCAGACGGACGGCAAGGTGATCGCCGCGGGTTATTTCCTGAACGTGCAGCCGAACGGTGCCTTGGCCCAGATCAGCCGCACCCATCTCGCTCGGTTCAACACCGACGGCACCGTTGACCTCGGGTTTAACCCCGCGGTGAGCGGCAACGTGCTGGCGCTGACGGTGCAGGCCAACGGGGGCCTGCTCTTTGGCGGCATCTTCACCACGGTGCAGGGCTACAGCCGCAACTATCTGGCCCGGCTGGCGGCGGACGGCACGCTCGACACCGCCTTCAATCCCAGTCCGAACTACACGGTTTTCTCGATCGCGGAGCAGGCGGACGGCGGGCTCGTGCTCGGGGGCAACTTCACCCAGCTTCAGCCCAATGGCGCAGCGTCGGCCACGACCCGCAACCATCTCGCCCGGGTGAATCCGGACGGAAGCCTGGACGCCAATTTCAGCCCCGACACCAGCGGCCGCGTTCTCGCCCTGCTGGTCCAGCCCGACGGCAAGGCCCTGGTGGGCGGTTCCTTCACGAGTATCGCCGGGGTGACGCGGAATTATATCGCCCGCCTGAACGCGGACGGTTCGCTCGACACCAGTTTCGATCCGAATCTTAACGGCCAGGTCTCCGCCATGGCGCTCCAGTCGAACGGCCAGATCCTGGTCGGCGGCAGCTTCACGACGGTCAAGGGCGCCGTGCACAGCCGCCTGGTCCGGTTGAATACGGACGGCTCGGTTGACGCCTCGTTCAATCCGACTCCGGATGGCCAGGTCACCGCGATCGCGGTCCAGTCTGACGGGAAAATTATTGCGGGTGGCGCCTTTGTCACGTTTCTGCCCAACGGCTCCGCGATTGCGACCACGCTGCCCCACCTGGCGCGCATCAACACGGATGGCTCCCTGGACATCACGTTCGCTCCCCAGCCGACGGGAAACATCTATGCGCTCGTGATCCAGTCGAACGGCCAGATCCTGGTCGGGGGCAATTTCACCGGTCTCGCGACCGGAATCCGGGGGAATATCGCGCGCCTCAATGCCGACGGCACACTGGATCCCAACTATAATCCCAATGCCAACCGTCAGGTTAACGCCATCCTCGTCCAGTCCGACGGCAAGGTCATCCTCGGCGGCTCCTTCACGTACCTCCAGCCCACGAATGCTCCGACCGTCCTGAGCACGACGGTCACGGTGACCAAGCCGAATGGCACGTCGACGTCGACGACCACCACCGGCACGACGTCCATCCCGACCAACACGGTTCCCACGACGACCACGACAACGGCGGCGGACGGTACGGTGACGGTCACGGCCACAAGCCCCACCACCACGTCCACCCGCGCGGGCATTGCCCGCCTGAACACGGACGGCACGGTGGACACGAGCTATGATCCGAATCCGAACAACGTGGTCCGCTCGTTGACGCTCCTGGCCAACGGCCAGGTGCTCATGGGCGGGTTGTTCACCCAGTTGGCGCCCAATGGCAGCACGGTCAACGTCGAGCGCAACTACTTTGCCCGGATTAACACCAGCGGGACCTTGGATACGACCCTCGACCTTGGCATTCCCATCGGGGTCGGCACCCAGATCATCACGCAGGCACTGCAGGCAGACGGCAAGGTCCTGATCGGCGGCGCCTTCACCACGCTCCAGCCGGCGGGCACGTCCACCCCGGTGGTCCGCAACCAGCTCGCCCGCATCAATGCCGATGGCTCGCTGGACACGTCGTACGCGCCGAGCGCCGGCGGCCCGACGGGTGCGGTGATCAACTCGCTGGCGGTCCAAGCCGACGGCCGGGTCCTGGTCGGCGGCGCCTTCGCGGCCTTCAGCGGCACGTCCTCGAGCAACCTGGTCCGGTTCAACACCGAGAGTGTTCCCGACACCTCCTTCAACCCCAACGTCGACGGCCCCGTGAACGCCGTGGGCGTCCGCCTGGCCGGCGGCACGCTCGGCACCCAGCTGGGTGGTTTCGCCTGGCTCAATGCCGACGGCACGCTGAAGACGGCCTTTGCCTCGGGCGCGCAGATCAGCGGGCAGGTCAACGCGATCGTGGTGCAGTCCGACGGCAAGGTCGTGCTCGGCGGCACCATCACCAACCTGAACAGCACGACGGGGAACTACCTCATGCGGTTCAACCCCGATGGCACGCTGGACACCAGCTACAACCCCAGCCCTGACGGGGTGGTCAACGCGATGGCCCTGCAGTCGGATGGTAAAATCGTCATTGGCGGCAATTTCCTCAATGTGCAGCCGAACGGTGCGACGACGCAGACGAGCCGCACCTACATGGCCCGGATCAACACCGACGGCACGCTGGACACGACCTTCGATCCCAAGCCCGACGGCCTGGTCAAGGCCCTCGCGATCCAAAGCAACGGCAGCATCGTGATCGGCGGCTCGTTCACGAGCCTGGAGCCGAACGGCGCGACCAACGTGACCAACGTCAATTACATCGCGCGCGTCAATTCGGACGGCACCTATGACAGCACCCTGAACCTGAACCCCAACAGCACGATTTACGCGATCGGGATCCAGACCGACGGCAGCATCGTGATCGGCGGTTCGTTTTCCACGATCCTCAGTTCCCCGGGTTCCAGCACGGTGCTGACCCGCAACCACGTCGCGCGCATCAAGACGGACAACAGCGTGGATGCCACGTTTGATCCCAACACCAGCACCACCGTGCTCTCGCTGGCGATCCAGCCTGCCGACGGCAGGATTGTGCTCGGCGGTTACTTCACCTTCCTCCAAGCCAACAGTTCGGCCACCATCATCACGCGCAACTATGTCGCGCGGGTGAACACGGACGGCACGCTGGACACCGGCTTCGATCCCAATGCCAACGGGGCCGTGAACAACGTCGCAGTGCAGGCCGACGGCAAGGTCCTGATCGGCGGGTCCTTCACCACCCTGCAACCCAACGGAGCCACGGTCGCGAGCTCGCGCAACGGCCTGGGCCGCGTGAACAGCGACGGCTCGCTGGACGCCTCCTTCGATCCGAACCCGAATGGCGTGGTCTCCGCCTTGGCGGCCAATCCGGATGGCACGATCCTTGTTGGCGGGCCCTTTACGACCGTGGAGCCGACCGGTTCGGTGCTGGTCGGCGGGTCCTTTGCCACCATCAGTGGTGTGGCGGTCAGCAATCTCGCGCTGCTCAACACGGACGGCACGCCTTCCGGGGCGTTCCTGCCCAATCCCAACGGGGCAATTTACGCTCTCGCGATCCGGCCGGACAGCCGGATGGTGGTCGCCGGCACTTTCACCACCATCGGCGGGGTGGCGCGCCAGGGGGTGGCGCAGCTGAATCTCAACGGTTCAATCGACACCACATTCAACGCGAATGCCACCGCCACCGGCGGCCCGGCGGCCCTGCTGCTCCAGCCGGACGGTAAAATCATCCTCGGCGGCACCAGTGTCGGATTTGGCGGCACGGCGCACGGCACCCTGGAACGGCTCAATGCCGACGGCTCGCTGGACTCCTCCTTCAGTCCCTCGGGCGTGGGCGCTGTCAACGCCCTGGCCCTGCAGTCCGACGGCCGGATCCTGGTGGGCAGCTCCGCTTCCAACTCGCTGGTGCGGCTGAACACCGACGGCAGCACAGACACGACCTTCAACCCCGCGGCGAACGGCGCGGTGAATTCCCTTCTCGTGCAGTCCGGCGGGCAGATCGTTGTTGGCGGTTCTTTCACCAGCATCGGCGGCGCCGCGGTCAGCTATCTTGCCCGCCTCAACGCCGACGGCACGGCGGACACGACCTTCAATCCCAATCCCAGCGGCGCGGTCACCGCGCTGGCCGTGCAACCCAGCGGCAAGGTACTCCTGGGCGGTTCCTTCAGCTCCGTCAGCGGCCAGATCCGCTACAACCTCGCCCGGATCACCGCCTCGACACCCGCCCTGGAGTCGCTCGCCGTGAACAATAATTTCACGACCATCACCTGGACGCGGGGCGGCTCCGCGGCCGCGCTGACCGCGGTCAATTTTGACCAGTCTGCGGATGGACGGAACTGGACCAGCCTCGGGGCGGGAACCCGGGTCGGCTCCGCTGACACGTGGCAGCTGACCGGCCAATCACTGACCACGGGCAGTCCCCTGTTCCTGCGCGCGCGTGGCGCGATGGTGAACTCGCGCTACAGTTCGCTGGGCGTCACGGAAACGGTCCGCCTGTTCTACTCCTCGACGGTGCCGGGCATCTTCGGCGCCACGACGGCGACGGGCACCAGCGGCTCGGCCTTCTATTATGGCGTGGCGACCAACGTCTCGGGCGCGGTCTTCAGCGCGAGCGGACTGCCGGCCGGCCTGAGCATTGACCCGGCTACGGGCATCATTTCCGGCACCACCACGCAAACCGGACTCTTCCCGGTCACGCTCACCGTGACCAACTCGGCGGGTTCGGCCACCGCAACGCTGGTGCTGGTCATCAATGCGCCGGGCGGCAGCACACTCAGCGCCGTCTTCGTGAACCTGTCCGCCCGGGCCCAGGTCACCACCACCGATCCGCTTATCGCCGGCCTGGTCATCGGGGGCACCAGTTCGCAAACGGTGCTGCTGCGTGCCATTGGCCCCGCTCTGAGCGCGTATGGCGTGACCACGGCCATTCCCAATCCGCGCATGCGGCTCTACAGTTCCTCGGGCGCGATCGTATCCCAGAACACGGGCTGGGGCGGCAGCAGCACGCTGACCACGGTCTTCAATCAGGTCGGCGCCTTCCCGCTGACGGCCGGCAGCACGGATGCAGCGATGCTTGTCACCCTGGCTCCCGGATCGTACTCGGTCGTGGTGGACGATGTGAACGGCGCCAGCGGTGTCGCCTTGGCCGAAGTCTACGCCACGACGACCGCATTGTCCTCGCCTTCGCACTTGGTCAATCTCTCCGCCCGCTCCACGGCCAGCAGCGGCCAGACGACCCTGATCGGCGGCTTCGTGGTCAGCGGCACCGCGACCAAGCGCGTGCTGATCCGCGGCGTGGGTCCGACCCTGGCGAGTTACGGCGTCTCGGCCTACATGCCGAACCCGACCCTGAGCCTGTATGACGTCAACAGCGTCCTGCTGGCCCAGAACACCAATTGGAACAACCCGACGACGGTGACCTCCGGCCAGCCCGCGGCGAGCGCCGCGGCGCTCATCCTGGCGGCTTCGCAGGCCGGCGCCTTCCCCTTTAATTCCGGCAGCGCGGATTCCGCCATTATCGTCAATCTGGCCCCGGGAACCTATTCGGCCCAAGTCACCGGCACCACTGGCACGGCCTTGGTGGAAGTTTACGAACTGCCTTGAGCAGGGCGTGCGCGCCCTGCTCTGGAAAAGGGAGGAAGGGGAAAGGAGCAGGTAAATTGGGTGCAGGCTGCGTTCGAGCCACTCGCTAATGTCCGCGGTTAGCCGGGCGGGCAGGCACGTCCTGTGCCCGCATGGTGCAAGGCGGTCGGCGGTTCCCGTGCAGGCACAGGGACGTGCCTGCCCACCCCCGGAGGATCAGACTTTCACCACAGATCGCTGCGGAACGGCGCGGCAGGCAGGCCGGCACCGTTGTACAGGTTGGCCACGGGGGCGTTGCTCCAGGCATAGCGCACGGCGACGGGGGCCTTCACGCCTGGCGCGGTGACGACCAGCGTGTCATGCTCGATTTTCCCACTGGCGGGAAAAAACCGCCGGTCGGCGCCGGCCAGCTCGAGCGATTGCACCGGCAGGTTGTACGAAATCAGGCCGGTGGCGGCATGGCTGAAGTGGACGCGGAGCGCGCGGCCCTCGGCTGTGGCGCGCTCGAACACGGGCCCGGAAAAATCCCCGGGAATGCCGTAGGTCTCGGCCTTGGCGATCAGGGCCAGGCGGCGGGCCACCTCCTGCTTGTTGCGCGGGTGGATGTCCTTCGCCTCGCCGATGTCGATGGTGACGGCCATGTCGGTCGCGCGCAGCAGCAGGGCCTGGGTCTGGGCCTCGCGCAGCCGCGCCCAGGCCCGGAAGGTGGGATCGTTGGGCACGGCATAATTGGCCAGCTGCACGAAATAAAACGGCACCTCGCCCTGGTCCCAGCCCGTCCGCCAGCTCCGGATCAGGGCCGGGAACAGCTCCGCATACTCCTCCGGGCGCGACCAGTTGGATTCGCCCTGGTACCAGAGGATCCCGCGCAGCGCGCCGGGCTGGAGCGGCGCGATCATGCCGTTGAACAGGCCGCTGGGTGCGTAGGGCGTGCCCGGGCCGACCGGGACGCGCGGCCACGGCACCGGGTTCTTGGTGTGGGTGGCCTGGGCGTGTTCCTCCCCCTTCTTCCAGGCCTCCTGCTCCAATGGATAATTTTTCAGTCGTGCGGGAAACTCCGCGAGGTCCTGCTGCCAGCGCGCGTTGATGGCGGGAAAGGCCGCGGTGGACCGCAGGGCGTCGTCGCTCATCCAGACCTCGATCGCGGTGCCGCCCCAGCTGCTGTTGATGATGCCGACGGGCACACCGAGACGGCGCTGCAGGTCGCGGCCAAAGAAATATCCGATCGCGGTGAACTCACCCGCCGTCTGCGGCGTGGCAGCCTGCCAGCCGGACGTTTTCACCGTCTCGGCCGGGGTCGCGGCCACGTTGTGCACGACCGTGAGGTGGCGCAGCAGCGGGTTGTTCGCCGCCGCGATCTCCCCGGCGGCATTCTGTGCCAGGCGGACGGGCCATTCCATGTTCGACTGGCCGGACGCGAGCCAGACCTCGCCGACAACCACATCCCGGATCGTCACGGTGTTCTTTCCGGTGGCGACCAGTTCGGCGGGCTCGGCCGAGGCGGGGACCGCCGCAAGGGTCACTTTCCAGCGTCCATTGGCATCCGTGGTAGCGCTCACCTGCTGGCCCTTGAAGGAGACGGTGACCGGCTCGCCGGCGTCGGCGCGACCCCAGACGGGCAGGGGCTTGTCGCGCTGCAGCACGGCATGGTCTTGGAACAGCGGCGCCAGCGTGACGTCGGCCCGGACGGCTGCACCAAGGCACAGGAGCGGGAGCAGGGGGCGGAGGATTTTCCTCATGGTGTCCCGGGGCCGGGCGACTGCGTTCAATGCGCCGCCCCCTGCCAGGTATCGCCGCACACCCCGCCGCCCACCGCGGCGGCCACCTCGGTGTCGGCCGCATCGCCGAAGCGGACCAGCGGCAGATAGAACTTGGAGATCTTTTCCAGCGAGCCGGACGCGTAGTGGCCGATGAACGAGCGGCGGAAACGCGTCGGGTGCCGGTTCGGACCCGAGCCATGGATGAGGTTCCCGTGGAAAAACAGCGTGTCACCCGGCGCCATCTTCACCGGCACCACCTTCATGCCCTTCGGCACGGGCACATGGTTGGGGTTGAAGTACTCACGGGTGTCGGCGTCCTGCTGGTTGCACACGAGGTTCCCGCGGTGCGAGCCCGGCACCACGAGCATGCAGCCGTTCAACTCGTCGCAGATGTCCATCGCCGTCCACGCGCCGAGGCAGGTGCCGGGCTGGACGAGGAGGTAAAGATTGTCCTGGTGCAGCGCCTGGCCCCGGGCCCCGGGCGGCTTGAAGTAATACATCGTTTGTGCCGCGATCGGGTCCGCGCCGTCCAGCAGCGCGGTCAGGGTCTCCCGCACCGCTGGATGCAGCAGGTAACGGCGGGCGGTCGCGTTGAAACGGTGCGGGTGCACGACGCGCGGCCACTGGGCCAGCGGGTCCTTCGGGTCCGTGATTCCGTCGGTGTGCTCGCGCTCGGACTCGCCGGCAGCGTGGATGCCCTCGAACGTCGCAATGATCTCGGCGACTTCGTCCGGCGAGAACAGCCCGCGGGCCACGGCATAACCGTCGCGGTCGTACTGGGTCTTGAGGGTGGCGAGATCAGGGTGGGCGGCAGGGCTCATGGCGGGGAAAGGGTGGCAAGATTGGCGGTGAACAGGCAAGCATCCGGGTAGCGCAGGCTTCCGGCCTGCATTGGGTCACGAAGCAGGCCGGATGCCTGCGCTGCTTTGAGGCGCTGCGCTTGAATCGACCTGATGCAGGAAAGCGTGCAGGTCGGCCGCGAATTTCGGGCCGATACCTCGGGCCGCGGCGAGCTGTTCGACGGTGGCGGCGCGAAGTTTGTCGATCGAGCCGAAGTGCTCCAGCAGCGCGGCGCGGCGCACCGGGCCGAGGCCGGGAAAGTCATCGAGCACGCTTTCGCGGATTTTGCGGGACCGCAGGTCGGCGTTGTAGGTGTTGGCGAACCGATGCGCCTCGTCGCGCAGGCGCTGCAGCAGGTTGAGCGCGGGATGGTTCAGCGGCAGGTTCAGCGGCTTGCGCTCGTCGGGAAAAATCACCGTCTCGTGCTTCTTGGCGAGGCCGATGATCGGCGGAGGCATCACGTCGAGGCCGATGAACGCCTTCAGGGCCGCGCCGATCTGCCCGCGTCCGCCGTCGATCACCACCAGGTCCGGAAACGGTTTTTGCTCCTCCGCGAGCCGGCGGTAGCGGCGGCCGACGACCTCCTCCATCGCCTTGAAGTCGTCGTTGCCGATGAAGCTCTTGATCTGAAAGCGGCGGTAGTGGTCCTTGTCGGGCCGGCCGTCGGCGAAGTGCACCATTGAGGCGACGACGAATGTGCCCGAGATGTGCGAGATGTCGAAGCACTCCATCGTCTGTGGCGGACCGGCCAGCCCGAGCGCCTCGCCGAGCTCGCGCAACGCGTCGGCGTCGCCGGCCGGACGGGTGGGATCGAGCCGCTCGAAGGTGCGGGTCTTGGCGAGGGTCTTCTCGAGCGCGATCACGACGTCGCGCAGCTCCGCGGCCTTTTCGAATGCCTGCTTCTCCGCGGCGGCGGTCATCTCGGCACGCAGCGTGGCGAGCCATTCGCGGGACTTGCCTTCCAGGAACGCGCAGGCCTGCTCCACGCGGCGGCGGTAGTCGGCCGCGGAGACAATCGTACCGGCGCCGTAGAGCTCCTGCCGCACGTCGTCGTAGAGCCGCCAGTTGCCGTCGGGCAGCTGCTGGGGCGTGCCGTCGCCGAGCAGGATGCCGTACTGCCGGCGCATCTGCGCGAGGGTCTTGCGCAGGAGACCGCTGTGGGCGAAGGGCCCGAAGTAGCGCGAGCGGTCGTCCTTCTTGATGCGCGTGAGCCGGAAGCGGGGCATCGTCTCGCCGGGATCCACGCGCACGAGCAGGAAGCGCTTGTCGTCGGTGAAGTCGGTGTTGTAGCGCGGCCGCCACTGCTTGATCAGCTTGCCCTCGAGCAGCAGCGCCTCGGGCTCGGATTTCACCTCGATGGTGTCGAGGTCGGCGATCATTCCGATCAGTGCGCGGATCTTCGGCTGCGACAGCGTGCGGGCGCGGCCGCGCTGGAAATAAGAGGACACGCGCTTCTTCAGGCTCTTGGCCTTGCCGACGTAGATGATCCGGCCGAGCCGGTCCTTCATCAGGTACACCCCCGGCTTGTCCGGCAACCGGCGGACCTTGGCCTTGAGGTCAACGGGTTCGTTCATGCGGACGAAGGTTTGGGCCTAGGGCGGGTCTCTGACCCGACTTCCGGGACGAGCGAGGGCAGGCCGGAGACCTGCCCTACCTTGATCCGGCTGAGGGCAGGCCGGACGAACGAAAACCGATCGCCGGCCGTCGCAAGCCTGCCGCTCAAGGGAAAATTGCCGGTGTTCCTCATGATCACGCGGCGCGGCCGCCGATGAACGCCAGGATCCGGTCCGCGCATTCGTCGGGCGTGGCGCGCGAGGTATCGACCTCGAGATCGTAGGCCTGGCCGCGGTGCACGTGCGCAAACTGCGATGCCGCCATGCCGGGACGCCGGTCGGGCCGCGCCCGCTCGCGGGCCTCGATGACTGCCAGCGGACAACGCACGCCGATGAAATGCACGCGCCGGCCGGCGAGGGCGGCCCGCGTGGCGTCATTCCACTCCGGCGTGAGGATCAGGTGATCCACGACGACCCCGAAGGGCCCGGCGGCGAACATCGCCAGCGCCCGGTGAAAGTTATCCACTCCCGCGGCATGGCACGCTGGGCGTTGGACCGGATCGGTGATTGCCTCCCACAGGAACATGTCGGTGAAGGTGTCGAGCGACGCATGCAGCAGCGGGAGGCCCGCCCGCCGCTGCAAGGCGCGGGCGATGCTCGACTTGCCGGCGCTGGACGTACCGTTAAGAAGAATGATGTCGGGGAGCATTGGAGTCGTGACAGCGGCGCCCGGGCGCATTTGGCTCTGCCACTGGCATTTTTCCAGAATTTGCCTAACCTCCCCCTCTCGCAAGTATGGTTTCATCCGGCTCCCATTCCCCGTCCGCCCCCTTCGCCGCCAAGCGTTATGAACTCCTTACCCTGGGCGACGAGCTGCTGCTCGGCCTGACGGGCAACGGGCACCTGACGTTCATCGGTGCCCAGCTGGGCCGGCGCGGCGTGCTGCTGCAGCGCAACGTCACGATCACCGACGAAGCTGACGCCATTGCCCGCCAGTTCCGCGAAAGCTGGGCCACGGCCGATGTCATCATCACGACCGGCGGACTCGGGCCGACCTGCGACGACCGCACGCGCGAGGTGCTTGCCGAGGTGCTGGGCCAGAAGCTGGTGTTTGACCGGGCGATCGAGAAGGCGATGGAGGACCGGTTTGCGGCCTTCGGGCGGAAGATGACGCCGAACAATTTGAAGCAGGCCTACCGTTTCGAGCGCGGCGACGTGCTGCCCAACGCCCACGGCACCGCGCCCGGGCTCTGGGTGGAGCAGGAGGGCAAAGTGCTCTGCATGCTCCCTGGCCCGCCGAACGAACTGCAACCGATGTTTGTCGAGCAGGTGCTGCCGCGCCTCGCGAAGCTCGGGCTGCTCCTCGACCGCGAAGCCTACGTGCAACTGCGCACGGCCGGCATCGGCGAGTCCGCCTTGGAGACCCGCCTGCAGCCGGTCTTCGACCGCCACGGCGACGCGCTCAGCGTGGCGTTCTGCGCCCACCAGGGGCAGGTGGACTGCCGCCTGAGCTCGCCCAGCGAGAAACTTTCCTCCACGCAGCTCGAGGCTGTCGCCGCGGAGTGCGCGCAGCTCCTCGGCGAGGACTTCATGTGCTACGGCCATGATTCGCTGGCGAAGGTCTGCGCCGACCTGCTTCGCGCCCAGGAGAAGAGGCTCGCAGTGGCCGAGACGGCGACGGGCGGCCTGCTGGCCCACGCGTTCACCGAGGTCTGCGGGGCGTGCAAATTTTTCGCGGGCGGCGTCGTGTGCTGCACCAACGACGCCAAGATGCAGCTGCTCGACGTGCCGGAGTGCCTGCTGCTTCAGCACAGCTCGGTCAGTCCCGAGGGCGCCGTCGCGATGGCGACGGGCGCGGCGGAGACCCTCAGTGCGGATTACGCGCTGGCCGTGACGGGCTTTGCCGGGGCGAGCGCGGCGGAAGGCGCGGGCGGCAATCCGGTCGGCACCATTTTCATCGCGCTCCATGCGCCGCACGGCGTGTGGTCGAAAAAGCTCAGTTACCCCGGTCCGCGCCCGACCGTGAAGAGCCGGGCCGTGAACGCCGCGCTCGACTGGCTCCGCCGCGAATTGCTGCGCGCACAGAGCGGCGCGGTCGCGCCGGTGCGTCGCACCGGCGTGATGCAGTGAGGCCGGGCGGGGCGCAGACCCCGCCGGGCCTTGGTCGGAGCCGGGGCGTGCGGTCACCGCCCGCGTTGATTGGGTCCGGTTTCAAACCGGCGCCTTGGGGACCAGCCGCTCCGCCCTAATGCGGCTTGCCCGGCATCGGATTGCAGCCGATGTTCGGCTGCGGGGACGGGGGCGCGCGCATCAGGCGAAACTCCTGTGCCCCGACCGGCTGACCCTGCCCCGCCGGTGTTGGATTGCTACCCCTCATGCCCTTTCGTCAGCGCGAACCCCTGCTCTGGCTCACCGTCGTCCTCCTGGCGGTGACCGGTTTCTGGTGGGCGGGTCGCAGCCGCGAACCGCGGCCCGCGCCGGGCCGCACGGTCATCTCGTGGTACGTGATCATCTCCCCGCTGCGCGACCTGTACACCGCGGAGGTTGCGGCCTTCGAGAAGCTGCATCCCGGGATCGAGGTGCACATCTTCTGGGTGCCGGGCACCGAGTACAACGTGAAGCTGAAGACCCTCGCGGCGGCGCACCAGCTGCCGGACCTGTTTTTCTCGGGTGACGTGTGGTTGAGCTACCTGCTGCCCTTTTCGCGCGACCTCACGCCGCTGGTGCGGCGCGATGCGGCGGAGTTCGGGCTGGACGATTATTTTCCGGCGATCCGACGGGCGATGCAGCTCGACGGGAAGGATTACATCCTCCCGGAGTACCTGAACCTCTCGCTGCTCTACTTCAACCGGCGGATGTTCGCGGCGGCGGGGGTGCCGGAGCCCACGGCGGAGTGGACCTGGGACGACCTCGTGCGCGCGGGGCAGGCGCTCACGCACGACGGCCGGGACGGCTCGCCGCCGGTCTGGGGCAGCTCGCGCGTCGAGGGCTGGTGGGGCGAATGGCTGATCTATGTGCGCCAGGCCGGCGGCAAGGCGTTTTCGCCGGACGGCCGCCGCTGCCTGCTCGATTCGCCGGCGGCGATCGCGGGGCTGAGGTTTTACCTCGAGAAATCCAGCCGGTACCACTTCAGCGCGCCGGCGGGGTTTGAGCCGCTCAACGGCTTTGTGAACCAGCGCGTGGCGATGATCGTGGGCGGGCACGTCAACTACTGGCTGAATTACAACCAGACCCCGGGGCTGGACTGGGACGTGCAGCTGCTGCCGGCGGGCCCGGGGTCGCGCTCGGGCGGCGAGCTCGCCATCGCGGGCTACAGCATCAGCCGGGAGAGCCGGCATCCCGAGGAGGCCTGGGCGCTCGCGAAATTTCTTACCCGGCCCGAGGCGATTGCCTCGATTGTGGCGCGGGGCAGCCTGTCCGTGCGGCGCTCGGTGGCCGAGGCCGCGCTGCGGCAGCCCGGGCCGCGGGCCAATCCTCACAACCTCGCGGCGGCCTACCGGCAGTTCGAGTTTGGCGAGCCGATTCCGCACCACCCGAACTACGTCGAGATCATGTTCCTGGTGGTGCAGCCGGAAATCGACCGGATGCTGCTGGGCGAGCTTTCCCCCGCGGCGGCGGGCCGGCGTGCGGCGGCGGCGGCCAACGCGTTCATGGACACCTTCGGCTCCGCCACGCCATGACCCACCGCCGAGCCCAGTCCCTCTGGTTCTGGATGTTTGCGGGCCCGGCCGTGGCGGGCTTCGCCGCCTTCAGCCTGTGGCCGATGCTGGAATCGCTGTGGCTGAGCTTTTGCCAGTACGAGGTGGTCACGCCGCCGCGTTTCATCGGCCTGCAAAACTACGCGTATCTCTTCGCCCACGATGCTTCCTTCTGGCCGTCGGTGAAGGTCACGCTGGTGTTCACGGTGATCCAGCTGCCCCTCGCGGTCGGCGCGGCGCTGGCGCTGGCGCTGCTGCTCAACCAGCCGGTGCGCGGCCGGGGATTCTGGCGCGCGGTGTACTTCCTGCCCTCGATCCTGCCGCAGGCGGTGTTTGCCGTGGTGTTCGGCTATATTTTCCAGGCGGACGGCGGGCTGCTCAACCGGCTGCTGGCGCTCGGCGGCCTCCACGGCGCGGCGTGGACCACGTCGCCCACGTGGGCGCTGCCGGTCCTGATCGGGATCAGCCTGTGGGGCTTTGGCTATCCCATGGTGATTTTCCTCGGCGGGCTGCAGAACGTGCCGCGCGAGCTGTACGAGGCGGCGCACATCGACGGCGCCGGGGCCTGGGCGCGCTTCCGGCACGTCACGCTGCCGCTGATCTCCCCGGTGATCTTCTTCAACGTGGTCATGGGCGTGATCGGGGCGCTGAAGGTCTTCGACCTCGCCTACGCCTTCAGCGTGGCGCAGGCGCAGCCGGCGCCCGGCGGGCCGGCACGCGCCACGCTGTTCTACGGGTTGAACCTCTACCAGCAGGCCTTCGGGTATTTCCACATGGGGCTCGCCAGCGCGATGGCCTGGCTGCTCTTCGTCTGCATCCTGCTCATCACGGCGGTCAACTTCCGTGTTGGCCGGCGTTGGGTCCACTATGGGGATTGACGCCCGCACCATGCACCGCCGCACCCCCGCCGCCACCGTCTGCCTCTATGCCACGCTCGCGCTGGGCGCGCTCGTCATGCTCGTCCCGCTCGCGTGGATGCTGCTGACGAGCCTGAAGACCTACCCCGAGATCCTGCGCAATCCGCCGGCCTGGCTGCCGGCATCGCCGCAGTGGCGGAACTACCGCACGGTCTGGGAGGGCTTCGCCTACTACCGGTTTTTCCTGAACTCCCTCTTCGTCGCCGTCATGGTGATCGCGGGCACCGTGCTCACCTGCTGCCCGGCCGCGTACGCCTTCGCCTATTACGAGGTCCGGCACAAGGAGCTGATCTTCGGGGCGCTCCTTTGCACGCTGATGCTCCCGGCCCAGGTGACGGTGATCCCGCTCTTCAAGGCCTTCGCCGCCCTCCACTGGGTGAACACCTATTTGCCGCTGGTCGTGCCCGCCTGGCTGGGCGGGAATGTCTTCGGCATCTTTCTCCTGCGGCAATTCTTCCGCACCATTCCGCCCAGTTTCATCGAGGCGGCGCGGCTCGACGGCGCCTCGGAGTGGACCATCCTGTGGCGGCTGGTCGTGCCGATGAGCCTGCCAGCGGTGCTGACGGTGGTGATCTTCACCTTCCTCTGGAGCTGGAACGACCTCTTCAACCCGCTCGTGTATCTCCAGAGCGAGGAGCTCTGCACGCTGCCGGTGGGCCTGCTGTACTTCATCGCGCGGGCGGAGCAGCTCACGGGCGGCAGCCTCGGCCAGACGCCGTGGCACCTGGTGATGACGCTGGCCACGATCATGGTCCTGCCGGTGGTCGGGCTGTTCGCCGTCTTCCAGCGGTATTTCGTGGAGGGTGTGGCCGCCTCGGGCGTGAAGGGCTGAGCGGTTGACGGCGGGCGTCGCCCCCGCCCTACAACTTATCGGGGGCCGTCAGGAAAATCCTCTTCAGCGCCTCGGCGCCCGGCTTGGGCCGGCCGAGGAAGTCGAGCACCGCGGTGTTGATCGGGCAGGGGAAGGGGTCGTGGCCCATCCACACGATCATGCCGCCGTTGCGCGGGAAGCGGCGCTTGATGGCACGGGCCGCCATATCCAGCGAGCGGGCCTGCAGCTGCTGGCTCCACGCGACGAACTCCGCCAGGTCGCGCGCGGGCCGGCCGTGGTCCTTCACGAACGCCTCGCCCTGGATCCAGAAGCCGAAGCGGCGCCAGAGCGGGTTGCCTTCGTCAAACGGCAGCAGCGCCGTGGGCCCGTAGTAGCGCTCCAGGATATCCACCGGGCTCGCGCCGCCTGTGCCCACCTCGGAGCGGAAGAGGGAGTCATCGCCCTCCCAGTAACTCTGGGGTACGGGCCACCACGGGCCGTGGACATCCCAGTGCAGGCCCTGCCCGAACTCCTTTTCGACCGCCTGCGCGCGCGGGCCGGTCGGCGACGTGTGCAGGAAGCGGCGCGTGGGATCGAGGGCCGCGGTTTCGCCGGCCATCATCTGCAGCATCGGGTGCGTGGCCGGCGTCGGAACGCCCGAGCCGAGCTTGCCGCCGTCCATCGCGCCCTGCAGCTCGTTGCCACCGCACCAGCAGAGCAGCGCGGCGTGGTGCTGGCGGCGCGCGATGTAGTCGCGCACGATGGGGCGGGCCTCGGCGATTACCGCCGGGTCCTCGGGCGGCCAGTTGTCGATGCCCGACGAGGAAAACGGAAACTCCTGCCACACCAGGATGCCGTAGCGGTCGCACAGGTCGTAGAACGCCTCCTTTTCGAGGAACGCGCCGCCCCAGACGCGAAACACATTGCAGCCCATCGCGGCGTACTCGCGGATGCGCCGCTCATAGTCCGCGGCGGTGACATCGGCGTAGTTCGGCCGGATCGGCGTCCAGTTCACGCCCTGCAGGAAGAGCGGCCGGCCGTTGACGACGCAGATCCACGGGTCGGCGCCGGCCGGCGCACCCTCGCACGCGCGCCAGGTCACGTCCTTGAAGCCCACGGTGCGCGTCCACGTGTCGGCCGTTTTGCCGTCAGGGCCGGGGAGGCGGCAGGTGAGGCGGTAGGTTTTTTGCGCACCGGCTCCATTGGGCCACCAGGTCTCGGCCTTGGTCCCGACCGGAAACTTTGCGCCCCCGGCGAGGGCTGCCGGTTCAACCACGCCGCTCACGATGCACCGGTCTCCGTCCTCGAGCCGGACCTCGACCTTGGCGGGGGCCTTGCCGAAGAGAACAAGGTCTCCCCCGTCGTACGTGCACCGCATCTCGGCCAGCTCGCCGCCGTCGGTGACCTCAAGCGTCACGCGGTCCCAGATGCCGATCTGCACGAGCCGCGGCTGCCAGTCCCACGTGTAGTTGAAGCGCGCCTTCCAGTCCTTGATGCGCGAGGTGAAGTTGAACTGCCCGAGCCAGCGCGGCGGCAGGTCGAACACGATCTGCAGCGCGTTCTGGTCGGCGAGCGGGACCGCGGAGAGGTCAAAGGTGTGCTCGGTGAACCCGTTGGCGAAGCGGCCGACCAGCCGGCCGTTGCAGCAGACCCAACCGGCGTGGTCGAGGCCCGCGCAGCGGAGCCGGCGAACCTTCCCCGCCTCCAGCCAGGCGCGGGGCAGCGTGGTGGAATAAATCCAGATCCGGTTCTCCACCCACTCGGCGGCGCGGCTTTCCATCCCGTGGTTCCAGTCGGGGATCAGGCCGTGCTCGAGCAGCAGCTGCTGCACGGAGGCGGGCACGCGCGCAGGCATGGGCGCGATCTCGCTGCAGAAATTCGGGGCGCCGAGGTCGGTGCCCTCGAGGAAACGCCAGGCGTCGGGCGCGTAGCCGGTCAGGGTCCAGGAAGCGGTGGCGAGGTCACGGGAGGTTTTCATGCTGGGGTAGGAAGGGATCGGAGAGGATTTGGCCGCGAAGAGGCACTAAAAAAACGCAAAAATAATTGCCCCACGCCGGCCGTGCCCGCGCTTCCGGCCCCGTTGCGGCCGGTTTCCCGGGGGCCGTGGGCTCAGGCTCAACCCAGCAGGTTCTTCAGCGCAGCCAGGTACTTCTCCTGGGTCCGGGCGATCACGTCCGCGGGGATCCTTGGCGCGGGCGGGGTCTGGTTCCATTTGACCGCGAGGAGGTAGTCGCGCACGAACTGCTTGTCGTAGCTCGGCGGGGACTGGTTCGGTGCGTAGCGGTCGGCCGGCCAGTAGCGGGAGGAATCGGGCGTGAGCACCTCGTCGATGAGGAACAGGTTGCCCGCGGCGTCGGTGCCGAACTCAAACTTGGTGTCGGCCAGGATCATGCCGGCCTGCCGCGCGCGGTCATGGCCGAAGCGGTAGAGCGCAAGGCTCGCGGCCTTCACCTTGGCATACAGTTCGGAGCCGATGGCGGCGGCACCCTGGGTGTCGTTGATCGGCTCGTCGTGCTGGCCCTTGGGCGCCTTGGTGGTGGGCGTGAAGATGGGTTCGGGGAGCTTGTCCGCCTGGCGCAGTCCGGCGGGCAGTTGGATTCCGCAGACCGCGCCGGTTTTCTGGTACGAGGACCAGCCGCTGCCGATGAGGTAGCCGCGGGCGACGCACTCGATGGTGAGCGGCCTGAGCTTGCGGACGATCATGCTGCGCAGCTGGAGGTCGCGGCTGGAGAAACCGCGGCGGGCGAACTCGCCGGCCTGGTCGGGCAGAAGGTGATTCCGGATCAGCCCGCTGGTCTGGGCGAACCACCAGTTGCTCATCTGGGTGAGGATGGCGCCCTTGCCGGGAATGCCGTCGGGCAGGATCACGTCGAAGGCTGAGAGCCGGTCGGTCGCGACGAGGAGCAGGGTGTCGCCCAGGTCGAAGATCTCGCGGACCTTGCCCGAGGCGAGGCGGGGGCAGGGGAGGCCGTCGATGGAGGTGACGGCGATCTTCGGCAGCGCAGCGGCAATCTCGGCGTAGGTCATCGGATCCGGTTTGCACGCAAAGCCCGGGAGGGGCGAAGCCAAAAGTAGCGCGGGCATCCTGCCCGCCTCCTTTCCTGAAAATTTTTGCGCCTCTTTGCGGCCATATTTCCGGCAGGCTCGGCTTGAGATTTCCTGAGTTACGATTGGCCTTCGCGGCGCTCTCGGATTCCTTGGGAGGTTCATGCCCGGCCGAATCCGAAAAACTGTCCGCCGCCCTGCCGCCGCGGGGCTGGCGGGAACCCTGCTGGTCATCGACCACCGGCGCTTGCAGGGCGCCGCCTGGGCCGAATTCCATACGGCGCGGAAGCAGCTGGAGAAGGCCTCGCGCGACCTGCACCGGCATGAAACCGCCGACATCCCCGCCTATGAGGCGTGGCTGCATCGGACCTTCCCCGTACTGCTGACCGCCCTGCGCAACCTGCAGGACGAGGTGGACCCGAAGGCGGCCAAGGTCCGGGAGGTGCAGGAGCGGGCCGCGATTTTCGGCGGGTCGCACAAGCGCCTGTGGAAGGATCTCAAGGCCCGGGGGGCGCAACCGGTCCCCACCGACGACGATGAGGCGGATGCGCCCGGTGACGCCGATGATGCCGGCGGCTGGACCGGCGGGGAACCGTCGGGTCGCTTTGCCCGTGCCACCGGTCCGGCGCCGACGATCGTCGCACGCGACATCTATCGCCGGCTGGTACAGCACCTGCATCCCGACCGCGGCGGGGCGTGGACGCCGGCGCGCCAGCAACTGTGGCACGAGGTGCAGTCGGCCTGGGCGGCGGCGGATGCCGACTGGCTGGCCCGGCTCGAGGTCGAATGGGAAACCGCCCACGAGGTCCTGGGCCCGACATCGCCCGTCAGCCGGTTGCGCCAGGCCATCGCCGAGTTGCACGCGGCCCGCCGCGATACGGAGCGCAAACTCCGCGAATACCGCCGGGCTCCGGCGTGGCGGTTTACGAAGAACGAAAAGAAACGCCCGGCGTTGCAGGAACGGGTGGAGCGGATCCTCCGGCACGATCTCGAGTACCTGCGGAAGCAGCTCCATTATCTCAACGCGACCATCGCCGCGTGGGAGGAAGATTGGACGCAGGCCGGTGCGTCGGTGGGCCGGGGCCGGCGATCGCGGCATCCGGCCAGGTAGGGCGGGTCTTAGCCCGACAAGCCCGAAGCCCTTGAATTTTCCGCGGCCGAGGTCAGAAACGTCGGCATGAAGTCCCGCGGTGCTTCCGACCTTCGTGTCCGGGCCGTCAAGCCGGAGCACCCTTTGCAATGGCTGGCGGAGCCGCTGCTGGGCGAGCCGACGTATGTGCTGAAGTCGTGGTTTGGCGGGCGGACGATCATGCTGCACGGGCGGCACCATCTGTTTCTCACGGTGCAGGGCGAACCGTGGCAGGGCGTGCTGGTGTGCACCTTCCACGAACATCATGAAAGCCTGCGGGCCGAGATCCCCGCACTTCAGCCGCATCCAATCCTCGGGAAATGGCTCTACCTCCCGGAGACCGCCGAGACGTTTGAACGCGACGCCAAGCGGCTGGTGCAGCGGGTGCGGGCGCGCGACCCGCGCCTGGGCATCCTGCCCTCGCCAAAGAAGAAAAAGAAAGTGAAGAAGATCCGGTTCGGCGACCGGCTTTGAGCCGGATCACCGTTCCCCGGAATTCTCCGGATGGTTCGCCGCAAAGAGTCACAAAAAGACGCAAGAGCGGTGAATTCGGTACCGGGGATTTTTTCGCGCCATTTCGCGCCTCTTTGCGTCCCATGAAGGAATGGGTCGGACGTGGGCAAGCCGCGGTTTGCCCGCAGGGAAAAATAGCCTTGCGCGAGGGGAGCGGCACCCTACGTTGCGCGGTTCTGCGGTTAGTCCCCATCGTCTAGCCCGGTCAGGACACCACCCTTTCACGGTGAGAACCGGGGTTCGAATCCCCGTGGGGACGCCATCTTCATAAAGCCCGTTACTCGAATGAGTTGCGGGCTGTTGCTTTTCGTGCCCACGCCAACTGACCACAGGACTGACCACAGCTCACCCAAATTCAGCTTTAGTTGGGAGAATCGCACTCAGCCTTTGTACTCAACCACTATTAGCAAGCTTGTGAGGTGAAGAACCCCCTCGGCCCGACGCATCATATTACCAGGCCTGGACTGTGGGCGGGGAGCGAGCGGAGTGATGCATGGTAGGAGAGATACGTGAGGGAGATCAGGAAGAAACCATCAGCGTCGTGCCCGTCGCGCCGATCGGTTCCTTGCCAAGCAGAGCCAGCGCCCTTACGGAGGTGCATGAGTGAAAAGCTTCGCGAGTTGCACCAATGGCAAGCCTGAGCCCCAACGATTCGCACAGGCAAGATACCCCTTTGGCAGCGGATTATGAAACGTTGGGTTTCTATGATCCCGGATTCATTCACCTGCGGATCAATACCGCGAGCGACCTGAGCACTCTCGGTGGGCTGGCAACCGGGACGGCGTCGGCAAGCTTCATGTCCACATTCCTGCACGAATATATTCATTTCCTACAGGACATTACTTCCTCCCACGGACTCCTGAACTTCATACACGCCGTCGAGTTCCTGAAAAACGCGAACAAGCAAGTCTGCGAGTCAGGGACCAAAGATTTCACAATCCCGTTGGGGATCTCCAATAGATTCAACTGGAACACTAACGCCCAGCTAAGACGGATCTATAGAGGCGAAAACCCTCAAGTCAGGAGTGCGCGTTATTTGGGTTACAAGGTTGTTGAGGAAAAAATACCATCCAATGCGGGGCCCGTCATCACTGTCGAGAAATACGAAGTGGAATACTTCAACTGCGGCGCGCATCAGAACGCGACCCTGTCTTTTGGCTCCATCCACCTAAAGGAATACGTGGCGCACGCAGTGCAGAATGAGTATTCCCCACATATCGCCTCGAATCCCAGCGCCAGAAACTCATGGTCCGAAAAGCGAAGCTCTGCGAGGCGAAGCTGCTGTCCGTGTCGGCGGCGATCAAGGTGCTCGTCGGAGACGAGGACTACATCAATCTGCTCCGGGCCGAGAAACTGGAAACGATGCCAAAATTTCTGGCGGAACGGGCGAAGCAGGCCGCATGAAGCAAAAGGTCCACGCCGCTTTCGATCTCGATGGCATCACCCTGCCACTGGGCGCGATTCTTCCGATCCGGCAGATCAAGCCGAGCGATTACGCATGGGGCAAATACCGGTCGATGCTGGCCTCGATCCGCGAAGTCGGCGTGATCGAGCCGCTCATCGTGCATCCGCAAAAGAAATCGCGCGATGTCTACCTGCTGCTCGACGGTCACATGCGATTGAAGGCCCTGCTCGAACTCGGCCGGACCGAGGCGTTCTGCCTCGTGGCCAACGACGACGATGCGTTTACCTACAACGACAAGGTCAATCGGCTCTCGCTCATCCAGGAGCACGCCATGATTTTGCGCGCGGTCGACAACGGGGTTAAACCTGAGCAAATCGCGAAGGCACTCGACCTCGATATCGCCAAAATCAGGGGGAGTCTCAATCTGCTCGATGGCATCCACGCCGACGCGGTCGATCTGCTGAAGGAGAAACCGATCACGGCGGCAGCACTGCGATTATTCCGGAAAGCGAATCCGGTCCGCCAGATCGACATGGCGCAGCTCATGGTCTCCGGCAACAACTACACGCGGGCCTATGCCGAGGCGCTCATCGTCGGGACGCCCAGCAGCCAGCTCGTCAACGGCAGCAAGCCGAAATCGGCGCACGGAATTTCCGAGGAGGAAATCGCCCGCATGGAAAAAGAGATGGAGATGCTGGAGCGCGATTATCGGCTCCATCAGGATCATTTCGGCGAAAACTCCCTGCACCTCAATTCGGCCCAGCGCTACGTGAAGCGGCTCACCGAAAACGCCAAGGTGAAGCGCTTCCTTGGCAACCGCTACCCGGAGATTCTGGAGGAGTTTCAGGAACTCGCCGCGCTCAACACGCTGTGATTCGCGCACGTTTTCACCGGGCGATTTCAATTTCAGTCCAACGGGTTGGCGCCCAGAAGCCGCAACGTCCAAAGCCGCCAGAGGCGAATACGGGCACGATGCCGGAAGGCATGGTGGAATATTGTTCTTTTGGCGGGGTCTGGGGCGGAGTCGCCCCAGTTAGGCGCGCCAGCGTTCGGGGCCGGACGCGCCGTGGCAAAGCGCCGAAGGGAACGGCGCGCGGAGCTCCGGCGACCCCCACCGGGGTAAACCCCTTCACCACAGCGCCCCTTCACCGCCGTTTGAGGATTGACGTCTTATACTCTGGACAAGGAAGGCATCATATGCCCAAAGTATGAGACATCATGCCACGAACCACTCCCACGCTCTTCCCGCCTGCGACCCGCCAACTTGCCTCGCTGGGTGAGCGCCTTCGCGTCGCCCGATTGCGTCGGCGTTATTCCGCCGAATCCGTGGCCAAACGTGCCGGCGTCGCCCGTGGAACCCTCTATCGCGTCGAAGAAGGCGACCCCGGCGTCAGCATCGCCACCTACGCCAGTGTGCTTCGCGTGCTGGGCCTGCAAGGGGATCTCGATCTCGTCGCTCGCGACGATGTGCTCGGCCGCAAACTCCAGGATTTGAAACTGCCCACCCGCAAGGTGGCTCCACGCCGTCCTTCGGCTGCTGAAAAACCTTCATCGGCTCACTCCGGCGAACCCGTTCCGCCCGCACCTTCCTTGCCATGAGTGCCAGTGCGAAAAAGTCTGCCAGCGCCAGCCGGCAACAAATCGATGTCTGCCTGGATGCCGACATCGTCGAGTCGCTCTGCCGGGTGGGCACACTTTTCCACGCGGCGGGTCACGGTCATTCGGTTTTTTCCTTCGCCTACGACCCCGAATGGTTGCGCCGGCCGAACACCTTCGAAATCGATCCGGACCTGCAACTGCACGATGCCGAAAGCTATCCCAGCGAGCCGGCCGGCGTGTTTCGGATTTTCACGGACTCCGCGCCCGACCGCTGGGGCCGCTTGCTGCTCGACCGTCGCGAAACCCTCAAGGCGCGCGAGGAAAAACGACCACCCCGGACGCTCACCGAATGGGACTATCTCCTCGGCGTGCATGACAGCTGCCGGATGGGTGCTCTGCGTTTCCGGCGGGACGCTGACTCGCCGTTTTTGGACAACGATCGCCATCTGGCTGCGCCGCCCATCGCCTCGCTGCGCGAACTCGAAGCCGCGTCGCTGGCGCTCGAAGCGCCGGATGCCGACGAGCAACCGGAGTTTCGCCAATGGCTGACCGCCCTGCTGGCCCCCGGCAGTTCACTCGGCGGCGCCCGGCCCAAGGCCAATTTTACCGATCCGGCGGGAGCCTTGTGGATCGCCAAGTTTCCGAGTCGCGAGGATCGTCGCGACATCGGTGCTTGGGAAATGGTGGTGCATCAGCTCGCCAAAGCCGCCGGCCTGAACGTCCCGGACACGCAGCTCTTGAGTCTGGGCAGCCGTCACCGGACCTTTGCCAGCCGCCGGTTTGACCGGCTCGCGAACGGCCGGCGGCGCTTCTTCGTGTCGGCGATGACGCTGCTGAACCGACAGGATGGCGAGAACGCCAGTTATCTGGAACTCGCAGAATTTCTCAGCACTCGCGGCAGCCCGAAGCACAAGCAAGCGGATCTGCGCGAGCTGTGGACGCGCATCGTTTTCAACATCCTCGTCTCCAACCGGGACGATCATCTGCGCAACCATGGCTTCATTTTATCCGCAGACGGCTGGCGCCTCGCGCCTGCCTACGATCTCAATCCGAACGTCGAACGAACCCACCACCAATTGGCCATCGACTCCAGTGATCCCACGCCCGATGTGACGCTGGCCATATCCACCGCCGAGTTCTACGGCCTCACACATGCGCAGGTGGTCAAGATTCTTCAGCGCGCGAGAGAAGCCGTCAGTCAGTGGCGGACTGTCGCTACGACCCATCGGCTGCCGCGCGCGGAAATCGAACGAATGGCGCAAGCGTTTTCTTTACCGCCGGTCGGAAGTTGACTGCCAATTGAACAGGTCTCGGGCAAAGATCACGGGGCGCTTGCGCGAGGTGGCCGCAACGTCCAACGCCGCCAGAGGCGAATATGGGCGCGATGCCGGGAGGCAGCTTCCGGTTGGTGCCGCCGGGCGCCCGACGGGCAGAGGTGGAGACGGACTACGGGAAGATGGAGGATTTTTTCATGGTCCGGCCGCCCACATTCGAAGATTTGTGGGAGCGGTTGCGCGCAGTTGAGGCAAGAATCAACGCGGTCGGTCACCCAAGGCGCCAAGGTAATGTTCAAGGATTACTTCGAGCCAGCGGGACATATGATTCTGGCCGGATGCAATCGTCTTCGCGCCTAGTGAGGCGTAGTCGGCTGGCCCCGTCGTCCGCTCTCCGTCGTATGCCGACTTCGCCGAACCACCGAGATTCTGGCAATCGGCAACACTTGCCTCTTGCCGCATTTTGCGCCGCGATGCTCGGGAACAATCTTCACCGCTTCTACCGAGGAGTTTGTTCACCCTCCAGCCAGCCATGACCCCCGAAGCCGCCGCCCGCCAGCAGATCGACGCCCAACTCCTCGCGTGCGGTTGGATCGTGCAGGATTTCAAGGCCGTCGATTTCTCAGCCGGCCGCGGTATTCTTCTGAGCGAAGCCCCGCTCGCTTCGCGTGGGTTCGTTCCACCGCACGGAAACGCTCGCTGCATCCCAAGGTGCCATCCAATCCTGCCGCGACCCCCGCGCCGCTTAACCAAATGAACGAAGCTGACACCTGTCGAAAATATGTCGTTCCGCTGCTTCAGGTGGCCGGTTGGGATACTGCACCGCACAGCATCGCTGAACAGCGTTACTTCACTAATCCCAAGGGCCGCATCCGGATTGTTGGCGGGAAGGTCGTTCGCGGGAATCTACAGCGGTGGCAACACGGTCACCGTGCCGAAGTACAGCATCCGGTACCTGCCGGTGAACGAGGACTTCGGATTTCGTGCCACGACCGGGAAGTCCTTCCAGACTCCGACGCTGTACGACCTTTACGGACCTTCCAGCTCGGGCTTCAGCAACAGCCCCGGAGGCTTGAATGCCTACAACGCTGCGGGTGTAGCCACGGGGGCGAAATTCCCCAACCTGCAAACCTTTGAGGCGAGCGGTTCCAATTCCTCGTTAACTCCGCAAACGGCGAAGAACTACACGATCGGCGGGATCTATTCGCCGCGGTACGTGAAGGGGCTCGAGTTCACGATCGACTACTTCAACATCAAGCAGAGCAACGTGATCTCCACTCCGGCCTCTGATCTGACAATGTTGCAGTCGGTAGAGCAATACGGCACGGCTTCGCCGTTCGCTCCGTATGTTACGGTTGGCAATTTTGCCAATCAGGGCGGTCATCAGGTCACGGGTCCGGGCCAGGTTTCAACCGTACCCCTTCGGCGTGGAATTCATGCCATCTAACCGCCAAATAATGCGACTTAACGAATTTATTGCATTCCCCGATTTTTCATTCCAGCATTTTTCCAAGTTCAACATGGTCCCAAGCCGGTTAACTTCTCAAACACCACAACACAAACTGATAAAACTATGACTATGAACAACCTCCGTTCGCGGAAGTTCATGACTGCGCTGTCACTGTTGACGGCTTCAGGTCTACTCGCGGTTTCGGGCTATGCCCAGACGACCGCTGCTGCTCCGGCCAAAGATTCCGATTCGGCTGTCGTTCTCGAAAAATTCGAGGTGACGGGTTCCTACATCCCGGCTGCGGCGGATGAGACGAAGGCCATGCCCGTCCAGGTCATCACCACGGCCGACATTACCGCCACCGGCATCACCTCGAGTGTGCTGGATCTCCTTAAAAAGACGGTTCCCCAGATTCAGGGCGCGAGCAACATCGGTGTGGATAATGCCAATACGGCTTACAACTCCAACAACGGTGGTTCCCAAGCGGCCCTCCGCAACACGGACACGCTGGTCCTCATCAACGGCAAGCGGGTGGCCTCGTCCCCTGTGGCTGCCTCGGGTGGCGATACCTTCGTCGACCTGAACCTCATCCCGATCTCGGCGGTCGATCGCATTGAAGTCCTGACCGATGGCGCGTCCGCGATCTACGGCACCGATGCCGTCTCGGGTGTGATCAACATCATCATGAAGAAGGATTACACCGGTGCGGAACTCGATACGCACTTCTCTGTAACCAAGAAGACCGCCAATCCTGGTTACGTCCGTGAGCGAAACGTCGCTGCGATCGCGGGTGCGTCCAATAAGGATACGCAGGTCATGGTTGCCGCCGAGTGGTCCAAGACGGATCCGCTGTATGAGGCGGATTTCACCTACACCAATCCTTATTATGGTACGGCGAGCTACCCGGGCGTGATCAACACCTCGGGCGGCGTGTACTATAATCTGAAGTCGGGCCTGAACACCCCGCCGGCTGGTCCGGCTGTTCCGTTCCCGACCCTTGTCGCCAATGGAACCTATGTTCAGAACAACAACATCACCGCCGGATTCAATCTCGGCATCAGGCCGACCTTCCAGAGCGGTCTCGACAAGAAAATTGTTGATGCCTCCGTCTCCCATGATGTGAGTTCGAAACTCACCGTTAAGGCTGACTTCATTTATGCCAGCACGGCCACAGCCTCGGTCCTCAACCCGCAGCCAGTCTCGGCGAGCATCGCGAGTCTGCAGGGCGACCCGGGGATTCCGATCACGGACACATCCGGCCTGACCATCCGCAATCGTTTCCTGTCTGGTCCGAATCGTATCTACACCACGCAGAATGATTTCTACCGCGGGACGTTCGATGTGGTCGGCAAGGTCAACGAGTACTTCAACTTCGATGCCTACATCAATTACAACGATGCCCGGCAGACCAACCTGAATTACAACCAGATCCTGAATTCCGCCCTGCTGGCCGGTATCGCGAGCGGCAACATCAACCTGTTTGCGATCACCCAGAATCCGACAACGCTGGCCGCAGCCAACATCTACGGCACCGCCGTGGGTATCTACGAAAGCAAACTGATTTCCTACGATCTCATCGCCAACGGCAAGATCCTGGACATCTGGAGCGGCGAGATCTCGTACGCGGCGGGGGTTGAGTTCCGTAAGGAAACCCTCAGCGCGACGGCGGATTACAACAGCTTGGTCCAAGCTGCCACCGGAACGTCGCTGTGGAACAACGGCACGTCGATCAACCCGTTTGCGCAGGGTGACACGATCGAGAGCCAATTCGCTGAAATCAAGGTGCCGATCACAAGCCCCCAGAATGCGATCCCGGGAGCCTATTTGATCACCTTGGACGGCGCTCTGCGTCATGAAATCTACAGTGGTGGCAACACGGTCACGGTGCCGAAGTACAGCATCCGTTATTTGCCGATGAACGACGATTTCGCCTTCCGGGCGACGGTCGGCAAGTCCTTCGAGGCCCCGACACTCTACGATCTGTACGGTCCGTCGAGCTCGGGCTTCACGTCGAGCCCCGGTGGCCTGAACGCCTACAATTCCGCGGGCGTGGCGACGGGCACCAAGTTCCCCAACCTTCAGGCCATGCAGGCAGGTGGATCCAATTCCTCCCTGACCCCGCAACACGCGAAGAGCTACACGATCGGCGCGATCTATTCGCCGAAATACGTCAAGGGCTTGGAGTTCACGATCGACTACTACAACATCAAGCAAACGGACGTGATTTCATCTCCGGCCAGCGCTCTCACGATGATGCAGTCGGTTGAGCAATATGGACCGGCCTCGCCGTTTGCGCCGTATGTCACCGTGAACAACTTCGCCAATCTCGGCGGCAAGCAAGTCACGGCCCCCGGCCAGGTTTCTACCAACCTGACCAACATCTACGTGCTGGAAAGCTTGGTCAATATCGGTGGCATCAACCAGGATGGTTTCGACCTGCACGTCAAATATCGCCTGCCGTGGGAAAAGTACGGCCGGTTTACGGTTGAGAGCAGCTGGGCCAACCTCCGGACCTTCTTCATCAAGACCGGTCCGACTGACCCGGGCACCGATTATGCCGGATATGCTGATGACGGCACCCTGCCGCACTGGCGTTCGTATTCGACCGTGGACTGGACCTATAAGGGTTTTGGCGCCACGCTTGGCTACACGCACATTCCGAAGGTTCCTGACATGGAAGGCGGAATTGAGTCGGCGTATAATGTGCTCGATCTGCAGACCCGGTTTGACCTCGGCGAGGTTTTGAACCCGGCCCTTGCGGGTTTGAGTGTCAACCTCGGCTGCAATAACCTGACCGGCCAGAATCCCCCGCTGGATCCGAATGTGTTCGGCAATCCCCCGTTCGACGGGAGCGCCTACAGCCCCTTCGGTCGGGTCTGGTATGTCGACCTGAAGTATAAATTCTAAGCATCGGGTTTAACCACCCGCTGACCTCGGCGCCCTCCCTTCACCGGGAGGGCGCTTTTTTTGTGCTCCTGACGAACGAATGACGAACGAATGGCGGATGGATTGCGGATGAATCGCAGCTCATTCAAGCCGCGCAACGTCTTGAATCGGAATGGGCCGGGTCGGCGCCGAGCGGCCGCTATCTGCTGCAGCCTGCTTAAAAATGGAGCTCAAGGGTGCCGCGATTTACGTCCCAGACCAGCGGAGGCAATCCAGCGTGCGGCGCGGCTTCACCCAAGCGTCGCCAGCGGCCTGATCCCCACCCCCGGGCGCGTAGGACGGTCGACCCGTCGGTCAGTGCGATATCGCTGATCATGACCTGGCCGATGCCACGAACCACGATGCGCAGACGGGGCTTGGGGTCTCGATCATCCCAAGGGACCGGGGCGGCATGCTCGCGCACGATATGGCCACGAGGTTGAGCTGCGCGGGTCTGGAATTCGATGGTCAGGCATTCTTGTTGGCTCAGCCAAGTTCCGTCGGATTGCCGTTGCTCCACCGCGACGAGATGGAGCGCCGGGGCGAAGTCCTTCACCTTGTAACACAGCTGCCAGCCGCTCCCGAACACCGGCTTGCCTTGTTGCCAGGCCCGGAATCGCTTGGCGTCGTTCGCCAGGATCAGCTCGTTGGCTCCGCCTTTCCGGCGGTCGCGGGTGAAACGCCACATGGCCCGGGCGGCGCGGCGCCCTGCGACCAGCGCCTTGGCGAAAAGTTTGGCCTCAGCCGCGCTTGCGAGTCCCCGGGCGGCCCGGCGTACGAATACGTCGCGCACGGCGAGGTAATGGCGGAACGCCAAACTCGTGCGCAACGGCGCGGGTAGGGCGGCGTAGCCTTGGGGCGGTTTTCCCGCGGCCTGCCGGCAAAACCGCTCTTCGGCCAGAAAAGGGGCGAGCGGCTCGCGCCGCGACACCGTGTCCCAGCGCTCGTTGATCTGCCAACGCGGGTAGCCGCCGAAAGGATAGCGGTCGCTGGCCAGCGCCACCCGCGCCGCCCTCTTGGCGGAGCTTCGGCCAAACACCCGGGCAAATCCACGCGTCATCATTTCCTTCGGATCCGTCACGCCCGGATCCAGCCACAGCGAGGCGGCGGCGGCGTCGACGACGGTTGTCAACTCCATGGCCAGACGAAACGGCTCCCACGAGGAGATCAGCAGGCCTTCGGTGCCGAGTTTTTCGCCATGCCGCCACCACGACAGGATGTTTTCCATTCGATCGGTAAAATGCGGCATCGGTTCGTACCGGGCCGAGCCGTTCATGGGGCAGCCCCACACCGTCATGCCGCGCGCCCGCAGGCGCTCGCCCAGATCGCTCTCGGCGAAATTGAAGAGTTCCACGCGCGGCCGGCGCGGGAACCCGTAATAATACCACTCGTACGCGATGAGATCCGTCGGCAGCAGCGGAACTGCGTCGGGCAGAAAGTACAGCATGTCGGCCCACATGCCCATGCGAAGCCCCATGGAACGCGTGAGCGCATGCAGCCGGTTGACGTGTCCCGCGAAGTGCGCGGCCAGCCCGATGCGCGCGATCTCCGCCTTGCTCAAGGGATGCTGGCCCAGCTGGAAGGACTCATCGAGGCCGACATGCACCTTGCCGGCGGTGCAGAATGGCGCCATGTCGCGCAAGAGTTTCTCGGCGATCTCGAGCGTGCGGGGATGCAGCGGGCAGATCTGGCCACCGGGGATGGGCGAACCATCGGCCGCGCGCAGTTCGTTCAGATCGCGGAGTTCGGGGACCTTGATGAGATATTGGGTGTGTCCGAGCAGGTTGACGATGGGCACGACCTTGATGCCCACGCGGGTCGCCTCGTTGACCAGCCGCGTGAACTGGGCGTAACTGTAGGCGTCGCGCCGGGCGACGCCGGGCAGGCTTGGGTAGTGCACCGCGTCCTCGAGATGCAGGTGCAACTCCTGGTAACCCCAGCCGGCATAACGCGGCAACTGGGCGAGGAGCCAGTCCAGCCGTTCCACTTGGCGGGCGAGGTCCCATTGGAAGGCGCGGATCGGGGAATAGGCGGCGGACATGCGGGGATTTATCCGGGTCTTGAGTCAGGCGTAAAGCCCGGCGTACTGTCAGGCGCGTGAATGTCCGGATTCATCACCTCTTTGTTTCACCGGGGCATAATTTTTTCGGCCGGCACGGCCAGTCGGCGGGAGAGCATGCCACCGTCGAGGTTAAGGAAATCATGTGCCGGGCCGGCCGGGGCATCGAGGGCGACCGGTTCTTCGACTACAAGGAAGACTACAAGGGGCAGATCACGTTTTTCGCCTGGGAGATTTTTGACGCGGCCCGGCGGCAATTCGCGATTCCCGCCCTCTCGCCCGGCGCATTCCGCCGGAATGCCGTCGTTGCCGGACTGGACCTCACTGCACTCATCGGCCGGCGGTTTTCGCTCGGCGGCGTGGAGTTTGAGGGTTCGGGGGAGTCCAAGCCCTGCTACTGGATGAACCAGGCTGTCGGGCCCGGCGCCGAGGAGTGGCTGCGCGGCAATGGCGGTCTGCGTGCCAAGATCCTGTCCGACGGCCCGCTCGCCGTCGGTGCCGCCGGGCTAGTGCTGACCGAGATGGTTTCTTAACCAGACCACGCCGCCGGTTTCGTCGGTGAAGGCTCCGTCGAGCTGGGCTTCAAAGGCCGCATCGAGGATGGCCTTGAAGTCCGGCCCCGGCGCGCGGCCCAGCGCCACGAGGTGCCGGCCGAGCACGAGCGGTCGCGGGGCCGAGCTTTCGAGCGCCAGGGTATGGGCCTTGGTCCGCAACTGCCCGATCCGGGCGAGGGTTTCGGGCGAGCGCAGGGGAGGGCGGCCGCCGTGATCGGCCAGCATGACGAGGGCGAGGTCATCAATCGTGGCCGGCGCAAGCCGGCGGGCGAGCCGGCGCACACTCGAATCGGTGAATTCCGTCTGCCCGTGGTGGTGGGCGAGGTGATCGACCACAAGTGCGCGGACGGGCGCATCGAGTTCGAGCGGAGCGCCGATCCGGCGGAGAAAGCCCTCGGTGATCGGCCCGCCCGCCGACTCGTGGCCGGGGCTGATCCAGCGCAACTGGCCGCGCCGCTCGGCCTGCTCGGTCGTCGAGGGCTTGCCAAAGTCATGCGCCAGTACCGCCAGGGTGAGCATCCGCCGGCGCGCGCTGTCGCTGGCCTGCCATTCCTCCAGCCCCACGAGGGCGTCGAGGCAAATCTGGGTGTGGGTGAACACGTCTCCTTCCGGATGCCACTCGGGCTCCTGGGGCGTCCCGCGCAGGGCGGCGATTTCGGGGAAATGGCGCAGCCAGCCGGTTTCCTCCAGCACGGCGAGGCCGCGGGAAGGCCGGATTGATTTTACCGCCCATTTCTCCCATTCGCCCCAGACCCGCTCGACGGGCAGTTCGGCAAAGGTGTCCGCGATGCTACGGCAAAGGGCGGCGGTTTCGGGTGCGAGGGAAAAATCGAACCGGGCGGCAAGCTGGAAGGCCCGCAGCACCCGGAGCGGATCCTCCGCAAAGGCGCCGCTGGTATGCCGCAGCACCCGGGCCTGCAGGTCCGCCCGGCCGCCGTGGGGATCGATGAGCGCAGCGCCGAACGGATCATAGGCGATGGCATTGACCGTGAAATCGCGCCGTGCCGCAGCCTCCGCGTCGCTGAGCGTGGCTTCCGGCGACACGGCGAACCCGCGGTGGCCGGCCCCGGTCTTGGATTCGCGCCGCGGCAGGCTGAAATCATATTCCGCGCCCGTGGCGCTGCGCACCTTGATGACGCCGAAGCTGCGGCCCACGACGTCGGTGGCACCAAACGGAGCGAGCGCGCGGTGGAGGGTTTCGAAGTCAACCCCTGCCACCTCGACGTCAAAGTCCTTGGGCTCGAGCCCCAGCAGCCAGTCCCGCACGCCGCCGCCCACGATCCGTGGCCGGCCCACGCGGCGCGCCGCCTCCAGCAGGCCGCGCAGATCGGCGGGCAGGTGCATGGGGTTCACGTTTCTTTGGCGTAGGCGGCGGTGCCCAGGCAGACCCAGCCGGCCATGAAGGCAAGTCCGCCAAGCGGGGTCACGGGGCCCAGCCAGCGGGGGCCGCCGGCGGCCAGCCCGTACAGGGACCCGCAGAAAAGCACGATTCCCGCCGACCAGCAGGCGGCCGCCCAGTTGACGCGGCGTTGGGCGGCCCCTTGGGTCTGCCGGGACCAGATGGCGGCCCCGAAGAGGGCGATGGCATGGAGAAGTTGATAACGGGCGGCCGTCTCCCAGGCGACGGTCATCCCCCGTTCCGCCAGCCAGTCCCGGAGGGCATGGGCGCCAAACGCCCCGAAGGCGATGCCGCTGAAGCCAAATAACCCGGCGGCCAGGAGGGTGGAGCGATGGTTCATGACAAGTTGCTCCTACGCTCGCATATCCGTGGTCCGAAACAAGGCTGGGATTGGCCGGCGTGGGGTGGTTTCCGCCCGCAGAAAACGAGGGTTGACACTCTTCCGCGAAACCCTAGCTCTTGGCCTCTTTTCCCATGAAAACCTTCCTCGCCAAAAAGGAGACGGTGCAGTCCAAGTGGCATCTTATTGATGCCGAGGGCACCGTGCTCGGCCGTCTCGCGGTGAAATCCGCCAACCTGATCCGCGGCCGTCACAAGGCGACCTACACCCCGACGATCGATACCGGCGACCACGTCGTGATCATCAACGCCGAGAAGGTCGTCCTCACCGGCAAGAAGGAAGAGAAGAACGAGTACATGTTTTTCTCCGGCTTTGTCGGCGGCGAGAGCTACCGCAAGCTGTCCCTGATGCGCGAGCGCCATCCCGAGTTCATCATCGAGCATGCCGTTAAGGGCATGCTGCCGAAGAACCGGATCGCCGCCAAGATGCTGACGAAGCTCCACGTTTTTGCCGGGCCGAAGCACACGCACGAGGCGCAGAATCCCGTCAAAACGACCGTCTAATTTCCGTCCATGAGCACCGCCACCACCATTTTCCTCGGCACCGGCCGCCGCAAGACCTCCACCGCCCGCATCCGCCTGACCGAGGGTTCCGGCAAGCTGGTCTGCAACGGCCGTGACTTTGACAGCTATTTTTCCCACGAGAACTTCTCCAAGCAGGCTTACGCCCCGCTGCTCACCGTTGAGCTGCGCGAGAAGATCGACGTGACTGCGAATGTCGCCGGTGGCGGCGTCGCCGGCCAGGCCGGGGCGGTTGCGCATGGTATCGCCCGCGCCCTACAGAAGCTGAATCCCGAACTGCGTGCCGCCTTGAAGAAGGCCGGTCACATCACCCGCGATCCCCGCGAAAAAGAGCGCAAGAAGCCCGGCCAGCCGGGCGCCCGCAAGCGCTTCCAGTTCTCGAAGCGCTAAACCGCTCCGACCTTCCTCTCCCAGCCGCTTTCGCCCTGTGCGCCGGCGGCTTTTTTGTGCCTGGGTGGGGCGATGCTGGACCGTGACTGCAGGATGGCGAAGTGGAACGTGATCTGCTTCACTTATTGTCATGAGAACCCGCTCACGACTGCTCCGTACTCTGTCCTGGCTGTTGGTCACAGCACCGCTGGCGCAGGCCCATCCCGGGCACGAAGGCGATGGACTTGTCTGGGATTTCAGCGGCGGCTTCGCGCATCCGCTCTCGGGCTGGGATCATCTGCTCGCAATGATCGCGGTCGGCCTGTGGGCGGCCCAACTCGGCGGGCGCGCCCGTTGGCTGGTCCCCTCGGCCTTTGTGGGTGTGATGGCGCTGGGCGCGGCTGTGGGTCATGCGGGCCTGATGCTTCCCGGCGTCGAGCAGGGCATCGCGGCCTCGGTCCTCGTGCTGGGCCTGCTGATTGCGACCGCGGTGCGGCTCCCGGTGGCCGCAGGCATGACGCTCGTCGGGATTTTCGCGGTGTTCCACGGTATCGCTCACGGCGCGGAAATGCCCGCCACGGCCGGTGGGCTCAGCTATGGTGCCGGCTTTGTGGTCGCGACCGCGTTGTTGCACGCTGTCGGTGTGGGCCTGGGAATGGGCGCCGCCTGTTTTTCAACCAAGACAACGAAGCTTGCCGGATGGGCCATCGCCGCTTCCGGTGTGGTGTTGTTCGCGCTCTGAGCGGCGGGGCGGGTTACGCTTAACGCGCCCTAACCACATCACAGTTTCCGCGGATCGCAGGCCAGCCGGGGAAACCTGCCGCTGAGGATCTGGCGGATCGCGCGCAGCGTGCTGCGCAGTTGCAGGCTATGCTGGGTGACAAACTTGATGCTCCAGCCACCGCGGCGCAGCGGGCTCACTCCCACCCACAGTCCGTTGCCGTGCAACGCCGTTAACGCCGCCCGCCACGTCGCGTCACCGGCGGCCTCCGGCGCGAGGAGCACGGCGTTGCCGAAGCATGCTTCCGGACCCGAACCCGCCAACTCGGCCAGCGCGTGCAATTCTGCGCCGGTCTGCGCGAAGCGCTCGCGCAGGATGAGCTCCCCGCCGCGCCGCACTTCGGTTTCCAGGCAAAGCTGCCCCCAACCCCAGGCCTCGCCATGCGCGACGCGGCCGGGCAGAAGCAAGTCGGCATAAAGCAGTTCTCCGCCCGGCTCGACGTCGATCCGTGTGGCCTGACGGTAGTGACAGCCGCGATGCGGCACGAGTGGTTCGGGCAACACTTCCAGCCAGCCGCCCTTCGCGACCGTGAAATGTTGGCGGCACTCGGCCGTGCCGGTCTTCATCTTGAAAACGCGGCTAGCGCTCGGCGTGGTGACCAGAAGCGCGGCGTTTGCCCCCACGCTTATGTCCGACTCAAGCCGGTCCCCCGAGAGGATGCCCGCGGTGGGATTCACGATCTGCACGAGCAGCACCTGCGCGTCGGCGTCCCAGTACGGCTTGCTCAGATGATATGGCGCACGAAACGACTGTCCGCCCAGGATGGTGCGGCCGTCGGCGCGCGTGGCGCCTAGCAGCGAGAGATGTCCCGAAAATTCAGCCATGGGTGGGATGGGTTGGGCGGGTCGTTCCGAAGAGCCGCGGCTCAGCCGGAGGATTCGCCCTACCGCTGCGCCTTCCGGGCGAACAGCACCTCATGCTCGATCCAGGCGATGACGGCATCGAGGTTATGCTCGCGCTTCAGGTCGCAGAACAGAAACGGCCGGGCGCCGCGCTGGAGCTTCGAGTCGCGCTCCATCACACCGAGATCGGCGCCGACGAGCGGGGCGAGATCGATCTTGTTGATGATGAGCAGATCGCTGAACCGGATCGCAGGACCGCCCTTTCTCGGCATCTTGTCGCCCTCGGCGACGTCGATGACGTAGATGAAGGCGTCCACTAATTCGGGGGAAAATGTCGCCGTGAGATTGTCGCCGCCGCTCTCCACGAGCAGGAGCTGCAGGTCGGGAAACTTCCGCTCAAGCGCCTGGCAAGCCTGCTCGTTCATGGTGGTGTCATCGCGGATGGCCGTGTGCGGGCAACCCCCCGTCTCGACGCCGGCGATGCGCTCCGCGGGCAACGCGCTCTGCTGGATCAGGAAGGTGGCATCCTCGGAGCAGTAAATGTCGTTGGTGACGACGGCCATTGAGGTGTGTTCGCGCAAGCGCTGGCAGAGCTTGAGGCAGAGCATGGTCTTCCCGGAACCAACCGGGCCGCCGATGCCGATGCGGGGGGGGCGTGAGGGCATGATCAGGAAATGAACATCCGCGCGTTGGCGGACTCGTGCCGCGCGGCGGCGATGTCGAGCCAGGGGTTGAACCAGCCGAGATCCTCGAATGTCACCTGCCCGGCCGCGGCGATGAGGGCCGGTGCCTGGGCCAGCAACTCGGTCAGCAGCGACTGGCTCGCGTTCTGCCCAAGGCGGAGGAGTTTCATTGCGGCGGAAAGCTGGGATGAGATGGTGGTGTAATAAATCCCGGCGAGCACCGCGGCCAGCGGCGCACCGAGAGCCCGGCCCTCGAGTGCTGCGGAAATCGCGGTCGAGCAGGGCCATCCTTCCGCCATGGCGCGGCCCAGGTATTCCTGGGCCAGCGGATCGGCCCGCAAGGTGGCGAGCAGCTCGGCCCGCTGGCGCCCGATGCTGTCGGTCGCAGTCCGCGCTTCATGGGCGGTTTTGAGTGCAGCGGACAGCTGAGAGAGTTCGCCAATGCGAATCCAATCGGGAGCGGCCAAAGCCTGCCAGGCGTGGATGGCGAGCGGCAGCTCGGCCTGGCGCAGCGCCGGCAGCACGGACAACAGCAGGAATTGCCGCAGGGTGGCGCGGTCGTGCACGACCCCGGCTTGGACCAGACCTTCCAGTCCGAATGAGTGCGCATAACTGCCCGTTGGATAAAAGGAATCGCCGGCCTGCAGCAGGCCGCAGAGCCACGCGGCGTCAGTGCTGATGGCTGGGACCGAGTTCATGGGCAGGTTTGGGACCCCGGGCAAAGCGTCCGGGACGGAAAACGGCTGTGGTGGCGCGGAACGGGACCTTCAGCCGGTCCAACAGCTGGCGGACGGCAGGCTCGTCGGGTGCGAGCAAACGGGAGGATTCGGCGGCGAGTTCCAGGTGCAGGTTGCCAATTGCCCAACCGATGCCGGCGGCAGCGGAAGGCGCCACCTCGAGGGGGATTTCCACGACGGGTTCCGGGTATTGGCGGACGACGTAGCGGGCGGCGGCTGTCTGCCAGAAAGCCTCGCCGTCTTTCAACGGCACGGCCAGTTCGAAGCCAAACTCGGCCTGGTCTTCGGCGCGACCGCGCCAGAGGCGCTTCGCCAGCGTCTGCCGGGCCACGCGCAGGGCCACCTCGGGAAGCGAGGCATCCACCGATCCGACGGGACCTGACACAAGCTGCATGGCCGGACTCAAGCAGTCGCCCGGTTTCAAAACAAGAAGTAGCGCTGCGCCATCGGCAGCACCTTGGCGGGTTCGCAGGTCAGGACGCGCCCGTCGGCCTTGACGGTGTAGGTCTCGGGATCGACCTCGATCCTGGGGAGTGCGTCGTTGAGCACCATGTCCTGCTTGCCGATGCCACGGCAGTCCTTCACCGCCGCGAGGCGTCGCCGCAGTCCGAGGGATTTCGGGCCGGACTTGTTGTGCAGCGAGGCCTCGCTGACAAACGTCAGGCTGGTCGAGGTCACGGCCCGGCCGGCGGCACCGAATTGCGGGCGGTAGAAGGTCGGCTGGGGCGTGGGGATGGATGCATTCGGGTCTCCCATGTTGGCCCACGCGATGAATCCGCCCTTGAGCACGACCTCGGGTTTCACGCCGAAGAGCGCGGGTTTGAACAGGACGAGGTCAGCGAGCTTGCCTACCTCCAGCGAGCCGACGATGTGGGAAATCCCATGGGCAACCGCCGGGTTGATCGTGTATTTCGCGAGGTAGCGGAGGGCGCGGAAATTGTCGGCGGCCGGATGTGAGCCGCCGGCGAGCGCGCCGAACTGGACCTTCATCTTGTGCGCAGTCTGCCAGGTGCGGATGATCACCTCGCCGATGCGGCCCATTGCCTGGGAGTCGGACGACATCATGGAAATGGCGCCGAGATCGTGCAGGCAGTCCTCCGCCGCGATGGTCTCGGGCCGGATTCGCGATTCGGCGAAGGCGACATCCTCGGGGATCTTGGAGTCGAGGTGATGGCAGACCATGAGCATGTCGAGATGCTCGTCGATCGTGTTGACCGTGAAGGGGCGTGTTGGATTGGTGGACGAGGGCAGCACGTTGGCCTCGCCGCAGACCCGGATGATGTCGGGCGCGTGGCCGCCGCCCGCGCCCTCGGAGTGGAACGTGTGGATGGTGCGGCCCTTGAAGGCCGCAATGGTGGCCTCGACGAAGCCCGACTCGTTCAGGGTGTCGGTATGAATGGCCACCTGCACGTCGAGTTCGTCCGCCACGCCGAGACAGACGTCGATGGCGGCCGGCGTGGTGCCCCAGTCCTCGTGCAGCTTCAGGCCGATGGCGCCAGCCAGGACCTGTTCACGCAACGGCGCGGCGGTGCCGCAATTGCCCTTGCCGAGGAAACCCAGGTTCATCGGGTAGGCCTCGGCGGCCTCGAGCATGCGGTGCAGATTCCAGGCGCCCGGTGTGCAGGTGGTGGCGAAGGTTCCGGTGGCCGGGCCGGTGCCACCGCCGAGCATGGTGGTGATGCCGGCGGAGATGGCCTCGTCAATCTGCTGGGGGCAGATGAAGTGAATGTGGGTGTCGATGCCGCCCGCGGTGATGATGCAGCCCTCACCGGCGAGGACTTCGGTGGCGGCGCCGACGATCATCGGGTTTTTCTTCTTCGTCCGCGGGTCGGGATAGACCGAGCCAAGGCCGCTTTGGATGCCCGGGTTGCCGGCATGGCCGATGCCCACGATCAGTCCGTGCTTGATGCCGAGGTCGGCCTTGATGACGCCGAGGAGCGGATCGAGGATGAGGGCGTTGGTGATGACGAGGTCGAGCGCCTCGGCGTCGCGCGCCGTGGGCGACTGGCCCATGCCGTCGCGGATGACCTTGCCGCCGCCAAACTTGATCTCGTTGCCGTACCCGCCGCCCTCGGCGATCAGGTCGCGCTCGACCTGGACGAACAGTTCAGTATCGGCGAGCCGCACGCGGTCGCCCGTGGTGGGTCCGAACATCTCGGCGTACTGGCGTCGGGAGAGCTTGAGCGGCATGGGATAAGGACTGATGTGATGGGGAACTCAGGAAATCAGGAACCCGTAGCCGGCCTCAGCGTTTCTTTCCTGCTTTCCGGGGTCCCCCATTAGCTGGCCTTGGTTTTTTCACCGGCTTCGCATCGAGTCGGCCGTTGATCAGGGCATTGAGGCCATAGACCTCGCGGAGGCCGGCGAGCGCCACGAGCTCGACCTGCTTGGTCTCACCGGCCTCGAACCGCACGGCGGTGCCGGCCGGAATGTTAAGCCGGAATCCGCGGGCCGCAGCGCGGTCGAAACGAAGGGCCTCATTGGTCTCGAAGAAGTGATAGTGCGAGCCGACCTGGATCGGGCGGTCGCCGGTGTTGGCGACCGTAAGCGACACGGTCGCGAGGTGGGCATTGGCCGGGAGCGGCGGGGCGCCGTCGGCAACGATGATTTCGCCGGGGATCATGGGATTTCCGGTTTTGCATTCTCGTTTTTCGATTGCGTGGAGCTCCACCCGCAAACGGAACGGACGGCAGAACATTGGCCGCTCCAAGCCAAAATCGAGAATCGAAAATCCAAATTCATCTGATCGGATGATGGACAGTGACGAGCTTGGTGCCGTCGGGGAAGGTCGCCTCGACCTGCACGTCGTGGATCATCTCGGGCACGCCCTCCATGACGTCGGAGGCTTTGAGGATGGTGGTGCCGTAGCTCATGAGCGCGGCGACCGACTTGCCGTCCCTAGCGCCCTCGATGATCTCATAGGTGATGATGGCGATGGCCTCGGGGTAGTTGAGCTTCAGGCCGCGGGCCTGGCGGCGGCGGGCCAGATCGGCGGCGGTGACGATCAGGAGCTTTTCGCGTTCGCGGGGAGTCAGGTGCATGACGGGGATTGATGGGCGGTTTAACCGCTCATGGACGATTATCGACCCTGATTAAGCCGACCCGGCGGGTGGTATTCGATGCCGCGGCCGGCAAATTTGGCCGAGGGCTGGAGAGGGTGACCGATATCGCGGTCCATGCCAGGGCGGTGATCGGTGACTGCTCGCCAAGATCGGCAGCGGGATAAGGCCGCAGGGAACTTTAAGCCTTTGTGCATGGGTGTTTTCTATTATACTAGATGACAGCGACTACGGTTAGGCCGGAACCGGGTGTTTTAAGCCCATAATCCGGTAGCAGCATGCTTGCCAAGCAGCCTACCAGTTCCGGTTGATCGCAAAATATCGGCTCTCGGATACCGTGTCATCAGGGTCATGGTTTCCACCTAATTGCATGGTTAGAAACGCTCCGCGACGCTGTTGGCTTGGTTTCTGCTTATCCTGACCCGCTCATTAATTAGCTAGGGCAGGAGACTTGTCCAAATGCGCTGCCCGCGGGCGCAATTTTTCATGTCGGCCCGCCCCGTGGAGTGAACTACAACCCAAACCAATGAATAAGAAAAACAGCCCAGTTATCCTTACCGCCGTCCTCTTGTTGGGCGCACTAACCGCCTCCGCCCAGACTGCGGCCACCCCGGCACCGGCACCGGCGCCGGCACCTGCAGCCGCGCCTGCGGCCGATGCGGCCTCCAGTGCGTCATGGACGGTCACGCCTTCCATCGCCTCCCAATACATGTTCCGAGGCGTCCGCCTGGGCGGACTCGCCTTCGAGCCTTCGCTGGAATACGACAACGGCAATCTCGCCGTCGGAGTGTGGAATAATACCCCTCTGGCCAACAAGGTCCCCGGTCAGTCCGATCCGGAGTTCGATTTTTACGGATCCTACACCTTCGAGGTGCAGAAGGATATCTCCTCACTGGTGCCCGGCTACACGCTCTATACCTACCCCAATGCGGTCAAGGGCAACGGATTCTACCAAGCCACGTTTGAACCCAACCTGGCCTTCAATTACTCCATTTCCGCGCTTAAGCTGACCCCGAAGGTTTACTATGACTTTGTGCTCAAGGGCCCGACGCTGGAACTGAACGCCGCTTATGCGGTTCCGCTCAAGGATGCCGGAACGGAACTCGATTTTGCCGCCACCGTCGGCACGTACGAGTGGACTGACGCGGCTGAAGACACCACGCCTTCGGTCAAGAACTGGGGCAATTACTGGCTCGTCGGTGTCAGCGCCCCGTTCCAAGTGAACAAGGATTCCAAGTTGACGGTGGGCTGGGCTTACACCGAGGGGTCGGGCAACTATCTGAAGCAGGGTGGAACGCCGAAGGTGACCAACACGGGCGCGGTCGGCCGCGGCGTGCTGAGCATCAGCTACGCCTACACCTACTGATCCCGGCGCCTCCGCCAGTCAGTCGTCAATCCTCCGGCCCGCGCCTGGCAGCGCGGGCCTTTTTGTGGATAAACCGGCCCGACCGCCCGTGACGTGTGACGACTGGCCGCCGGGGTGGAAAAACTCTTGTCACTGCGCGCGCGCGTCGCGCAGAGTTTGCGCTCCAGTGTCACCCAGCGGTAAAAATTTCCGGGGCAGTCGCCCCCTCCGTTTCGTGTGACGCCAAGTCCCGCCATCATGATCGAATTCAAAAACAAAATCCTCTTCGTCGGTTACGGCGCCGTGGCCGAATGCACCCTGCCGATTCTCTTCCGCCACATCAAGGTGCCGGCGAAGAATGTCACGGTCATGGATTTCGAAAACCGCGCGGCCAAGCTCAAGAAATGGACCGCCAAGGGCGTCCGCTTTGTGCGCGACCGCGTGACCGAGGACAACATGGGCAAGCTGCTCGCGAAGCACGTGGGCGCCGGCGACATTCTCATCGACCTCGCCTGGAACATTGACGCGCTTGAGATCCTGCAGTGGTGCCGCGACCACGGCGTGATGTACATCAACACGTCCACCGAGCTCTGGGATCCCTACAAGAGCGGTTCCCACCCGACCGAGAAGACCCTTTACTGGCGCCACATGAACCTCCGCCGGATGCTGGCGAAGTGGAAGACCAAGGGCGCGACGGCCGTCATCGAGCACGGCGCGAACCCCGGCCTCATCTCGCATTTTGTGAAGCAGGGCCTGATCGACATCGGCAGGAAGCTGATCGCCGACAAGAAGGTGAAGGGCGCCGCCGCCGCGAAGATCGCCGAGCTCAGCCGCACCGGCCAGTTCAACGTGCTCGCCCAGACGCTGGGCGTGAAGGTCATCCACTGCTCCGAGCGCGACACGCAGATCACGGACCAGCCGAAGCAGGTCGACGAGTTCGTGAACACGTGGTCGATCGAGGGATTCCGCGAGGAAGGCACGACCACCGCCGAGATGGGCTGGGGCACGCACGAAAAGACGCTCCCGAAGTACGCCTACCAGCACACGAACGGCCCGAAGAACCAGATCTGCCTCGCGCGCATGGGCATCAACACCTGGGTCCGCTCCTATGTCCCGGGCTGGGACATCCAAGGCATGGTCGTCCGCCACGGCGAGGCGTTCACCATCTCCGACAAGCTCACGGTCTGGAAGAACGGCAAGGCCGTCTACCGCCCGACGATGCACTACGCGTACTGCCCCTGCGACGAAGCCATCTCCTCCCTGCACGAGATGCGCGGCTACAATTACAAGCTGAACGTCAACCAGCGCATCATGAATGACGAGATCACCAGCGGCGCCGATGTCCTCGGCGCGCTCATCATGGGGCATCCGTACAATTCCTGGTGGGTCGGCAGCGACCTCAGCATCGAGGAGTCCCGCCGTCTCGTCCCGCACCAGAACGCGACGACGATGCAGGTGGCGATCTCCGTCACGGCCGCGCTGATGTGGATGATCAAGAATCCGATGGAAGGCGTCCGCGTGCCGGATGAGCTCCCGCATGACTTCATCCTCAAGGTTTCCAAGCCGTACCTCGGCAAATGGATCTCGAAGCCCTATGACTGGACGCCGCTGAAGCGCCGCGACACGACGTTCGACGCCTACGCCAAGCCCGACCTCGACCCGAAGGATCCCTGGCAGTTCAAGAACTTCCTGATCTCCGACGCGGGTTGATCAGGAGGTGGCCCGCTCATCACACGACCGGGCGCGAATAGCCGATCCCGAACCGAATCAGCCGGATTTCCATTCGCGCAAATCAGCGCAATTAGTGGGCAACCCCCTGAATCAATGATCTCCCAATCCCTCCTCCAGCAACTGGCGCGGAAACATGGCACGCCGCTCTTCGTGATCGATCACGACGAGCTGCGGAAGAACTACCGCCAGTTCCGGAAGTACCTGCCCCGCGTGCAGGTCTACTTCGCGGTCAAGGCCAACTCCGACCCCGCGATCGTCCGCACGCTGTACAAGGAAGGCTCGAGCTTCGACGTCGCCTCGATGCCGGAGTTCATGATTGTCCACGAGAACATCAAGCACCTGCCGGCGAAGCAGCGCCAGGAGTGGATCTGGGACAAGATCATCTACGCCAATCCGACCAAGCCGGCCGACACGCTGGAGAAGCTGAACCGGTACAAGCCGCTCGTCACCTTCGACAGCTTTGAGGAGATCAGGAAAATCAAGCAGCACGCGCCCGACGCGGGCCTCGCGCTTCGGCTGCAGGTGCCCAACACCGGCGCGATGGTCGAGTTGTCCTCCAAGTTCGGCGCGGCGCCGGGCGAGGCCGTGGACATGATCCTCGCGGCGGACAGGGCCGGCCTCACGGTTGAGGGCATCAGCTTCCACGTCGGCAGCCAGACGACGAATTTCGAGAACTACGTCCAGGCGCTGAACCTGACGGCGAGCGTCTTCAAGGAGGCGAAGGACCGCGGTTACACGAAGATGAAGCTGATCGACATCGGCGGCGGTTTTCCCGCGCCGTACGACGCCAGTGTGCGACCGTTCAAGGAACTCGCCAAGGTCATCAACACCGAGATCGACCGGCTGTTTCCGAAGGACATCCAGATCCTCGCCGAGCCCGGGCGGTTCCTCGTGGCCTCGGCTGGCTATTCGGTTTCCAAGGTCATCGGCAAGGCCGTGCGCGACGGCAAAATGTGCTACTACATCAACGACGGCGTATATCACACCTACTCCGGCGTCATCTTCGACCACTGCAAATACCCGGTGAAGGCGTTCAAGAAAGGCCCGACGCAGATCTGTTCCGTCTTCGGCCCGACCTGCGACGCACTCGACGTGGTCTCGATGGCGGAAAACCTGCCCGACCTGCAGCGGGATGATTTTGTCTACAGCGTGAACATCGGCGCCTACAGCCACGCCTCGGCGACCTACTTCAACGGCTTCCCGCCGGCGACGGTTGCGCACGTGAACCAGTAGGGCCCGACGGTCGGGCCGATTCTCGAGGGAAGAGGTACGATCGGAGGACGCAGACGAAGGACATGGAGTCGCCGGTCTGGCGGAGATTTGCCCCGCCTGGCACAGATCAGATTCCGCGCCTGCCTCGGCCAACCGTCTCTCGTCAACCTGGCCTCGTACCTTTGGCTCAGCTCCGGTAATCCGCGTTCTCGCTCACGTACTCGTGGGTGAGATCGCCGCCGATGACGGTGGTTTCGGCCGAACCGTGACCGAGGTCCACGACGATCTCCACGCAGCGCTCGTGCGGCGGGTAGCTGATCGGCGCGGTGAACACGCCGTCCCTCGGCGGCGCGCTCGCGTAGAGCTCCGCTTCGCGCAGGTGGGTGACGAGCGCGATTTCCTTCGCCGGGTTCAGCTGGAACACGCCGTTGGCGAAGATCTCGATGCCGCCGAGTGTCAGGCGGAGCTGGGACAAATCCGTGGCGGGCGCGTGGGCGCCGACATGCTTGCCGATGGCTTGGACGAGCCGGCCGACGTTCGGGTCGTTGCCCGCCACCGCGCATTTGAACAGCGGGGCATTGACGATGGCCTTGCCCAGCGCCCGCGCCAGTTCGGGCGTGGCCGCGTGTTGCACCTGCACGCGGATCACGTGGCGTACGCCCTCGCCGTTGCGCACGACATCCTCGGCCAGGTCCCGGCACACCGCGGTGAGCGCCTGCTCAAAGGCGGCGTGGTCCACGCCGGCCACGCGTCCGGAGGAAATCAGCGCGACGGTGTCCGACGTGCTGGTGTCGCTGTCGACGCTGATGGCGTTGAAGGTCGCGTTCACCGCCCGCGTGAGCATCGCGCGCAGGGCGGCGCGCGGCACGGCGAGATCCGTCAGGACGTAGACCAGCATTGTGGCCAGGTTGGGCTCGATCATGCCCGCGCCCTTGGCGATGCCGACGATGCTGCCGCCGCCGAGGTCGGCCCGGCGGATTTTCGGATAAAGGTCGGTGGTCACAATCCCTTCTGCGGCCGGAAGGATGGATCCGGCCGCCAGGGCGCCGGCTGCCGCGGGCAAGGCTCCGATCATTGCGTCCACGGGCAGGCCCCAGCCGATGACACCGGTGGAGCTGGGCAGGATCTGCCCGGCCTGCAGCCCGAGCAGTCGCGCCGTCTCCGCGCAGATTTTCTCCGAGGCCTCCACGCCGCCGGGCGCGCAGACGTTGGACACCTTGTTGTTCACGATGACGGCCCCGAGCGTCGGCTCGCCGAGCCGTTGCCGGCCGATCACGATCGGGGCGCCCGGCAGGGCGTTCCGGGTGAAGACAGCGGCGAAATCCGGCGTGGGCCGGTCGAGCGCGATGAGCGTGAGCATCATCTTGGCGGGCTTGGGCGCCTCGCGCGGCGTGAAATCAAACCGCATCGTGCCGACGCGGAAGCCGGCGGGCAGCCGGGCCTGCGAGGTGAGCCACGCGTGGTGCGCCTCCCGGGAGGCGAAGGTGAGATGGGTGCTGGACACGATGAAAGCAGTGGGCACGCGGCGCGCCGGAGTGAAGTAGATTTTATTGTGACGGAACCGCGACGCGGGCCGCCGGCGAAAATTTTTGTGGAAATGCGCGGCCGGTGTGCCTTATTCACGTGCTACTTTCGTCCCTTGCCGTGAACACCGACCTTTCCGCCTCCTCCTTCTCCGCGGCGCAGAGCCGCGCGCCTTGATCGCGATGAATGTCGCTGAAGTCACGGCCAAGGCCAAGGTCCTCATCGAGGCGCTGCCCTACATCCAGGATTTCCGGGGCTCCACGTTCGTGGTGAAATACGGCGGGAGCTTCATGGATGATCCGGATCCCGTCGCGCGTTCGCGTGTCGCGCACGACGTCGCGTTTCTCGCGGCGGCCGGCATCAACGTCGTGGTCGTCCACGGCGGCGGCAAGGCCATCACGCGGGCCATGGAGTCCTCCGGCCTGAAGGCGACGTTCGTCAACGGCATGCGCGTCACGGACGAGGCCACGATTTCCGTCGTCAAGAAGACCCTCGATGAAATTGTCAACAAGGAGGTCTGCGACGCGATCCTGTCGGCGAAGGGCCGCCCGAAGGGGCTGCCGGGCGACACGGTGCTCGTCTGCCAGAAGCTCACCACGGACGACGACGGCAACGCGGTCGACCTCGGCTACGTTGGCGACGTGACCGAGGTGAAGGTGAAGCTCATCAAGAAGGAGATCGCCGACGGCTTCACCCCGGTGATCTCGCCGGTGGCCGAGGGGCTCGACGGCAAGCCGTACAACGTGAACGCCGACCTGGTCGCGGGCCGGGTGGCGAGCGCGCTGCGCGCCCGCCGGCTGGTGTACATGAGCGACGTGCCCGGCCTGCTGGCCAACCCGGCGGACATGGATTCGCTCATTTCCACGCTCAAGATCAGCCAGATCGAGGACCTGAAGAAGAAAGGCGTGATCGACAAGGGCATGCGCCCGAAGGTGCTCAGCGCGATGCGCGCGCTCCAGGAGGGCGTGCAACGCGTCCATTTCATCGATGGCCGCCTGCCGCACAGCCTGCTGCTCGAGATCTTCACCGACCGGGGCATCGGCACCGAGATCGTTCAAGGCTGAGTCGCTTTGATTTTTGATTCTCGGTTTCCAGCTGGCCGCCCCCGGCCGGCGGCGAAGTCGAAAATCCAGAATCGAGAATCCACAATCCATGAACCCGCCCTCCATCGTCCGCACCAGCACCGCCGAGCTCTATGATGCCAACGTGCTGAAGAATTATGCCCGCGCCGCCCTGACGCTCGTGCGCGGCGCGGGGGCGCAGGTCTGGGACGATGCGGGCAACCGCTACCTCGACTTCACCTCGGGCATTGCGGTGAGCTCGCTGGGCCATTGCCACCCGCACTGGGTGGCCGCGATCCAGCGGCAGGCCGGCGAACTGATTCACGTCAGCAATCTTTTCCGCCACCCCAACCAGGGCGAGCTCGCGCGCCGCATCGTGCAGCGGGCCGGGCCGGGCCGGGTTTTTTTCTGCAACAGCGGCGGCGAGGCCGACGAGGCGCTCATCAAGCTTTCCCGGCTGCACGGCGTGGCGAAAAGCGGCACGGAGGGAAAATGCATCAAGGTGATCTGCGCGAAGAACGCGTTTCACGGCCGCATGTTCGGCGGCATGAGCGCGACGCCGCAGGAAAAAATCCAGAAGGGCTTCCGGCCGCTGGTGGCCGGCTTCGCCTTCGGCGAGCTGAACAACCTGCAGAGCTTTGCGGACCTGATCGACGCGGACACCGCGGCGATCTTCGTCGAGACGATCCAGGGCGAGGGCGGCATCAATCCCTGCACGCCGGAATTCCTGCGCGGGCTGCGCCAGCTGTGCGACCGGCACAACCTCCTGCTGCTGCTGGACGAGGTGCAGTGCGGCGTGGGCCGGACGGGAAAGTTCTACGCGTTCGAGCACGCCGGCATCCTGCCGGATGCCATCGCCATGGCGAAGGGCCTCGGCGGCGGCTTTCCCATCGGCGCGATCTGGGTCCGGGACCGGTTTGCGGACCTGTTCACCCCGGGCAGCCATGGCACTACGTTTGGCGGCACCCCGCTGGCCTGCGCGGCGGGGCTGGCGGTGCTCGAGGTCTTCGAGCGGGACAACCTCCTTGAGACGGTGCGCGCCCGCAGCGGCCCGTGGATCGAGGCGCTCTCGCAGTTCATCGCGGAGTTCCCCGCCCAGGTGGTCGCGGTCCGGGGCAAGGGCTACCTGGTGGGCATCCAGCTCACTTCGGATCCGGCCCCCTATATCACGGCCCTGCGCGAGCACGGCCTCTTGGTGGTGAGCGCGGGCGGCAACGTGATCCGCGTGTTCCCGCCGTTGATTGCCACGCCCGAGGAACTGGCCCAATCCGTCGGGATCTTCCGCACGGTTTTCGCCGCCAAGGCCTGATTTCCAGCCAGTTTGGCGGGAAATTTGCTCTCGTGCACCCTCCCGGGGCCCGTTTACCGTCATCCTTTTCCCAGATGCAGCACTTCCTCAAAGAGACCGACTTCAAGGCCCATGAGCTGGCCGGAGTGTTTGCGCTTGCCCGGGAATTCAAGGCCCAGCGGGGCCGCGCCGCGTCGGCGGTGCTCGCCGGCCAGACGTGGGCGCTGCTGTTTTCCAAGTCCAGCACGCGCACGCGGGTTTCCTTCGAGGTCGGCATCCACGAACTGGGCGGGAATCCGCTCTTCCTGAACCGGAATGACCTCCAGCTCGGCCGGGGCGAATCGGTGGAGGACACCGCGCGCGTGCTCTCCCGGTTCGTACACGGCCTCATCGTGCGCACCTACGATCACAGCGACGTGGTCCGGCTCGCCGCGGCCGCGGAAGTGCCGGTCATCAACGGCCTCACGGATTTCCTGCATCCCTGCCAGATTTATTCCGACGCCTTCACGGCGGCAGAGATCTGGGCCGGCCCCGGTGGCGATCTCGTCGGGTCCCTGAAGGGCCGGAAAATCGCCTATCTGGGGGACACCTGTTTCAACATGGCCAACTCGTGGATCCTTGGCGCGAGCCTGTTTGGGATGAAAGTCGCGCTGGCCGGCCCGCAGGTTTACGAGCCGGGCCCGGAGATCAAGGCGCAGCTGGCCGCCGAGGGGCGCGCAGCCGACTACCAGTTCACCACCGATCCGTATGAGGCCGTGAAGGGTGCCGACATCGTTTACACCGACGTCTGGGCCAGCATGGGGCAGGAAGAGGAGGCCGACGAGCGCATCGCCCAGATGCAGCCCTATGCCGCGACCGCGAAGCTCTTTGCGGCGGCCAAGCCCGGTGCCCTGTTCATGCACTGCCTGCCCGCGCATCCGGGCGAGGAGGTTGAACAGGCCGTGCTCGACAACCCGCGCTCCGTCATCTTCGACCAGGCGGAAAACCGCCTCCACATGCAGAAGGCGATTCTGGCGACGCTGAGCCGCCATCGCCCGGCTCCCTGATTCCCAGGCGAACAGCGAACGCTCAGCGCTGAACGTCCAACGCCGAAGTGCGGGCCTGCCGGGGTCGGGTGTTCGAGGTTGCCTGTGGGGCGTTCAAGGTTCGACGTTCGCCCGGGCTGGGCCCGGCGATTCGATTTGCCCCGGGGTGCGGCTGGCTTCAGTTTGCCTTTCTCCATGAAAATCGTCCTCGCCTATTCTGGCGGCCTCGACACGTCCGTCATCGTCAAGTGGCTCCGCGAAACCTACGACGCGGAGATCGTCACCTTTGCCGCCGACATCGGCCAGGAGGAGGAGCTGAAGGGCCTCCCCCAGAAAGCGCGCCGCACGGGGGCGTCGAAGCACTACACGCTCGACCTCGTCGAGGAGTTTGCCCGCGACTTCATCTATCCGATGATCCGCGCCAACGCGATCTACGAGGGCCAGTACTACCTCGGCACCTCGATCGCCCGCCCGCTCATCGCCAAGGCGCAGGTCGCGATCGCGGCGAAGGAGAAGGCCGACACGGTGGCGCACGGCGCCACGGGCAAGGGCAACGACCAATGCCGCTTCGAACTCACCTACATGGCGCTCAACCCGCGCCTGCAGATCCTCGCGCCGTGGAAGCTCGAGGCGTTCCGCAATGAGTTTCCCGGCCGCGCCGAGATGATCGCGTACTGCGCGGAGCACAAGATCCCGGTCGAGGCCTCGCTCAAGAAGCCCTATTCGATGGATCGCAACCTCCTGCACATCTCCTATGAGGCGGGCATCCTCGAGGACCCGTGGTTCGATCCGACCACGAAGGCGAACAAGGGCATGTTCAAGCTCTCCGTCTCGCCCGAGGACGCGCCAAACAGGGCCGAGTACGTCGAGCTTGATTTCGTGAAGGGCAACTGTGTCAGCGTGAACGGCCAGAAGCTGTCACCCGCCGGCGTGCTCAGGGCCCTCAACAAGCTCGGCGGCAAGCACGGCATCGGCCGCGTGGATCTTGTCGAGAACCGCTTTGTCGGCATGAAGAGCCGCGGCGTCTACGAGACTCCGGGCGGCACCATCCTCATGCAGGCCCACCGGCAGGTGGAGTCGCTCACGATGGACCGCGAGGTCATGCACCTGCGCGATTCGCTCATCCCGAAATACGCCGAGCTGGTGTACTACGGCTTCTGGTTCGCCCCGGAACGCGAGGCGCTGCAGGCGCTGGTGGATGAGAGCCAGAAGTACGTCACCGGCACCGTCCGCCTCAAGCTCTACAAGGGCAACATCATCACCTGCGGCCGCAAGTCGAAGTACTCGCTCTACGACCTGAACATCGCGTCGATGGAAGGCGTGAAGAGCTGGTACAACCAGACCGACGCGACGGGCTTCATCCGCCTGAACGGCCTCCGGCTCCGGGCGCGCAATTTGGCACAGGGCGGCCCGAAGGTCTGAAGAGGTACGAAGGACGATTTACGAGGTACGAGATTCGAGGTACGATTGCGCAGACGAAGGCAGGGTTCGTACCACGGGTGCAGCCGTCCCGGCAGCCTTGCGCAAATTCCCGGTGCGGGCCGAGCGGAAATCCCTCCCTCGGCCCTCGCAAATCGTAATTCGCAGCTCAGAACAGCGACTTGGCGACAATGCCCACCGCGGTGATGGGGCCGGAGTCACCCAGGCCGTCGATGGCGCGGTCCGCCTTCTTGAGGGTGTTCTGGGCCGTGTTGTAGAGGGAGTCGTCGTTGATGAGCTTGCCGAGCGTGCCCTCGCCCTTGGCCAGCTTGTCGGAAACGGAGCGGAGGTTGGCGACGGTCGCGCGGAGGTTGTTGGCCGTGGCCTCATCGTACACGAGGGTGCCAAGCGCGCCCTGGCCGGACTTCACCTGGGCGATGATGCCCTGCGCGTCCGAAACGAAGCTCTTGGCCTGCGTTGTGGTCGACTTGATCTCATCGACGGCGGCGACCAGCTCGTCATGGAGGGACGGGTCGTTGATGAGCTTGCCGAGCGTGCCCTCGCCCTTGTTGAGCTTGGTGGTGATCTCCTGCAGGTTCGTCATGGTGGAGCTGACCCGGTCGCTGTTGTCGGTCACGAGCTTGTCGAGCTTCTGGAAGAGCCCGCCGCCCTTGCCGTCGCCGTTGAAGGCGCTGCCAAACGAACTCAGCGCGCCATCCAGCTTCTGCCCGAGATTGCCGAGGTCGGTCATGATGGAATTGATATCGGGTGTGACCTTGGTCCGGATCTCGGCGCCGTCCGCCAGTGCTCCCGCGCTGGCGCTGCCGAGGTCGATGCTGACGTAGTTGGTCCCGATCAGCCCGGCCATGACGATGCTGGCGGTGGCGTCGCTGGCGACCTTGACGCCGGGATCGATCCGCAGGAGCGCCTCGGCGCGGCGTCCGGCCAGGCGGGTGGTCTCGATCGTGCCGATCTTCACGCCGGCCATGCGCACCTCATCGCCCTGTTTGAGCTCCTTGAGGCTCTCGAAGCCGGCGACGAGCAGATAGCCCTTCTCCTTGAAAAGCGTGCCCCCGCTCAGGGTCTCGAAGGTCACCCAGGTGAGGGCAAGCCCGAGGAGGAAGAAAAGCCCGACGCGGGCCGTTTGCTGTGCGTTGTTCATGGTTCAGGTCTCCAGTTTTTTGAAACGGGGATGCTTAAGGTCGATCTTGGGATAAAGGAAGCCGGCCACCTGCGGATCCTTGGGTTCGCGCAGCTCAGCCGGGGTTCCGAGAAAAATGAGGCGGCTGTCCATCAGGATCCCGACGCGGTCCGCGATGTTGAGCGCAAGTTCGCGGTCGTGGGAGACCACGATGGTGGTGACGTGGTACTCACCCTTGAGCGAGGCGATGATCTCGCTGATGGTGGCCGACATCACCGGATCAAGCTCGCTGGTGGGTTCGTCGTACAGCAGCAGCTGCGGTTCCATGACCAGCGCCCGGGCGATCGCCACGCGTTTTTTCATGCCGCCGGAGAGCTCGGAGGGGAACTTCTGCGCGGTGTCCTCGAGCGAGAGGATTTGCAGTGCGTGCATCACCTTTTCCCGGATGCCGGCCTCGGTGGCCGTGCGGTGTTCGCGCGGGTAGAGCGCAAGGTTGTCGTAGACCGTGAGCGAATTGAAGAGGGCGCCGGACTGGAAGACCATGCCGATGCGCTCGTGCCCCCGCGTTTCCGCGGCGAGGGCATCCTGGCCGTTGACGAGCACCCGCCCGGAGCTGGGCGCCTCGAGCCCGACGATATGCTTGAGCAGCACGCTCTTGCCCGAGCCGCTGGGGCCCATAAGGACAAAGATCTCCCCGGGCTCGACGGCGAACGAGACATCCTGCAGCACGACGTGGCTGCCGAAGCTCTTGGACAAATGCTCGATGGTCACGCCGACGGCGGGCGTCTCGGCGGCGGTGAAGGGATTGCGCGTGGGGCTGCAGGGCATGGGAGATGATTACAGCAGGACCTTGGTGACGAAGTAATCGAGCACCAGGATGAGAATGAGGGAAACGACGACCGCGCGCGTGACCGAAGCGCCGATCTCCCGGGGGCCGCCGCGGGTATTGAGGCCGATGTTGCAGCAGACGAGGACCACGGCCAACCCGAAGACCTCGGCCTTGATGAGGCCGTTCGTCACGTCCTGGAACTTCATGTAGCGGCGCAGGACGGAGAAATAGGCCTCGGGCTCGATGCTGATGAAGCTGGTGTATTTCGCCACGATGGCGCCGCCGAACCAGCCGACCAGGTCCGCGATGATGGCCAGCACCGGCATCATCACCAGCACGGCGGCGAGCCGGGGCAGCACGAGCATGCGGGCGGGCGGGATGTTCATGGTTTCCAGGGCGTCGACCTCCTGGTTGACCTTCATGGAGGCGAGCTCGGCGGTGATGGCCGAGCCGACGCGGCCGGCGAGCAGGATGGCGACCATCACGGGGCCGAGTTCCCGGGCCATGGAGAGGCCGACGAGCGAGCCGATGAACTGCATCGCCCCGAAATTCTGCATTGAATAGCCCGCCTGCAGCGCGAGCACCGCGCCGATGAAGAAGCTCAAGATGGCGACGATGGGCAGGGTGGTGTAGCCGATCAGGTAGCACTGCTCAATGAACCGGGCGCGCTGGCGCGGCAAGGTGCCGGCAAAGGAGACGGCCCGGAGGAAGAGCTGCAAGGTGCTGCCGAAGCCCTCGAGGATGGAGATGAGCTGTTTCATGTCAGAGGGACTGCGGAAGCGTGTTCACTTTGGGCGTGAAATCGAACCAGAACAGGCGCCAGCCCGGCCGGCCGGGCTCGCGCTTCAGGCCGACGAGGCCGTTGCCCAGCGCGATGCGGCCCTGCTGCGGGTCGGATTCCACGCTCAGCAACGGGCCGAGGTGAAACTCCCTCTCCTCGTGGACGCGGCGCCAGCTGACCGCATTCCACAGCAGGGCCCAGCGCCGGTCGTCGGGGCTCCGCTGGTCCGCCCGGTAGAGCGCGAAGAGCGGCGTCCAGCTTTCCCGCACGCTGTCGTTGTCGGTGAAGAGCACCTCGAAGGGGCTGAGCAACTGGAACTGCCGGCGGCCCGCGCCGTTGTCCCAGGTGCTGAACAGAGGCCAGAGATGGGTGCGGCTCGCGGGCGCGGCGAGGGGATTGGTGGTACTGCGCTGCTCGAGCGACCAGTACACCACGTAGAAGAACTGCGTCTTGCGCTGCGCGAGGCCGGACTCGATCCAGTTTTCCCGCCGGATCAGCGGCCACAGCACCCAGGTCTTGTCCGTGCCCTTGATGACCGAGTGGGTGTAAAACGGGCCCCAGCGGTTCACGTAGCTGTGGTCGCCGCGCCCCTGCACGAAAAGCGGCCAGAGGTAGCGCGTCTCGTGATAGCGGTCCGGCACGGTCCGGTCCGTATACCCAAAGAACGGCCAGGCGTAGTTTTCATTGATATAACCTGTGTGCTGGTCGCGCGTATAGAACGGGATGAAGCCGAATTGCCGGACCGGCTCCGTGCCGGGCGGGGCGTCCTCCGCGGGCTGGGTGGTGGAGTTCCAGCCGAGCGGCCAGAGCCAGAAAGCCGTATGGAATGCCCCCGGCTTGTCGTCCCAGCCGAACAGCGGCCACAGCGCGAATCCCTGCTCCGTGCCGCGCGTGACGCGGAGGAACGGCCAGGGCGTGGATGTTGTGACCGCGCCCTGCTTTTCCGTCCGGAAATACAGCGGCCAGATCACCCAGGACAGCCGGTCGTAGCCCAACCGGTTCTTGATCGTACCGATGACGGGAAAAAGCGCGCGGTACGACGTGTCTGGCGAGCCGGTTTGCCGCGAAAACCAGAAGATCCACAGATCGAAGGCCTGGGTCTTGTCGCCGCGGTAGGCCGGGCCGTCCTGCCTGGGCCCCGCCTTGGTGATCAAATCCAGGATCGTCCACTGGTACGTGTCGCTGTCCGCCCGGTAAATGAAGAGCGGATAAAGCACGGTGGCCGACGTGGTCAGGCCGTTCACATCGTCTGTCTGCACATAGAATGGCCGGAATCCGCTGACCGTGCCGCCTTCGGGAGCGGGCTTCCGGAAGATCAGCGGGCCGAGTGCCTCCCAGGAGGTCGGGTGCCAGGCGACGTCGAGCTGCTCCACCCGCACCGGCCACGCATTCTGCTCCCCGGCCCCGGCGCGCACAATGAGCGCGGCCAAACAGCCGGCGAATGCGAGGGAGCGGACGAGTTTCATGATAAAGAGTGGAAATCGGGCAACCGACGTTAGAGCGCGGCGAATGGGTGCCAGTTCCCACCGAACGCGATGATATTTAGGGGTCTACGGTTACGGGATTCGGGCTTAGGCGCAAATTCTATGTTAGGTTTCAGGCGCGTCAGGCCGATTTCAGCCACGATGAATCCCCGTTCACCCGGTCCAAACGCCTCGCCGGTTACACCGTGATACTCTCGCCGGGAGCCAGGGCGCGGAATTTTTCCACCGACACGCCGGCGGCCAGCCTGGCCTGCTCCAGGGCCCGCACCGGAGCTTCGCGGCCTTCGTCGGTGAGCTGAAACGCACCCCAATGCATGGCCACGCTCAGGCGCGCACCGGCATCCAGGTGCGCCTGCACGGCTTCCGCGGGATTCATGTGCGCGGTCTGCATCAACCACCGCGGCTCATAGGCGCCGATCGGGATCATCGCGAGGTCGGGCGGGCCGCAACGTCGGCCGATCTCGCGGAAGAGTTCCCGGTCATAACCCGAATCGCCCAGAAACCACACGCACCGCGCCGCCACTTGGAGGGAGAAGCCGCCCCACAGCCGGCGGTTGGTGCCAGCCGGGCTGCGCCGGCTCCAGTGCCGGGAGGGGGTGAGCGTCACGGTGAGTTCCGGCCACGGCTGGTGGGTCTGCCACCAATCGAGTTCGACGACGCGCGTGGCTCCCACTCCGGCGAGCAGCGCGCGGTGACCCAGCGGCGCGATGAACACCGGCTGATGCGCGTGCGCCAGCTGCCGCAGCGAGGGCAGGTCGCAGTGATCGTAATGATCATGGCTCAGGAGCACCGCATCGATCCGCGGCAGCGAGGCCAGCGCCACCCCGGGTGCATGGGCCCGGCGCGGGCCGGCCCAGCCCACGGGGCTCACGCGGTCCGAAAACACCGGATCGGTCAGCAGGTTGCCCTGCGCGGTTTGCAGCAGGAAGGTCGAATGATTGATCCAGGTCGCCGCAACGCCGGCGCCGGCCGGAGCCGGTGGGACCGGAGCGGGCGCGGTCTCCACCCACCGGGGCCAGGACGCGCGCCGGCTGGTGAGTTGCCAGCGCAGCAGGTCCAGCAGGCCGGGCACCACGCGCGAACCGGGGTAAAAGAAGGTTTTCCCGTTGAAGTGGTCGGAGACCGGCGGTGTCATGCGTCTGGATCGTAACTTTGAAGATTGGAAATGGCGGGAGGGGAAAGGCGAAACTCAAGATTTGGAATTCCGCGCTTCCAGCCTTGTGCTCAGCTTCCTCCGTTTCCTCCTGTAATCACAATCCCCTTTACCCATGCGCATCTCCGGCGGCCAAGCCCGCGGTATCCCGCTTGCAGTCCCCAAGGGCGATGCCGTCCGCCCGGCGACAGATGGCATGCGGCAGGCGGCGTTCTCCAGCCTGGGGGCCTATGTGACGGGTACGCAGTTTCTCGACTTGTTCGCCGGCAGCGGGGCGTACGGGCTTGAGGCGCTCAGCCGGGGCGCGACCGGCGGGAGGTTTGTGGAGAAAAACGCCAAGGCCGCCGCATGCGTGCGCCAGAATCTCGCGGCCGTGTGCAAGAGCCTGGAGCGGAGTCCGGCGGGTCTGGAGGTGTTGCAGGCGGATGCGCTGACGGTGCCGCTGGACGTCGGCACGGTACCGGACCTCGTGTTCATTGACCCGCCGTACGAAATCATCCCCGAAGTTGCGCCGGTGCTCTTCGCGCGGCTGGCGCCGGTGATGGCCTCGAAGCCGGATGCGCTCGTGGTGTTCGAGCTGCCGGGCGAGATCGAACTTGCGCCCGCGGGCTGGACGCTGGTGAAGCGGCTCGGCAAGGGCGTGCGCCAGCCGACCGTCGCCTTCTTCAGAGCAACCCGAGCTTCGCCCTGACGACCGCGAGGGCGGCGATGACGGCGGTTTCGGAGCGCAGGACGCGCGGCCCGAGATGGGCGAAGTCAAAGCCCTGCGCGCGCAGCAGGTCGCGCTCAGCGGCCGACCAGCCGCGCTCGGCGCCGAACGCGAGTATGACCGGGGGTTGGGCGTCGATCGCGGAGAGCGGCTGCGGCGATTCGTAGTTGTCGAGCGCGACCCGGGATGCGCCTGGAGAAAGGGAGGCGATGCTCTCGGCCAGGGATAGACCGTGCGTGACGGCGGGTAGCTGCGTGGCGAAGGCCTGTTCGGCCCCGAGGATGAGCTGGCGGCGCCATTCGCCGGAGGACCAGAGGGTGCTCCGGGCGTAGCTTGGCTCCCCTTTGTCCGTCCGGAAAAAATGCAGCGCGGCGACACCGAGCGACGTGGCTTCGCGCAGGATGTCGCGGGCGGTCTGGGGGCGGGGCAGGCCGATGAGCAGCGTGAGGGGGTCCGGCGCGGACGGCGCGGCGCCCCAGACGAAACGCAACGTGAGGGTGTCCGGACCGATCCGCACGAGCGTGCCCTGCCCACGGGGACCGTTGATCACCCCGGCATCGAACGTTCCGCCTTCCTCCCGGCGCAGGACCCCGAGCAGGTGCGCCGCCCGCGGATCGCTCCGCGGCAGGGGCGTGGCCAGCTCGGCAGGTTCGAACAGAATGAGGTTCACGCGGAGAAAACGATTGCGGATTGCGCCGGAGGAGTCGCGCCCTAAGTTGCCCGCATGAGCTCCTTCGCGTCCCCGGCCGGCAGCGTCTTCAGGAAAATCACCGTCCGCGAAACGGCGGTGCTGCTTTTCATCGCGTGGCTGATCCCCTTCGCGGTGCATCTGGCCCCGTGGTCCGGGGCCCGGCCGCTGGGCGCGTACCTGCTGCCGATGTTCTGGGCGACTTTCGTGGCGGTTTATTTTTACGGCACGGGGGCGGGCCTGCTGACCGGGCTGTTTGCGCCGGCCGTCAACCTGCTGGTGACCGGCCTGCCGGCCTGGAAGTTTCTCAGCGTGATGAGCCTCGAGCTGGTGATTTTTGCCGTGCTCACCGCCTGGGCGGTGCGCCGCGCGCCGCGTTTCTGGCTGCTGGCCCCCCTGGGCTACCTCGCGGCCAAGACCGGCTCGACGCTGGTGCAATCGGCGACGCCGCTTTTCGGTGACATCGGCGCACCGGCGCATTTTTTCGCCGCGTCGGTGACGGGTGGCGCGGCGGGATTGCTGGTGCTGGCAGCCATCAATCTTGCGTTGGCGAAGTCCTACCCGAAGAGCGCTGGTGCGACGAAATAGCCGGAGTGCAGGCGCTCCGACTCGGTTACAGGAGATAGCGGGGAAAACGGAGCAGGGTTTCCCTTTTCTCGGGAAACCTTCCGTTTCCTTCTTTAAGAACGCTTCCGGGCCAGGGGATCGTCGGCCTGATCATTCCCCGCCGGCCCATTTCGGTTTCTGCCGCAGGTGATAAAGGCGTTCGCCCGCCTTGGGCACAAGGAGCACCCCTTCCGCCTCGCGGTTCGCAAAGTCCTCCGGCCGGATCGTGCGCCAGTCGCGATAGCCAAGGTTGATCTCGCGGCACTGCGCCTCGGTCAGGCCCGTGGCGAGCGTCACGCGCACCCGCGGCGTCTCAATCCCGGTCGCCGCATCGTAGGTACCGATGCCGTGCACGTGCGTCGAATGCGCCAGCGTGCCCCAGGGCTCGTCCTTGAACTTGTCCCACTGCTTCAGGAAATAGTCGCGGCAGTGGTAACCGATGCGGCGGATGTGTTCGCCGTGGGTCAGGGAAATTTCGTGCAGGTGCGGTGCGTAGATGATGAGTTCGCCGCCGTCGGCGACGACCGGCTCCAGCTTGTACATGCATTTGCCCGCGACCCAGAGTTCGTCGTACATCGGGGGGGCGCAGGAGAGCACGGTGTGGAACGGCCGGTCCTTGTAGGTGATGTGGAGCTCCTTCGAGAGCTCGCTGGCGGAATCCCACGCCTCCTCGGGCGTTCCGGCGAACAGGCCGGCAAATTTTCCGCCGTCGCCGACCACCGGGCAGAAGCAGAGTTTCGGCACCGTGACCATCGCGCCGGCCCGGTCGACCACCTTGCGCACCGGCGTCCACTTGTTGCCGATGATCATCGGGTTGGTCACGACCGCGCCCAGCCAGTGGAAGAAATTCAGGATGCCGGCGCCGCCGACCCCCGGGAAAAGGTACTTGTTGCCGCCGGAGAACCCGACGACCTCGTGCGGGAAAACCGGACCGCAGATGATGACGAGATCATACTCGTACAGCCGCCGGTTGACATGCACGGGCACGTCCATGGCAAAGAGACCGCCGGAGAGCGCATAAATTTCCGCGGCGGGAATGACCCCGAGGTCACGCAGGGCCGCAGGATTGTCCCACTCGTGATTGATGAACTCAACCCCGCGATAAACGGAGGCGCGTTCCGTGCCGGTGATCTCGACGCGGGCATGGATGGCCTCGTCGGACATCGCGGGATGCGTACCCAGCGCGATCATCACGTCGAATTTTTTCACCACGGGGGCGAGCTGGGCGTGGAGGGCCTTGAACATCAGGCCGATCGGCGCCGTGCGGGTCCCGTCGGGAATGATGAGGAGCACGCGCTGCCCGCGGAAGTCCGCGGCCGGGGTCGCGCGCGCGATCAGCGCGGCGGCCTCGGTGGCCGTGAGTTCGGTGCCGGCGGGAGCGGTGAGCTGGTGGGGAGCGGGCATGGTGGCGGGCGGGGAGGAATTCCGGTCGGATCAGGCCGGACCGGGGCTGTATCCCAGCAACTGGGAGAGCTCGCCGGCGATGGTGCGTACCTTGCGGGCCATCTCGGGAATGCGATCCCGGGTGAAGCGCAGGGTGGCGGCGGTGATGCCGACGGCGGCGGCGACGGAGCCGTCGGCGGAGAAGACCGGGGCCGCGAGGCAGCGGACCCCCGGGTTGTACTCCTCGTTGTCGAGGCTGTAGCCGCGCCGGCGCGTGAGGTCGGCCTCCTTCCGGATCGCGCCCAGCGTGGTGAGCGTCTGCGGCGTGCGCGCCGCCGGCGCCGCCTGGGCGACGACCTCGGCCAGCCGGCCCCGATGGAGGTAGGCGAGGAAAACCTTGCCGGTGGACGAGCAGTGCAGCTCCGCCAGGAAGCCGGGACGCGACGCGGCGCGGAGGGGGTGCGGGCTGTCCTGCACGGCGAGGATCAGCGCGCGGTCGTCGCAGGGGATCGCCAGGTGCGAGGTTTCGTCCGTGGTCGCGGTAAGCTGCTGCAGCAGCGGCTGCGCGAGCTCGCGGATCTCGGTGCCGGCCAGGGCGGCGTTGCCCAGCTGGATCAGCCCGGGGCCGAGTTCGAAGCCGGCGCCGGTCCTGCGGGCCAGGCCTTCCAGGGAAAGCGTCGTCATGATCCGGAGGGTCGTCGTGACCGGGATGCGCAGCTCGCGCGCCAGCTCGGCGGCCTTGAGCCCGTCGGGATGCCGGCCCAGCAGCTTGAGGATGCGGCAGGCGTTGCGCAGGTTCGGAATCACGTACCGCTCGGCGGCGGGTTTCACAGCCGGGGCGCGGCGGGCGGGGGAGGGCGGCACGGAAGGCACGGTTGGGATTTTCTGCCGGTTACCAAGGGAATAACGGACGCGCCCAGGCGCGTGTTTTCTTGTTGCCTCAGCCTGCCAATATTCAAATATGAAATGCAAGTTCATTAGTGAACTATGGCTTTGACCCCACCGGTGCCACCCCGCCGGAGACAACGACCACCCCAGTCCCCGACCCGATGAATTGCCCCTCCTCCGGATGGTGCCCACCCGGCGCCGGCCCTGCGGCCGGCCGGCCCGCCCGTATTTTCCGATGAAGCCGCACGACAGCATTTACCCGGCGCAGGCCGCTGCCTTGGCGCCGGGCGACCTGCGAAAGGAGTTTCTCGTTTCCGGATTGTTCCGGCCGGACGTAGCGGACCTTCACTACTGGGAGACCGACCGCACCGTGCTGGGTGGCATCCTGCCCCGGTCGCGGGAGGTGCCGCTGCCCAGCCCGGCGGAGCTGCGCAGCGCCCACTTCCTGGAGCGGCGCGAGGCCGGCGTGGTCAACCTGGGCGGCCCTGGATCGGTCCGCGTTGATGGCGTCGAGCACCGCCTCGAGCCGCTGGATGCGCTCTACCTGGGCCGGGGCGCGAAGGAGGTTGTTTTCGGCTCGCAGGGCGACGCCGAGCCGGCGCGCTTCTGGTTGCTCAGCTATCCGGCGCACGCCGCCTATCCGACGCGGCACGTCGCCTTCCGCGACGTGGCGGGCACGCGGCTCGGCCAGCGGGAGACCGCCAACGAGCGCACGCTTTACAAGCTCATCCATCCCGGCGCGTTTCCCACCTGCCAGGTGGTCATGGGTGTCACCCGCCTCGAGCCCGGCAGCGTCTGGAACACCCTGCCGCCCCACACGCACCTCCGCCGCTCGGAGGTCTACCTGTATTTCAACCTGCCACCCGGGCAGGCGGTTTTCCATTTCATGGGGCGGCCCCAGGATACCCGGCATCTCATCGTGCGTGACGGCGAGGCCGTGCTCTCGCCGCCGTGGTCGATCCATTGCGGCGCCGGCACGTCGAACTACAGCTTTGTCTGGGGCATGGGCGGGGAGAACCAGGAGTTTGCCGACATGGACCCCGCGCCGCTCGCGGAGCTGCGCTGACCGCCCATGGCCGCCGTGCTCGAGACCTTCCGGCTGGATGGCAGGGTGGCGGTCGTCACCGGCGCCTCGCGCGGGCTTGGCGCCGATCTCGCGGTGGCCCTCGCGGAGGCCGGGGCCGACGTGGCCCTGGTTGCGCGTGGTGATACGTCCGCTGTCGCCCGGGCCGTCGGCGGGCTCGGCCGGCGCAGCTGTACCGTCTCCATCGATGTCGGTGCGGAAGCCGCGGCCGAGCGCATCCTGCAGGCCGTCACGGCCCGGCTCGGTCCGCCTGATATCCTGGTAAACAACGCCGGCATCATCCGCCGCGCCGCGTTCCTCGAGTTCAGCGAGGCCGACTGGGATGACGTGATGAACGTGAATCTCCGCGCGGCCTTCCGGCTGAGCCAGCGCTTCGCGCTGGCGCTGGTGGCGCGAAGCACCCCGGGGAAGATCGTCAACACCGCCTCGCTGCTCTCGTTCCAGGGCGGCCTCCGGGTCGCGTCCTATGCCGCCGCCAAGAGCGGGCTGGCGGGCCTGACCCGCGCGATGGCCAACGAACTCGCCCCGCTCGGCATCAATGTGAACGCCATCGTGCCCGGCTACATGGCGACCGACAACACCGTGGCGCTGCGCGCCGATCCCGTCCGTCAGCGCGCCATCCTTGAGCGCATCCCGGCCGGGCGCTGGGGCGCGCCGGCCGACGTGAAAGGGGCCGTTGTCTTTCTCGCCTCTGCCGCCTCAGACTATGTCCACGGCATTACCCTGCCGGTTGATGGCGGCTGGCTGGCGCGCTAACCCCGATTTCCCATGAAACCCCTCCGTCTCGCCTTCTGGCTCGTGGCGGCCGGCCTCCTGCCGCGGCTGTCCGCGGCCGACCGCCTCACCGTCACCGTCACCCACACCTTGGCCATCGCGCGTCCCGCCGAGACCATCAGCGTGCCGTGGTCCCGTATTGCGGACATCCTGCCCGGGGCGCAGATCTACCATCTCGAGGTCAGGGACGCCGCCGGTCACGTGCTGCCCTACCAGGTCACCAATGTCGCGCCGACCCTCAAGGACGCGACCGGCCGGGGCGCCGCGTACGGCGAGCTCCTGTTCCAGCATGATTTCGCGGCGGGGGAAAAGTCCGCGGTGTTCACGATCGGAAAGATCGAGGCGATCACGCCGCCGTTTCCCGTGAAGGCGTTTGCCCGCTACGTGCCGGAGCGGCTGGATGATTTTGCGTGGGAGAACGACAAGATCGCCCATCGCATCTATGGGCCCGGCCTCGCCGCTCCCGCGCCTGCCGGCTCGGGCAAGGAAGTGCTCGTCTCCAGCGGCATCGACGTCTGGTGCAAGCGCGTCAGCTATCCCATCGTCGACCGCTGGTACAACAAGGGCCATAATTTCTTCCACAAGTTCGACCTCAGCGAGGGCATGGACATGTACAATGTCGGCCAAACCCGCGGGTGCGGCGGCACGGGCATCTGGGACGGCCACCGGCTGTTCGTCGGCCGCAACTACCGAACGTGGAAGGTCCTCGCCAACGGCCCGATCCGCGCGATGTTCGAACTCACCTACGAGGCCTGGGACGCGAACGGACTGAAAGTGGCCGAGGTGAAGCGCTTCACCGTCGATGCCGGGCACAATCTCGACCAGATGGAGAGCACCTTCGCCGTGACCGGCGGCTCCGCCACGGAACTGACGGTCGCCATCGGCCTGGACAAGAGCCCGACCGACAAGGGTCAGGATCCCAAGATCAATTTCACGACTGTGGCCGCGGACGGCTCGCTCGCGCAGTGGATCCTGCAAAAGACCCACGGCTCGCTCGGCACGGCGGCCATCGTGTCCGCCGACGCCTTCCGCGGCTATGCCGAGGATGAGCACAACCGGCTGGTGCTGGCGAAGGTCACCCCCGGCCGGCCGTTGCGCTATTCGATCGGGGCGGGCTGGTCGCTGGCCGGCGAATTTGCCACCGAACAGGCCTGGACGGATTACGTCGCCGCCTGCGCCGCGCGCATGCGCTCACCGGTCACGGTCACCGTGGCCGCCGCTCCATGACGAATCGCCCTGGATCCTGGCTGCTCGGGCTCGCCGCCTGCTCCGCCATTGCGACCGGCGTGGCCGCCGCTGCAGCGCCGCCGCAGTTCGACGGCGCCGCGCCGCTGGCATGGTCCGAACGGCTGGCCCAATCCGAGATGAAACGGCTGGGCCACTCGCTCGAGGCGGGCGCGGGCAAGGCGCGCTGGGACTATGCGCCGGCCGTGCTGGCGCTCGCGCTGGTCCGCCTCGGCGAGCGCACGGGCAACGAGACCTACGTCGAGTTCGGGACCCGCACGGTGGCGTCGCACGTCAATGCCGACGGTACCATCCGGGGCTACAAGCTCACGGACTACAGCCTCGACAACCTCACGCCAGGGAAGGTGCTCCTCGCGGCGCTCGCCCGAGGCGGGCAGAAGGCGACCTACATCAAGGCGGTGCAGACCCTTCGCCAGCAGATGGCCACCCAGCCGCGGACCGGCGAGGGCGGTTTCTGGCACAAGCAGCGCTACCCGCACCAGATGTGGCTCGACGGCCTCTACATGGCGTCGCCGTTTCTTGCGCAGTACGCCGTGCTGTTCAAGGAACCCGCGCTCTTCGATGACGTCGAGCAGCAGATCGTGGTGATGGACCGGCACAGTTACGATCCCGCCACGGGACTTTACCGGCATGCGTGGGATGAGGCCCGCGTGCAAAGCTGGGCCGATCCGGCGACCGGGGACTCCCCGAATTTCTGGAGTCGTGCCCTCGGCTGGTACGCGATGTCCATCGTGGACTCGCTCGACTACCTCCCCGCCAACCGGCCCGGGACCGACAGGCTCGCGGGCATCCTCCAGCGCGTGGCGGACGGCGCCGTCAAATGGCAGGATTCCCGGAGCGGCGAGTGGTGGCAGGTCACCAATCTGGGAACCCAGCCGGGCAACTACCTCGAGGCGTCCGGCTCCGCGATGCTGGTCTACGCGATGGCGAAGGGTGTGAACCGGGGTTACCTTCCGCGGGAAAAATACCTGCCGGCCATTCTCAAGGGTTACGCCGGGCTCATCCGCGAATTCGTCAAGACCAACCCGGATGGGACGATCCGCCTGACGCAGGTCTGCCAGAGTGCCGGTCTGGGCTTTGCCACGGCCGGTGGCCGCCCGCGCGATGGCAGCTTCGCGTATTACATCTCGGAGCCCGTCGTGGACAACGACCCGAAGGGCACCGGGCCCTTCATCCTCGCGGGCCTCGAGGTGGACCGGATGCTTTCCGCGCAGGAGTCCCCTGTCGCGGTCCGTGGCTGGGATTCGCTGCCGGCATTGCTCGCCCGCATCCAGGCGCCGGAGTTTCCAGCGCACGATTTCCCCATCAACGATTACGGGGCGAAGCCTGGTGGCGATGCGACGGCGGCCATCCGTGCTGCGATCGCGGCCTGCCATCAGGCGGGCGGCGGTCGGGTGCTCGTGCCGGCCGGCGAGTGGCTGACGGGAGCGGTCCGGCTTCTGAGCAACGTCAACCTGCACCTCGCCGACGGCGCCACGCTCAGGTTTTCTACCCGGCCTGCGGACTATCCGGTGGCGTTCACCCGCTGGGAGGGCGTCGAGTGTCTGAACTACTCGGCCTTCATCTCCGCGTTCGAACAGGAGAATGTCGCGGTGACGGGCAAGGGCACGCTCGATGGCCAGGCCTCCGACGACAACTGGTGGGGCTGGAACCTGAAGATGTCCGGCCGGCCCGTGCGACAGAAGGCGGCGCGCGACAAACTGAACGAGCTGGGCGAGGCCGGCGTGCCGGTGGCGGAGCGGGTAATGGGCGAGGGGGCCTTCCTGCGGCCGAACTTCATCCAGACCTACCGCTGCAAGAATGTCCTCATCGAGGATGTGACCATCGTCCGTTCGCCCATGTGGGAGATTCATCCCGTGCTCTCGGAGAATGTCACCGTTCGCGGCGTGCAGATCCATTCACATGGCCCGAACAACGATGGCTGCGATCCGGAGTCGTCGCGCGACGTCCTGATCGAGGATTGTGTGTTCGACACCGGCGACGACTGCATCGCGATCAAGTCGGGCCGCAACAACGACGGCCGGCGCGTCGGCGTGCCAAGCGAGAACCTGGTGATCCGGCGCTGCCGCATGCAGGACGGCCATGGCGGCGTGGTCATCGGGAGCGAGATTTCCGGCGGGTGCCGCAATGTGTTTGTCGAGGATTGCCGGATGGACAGCCCGAGCCTCGACCGCGCGCTGCGGCTCAAGTCCAACGCGCAGCGCGGCGGGGTGATCGAGAATATCTTTATGCGCTCGGTCGAGGTGGGCCAGGTGGCCGAAGCCGTCCTCACCATTGACCTGCTCTACGAGGAAGGCGCGGCGGGCTCGCATCCCCCCGTCGTGCGCAACGTGCAGCTGGACCGCGTCACCAGCCGCGCGAGCCCGCGCGTGATGTGGATCACAGGCTTCCCCGGTGCCGTCATCACCGGGATTGAGTTCACCGACTGCACGTTCCGCGGCGTGACCGCCACCGACCGGATCGAGCAGGCCGGCAGCATCCGTCTCACCAACGTCACGGTGGAACCCGCGGCGAAGGGCCGCAGCCGCAATTCCAACGCGCGGCCGGCGCCAACCCCATGAGCACCGCTGCCATCCCGACTTCCGCGACCACCGGTCGCTACCGCTGGGTGATCTGCGCCCTGCTGTTTGCCGCGACCACGGTCAATTACATGGACCGGCAGATCCTGTCGCTGCTCAAGCCGATCCTCGACGACCAGCTGCATTGGTCCAATGAGCAGTTTGGCTACGTCAATTCCGCCTTCCAGGGGGCCTATGCTGTCGGCCTCCTGTGCTTCGGCTGGTTCATCGACAAATATGGCACCAAGCTCGGTTATGCCGTCTCTATTGCTGCCTGGAGTGTGGCCGCGATGGGTCATGCGCTGGTTTTTTCCATCGGGGGCTTCCTGGTGGCACGCGTGGCGCTGGGGCTGGGCGAGGGCGGCAACTTTCCCTCGGCCATCAAGGCGGTCGCGCTCTGGTTTCCCCGGCGTGAGCGGGCGCTGGCGACGAGCATCTTCAACTCCGGGGCCAACGTCGGTGCCATCGTGGCCCCCGCGGTCGTGCCCTGGATCGCGCTCACGTGGGGTTGGCACGCTGCCTTCATCGCCGCGGGCGTGGCCGGCCTGGTCTGGCTGTTTTTCTGGATCCCCTTCTACAACGTCCCGGAGAAGCTCGCCCGCCTCGACCCCGCCGAGCTGGCGCTGATCCGGAGCGACCGCGACGAATCCCCGGGCGAAAGCATTCCCTGGCTCCGCCTGCTGGCCTACCGGCAGACGTGGTCGTTCATCGTGGCGAAATTCCTGACCGACCCGGTGTGGTGGTTCTTCCTGATCTGGCTGCCGGACTATTTCAAAAAAACCCGCGGCCTCGACATCAAGAACAGCTGGGTGCTCCTCGTGAGCATCTACTCGGTCGTCACGGTGCTGAGCATATTCGGCGGCTGGGTGACGGGGCATCTGGCCAAGTCCGGCTGGACCGTCACCCGGGCGCGCAAGACCGGCATGTTCGTCTTCGCGCTCTGCACGCTGCCCATCCTGGCGGTCACGCAGGTGGGCGATTGGACCGCGGTGCTGCTGATCGGCCTGGCCGGCGCGGCCCACCAGGCGTGGTCGGCGAACCTCTACACGACGGTCTCCGACATGTTTCCCAAGAACGCCATCGCCTCGGTCATCGGGATCGGCGGCATGGCGGGATCGGTCGGCGGCATGCTTTTCCCCATCTATTCGGGCAAGCTGCTGGACCGGTTCACCGCGGCCGGCGACGTGACGGCCGGTTATGCCGTGCTGTTCGGCATCTGCGCGTGCGCGTACCTCGTGACCTTCGTGCTGCACCATCTCCTGGCGCCCCGGTTTGAGCCGATGAAACTGACCGCATGAGCGGCCGCCCGTCCATGCCCTGCCGTGCGGCCGCGATCCTCCTTTTCGCGCTGCTCTCCGTCGTCCGGGCGGCGCCGCCCAAGGCCGATGCTGTCGTCGCCGCAGACGGCTCCGGTGAATTCCGGTCCGTGCAGGAGGCCATCAGTGCGGCCCCGATGCGCACCGCCGCCAAGGATCCGCCGTGGGTCATCTTCGTCAAGGCCGGCACTTACCGGGAGCGCGTCTATGTCCAGCGGGAACGCGGGAACATCACGGTGCGCGGCGAAGCTGCGGCCCGGACGGTCATCACCTACGATCTCAACGCGAATCTGCCCGGACCCGACGGCCGGCCCATCGGCACCTTCCGCACCCCCACCGTGCAGGTCGACGGCGACGGCATGGTCTGGGAAAACCTCACGATCGCGAACAGTGCCGGTCCCGTCGGCCAGGCGCTGGCGCTGCGGGTGGATGGCGACCGCGTGATCTTCCGCCACTGCCGGTTTCTGGGCTGGCAGGACACAATCCTGGTCAACCGCGGGCGCCAGTATTTCGCCGACTGCTATATCGAGGGCCACGTTGACTTCATCTTCGGCGCGGCCACGGCCTATTTCGACCGCTGCCAGATTCACTGCCTCAAGGACGGCTACATCACCGCGGCTTCCACGCCGGAAGGACAGCCGCACGGATTGGTCTTTGCCGATTGCATGGTCTCGGGGGCCGCCGGCGTGAAGACCTATCTCGGCCGGCCCTGGCGGGACTTCGCTCGCACGGTCTTTGTCCGCACCGCGCTGTCCGAGGTCGTGCGGCCCGAGGGCTGGTACAACTGGAAGCGTCCCGCGGCGGAAGCGACCGTGCACTATGGCGAGTTTGCCTGCACCGGTCCGGGGGCCGCTCCCACGCGGCGCGTGGCTTGGGCGCGGAAGCTGGAATCCGGCGACTCGTCACGGTTCACGCCGGAGGCCGTGCTGGCCGGAGCCGATGACTGGCGGCCGGCAGGCGGGCCGACGCTGCATTTCGCCGGCGACTCGACGATGGCCG